>Ga0315910_10001843_pt1 | contig 19158 bp, 13 predicted proteins | sample EdamamesoilMG_FD_204470 | JGI IMG/M metagenome (GOLD analysis project Ga0315910, IMG submission 204470) | Garden soil microbial communities collected in Santa Monica, California, United States - Edamame soil | ecosystem: Environmental > Terrestrial > Soil > Garden | place: USA: California...
AGGTCGCTCTGCCGCGCCTGGGCATCGACGTCAAGCTGGTCGCGGGCGACACGCCGCTGCGCTTCGAAGCCGCGATCGACGAGCGCACCAAGGCGCTTTACGTCGAGACCATCGGCAACCCGCGCTTCAACGTGCCCGATCTGCGCCTGCTGGCGGAGCTCGCGCACGCGCACGGCATTCCGCTGGTGGTCGACAACACCTTCGGCGCCGCCGGCTACCTGTGCCGGCCGATCGAACACGGCGCCGACGTGGTGGTCGCCTCCGCGACCAAGTGGATCGGCGGCCACGGCACCGCGATCGGCGGCGTGCTCGTCGACGCCGGCAGCTTCGACTGGGGCAATGGCCGCTTCCCCAATTTCACGCGGCCCGCGCCGGGCTACCACGGCCTGAACTTCTGGGAGGCCTTCGGCGCGGGCTCGGCACACGGCAACATCGCCTTCGCGATCCGCGCGCGCGTCGAGGGGCTGCGCGACCTGGGCGCCTGCCTTTCGCCCTTCAACGCCTTCCTGCTGCTGCAGGGGCTGGAGACGCTCTCGCTGCGTGTCGAGCGGCACGTCGACAACGCGCTCGAGCTGGCGCGTTGGCTGGCGCAGCACCCGCGCGTGGCCTGGGTGAGCTATCCCGGCCTGGAAACGCACCCCTCGCACCGCACCGCGAAGCGCTATCTGCCGCGCGGTTTCGGCGCCGTCTTGTCCTTCGGCCTGCGCGGCGGCAAGCCGGCGGCCGTGGAATTCATCGACCGCGTGCGGCTGGCCAGCCACGTGGCCAACGTCGGCGACGCGAAGACCCTGGTGATCCACCCGGCCTCGACCACGCACCAGCAGCTGGGCGAAACCGAGCAGCTGCAGAGCGGCGTGACGCCCGACCTGATCCGCGTCTCCGTGGGCATCGAGCACATCGACGACATCCGCGCCGACTTCGAGCAGGCGCTGGGTGCGCGCGAGCAGAGCGAGGAGCGCGCGGCGTGAGGCTCGCGGGCGCAGCCGGCGCGGGCACGCGTTTCCTCGAGCTCGCGCGCGACTTCGTCTTCGATTCGGGGGCCCGGCTGTCCCAGGTGCGCATCGCCTACCGCACCTGGGGCGAGCTCTCGCCGCGGCGCGACAACGCCGTGCTGGTCTGCCACGCGCTGAGCGGTTCGGCGGACCTGGACCTGTGGTGGCCGCAGCTCCTGGGAGCGGGCCGCGTGCTCGATCCCGCGCGCCAGTTCATCGTCGCCAGCAACGTGCTCGGCGGCTGTTACGGCTCGAGCGGGCCGCTGTCGGCTTCGCCGCTGGACGGCCGGCCCTTCGGTCCGCGCTTCCCCGAGCTCTCGATCCGCGACATGGTGCGCGCGCAGGCGCTGCTGCTCGACCACCTGGGCGTCGAGCGGCTGGATTTCGCCCTCGGCGGCTCGATGGGCGGCATGCAGGTCCTGGAATGGATCGCGGCGCTTCCCGAGCGTCTGCGCGCCGCCGCGGTGATCGCCGCGCCGGTCGCGCACTCCGCCTGGGCGCTCGCGCTGGCCGCGGCGCAGTGCGCCGCGCTGCGCGCCGACCCATGCTTCCGGGGCGGTGACTACGCGGCCGGCGCCGGCCCGCTCGCCGGCCTGGGCGCCGCGCGGCGCATCGCGATGTGCAGCTACCGCAGCCCGCAGGCACTCCAGGCGCGCTTCGCTCGCAGGCCGGGCCGCGGAGGACACGCCGTGGGCGAGTGGCTCGAGCACCACGCGCGCGAGTTCGCCGCGCGCTTCGACGCGAACACCTTCCTCGGACTCTCGCGCGCCATGGACGCCCACGACCTGGGCGCGCAGCGCGGCGGGGCCGAAAACGTGCTGCGCGCGTGCCGCGTTCCGACGCTGGCGCTGGGCATCTCCAGCGACCAGCTCTACCCGGCGGACGAAATCGAGGCCTGGTCCGCATGCATGCCGTGCGCGCGCTTCGAAGTCTGGCCCTCGATCCACGGGCACGACGCCTTCCTGATCGAAGCCCAGGGAGTGGGGCAGCGCATCGCCGCGTTCCGCCGCGAGTTCCAAGCGCGAGCGATGTCGCGCTGAAAGCGCCTCGCGCGAGCCTCGATGCTGGCCAGCGGTCCCGATCGGACACTACCATGCCGGCATGAGCGCGACCGACACGACATCGATGGACAAGATCGTCTCCCTGTGCAAGCGACGCGGCTTCGTCTACCCGGCCTCGGAGATCTACGGCGGCCTGAGCAACACCTACGACTACGGGCCGCTGGGCGTCGAGCTGCTGCGGCGCGTCAAGAATGCCTGGTGGAACGCGATGGTGGTCGAGCGCAGCGACATCGTCGGCCTGGACTCGGCGATCATCCAGAATCCGCGCACCTGGGAGACCTCGGGCCACGTGGCGGGCTTCAGCGACCCGATGGTCGACTGCAAGAAGTGCAAGGCGCGCTTCCGCGCCGACAAGCTCGACGACGCGCGCTGCCCCGAGCGGCCCTCGAAGAAGCCGACGGAATGCGGCGGCGAGCTGACCGAGCCGCGCGCCTTCAACCTGATGTTCAAGACCAACATCGGCGCGGCGGAGTCCTCGGCCTCGGTGGCCTACCTGCGGCCCGAGACCGCGCAGGGGATCTTCCTCAACTTCCAGAACGTCTTGAACTCGACGCGCGTCAAGCCGCCCTTCGGCATCGCGCAGATCGGCAAGAGTTTCCGCAACGAGATCACGCCGGGCAACTTCGTGTTCCGCACGCGCGAGTTCGAGCAGGCGGAGATGGAGTTCTTCGTGCCGCCCGCGGAGAACGACCGCTGGTACGAGCATTGGAAGCAGGAGCGCTTCAACTGGTACCTGGGTCTGGGCATCGACCCGGCGAAGCTGCGCCAGCGCGAGCACGAGAAGGCGGAGTTGGCGCACTACTCGACCGGCACCAACGACATCGAATACCTCTATCCCTTCGGCTGGGGCGAGCTCGAGGGCGTCGCCTGCCGCACGGATTTCGACCTGAAGCGCCACTCGGAGGCTTCGGGCGTCGACCTGCGTTTCTTCGATCCCGAGACCAAGGAGCGCTACTTCCCCTACGTGATCGAGCCCGCCGCCGGAGTCAACCGCGCCGCGCTGACGCTCTTGATCGACGCCTTCGAGGAGCAGATGGTCGACGAGGAGCTGCGCACCGTGCTGCACTTCCACCCGCTGATCGCGCCGATCACCGTCGGCGTCTTCCCGCTGGTCAAGAAGGAAGGCATGCCCGAGAAGGCGCTTGCGATCGACAAGGCGCTGCGCCGCGCGCACTTTTCGACCTTTTACGACGAGAAGGCGGCGATCGGCCGGCGCTACCGGCGCCAGGACGAGGTCGGCACGCCCTTCTGCGTCACCATCGACGGCGAGACCATGGCCAACGACGTGGTCACCGTGCGCCACCGCGATTCGATGAAGCAGGACAAGGTCGCGGTCAGGGAGCTCGAGCCCTTCCTGCGCGAGCAGATCGGCGCCTGGAAACGCGTCTGAGCCGGCGCGGCCTGGCGCTCAATCGATGCGGAAGCTGACCGCAACCGCCGCCGGATCGGTGCCGGTGGGGGCGGTCGAAATCGGCGTCAGCGCGCCGCTGTAGCGGTTCAGCTCGAAGCTGGACACGTCGTTCGAGCGCTCGTTGACCACGTAGAGGAACCTGGCGCTGGGGTCGACGCTGGCCGAGATCGGGTTGTTGCCCGCGAGCACCGAGCCCAGGGCGCTCAAGGCCCCGCTGGCCGCGTCGATCGAGAACATCGAGACGCTGCCGATCGCCGCAGGATCGTAGTTGGCCGAGTAGGCGAACTGCCCGCAAGGGTCGATGGCCACCGCCACGGGGCGTTGTTGGGTCAGCTGCGAGCTCGTCAGCGTCAGCGAACCGTCGTCGCCGATCTGGAAGACCGCGATGCGGTCGATGTTCTCCAGCGAGAGGTACAGGAAGCGGCCGGAGGGGTGCACTCCCAGGCCGCGCGGGTGGCCGGTCGCGAGCGTGCGCGGGAGCAGCTCGCTGAGCCCGCCGCTGCTGGGGTCGACCTCGAAGCGCGAAATCGTGTTGGCGCTGCCGTTGGCCGAGAACAGGTAGCGGCCCGTGGGCTCGAACAACACCGACACCGCCGACCCGCCCACGGGGAACTCGCCCAGACCCAGCAGGTTGCCGCTTTCGTCGTAGCTGAAGCTCGAAACGCTGCCCGCGGCGTTGGCCGTGGCCGCGAAACGGCCCGAGGGATCGACCGCGATGGAGCGCGGATCGCCGCCGGTCGCTTGCACGCTGGCCACCAGCTCCGCCGACCCGTCGAGCGGGTCGACCGCGCGCGCGCTGAGCGTGTTGGCCGCGCCGTCGGCGACGAACAGCCAGCGATTGAAGGCATCCAGCGCCCCCGCCCGCGGCAAGCTGCCCAGCGGCGCCGGACCCGCGCCAGCCGTCAGGAATCCGCCGGTGCTGGCGGTGAAATGCGACAGGTTCTGCGAGGTGCGGTTGACGACGTAGGCGAAGGCCGCCGTGGTCTCCAAGGGCGCGTCGGACTGGGCGAAGGCCATGTTGAGCGGCAGGTCGCGGGTGCGCGTGCGCGTCAGCGGCGTCAGCGCGCCGCTCGAGCCGTCGATGCGGAACGAGGCGACGTCGTCGGTGTCGTTGTTGCCGGTGATCAGGAACCTGCCGGCGGGGTCGATGCACAGGCTCACCGGCTGTTCTCCGGTGCCCCACGTGGCGCCCAGCGAGACCAGCGCGCCCGTGCTTTCGTCGATGCGGTAGCCGCGCACCAGGTCTTCACCGGAGACGCAGACGTACAGGAAGCGGCCGGTCGGTTCGAGCGCCGCCTGCAGCGGCAGCATGCCGACCGGCGTCGCGCCCAAGGGCGTCAGCGCGCCGCTTTGCGTGTCGGCCGCGAAGCTCGTGATCGAGTGTCCGCGCGAATTGACCACGTAGACGAAGCGTCCATCGAGGCTCAGCTCGATGTCGGAGGGCGAGACGCCGGTCGGCTGTGCGCTGCCGATCGCGGCGAGCTGCTGCGTGGCGGGATCGATCGCGAAGGCCGAGATCGTCGAGCCGACGGTGTTCAGCGCGTAGAGGAAACGCTGCGTGGGGTCGATCGCCAGATGCTGCGGGCCGAGGCCCGCCGCCGTGCGCGGCGCGATCTCGGCGAGTTCGTGCGTCAGCGGGTCGACGCCGTACGTGGCGATCTGATTCTCGCTGGACAAGGCGAGGTAGCCCACGTCGGCGCTGGGGTGCAGCAGCAGGTGCATCGGCCGCAAACCGGTGGGCAGCGACGCGCTCATGCTCCAGCGGCCGCTGCTCGCATCGACTTCGAACACCGCCAGCTCGTGCGTGTCCTGGTAGGGCACGTAGAGCGCGCGGCCGTCCTTGGACGGGGTCAGCAGGTGCGGGCGCGCCGCCGCGGTCGTCGGCAGCACGTAGCCGCGCGGCCGAAGCTCGCCGGTCTTGGGATCGACCAGGTAGGCGCTGATCGACTGGTCCGCGATGCTCGCGGCGAAGGCGAAGCCCGCGGGCCGGACCGCGCCCAGGCGCAGGTCGAAGCTCGAGACGCCGTACGCGTTGCTCGCGCTGACGCGGTAGGTCGCCAGCGCCATCGGGGCGCTGGGCACGCCCAAGATCTCGCCGTCGTCGGCGTCCAGCGTCAGGCCCGCGGGCAGGCTGGGGCTCACGCTCCAGATCAAGCCCGCCTGAGCCGGCGTGGGCAGGTTGGGGGCGATGTCGAGCCCCACGTTGTAGAGCACCGGCGAGTCGGCGTAGACGAAGGCCTCCGGGGCCGCGCCGGTCGAGCCACCACCGCCCGAGCCGCCGCAGGCTCCCAGGCCGCTCGCCGCCAGCGCCAGCCATGCCCATGCCCACTGGCGCGATTGGGCCCGCGCGGGCCGATCCTGTTGTTGCATCATGTTGTCGCACCCCCGGAGCGCGCCCCTGGATCGCGCCGCCTGCCTGCGACGCTCCAGAACGCTCCGCGAGGGAAGACGACGGATCCTGGTTCCTGGATCCGTCCCTCCGAGGGATTCCTGCTGAAAGAACCCTACCCCAGCCGCGGCGTGCGGGCGCCGCGGGGGCGGCGGGGGCCCTTCGAGCCCCCAAAACGAGGCTCAGCCGCGTTGGGAGTCGGCCAGCAGGCGCTCGGCCAGCGCCCGGGCCTTGATCACGCACTGGTCCGAATTGTCGTACTCGAAGCGCCCAAAACGGCCCAGCGGGATCAATCCGTGGAGCTCCATCCAGCCCAGGGCCAGCGCGCGCCGCGCGGCGTAGGCATGGTCGAAGACCACGTAGGCGTGGCGCGTGCTCTGGCGGTCCGTGAACAGGACTTCGCCGCGCTCGAGCAGGCCGGCGCATTCCAGGCCGGCGAGGACCTCGCGCTCCAGCTGCGCACCGGGATAGGCGGCGCCGCCGGGATGGGTGACCTCGCACAACAGCGAGCTGCGGCCCGCCGGGGCGTTGGCCGGCGCGTAGTTCGACATGTACGTCACCCGGTTGGCCGGCCCCTGCTCGTCGTGGGGCAGGTAGATCCACGACAGATCCGGGTGCTTCTCGCGCTCGAGCGCCACGAGGATGCAGGTGATCGAGTTGTATTCCAGCTCGCGCATCGCGCGCGCCACATCCTGCGGGAGCTCGCGCAACAGCTCGGGCAGGTCGGTCAGCGGCAGCGTGCACACCACGCGGTCGAATTCCTCGGCGTTGACGCGCCAGCGCTCGCCGACGCGCGCGAGCTCGCGCACCGGCGTCGACAGGCGCACGCGATCGATCACGCTGCTGGCGATGCCGTCGGTGATCGCCTGGAAGCCGCCGTGCGCGGGGTAGTAGAACACCGATTGGTGCGTGTAGCCATCGGTCTGGATGCCGATCGAAGCGCGCAGCACGTCCTCGATCGGGGCATCGGGCACGCGGCCGGCGACCCAGTCGGAGGAAAGCTGGTCGAGACCGCGCTTCCAGACCTTGGCGTTGTACGGGTCCATGAAGTGGCGCGCGATGCCCTCGCCGAAGCGCCAGCGGACCCAGTCTCCGAAGGCCGCCGGCGCGCGCGAGCCCTCGCTCAGCCGGCGTTGCCAGGCGTCGACGTAGCCCTTGAGGCACTCGAAGTTCGCCTGCGCGGGCAGGTCGCCCAGCCCGTTCTCGAAGGGGTAGCGCACCCAGCGGTCGCCGAAGCGGATCTTCGTGTGGCGGTGCTTCTCGACGAAGGCCGCCTCGCCGCCGGCGGCGTCCTTCATCCAGCGCATCGCAGCGGCATCCTTGGAATACAGGATGTGCCCGCCGGTCAGGTCGTAGGTGAAGCCCTCCACCGTGCGCGAGGCGCATAGCCCGCCGACCGCGGGCGCGGCTTCGAAGAGGCTCAGGTCCGAGCGGCTCAGCCCGCCCTCGAGCAGGAAGCGCGCCAGAGCGAGGCCGGAGATGCCGGCGCCGAGGATCGCGGTTTTCAAGTCGGTGGGGCCCGTCGGGCGCAGAAAGGTACCCGAGAGCGCGCGCGCGGGCCAATCGATCGTGCGCTCAGCGCGTGCGCATCAGCTTGGAGGGCGCGACGCCGGCTGCATCCAGCGCGCGCTGCGCCGCGCCGAGCCAGCGCCGACCGTCGGTGGTGTAGCCCGCGGTCGGCGCGAGCGTCGCGTCGAAGCCTTGGAAGCTGGCGTTGAAGGCGTCCATGCAGGTCTCGCGTGCGAACTTGGCCAGGCACGAGCCCAGCGCGATCGCGAACGAATGCCGCTCGCCGCGCTCGGCGAACAGGATGCGCATGCGCCGCGAGCCGTCGCGCCGCGCGACCACGTAGGCCGAGAGCGATTCGCGCTCGCGCAGAGCGCGCACCTCCGCGTCGGGGAACAGCGCCACCAGCAGCGGCCGGTAGTGCGAGCGCCCGCCCTGGCGGTCGACGGAGAGGCGCAGGCCGCCGGCGCCGTGGCGCTCGAAGAGCCGCAGCAGGATCGGCGCCAACTCGTTCCAGGCGCTCAGCGACTTGTTGTCGGTGCGCGCGAAGCTCTGGTTGAGCAGCTGCTCGGGCACCACGCGCACGCCGGCGTCGAGCAATTCGACGCGCTCGCGGACCGCCGCGCGCCACAGGCGTTCGACCGCGAGCTCCAGCGCGCCGCGATCGTTGTGGCGCGGCAGGGCGCGCTCCAGCGGCGCGTACCAGGGATGTGTCGCGATCACCTCGCGCGCGACGCCCAGGTCGCGCGGCGATTCCCAGCACAGCTGCAGCCCGTTTTCCAGCGGCCGGCGGCGCGGATCGAGCAGGGCCAGGAATCCCAGGGCGGTCTTCTCCAGCCGCCGCGCGCCGCGCAGGTTGCGCGTGAAGACCAGCTTGGAGTCGGCGACCGCGAAGCGCTGCTCCTCGCGCTCGGGTTTCGCGCTCACGCAGCACTCCAGCGTGCGCCACAGGTCGGCGCGCGCGCGCGGTGCACGGAACACGCTGTAGCCCAGGCACAGCGGACCCAAGAGCGGCCCCAGCCCGGCCTCGTCGACCCCGGCGAAGGTCACCATCTCGCTCGGATCCGACTCGGAGCTCATGGCCTTGCGTTAGTAGGCGATGCTCTCGTCGCGGCGCTTGCGCAGCGCCAGCAGCAGCAGCAGGGCGCAAGCCCCGGTGAAGATCGAGATCAGCTGCGAGGTCGAGATCGCGCCTGCGAACCACAGGCCGCGGATCTCGTCGCCGCGGAAGACCTCGACCGCGCTGCGCAGCAGCGCATAGGCCAGCACCATGACCAGCGCCGCCTGCCCGGCGTAGCGCCGGCGCTTCAACATCCACAGGCCGAGCAGCCCGACCAGGATCGCCTTGACGCTCATCATCGGCTGCGTCGCCCACAGCACGGCGCCTGCGTTCTCCTCGCCGAACAGACTGTGCGGCGGCAGCGGATCGGGCACGCGCAGCGTCAGCGGGAAGGGCAAGTGGCGCCAGCGCTCCGGCACGAGCGAGCCGTAGTCGTCGCCCACCAGCAGGCAGCCGACGCGCCCGACCGCCTGGCCGAAGAAGGCCGCGGCAAGCCCGAGGTCGAGCGCGTTCCACAGCGGAATCTTGTGCCGGCGCGCGCCGAGCAGACCGCCGACGATGCCGCCCAGCATCCCGCCGTACATGACCAGGCCGCCTTCCCAGATCGCGATCAGCTTCCAGGGTTGCGCGAGGTATTCCTGGCCGGTCGGCGAGCCGCGCGAGATCTCGACGATCACGTAGAGGATGCGCGCGCCGAGCACCACGCCGATCAGCACCCAGACCGGCAGGGCCCCGTAGCGTTCGACGTCCTTCGCCGGGTTGGGCGATCCCCGCGCCACCAGCCTGCCCAGGATCCACGTGCCCAGCAGGAAGCCGGCCGCGACCATCAGGCCGAAGGCGCGCACCGGAAAGTCGATGCCGGGGATCGTGAAGAGGATGGGATGCATCGTGGGACTCGAGTGGGGGGCGCGGGATTGTAGGGGCGGCGAGTGCCCGCCGCTGCAAGATCCGCGCGGTTGCCCGCCGCGGCGCCGCCGCTATGATGTCTCGCCCTCGACCGCTCGCGATTCCCGCGGCGCAACGCTGCCGCGCTGCGATCTCCGGCGACTTTCCGTCGCGCCCAACGCGTTCCTGGCCGCCCCTTCCCATGGAAGAACAAGTCCACGCCTCCGGCGCGCGTCCGGGTCCGCAGGTCAAGGTCTTCATCGAGGGCCGCTACCGCAAGCTCTCGCGCGACCTGCCCCAGACGGTGTTCTTCTGCCCCGACTGCAAGGGACACCCGCGCCGCCGGCGCGAATGCCCGCGCTGCGAGGGATTCGGCAAGCTGACCCGCGACTCGGTGCAGGAGTTGATCGGCTGGGTCGTCGGCTCGGCCTTCAAGACGCGCAAGAACAAGTTCCACGGCGCCGGCCGCGAGGACGTCAACGTGCGCATGCTGGGCGGCGGCCGTCCCTTCGTGATGGAGCTGCTCTCGCCCAAGGTCCACGACGTCGACCTGGCCGCGGTCGAGGCCGAGATCAATCGCCGCAACGAGGGTCGTCTCGAGGTGGCGGGCTTGCACTGGACCGAGAAGACGCGCGTGCGCGTCGTCAAGGAAGAGAAGCACGCCAAGGAGTACCGCGCCCTGGTCGAGGTCACGGGCGCCTTCGACCTGGCCCGCGTGCGCGAGCTGCTGGGCAAGCGCACCGCCGTGGTGCAGCACACGCCCGAGCGCGTGGCGCACCGCCGCGCCGATCTGGATCGCGAGCGCTGGATCGAGTTCCTTTCGGTCGAGCCCGCGGCGCCCGCGCTCGAAGCCGCGGCGGATGCACCGGCGCGCCTGGAAGTGCTGCTGCGCACGCAGCACGGCACCTACGTCAAGGAAGCGATCAGCGGCGAGGGTGGCTCGACGCGGCCCTCGCTGAGCGAGTTGATCGGCGCGCCCTGCTCCTGCCTGGAGCTGGACGTCACCGCGATCCTCGACGAGGAAGGCGCCGCCCAGCCGAGCGAATCCGCGCGGCCGAGCAAGGCTTCCTGGGCCTCCAACCTGGACGACTGAAGGCCGTTCTCCGCGGCGCTCAGTCGTCGGTGATCAGCCGGTCGAAGATGATCTGAATCGCCAGCGCCGGCTCGCGTTCGCGCAGTTTGCGCAAGGCCTCGCGCTGAGCCGGGCTCAGCTCGCGATTCGACAGCGCGCGCGCGGCCTGCAGTCGCTCGAGGCAGTTGATCTTCTTGGGGTCGCCGAGGTCGGCGAGCAGCTGCTCGACGGTTTTCGCCTCGTTCTCGGCGTCGAGCTTGTCGATCACGCCCGAGTCGAGGTATCCGATTCCGGCCAGGCTCTTCGCCATGCCCTCCGTCATCGGGCCGCCGTAGCTCGACAGGCCCAGCTTCATGCGCGCCTTGATCTCCGCGCTCAGGGCCTCGACGCGCGCCGGCTCGCGCCCGGCCAGATTGACACGCGCCTCGGGGTCCAGCCGCAGGTTGTAGAGCTCGGGCTGCAGGCCGAAATCGCACTCGCCGCGCGGCGTGGGCAGGATCAGCTGGAAGCCGTTCTGGTCGATGAACGACGAAACGAAGCGCGTGTGCGAGAAGGAGCCGAGCTTCTGGTGGCGGATCGCGTGCGGGTCGCGCGCGAGCGCCACCAGGCTCTTGCCCTGCATGCCGCCCGGCATGGGCAGGTCGCACAATTCCAGCAGGGTCGGCGCGATGTCCACGTTCTCGACCCAGGGCTCGACGCGCACCCCGCGCGGCAGGCCGGGCGCGACCAGGATCAGCGGCACGTGCACGAGCTCCAGGTTGACCTGGCTGCCGTGCGTCATGTGCAGCGTGTTGTGCAAGGTCGGCGCGTCGCCGCGCTGCTTCGCCGTCAGCCGCGAGCCCGTCATGTACAAGGGACGCGTCCACAGACCCTCGCCGTGGTCGGCGGCGATCACGATCGCGGTTCGATCCCACTCGCCCGCGGCGCGGATCGCCGCCAGGATGCGGCCGACGTGCGCGTCGGAGTAGCGCACGTCGTCGTCGTAGCCGCCGATCTCCTCGTTGATGCGCCGCACGCTCTCGTCGAAGCCCTCGAGCTGCAGCTCGCGAGCGACGTCGCGGAAGTACTCCAGGCGTCGCGCGGGGATCGAGTCGGGCTCGCGCACGAAGCGGTCGTACTGCGGCGGCGGGTCGTAGGGGTCGTGCGACTCGTTGATGTGGATGAAGGTGAAGCTGCGCTTGCCCTTGTTGGCCGCGATCCAGTTCGCCACCTTGTCGATCGGCCCGTAGGGCGGATCCTTGAAGTCGAAGACGTCGAAGCCGGTCTGGAAGCCGTTGTCGGCGCTGAGCACGTCGTTGTTGATGAAGGCGGCGGTCGCGAAGCCGGCCTCCTGGAACACCTGGGCGAGCGTGGGCGACTCGGCCGGGATCCCGATCAGTTCGTCGGCGATGTAGGCGCCGGTCAACATCGAGACCATGCTCGGGATCGTCCAGGCGCCCTGGCTCACGGCGCGCTCGAAGACCACGCCCTCGGCCGCGAGCTTGTCCAGCTCGGGACTGGTGGGGCGGCGGTAGCCGTAGGTCGAGAGGTGGTCGGCGCGCAGCGTGTCGACCACGATCAGGACCACGTGGCGCGGGGCCGGCCCCTGGCTGCCCCCGCAGGCCAGCAGGCCCAGCGTCGCGATCGAGAGGCGGATGCAGCGCGAAACGGCGCGGTTCATGCCCGCAGTCTATCCCGCCCGCGAGCCTGCCGCCGGGCGCGAGCTCAGAGGATCACGCCCATGATCTCGGTCTCGAAGACCAGATCGCGCCCGACGAATCCCTCGGCGCGGTAAGTGAACATCGACGTGCGCACGCGGTGCAGCTTGCCCACCCAGTGCAGGCGCACGCCCGGCTCCACCAGCCCGCGGAATCGCGTGTCGTTGAGGCCGGCGAAGCCGACGAACTTGTCGCTCAGTCCGGGCGTGCGGCGCAGGAAGTCGAAGCTGCACAGCTGGGCCGCGCCCTCCGCGTGCAGCACCCCGGGGAAGATCGGCCGGCCGGGGATGTGGTCGGGGGCCCACCAGGCGTCGGCCCTGATGTCCAGGAATCCGACGACCAGGCCGGCGGGGATGTCCTCGTGAACGATGCCATCGAGCAACTCGAGCCTGCCGCGCTGCTTGCAGTAGCGCCGGATCACGTCCTTGCCGTGGATGACGCGGGTCAGGTCGACGGCGTTGACGTCGATGAGGGTAGGGCTGGCCAAGTCGGTCGCTCCGCAGGGGGAAGGGGTGAGCGGCCAACTCTCTCAAGTCGGCGCGCGCGGCGCAATCGGCGAGTGCAGCACCAGCCAGCGGCGGCGCTGCACCAGCGCGAAATGCAGGCTGGCCTTGAGCATGCTGGTCAAGTTGATCGCCCACCAGACGCCCTCTGAACCCAAGCCCAAACGCGTGGCCAGGAGCCAGGCGAGGGGCACGCGCACTCCGTTGCCGATCAAGCTGATCCACAGCGCCGGCCGTGTGTAGCCGGCGCCCAGGAGCACCTTCTCGTTGGCGGCTTCCATGGCGACGAAGATCTGCGAGAGCGCGAGCACCGAGACGTAGCCGGCCACCTCGCGCTGCACGCCGGGGTCGTCGCTGAACACCGGCGCCCAGCGCCGCGCGAAGACCAGGAACACGATCATCGTGAGCGCGCCCAGCATCAGGGCGAGCCTGCGCACGGCGGCGACCGCCTGCAGCGCGCCCACGCTGTCGCCCGCGCCGAGCGAACGCCCGACCAGCGAGGCGCCGGCCATCGCCACGCCGAGGTAGAGCGGGAAACTGACGCCTTCGAAGACCGAGAAGCCGATGCCCAGCGCCGCCAGCGCGTCGCCGCCCAGCGGCACCACGACCCACTTGATCAGCGCCCAGTACACCGAGGCGTAGGTCGCGATCGCCAGCGACATCGGCAGGCTGATGCGCAGGATCTCCAGCAGCGCGAGCGGGCGTCCGCGCGCCCGCAGCGCGTGCCGCAGGCCGGCCCGGAAGCGCACGCCGTACCAGCGGTGCATCGCGAACAGGCCGAGGCCGACGCTGATCACGCGCGCCAGCGCGGCGCTCCACGCCGCTCCGGCGATGCCCTGGCCCTCGATGCCCAGCGCGCCGGCGATCGCCGCGGCCACTCCCGCGCCAGGGTGATCCGTGAGCGCTGCCGCGCCCTGGCCGTAGATCATGATCGGCGCCAGCAGGTAGTGCAGCGCCACCGCGCTGAGCTCCATCATCGACATCAGCAGGGTGTTGCCCATGCCGATCAGCGCATGGTCGAGCGCGGGCGCGAGGACCAGCGGCAGCGCGCACAGGTAGAGCGTGCTCAGGTATTCGTTGGCGAAGCCCGCGGCCGCGGGCTCCAGGCCCAGGAACTCGACGATGTGCGGCGTGGCCCGCGGGCCCAGCAGCGCGAGCACCGCCCAGATCAGCGTGGCCAAGAGCATCGCGCTCACCACCAGGCCGTCGCGCCGCTCGCGGTCGCGCGCTCCGGTCGCGCGCGCCACCAAGGCCAGCGTCCCGCCCGCGGCCAGGAACACGACGCTGAAGTTCATGATCACCACGAACACCGTGCCGCCAACCGCTGCCTGCGCCTGCGGACCCAAGCCCTGGATCCAATACTGGTCGTTGATGCGGTAGGCGTTGTTCAGCAGGTAGGACAGCGCCGCTGGCCAGGCCAGGCGGAACACGCTGCGCACGCCGATGCGTGCGTCGGGCGCCGACGTCGCTGCGCCGGCCTGCAGCCTCACGGCTCCAGGACCAGCTCGATCAGCCCGAGCTCGCCGGCTTGCACGAGCTTGCGGACGCGCGCGCGCCGACCGTCGGCCGCCGTCGCGTCGATCGTGAAGCGGCCAGCGGGCAGGAAGCGCGCGCGGTACTCGCCGTCGGCGTTGGTCTTGCCGAGGATGCGCCCGCCGCGGTCGCCGTAGCCGTCGACCTGCACTCCGGCGGCCGGCTGGCCCGGCGCGAGCAGCACGCGCACGATCAACTGCTCGAGCTGCGGCACCTGGCAGTCGGGCAGGGTCACGGGACTCGTGCCGACCTGCACGTCGAGCGCGGGGCGCACGGGGTTCTCCGGCTGGCCGAAGTGCAGCGTGTACGCGCCCGCCATGACGTTGGAGAACAGGAAGTGTCCGTAGTGGTCGCACACGGCGCTGGCGCGCACGCCGGCGGGCTTGGGCTCGAGCGCGAGCTCGAGGCCGACCGCGGGCGTCGAGTCCGGATAGCCGACGCGGCCCTCGACGAAGGCGTTGGGCACCCACTGCATCTGCACGTACAGCTCGGTCTCGTGCGGCCGGATCAGCATCAGGTGCTGCTGCTCCGTGGCCATGCCAAAGGCGCTGGCGCGCAGCATGTAGCCGCCCAGCGCCAGCTCTCGGAACTCGAAGTCGCGCTCGCCCGCATGGAACTCGAGCCTGCGCCGTTCGGCCCGTTCCGCGCCGATCAACATCGACGAGGGCTCGAGCTCCAGCACCCATTCCAAGGGGAATTCGATGCCCGGCGCCGCCTGCACGAAACCGCGGATCAAACCGCGTCCCTCGAGCCGCTTCTCGTCGAAGGGACCGGGCTCGGGCCGCGGCGCCTGCGTCGAGCGTCCGATCCCCAGCACCGGTTCCATGTGCATCCCCGGATCCGACTCCGGCGCGGCTTGGCCCAGGCCTTCGGCCGGCGAGGGCGCGCGCTGCTGCGAGTTCGGCTGCGCCGGAGCTTGGCCGGCGTCGCCCTCGCTCGGACCCGAGAGCCTCAGCCAGGCGAGCAGCAGCAGCGCCAGCCCCGCGAGCGCCCCAAGCGCCACGAAAACGGCTCGACCCTGGCGCGACGCGTGCTCCAGCGAGGCCGCCGATCGATCGATGGACATCCGCCCGCGCACTCGAATAGACTCCCGTGGATCTTCCAACTCTGGCAGAGACAACCGCTTAGGAGCCACAGGCCGCAGGGTCGCCGCGCGCGGCGGCAGCTGCGCGCCCCGCCTTCCAGAGGCCTGGGCGGCCGCGTCCTAGCCCGCGTGCGGCCCTGCCAGCCCTTGCCAGCAAGTCTCCGCGCCGCGGATCCTACCTGACCCGACTTCCGCCGAACAGCAACGCACCATGAGCTTGATCCCCACACGCAACCTGCCTCGGGCTTGGCCGCTTCCCGCGCTCCTGCTCGCCCTCGCCCTGCCCTGCGCGGCCCGGACTCCGGCGAGCGCGGCCACTCAGGGAAATCAGGGACGTGTGATCGTGCTCGGCTTCGACGGCGCTGATGCGCGCACGGCCAGCGAGCTGATGGACAAAGGGCAGCTGCCGAATCTGGCGGCGTTGCGCGCGAGCGGCAGCTTCACACCCCTGGACACCACCAACCCGGCCGAGTCGCCGGTGAGCTGGGCCGCGCTCAATTGCGGCCAGAATCCGGCCAAGACCGGCGTGCCCGGCTTCGTCCGCCGCCAGCTGCCGCCCTCCAAGGAGAAGAAGCTCGATCGCGCGCCGATGCCGGACGTCGGGCATCTCAAAGGCCCGACGCACACGCCGATCGAGACGCTCTCGGGCACGCCGATCCCGACCTGGAGCCCCAACGCGCTGGGCGCCGCGTGCGGACTGGCGGCCGCGGCGCTGTTCCTGGCCGTGTTCCTGCTGCTGCGCATGCGCGCGGGGCTGAGCGTGGTGCTCGCGCTGGTGCTCGGAGCCGGCGGATTCGTCGGCGGTCGCGCGCTGCGCGGCTACCTGCCCTCGAAGGTGCCGGTGTGGAACAACCCGCTCGAGGCCGTGCCCTTCTGGGAGACCGCGGCGGCGGCCGGCGTGCCCTGCGTGGTGCTCGACGCGGCGCAGGCCTTCGACCGGGAGCCGGTCGAAGGCGCCAAGGTGCTCGCCGGCCTGGGCGTGCCCGATGCGCGCGGTTCGATCAACTCCTTCTTCCTCTACACCTCCAGCGAAGACGAACTGGTGCGTGCGCCGCGCGGCCGTGAAACCGACTCCAGCGGCTCGGTGTTCCGCATCGACGAGCACAATGGCCGCTTCGACTCCCTGCTGCCCGGCCCGGTGAACTTCTGGAAGACCGACGGCATCCGCAGCGAGTTGGACGCGGTCAAGGAGGAACAAAACGACCCGAACCTGCGCTACAAGCGATCGACGCAGCTCAACGCGCTCGAGGTGGAGATCGGAAAGCGCCTGAAGTCCGCCAGCGAAGAGCGCATCTGCCTGCCGGTGTCGATCGTGCGCAACGGAGCCAAGGCCTCCGTGAGCATCGGGCACGAGACGCAGGAACTCGAGGTCGGCGCCTGGTCGCAGTGGTACTCGCTGAGCTTCGAACTCAACCCGCTGCTCAAGGTGCGCGCGCTGGCGCGCGCCAAGCTGCTTTCGCTGGGCGATCCGGACGTCTCGCTCTACGTCGACGCGCTGCAGTACGACCCGGCCAACCCGCCGTTCTGGCAACCGATCTCGCAGCCGGCCGACTACGCCGAGCAGCTGGCCCACGCCTGCGGTCCCTTCGAGACCGTCGGTTGGGCCTGCATGAACTTGCCGCTGAAGGACAGCGTGATCGACTCGGTCAGCTTCATGCAGGACATCGAGTTCACGCTGGGCTGGCGCGAGAAGATGACCTACCAGGCGCTGGAGAAGAAGGACTGGCGCGTCTTGATGAGCTGCGAGTCCACGCCCGACCGCGTGCAGCACATGATGTACCAGTACTACGACACGGGGCACCCGATGTACTCGGCGCAGAAGGCCGCGCAGACGATGAACTTCCGCGGCCAGGAGATCACGCTCGCCGACGCGATCCCCGCCAGCTACCGCGCCATGGACGCGATGGTCGGCGAGGTCGTCAAGCAGCACATGCAGCCGGGCGACACGCTGATCGTCTGCTCCGACCACGGCTTCCAGAGCTTCCGCCGCCAGGTGCACATCAACAACTGGCTGATCAAGCGCGGCTTCGCCGTGATCAAGGAAGGCGCCACCGCGGCGGATCGCGGCACGAAGTACCCCAACTCGTACCTCGACTGGTCGAAGACCAGGGCCTACGCGCTGGGGCTCGGCAGCATCTACGTCAACCAGCAGGGCCGCGAGGGCCAGGGCATCGTGCCTGCTTCGGAAGCGCGCGCGCTCCTGGAGGAGATTCGCACCGCCTTCCTGGCCGAGACCGACCCGGAGACCGGCGAGAAGATCGGCAAGGACGCCTACGTGATGGCGGACATCCATCGCGGGGAGTTCCTCGACCGCGAGGCCGACATGAACCTGTGCTTCAACGCCGGCTACCGCGTTTCCTGGCTGACCACCAGCGGCGGCATGTCGGGAGAGAACGACGGGAGCGGCGTGCTGCAACTTCGGCCCACGATCGTGCCCAACGACAACAACTGGTCCGGGGACCACGTGACCGTGGATCCGAGCCTGGTGCAGGGCATCTTCTTCTCCAACCGCAAGCTGGCGCAGCCGGCCGAGCGCGTCAGCCTGCTGCAGATCGCGCCGACGGTGCTCACGATCCTCGGGGTCGAGGTGCCCAAGGCCTACGACATGCCCGCGCTGCAGTTCGCCCCCTGATCGCCGGCGCGTTCACTCCGCGAAACTACGCAGCCGCTCTCGCGCGCGGCGCGCGCGGAGGATCGCCGGGCCGCACGAGCCCCGGCAGTTCGCGGCCGCGTACCGCGCTCGAGGCTCGTTCCCACGCGGATCGGGGCGCGCGCGTGCGATGTTGCAACACCTGAGTGCGCGGCCTCGCAACGCCTGAGGGCACGCCACGTCGGCCCCGTCGGGGTTCGTGCCAAAACCGGCAGGCCGGGCAATTCCTGCACGCAATCGCAGAAACGACAAGGAGCGCCATGCGGTCCGGGACCAGGCGCTGATGGCGGCGCGCGTGCCTTGGATCCCTCGATTGATCCGGTCTTGCGCAAGTCTTTCGCAGCTTCCGCGGGCTTCTGGCCGATCTTCGCCAACTCGCAGCGTGGCGCGGCGTTTCAGGCATGGCGGCGCGGGCGCGCGAATTCGACACGGGGGAAGAATTCTCCGCGCGGTTCGACGAAGTGCGGCAACCCGAGGCAGTGGACATGGAACGGAAGAGAAGTATGAGTAGTCAAGCTGCGCGATCGAGCGCACCTGCACCGAATCCCGCGACCGATGGCGCTGAGCGCGAGCGCGTGCTCGAAGCCGAGCAGCAGATCGGCGACGCGGCTTCCGCGGCGAAGGGGCGCTGCGTGCGCTCCCTGATCCTGGCCTGGCACGACGAAGAGAGCGGCGACGAGCTCAGGGTCAACGTGCAGGGATCCCAACGCTTCCTCGAGGGCCTGCGGCCGCTGGGCTTCGTGCCGCTGGGCGAACAACCCGCGCGAGGCGTGGGGCAGCGATTGCCCGCGGTGCATCCCGCGGGCGAGATCGTGACCGAGCGCGACTCCAGCGCGGCCGGCGCACCGCGCAGGCGCAGCGACGGTGTCGAGGATCCCAGCGCAGCGAGCAACCGTCCCGCCTCGGGACCGAACCATCATCAGGAATCCGAGGTGGCCGAACATCGCGTGCGCTGGACGGTGCGGCTGGCGCGCCCCTGGAATCCTCTGCAGGGCTGAACTAGGAACGCGCGCCAGCGTTGGAGTTCGGAGGCGTTCGGAACTCGGCAGAGTTCGGCTTCCCACCCACGGTTGGTTTCCCGCGGATGGCGGCCCTCGGGCCACGAACGTGGGCTTGACAATGCGACGGAGAACGACGTGAGAGGGGGTTGACGCTGGCCCTGGGACCCGCGGGCCTGCAAGCGAAAACAACCCCCGCACGATCTGCCCTCTGGCGCGATCTTTGCATTCGGAAAAGAGTTGGTGGTGTGGGACCCGCCAATTCGCGCGCTCGCGGCGGGGGCTGCGGGCGCGCCCCTCCAGCGGCGCCCGCCGTG
>Ga0315910_10001844_pt1 | contig 19157 bp, 13 predicted proteins | sample EdamamesoilMG_FD_204470 | JGI IMG/M metagenome (GOLD analysis project Ga0315910, IMG submission 204470) | Garden soil microbial communities collected in Santa Monica, California, United States - Edamame soil | ecosystem: Environmental > Terrestrial > Soil > Garden | place: USA: California...
AGCAATTTGACGCCGCGCTCACCCAGGGAGAGCATGCTCGCGGCGACGATGCCGCCGATCACGACGAAGAGTCCGACCGGGCGGTTGGGCGCGAACAGCTTGCCGAGCACGAGCACGGCGAGCGCGGCGAGTCCCAGCAGCAGCGCGGCCGTGTGCGTCTCGCCCAGGCTGGCGAGGAAGTGGTGCATGCGCTCCCAGAAGCTGCCGTGCGCGCCCTTGAGTCCGAAGAACTTGGGCAGCTGCGTGCTGGCCAGGTACAGCGCGACGCCGGCCTTGAATCCCAGCAGCACGGTCTCGGAGACGAAGTTCACCGCGGATCCCGCCTCGAGCAGCCAGGCGATCAGCGCCAGGCCCGCCACCATCAGCGCCGTGCACGCGGCCAGCGCGCCAAAGCGCGTCGGATCTCCGCCCGACATCTCTCCCAGCGTCGCGCCCAGCAGCAGCGAGATCGCCGAGGTGACCGTGATCGCCGTGTGGCGCGAGCTGCAGAACAGCCAGAAGACCAGTCCGGAGAAAAGGCAGGCGTAGAGCCCGGCCTCGGGCGGCAGCTGCGCGAGCGATGCGTCGGCGATGCCCGCGGGCAGCAGGTAGGCCGCGAGCGTCAGTCCGGCGACGAGGTCGAGGCGCAGCCAGCCCAACTCGTAGCTGCGCAGCCAGCCGAGCGCGGGCAACGCGCCCGCGAGCCTGGCGCGCAGACCGGTCGCCGAGACGGAGTCGGTGCTCATGACACGTGGCTCGCAGGGCGAGCCGGACCTTGCTCAGTATTTCTCGGGCACGAACTTGCGGCCGGCGAGGCTCTTCCGGTCGTCATAGGCGCCCTTCATCGAGCGCTTGGGCAGCTTGATCTTCTTGCGCGGCAGCTTCTTGTGCGGAATCAGCTCGAGCAGGTGCGTGATCACGTTCAGCCGCGCGCGGCGCTTGTCGTCCGAGCGCACGACGTACCAGGGCGCGTGCTTCGAGTCCGTTGCCGTGAGCATCGCGTCGCGCGCACGCGAGTAGTCGTACCAGCGCTCGCGCGAGGGCAGGTCCATCGGGCTGAGCTTCCACTGCTTGCGCGGGTCGTCGATGCGATCCTCGAAGCGCTGCTTCTGCTGCTCGTCACCGACCTCGAGCCAGAACTTGACCAGGACGATGCCGGCGCGGACGAAGTCCTTTTCGTACTCGGGCGCTCGGTCCAGGAAGGCCTCGGCTTGCGCGTCCGTGCAGAATCCCATCACGCGCTCCACGCCGGCGCGGTTGTACCAGCTGCGGTCGAAGATCACGACTTCGCCCGCGGCGGGGAAGTGCGGGATGTAGCGCTGCATGTAGATCTGCGACTTCTCGCGGTCGGAGGGCGCGGGCAGCGCGACCAGGCGGAACACGCGCGGGCTGACGCACTCGGTCAGCGCCTTGATCGTGCCGCCCTTGCCGGCGGCGTCGCGGCCCTCGAAGATCACGATCACGCGCAGTTTCTTGTGCTTGACCCACTCCTGCAGCGTGCACAGCCGAGCCTGGAGCTTTTTCAGCTCCTTCTCGTACTCCTTGCGCTTCATCGGCGGCTTGGACTTCGCGGCTTGGCTCTGCTTCATTGGTTCGCTCCCGGGTTTTCCTGCTCGGGTGCCGCTTCGGCCTGCGGCCAGCCGCCCCCTAGCGCCTTGTAGAGCTGGATCAAGTTCACGAGTTCGTCGCGCAGCGAGGCGGCCTCGTCGAGCTCGGCGTTGAACAGCGAACGCTGCGCGTCGAGCACGTCGAGGTAGTCGGCCACGCCGCCGCGATAGCGCAGCTCGGCGAGGTCGAGCACCTTGCGCTCCGCGCCCACGCGCTGGCCCTCGCTGTTGCGGCGCAGGCCGGACTGGCGCAATCCGACCAGGAAGTCCTCGACCTCGCGGAAGGCCAACAGGATCGAGCGTTCGTAGGCGTAAAGCGCCTGACGCTGCTGCGACTCGGCCACTTCGACGCGGCGGCGATTCTGGCCGGCGTTGAAGATCGGCTGCAGCAGGTTCGCGCCGATCGACCACGACTTCGAGGGCGAATCGAGCAGGTCGCCGAGCTCGGTGCTCTCCCAGCCGAAGGAGCCGGTCAGCGCGATGCTCGGATACAACAAGGCCTTGGCCTCGCCGATGCGCGCGCTGGCCGAGGCGAGTTGTTCCTCGGCTTGGCGCACGTCGGGACGGCGATCCAGCAGAGCGGAGGGCAGTCCGGCGGGCACGGCGGGCGGCAAGCGCAGCTCCTCGATCGGGAGTCCTCGCCCGATGTCGCCGGGATTGCGGCCGAGCAGGGCGGAGAGTTCGTTCTCCTTCTGCGTGACCAGCTGCTGGAAATCGTGGACCAGCGATTCGGTGCGGTGCATCTCGGCTTCGGCCTGGCGCCAGTCGAGCTCGGAGGTCAAGCCGCCCTCGAAGCGGTCGCGCGCGAGCTGCATGTAGGCCACGCGCGAGAGCAGCGTGCGCTGCGAGATCTGCAAGCGCCGGTCGAAGTCGCGCAGCTCCACGTAGGCGCGCGCCACGTCGGCGACCAGGGCCAGCACCACGGCGCGGCGCGTCTGCTCGGCGGCGTACAGCTGCGCCAACTGCGCCTCCGAAGCGCGGCGAATGCGTCCGAAGACGTCGAGCTCCCAGAAGGCCGTCGCGCCCACGCTGAACAGCGCGTCCTCGTTGTCGACACCGGAGGGAATCGCCGGCAGGCCGTTGCGGCTGGCGCCCACGGCCCCGGCGAAGGCCGTGGCGTCGACCTTGGGGTACAGGTCGGCGCGCGTGAATCCGTAGTAGGCGCGCGCTTCTTCGATGCGCTCGACGGCGATCTTCAGGTCCTTGTTCTCGGCCAGCGCGAGTTCGATCAGACGCACCAGCGCGGGATCCCCGAACAGTTCCCACCAGGGCGTGTTGGCCAGCGACTCCTGCTCGCTCGACTCGAGCGAGCGCCAGTTTTCCGGCAGGGGAACCTCGGGGCGCTGGTAGTCCGGACCCAGCGTGCAGCCCGCGCCGAGGGCGATCGCCAGCAAAATCGGAAGGGCCTTCATGTCAGTGCGCCTTCCCCGTTCCCGTCGTTGCCGGCGCCGCAGCGGGCTTGGCGGCGGCCGCCTTGCCCTTGCGCCCCAGGCCTTCGACGAAAGCGTAGTTGCCGGGGATCAGGAACACGCCCAGCGCCGTCGCCACGAGCATGCCCCAGAAGACCGCGGTGCCCATCACGTTCTGCGCGCCCGCGCCCGCGCCGCTGGCCCGCATCAAGGGCACGACGCCCAGGATGAAAGCGAAGGCCGTCATCAGGATCGGCCGGAAGCGCAGGCGCGCCGATTCGAGCGCAGCCTCCTGCACCGGCATGCCCTCGTCGTGCTTGGCCTTGGCGAACTCGACGATCAGGATCGCGTTCTTCGCCGCCAAGCCGATCAGCATGATCAAGCCGACCTGCACGTAGACGTTGTTGTCGAAACCCATCAGCCAGGCGCCGAAGAACGCGCCGAGCACGACCAGGGGCGAACCCAGCAGCACGGCCCACGGCAGACGCCAGCTCTCGTACAGCGCGGCCAGCAGCAAGAACACGAACAGGATCGCCATGGCGAAAGTCGGGCCGGCGGGCGGCGCGACCTTCTCCTGGTACGAGAGCGACGAGTAGGCGAAGCCCATCTCGGGCGGCATCGTCTCGGCGAAGACTTCCTCGAGCGTGGCCAGCGCCTGCCCCGAGGTGTACCCGGCGCCGGGCACGCCGTTGATCTCGACCGAGCGCATCAGGTTGAAACGGTTGGTGATCTCGGTGCCGGGCTCCGAGTCCACTTTCATCAACGTCCCGAGCGGGATCATCTCGTTGGTGGTCTTGCTGCGCACGTAGATGTCGGCGATGTCCTCCGGCGAGCGCCGGCTCTCGGACTCGGCCTGCACGTAGACGCGGTACAAACGCCCGAAGCGGTTGAAGTCGTTGACGTAGCTCCCGCCCAGCGCCGCCGCCATCGCCTGGAAGACCTCGTTCACCGGCACGCCGAGCTTGCGCGCCTTGTCGCGGTCGAGCTCGACCTTGACCTGCGGGTAGTTGGGGTCGAACGAGGTGAACAGGTTGCCGAGCTCAGGCCGCTGGCGCGCCGCGGTGAGGAAGGTGCGCGAGCGCTCGCCGAGTTCGGCCACGCTCAGCGTGCCGCTGCGGTCCTGCAGCAGGAAGTTGAAGCCCGCCGAAGCACCGAAGCCGGAGATGGTCGGGATGTTGAACGGGAAGGCGACCGCCTCGGGGATGCGCGAGAGCTTGGCCTGCAGCCCGGCCATGATTCCCTTCACGTGCAACTCCGGTCCGTGGCGCTCGTCCCAGGGCTTCAGACGCACGAAGATCGTGCCGAAGTTCGGCTGGTACGTGCTCGTGACCGCGCCGTAGCCGCCGATCGTCTGGTAGGACTCGAGGCCCTCGGTCTTCGACAGGATCTCCTCGACCTGGGCGAGCATCAGGCTGGTGCGCTCGAGCGAAGCGCCCGGCGGCAATTGCACCGCCACGCCGAAGATGCCCTGGTCCTCGTCGGGGATGAAGCCCGCCGGCACGAGCTTGGCGAAGAAGCCCGAGCCCACGACGACGCCGCCGACGATCAGGATCGTGAGGAACGAGCGCCGCACGAGCACGCGCGAAACGGCCACGTAGCCCTTGGTCGTCCAGTCGAAGCCCTTGTTGAAGCCGCCGTAGAACTTGGCCAGCGGCCCCTTCGAGGGCGAGTCGGACTTGGGCTTGAGCAGCATCGCCGAGAGCGCGGGCGCGAGCGAGAGCGCGCTGAAGGCCGAGAGCAGCACCGAGATCGCGATCGTCAACGCGAACTGCATGTACATCTGGCCGGTCAAGCCGCCGACGAAGGCCACCGGGATGAACACGGCCGAGAGGATCAGCGCGATGCCGATCACCGGAGCCGTGACCTCCTTCATGGCCTGGGTCGTCGCGTCCTTCGGCGACATGCCGTGCTCGATGTGGTGCATCACCGCCTCGACCACGACGATCGCGTCGTCGACCACGATGCCGATCGCCAGCACCAGGCCGAACATCGAGAGCGTGTTGACCGAGAAGCCGAGCATCGGGAAGAAAATGAATGTCCCGAGCAGCGAAACCGGCACGGTCAAGAGCGGGATCAGCGTCGCGCGGAAGTTCTGCAGGAAGACGAACACCACCAGCGTGACCAGGATGATGGCCTCGATGAAGGTGTGCACGATCGACTCGATCGATGCCTCGACCGCTGGAGTCGTGTCGTAGACGATCTTGTAGTCGACGTCGGAGGGGAAGAGCTCCTTGGCCCGCTCCATCGCCGCGTAGATCGCCTCCGATGCAGCGAGCTGGTTGGCTCCCGGCAACAGGTAAAGGGCCATGGCCCCGGCCGCCTGGCCATCGAGGCGGCCGAAGGAGTCGTAGTTCTGCGAGCCGAGTTCGGCGCGGCCGACGTCCCTGATGCGGATCTGCGCGCCCGTGTCGGTCTCGCGCAGGATGATGTTCTCGAATTCGGCCGCGCTGATCAGGCGGCCTGGAGCGCTGACCGTGTACGTGAATTCCTGATCCTTCGGCGAGGGCGCGCCACCGATCTTCCCGGCCGGCGCCAGCAGGTTCTGCTCCTTGATCGCCGAGATCACGTCCGAAGGCGTCAACTGCAGCTTCGCCAGCTTGTCCGGCTCGAGCCAGATGCGCATGCCGTAATCGGTGCCGCCGAAGAGGTCGACCTGCGCCACGCCGGGGATGCGCAGCAGCTGGTCGCGCAGGTTGATGCCGCAGTAGTTGATCAGGAAGTTGGCGTCGTAGGTGTTCTTCGGCGAGTAGAGCGAGACCAGCATCAGGATGCTGGGGCTCATCTTCTTGACCGTGACGCCCTGCTGGACGACTTCCTGCGGCAGCCGCGACTGCGCGATCGAAACCCGGTTCTGGGTCAGGACGTTGGCGTTGTCCTGGTCGACGCCGACCTTGAAGTTGACGTCGAGCTGCATGCGGCCGTCGCTGGTGTTCGACGACTTCATGTAGATCATGTTGTCGACGCCGTTGACCTCCTGCTCGATCGGCGTCGCCACCGACTGCTCGACGTCCACGGCCGAGGCGCCGGGATAGTTCGCGGTGACGCGGATGTTGGGCGGCGCGAGGAACGGGTACTGCTCGATGCTCAGCCCCTTCAGCGCGAAGAGGCCCATGAGCACCGTCATGATCGCGATCACGATCGCGACGATCGGACGCCGGATGAAGAAGTCGGCCATGGCCTACTCGGTCTTCTTCAGGTCGGCGGGAGCCGCAGGCGGCGGAGCCTTGTCGCCCTCGCCGGCCGCATCCGGCTTGGGCTTCTCCTCCTCGATCAGCACGGTCTGTGCGTTGACCTTCATGCCGGGACGGACCTTTTGCAGTCCTTCGGTGATCACCCGATCGCCGGGCTTGAGCCCCGAGGCCATCACCCACAGCGGGCCGATGCGCTCAGCCGGCGTCACCAGTCGCTGCTCGACCGTGTCGCCCTCGCCCAGCGCCATCACGCTGAAAACGCCCTGCATTTCCTGCACGCAGCGCTGCGGCACGAGGATCGCGCCGCTGCGCGTCTCGACCGTGGCGCGCACACGCGCGTACTGGCCGGGGCGCAGCATCTCGTTGGGATTGGCGAAGGCCGCCTCGGCCATGATCGTGCCCGTCAGCGCGTCGACGTTGCGGTCGACGAAGACCATCTGGCCGGGCGCGGGATGCACGCTGCCGTCGGCCATGATCAATTCGAAGGGCACGCCGCCCGTTTCCGACGGCGCGCCCACGCCGCTGCCGCGCTTGCGCGCGTAGGCGAGGTAGTCCTGCTCGGGGAAGCTGAAGCGCACGTGGATCGGGTCGATGCGCGAGATGCGCGTGAGCAGCGTGCTCTGTCCGCGCCCGACCAGCGTGCCCGCGTACACTTCCGTGCGCCCCGCGAGTCCGTGCTCGGGCGCCAGGACCTTCGTGTAGGACAGGTCGATCTGCGCCTGCTCGACCAGCGACTTGGTGGCATCGAGCGCGGCCGCCGCGGCCTTCTCCATCGATACGGCGGTCTCGTACTCCTGGCGCGAGATCGCGTTCTTGGCCAGCAGCGGCTCGTAGCGCGCGACGTCCTGGCGTGTGCGCGCGAGCTGTGCCTCGGCCTCGGCCTGCGTGGCCTTGGAGGTCGCCAGGCGCGACTCGAAGGGCCGCGAGTCGATGGTGTAGAGCAGCTGCCCCTTGGTGACCAGCGAGCCCTCCTTGTAGTCGACGCTCTCGACGAAGCCTTCGACGCGCGCGCGGATCTCGATCTCCGTGTTGCCGCGCGTCTCGCCGATCGCTTCGACGTGGATCGGCACGTCGCGCTGCAGCACGACCGCGACCTTGACCTCGGGCGGGGGAGGCGCGGCCGCCTGTTTCTGATCCTTCTTGCAAGCGGCAAGCAGGCAGAGCAGTGTCAGCAACGGGACCGGCGCAACAAGCCTGTTGATCAATGAACTCTTCTTCAAGATATCCTCTCGTCGCTGGCACCGCGTGGTTCGGCGCTTCTAGGTCGAATGCGGGCCGGAAAGGCTAACCGATAGCCGCTTCGAGTACACGCTCGAGGCGCCATCGGAACCTGCTGCTGACCGACGCAAGAACGCGGGACTGCGCGTGCCCCTCGATTCACGTCAGCGTTTGCGTGCAAGCGCCTTCCCTTTTCCGGCCGATTTGGCGGTCTTGCTCTTGGATGCCTCGTAGGCCTGCCTGTAGCCGCGCGCGATGGAGCGCACGGCCCTGCCGATGTCGTCATAGACGTGATCATCCAAGTTCGCGAACGAGATTCGCACCGACCAGTCCGGGGCGGCGAAGCCGCTGCCATTGAGCAGCACGATGCCGTGTTCCTCGGCCAGACGGAACACGATATCGAGCGGGTGCACGTTGGCCTTCATCCACTGGACCACGTCCTCGCCCAGGTTCTTCCGCGCCCAGAACTCGAAGTCGATCAGGCCGTAGTAGTAGTCGAAGTATTGGTTCGGGTCGACCTCGAGCCCCAGACCCTCGAGCGTCGCCTCGACGCGCTTCTTGACGATGCCGATGCAGGCCTTCTGGTAGTCCTTCTTTTCGTCCATCAGCTCGCTCATCGAGAACATCGCCATCATGACCTGCTGCGGAAGCGACAGTCCCGCCGTGTGGTTCAATGCGACGTCGCGGCTGTCGGCAACGATGCGATCGATGAATGCGATCTTGCGCGGCTCGAGCGTGAGCCCGCCGTAGCGCTTGTCGAGCCGCTTCTTGATCGACTCGGGATGCTTGGCGATCTTCTCGTCGAGGATGTTGTCCTCGTGCAGAGCCACCGTACCCAAGCGCCAGCCGGTGCAGCCGAAGTACTTGCTGTACGAGTAGACGCCGATCGTGTTGCGCGGAAACGCTCCCATCAACGAGCGGAAGCCCGGCACGAAGGTGCCGTAGACGTCGTCCGTCAACAGGATCAGATCCGGCCGCTTCTTGAGCACGGCGCCGATCTTCTTGATCGTCTCGGGCGAGAGCGCCACGGCGAAGGGGTTGCCCGGATTGACGATGAAGAAGGCCTTGATCTTCGGGTCGAGCAGCTTCTCGATCTCCTCGTCCGGGTACTGGAAGCGCTGCTCCTGCTTCGCGTGCACCTCGACGAACTTCAGGTCGTAATCCTCGAGGTGCGCCATCTCCAGGTAGGGCGTGAAGATCGGCACGCCGAGCGCGATCGTGTCGCCGGGATTGAGGATCCGGTTGCTCTTGAGCGACTTGAAGATGTAGCACATGGCGGCCGTGCCGCCCTCGACCGCGTAGAGCTTGAACTTGCCCTTCGGCCGCGGATTCCCGCACATCGCCCACTGCAGGTACTCGTGCACGATCTGCTCGTTGTGCACGAGCATGCGGTCCGGCACCGGGTAGTGGTCGCCGATGATCGAGTCGGCGAGCTCGTGCACGAACTTGTCGGGATCGAAGCCGAACTTCCTCACGGCCCACGGCACCATCGCCTTCAGGAACGGAGCGCCGGGCATGTCGCTGTGCTGCTTCAGCCAGGCTTGCAGCCGTCCGGCGATGCCCTTGGCCTTGGGCATGCCGCCGACGCCCGGCGGCAGGTCGAGCACGCGCTTGCTCTCGGTGATCGCGAACTGTCCGAACAGGAAGAAGGCCTCGCGTGGCTCGGTGGCGACCCAGTTCGGATTGCCGCGGCCCGCATTCAAGTAGGCGGAGGACGACTCCTGCGCGGTCTTCGTCGCGACCTTGGCGAGGAAGTCCTTGATCTCGAAGGGGCCGAGTTTTTCGTACTGCTTGAGATTCATGTGTTGCATGGAGCTTGCCTCGTGCGTTGCGGAATGGGATGGATGATCAGGGTCATGACAGCCTAGGCCATGACGAAGTAGACCCACGGCGAACCGATCAGCAGGTACACCGCCAGGAAGGCCAAGGTACAGAGGAGCCCCAGCTTGTAGAGCTCGCGCTGCGTGAGGTAGCCGCTCGCCGCGAAGATGATGTTCTGGCTTCCGCCCTGCGGCGTGATCACCGAGAAGTAGCTGGTCGCGAAGAGCAGGCCGAAGGCCATCAGCGGCAGGGGCACGCCGCCGCGCATGCCGACATCGAGGAAGACGCCGAACAGCGCGAGCATCTGCGAAGTCTGGCTCACGAACAGGTAGTGGATGCCGACGTACAGGGCGATCAGGGTCACGTACAGCGTCGGCCAGGACAGGCCGCCCAGGCTCGCCGCAAGCTTCTCGCCGACAAAGCCCATGAAACCGAGCTCGTTCAGCTGCGCGCTCATGGCGAACAGGACCGAGAGCCACAGGAAGGTCGTCAGCGTGTCGCCCTGCTTGGTGATGTCGTCGAGGGTGAGCACGTTCATCAGGAGCAGCACGCCGAAGCCCATGAACGCGACGCTGGTGGTGTTGAGTCCCAGCTTGCTGCCGAAGATCCAGCCGACGACCATCAGCACGAAAACCACGGCCGTGATCCACTCGTCGCGCGACAGCCCGCCCATGCCGGCGAGTTCCTTGCGCGCCGCCGCGGGGGCCTCGGGCGTCTTGCCCACGCGCGGTGGAAAGATCCAGGCGACGAGCAGGGGCAGCAGCGCGATCGCGAGCAGCGACGGCACCGAGGAGGCCAGGAACCACTTCCCGAAGTCGATCTCCAGCCCGGCTTCCTTGGCCATCTGCACGCCGATCGGATTGCAGGAGGTGGCCGTCATCCACAGCGCGGAGGAGACCGCGAGGCTCGCCATCGTGCAGAACATGAGGTAGCCGCCGAGCCGCCGTCCCTGCGGATCCTCGGGCTTGGAGCCCGCCCCCTGGACCACCGACAGCACGATCGGATAGAGCACACCGCCGCGCGCCGTGTTGCTGGGGAAGGCCGGCGCGATGGCCGCGTCGGTCAGCACGATGGAGTAGGCGAGACCGAGCGAAGAGCCGCCGAAGAGGCTCACCATGAACAAGCTGATCCGCCTACCGAGCCCCGACTTCACCACGGCTTGCGCGACGATGAACGCAATCACCACCAGCAGCACGCTCGAATTGGCAAAGCCCGAGTAAGCATGTTCCGGCGTGATCGTCCCGGTGAGCACGACGGCGCCGACGGCGAGCATCGAGGCCGTGAGCAGCGGGAACGCGCCGATCAGCACCGAGGCGATGGCCGCGGCGAAGACCGCGAACAGGTGCCACGCCGGCGCCGTGAGTCCGGCCGGGACCGGGAAGAACCAGATGCCCAGCGCGAGCGCGAAGGGCGCCAGACGTTTCAAGTGCGTTCCCGCGCTCACTTGGACGGGCCCCCCGCGCCGGGACCGGGCCGCACGCGGCCCTTCAACTCGACGGCGCGGCCTTGGATCGAGCCGTCCTCGCCTTCCATCACCCAGCGCCAGGAGAACTCGTAGCTGCCCGTCGCGCCCGCGTAGCGCCCCGTGCCGCCCAGGATCGTCCCGGTGATGCGGTTGCGCGCCGCGGTGCCTTCGCCCTGGAGTTCGCTGAACACCAGATCGCCGCGCTCGTCCGTCCAGACGCTGCGACCCGTGAGCCCGGTGGAACTGTCGCTGAGCGCGAGCACCTGGGAGCGGAATCCGCGCCCAGGTCGGTCCTTGCCCGAGAGCAGCATCGTCCCGCTCAGGTCGAGGATCGACGCACGCCGATCCGCGCCGAGATCGATGCTTCGACGGCGGCCGGCGGCATTCCAGGAGCCCTCGAATTCCAGCCACTCAGCGGATGTTGCACCAGGTTTCTGGGGCTCCGTCTCCGGCGAGCACGAGGCCGCTGCGATTGCCAGAACCACGGCTGCCAGGCATCCCGTCGCGCTGACGAACAGCGTGCGATCGTGCCGCCGTGTTGCTTCGTGAGCGTCCATGGTTCGTTCGCGTGACGGAAGGGCCTGTCGGGAACTGCAGCGTGGGTTGGCGATGGGGGATCGGTCCGTCGTCGGCCCAGGTCTAGCCGTTCGGCGGGGCCGTGGGCACAGCTCGGCAGGAAACCTGTACGTCAAGAAAGGAGCAGGATGAGAACCATGCCCCAGATCGTCAGCAGCGTGTTGCCCACCGCGTAAGTCACCGAGTAGCCCAGCGCCGGGATCTGGCTCTTGGCTGCATCGCAGACCAGACCGAGCGATGCCGTCGTCGTGCGCGCTCCGGAGACGATGCCCAGCAGCAGCGCATCGTGGAATCGAAACGCGAACTTGCCGATGAACATGCCGAGCACGAGCGGGACGGTGGTGGCCAGCGCTCCCCACAGGAACAGGCCCGCGCCCTGCGTGCGCAGGCCGTCGACGAAGCCCGGGCCGGCCGAGATGCCGACGATGGCGATGAAGATGTTCAGGCCGACGTTGTTCATGAACCAGACCGTCGGAGAGGGAATCCGTCCGAAGGTCGGCTTGACCGAACGCAGCCAGCCGAAGAAGAGCCCCGAGACCAGTGCACCACCCGCGGTGGACAGCGTCAGGGGCACCCCGCCGACCTTCAGGACCAGTGCGCCGATGAGCGCGCCGATGACGATCGCGCCGCCGATGAAAGCGACGTCGCTGACATCGGTCGGCCGGTCCGCGACGCCCAGCAGCTTGGTGGCGACGGCCACGTCCTGCGTGCGACCGACGACGGTGAGGATGTCGCCGCGCTCGACCTTGGTGTTCGGCAGGATCGGGATTTCCGTGGCGGTCGAGCCGCGCACGATCTTGCGCAGGAATACGCCGCGCGCGCCGGGCAGCTTGCCCAGCTCGACCAGGGTCTTGCCATCGACTTCCTTGCTGGTCACGTACACGTCGACGCCCTCGATCGGCACGTTCAGGAGCTCGGGATCCTCGACCTCCTGCGCACCCTCGCCCGCCGCCTTCACCAGCACCTCGCGTGCGCCGGCGATGGCGACGACATCGCCTTCCGCCAGCACGGTATCCGCCGTGGCCTCCTCGATTTTTCCGCCGCGCCGGATGCGCAGGACGTAGAGACGCGACTCGCTCGCCGTGGCCTCCGCCTCGGCGGCGCGCAGACCGGCGAGCTTGCTGCCCTGCCTGACGCGGAAGCCGCGCACGACCCAGCGGTGCCAGGCCGAGCCCGCTCCGCCCATTTCCTTGCTCGATCCGCCGCCCTGCTTCTCCTCGTAGTCCTTGCAGGCCTTTTCCAGATTGATGCGCAGCAGCGCCGGACCGAGCAGCGCGATCACCAGCGCCGAGCCGACCGTGCCGAACATGTAGGTCACCGCGTAGGCGACCGGCATCGAGTCGATCATCTGCTTGGCCGCGGCCGGATCCAGACCCTTCTGGTTGATGGCGTCGGTCGAAAGGCCCATGGCGGCGGAGATCGTCTGCGAGCCCGAGTACAGTCCCGCCGCGTAGCCCATGTCGTATCCGGCGAGCTTGGCGATCACGACCGGCACGGCGAGGCAAAGCAGGCACTGCACCACCGAGAACAGCGCCTGGGGCAGTCCGTCCTTGGCGACTCCACGCACGAACTGCGGCCCGACGCCGTAGCCGACTGCGAACAGGAACATCAGGAAGACCGTGGACTTCAGCGGCTGGGCGATCGTGATCCCGCCGATCTGTCCGATCAGCACGCCGGCCAGCAGCGTGGCGGTGACCGCGCCCAGGCCGATGCCCTTGAACTTGAACTTGCCGAAGTAGAAGCCGATGGCGAGCGTCAGGAAGATCGCGATCTCCGGGTACTGACGCAGCGTGGCGAACAACCAGTCGATCATGATTTCCTCCGGTCAAAATTGCGGCCGCAGATCGGGGCGCGAAGTCCGCGCGGAGTCTTCGGGATGAAGGCGCCGCTGGGCACGAACTCGAAGCAGACGATCATCTTGTCGCGCCTTTCGCGGAGACGGTCACCTGAGCGGGTGCGCTGCGCTTCTTCGCGCTGCCCGACTCTGCCGTGCCGCCGCTCTCGCCCAGCGCCGACGGCTTGATCAGCTTGAGCCCCAGGCTCGCGTCGTAGCCGTGGATCTCCTTGACGTCGAGCTTGCGCATGAACTCGATCGTGTCCGCCTCGATCACCTGTCCGGGCACCATGATCGGGAAGCCCGGGGGATAGGGGATCACGAAGTGCGCCGAGACCATCGTCGGCCCGTTCTTCAGGCGCTGGTCGATATCGGGGCTCATCAATTTGATGTGCTCGCAGCGCGTGTCGTCATAGGCCATGTAGAAAGCCGAGCGCATGTCGCCTTCGAGCGTCGAACCCTTCGGGTCGGTGCGGAAGCGGTCGTGGAAGCGGCTGAAGTTGGGCAGGTCGGGCACGTCCTCGGTCAGCGCCTTGACGCGCGCCGCGAAGTTCGCGCGCGCGCTATCGCCGCCGCTCTTCAGGCGCAGCTCGATGCCCTGGCTGATCTCGACCAGGACCTTGAGCAGATTCGCGACGTCGCTGCGCGTGTTGTTGATGTTGGTCTGCAGCAGGATCGAGTTGCGCGAGGTCTTGTTGAGCTGGATCTCGTACTCCGCGGCCAGCAGGTTCTTGAACTGCGTGCCGTCGAAACCCGCGGTCCCGCACACCAGGGTCAGGCGCGTGGAGTCGAGCACGAACTCGTCTTCGCGCATCGCGCGCAGCGCATCCACCCAGGTCGAGCCCTCGGTCAGGCTCTTCAAGCCCGATGGCCGGTACTCGGCCGGGATCATCTCGGCCGGCGTGAGCACGCGGAAGTACTTGGAAACGAGCGGGTGGTGGTTGATCTCGCGCCTGATGTCGAGCGCGTTCTGGATCGCGCCCATCACCAGCTCGTAGCCCTCCAGTTCCATCTGCCGGCGGGCGACGTCGAGCGAGGCGATGATCTGCAGGTTCGGCGAGGTCGAGGCGTGCGTGAACACCGCTTCCTTGAACGCCTGCTCGTGGCGCGCGAAGTCCTCGTCGCCGACCAGCACCATCGAGCCCTGACGCAGCGCGGACATCGACTTGTGCGTCGAGTTGGTCTGGTAGACGCGCAGCTTGGCGATGCGCGGATCGGGGATCAGCCGCGTCTCGAGCACGCGCTTGTCCTTGGGATCGAGGTCGGCGCCGAGGCTCTTCTCCTGCGCGAGGTAGCGCTTGAGGTAGGCCGGATCCGCAAAGGCCTCCTTCAGCGTCGCGCGCGCCCCCATCGCCGTGCGCGGCCGATAGAAAGGCGAGAAGCGCGCGAAACCGAACCAGGCCTCGTCCCACAGGAACACGAGGTCGGGCTTGATCGCCAGGCACTCCTCCATGACGCGGCGCGTATCGTACACGTGTCCGTCGAAGGTGCAGTTGGTCAGCGTGACCAGCTTGACCTTGTCGAGCCGCCCTGCGGCCTTGAGCTCGAGCAGGGCCTGCTTGACCGCGCGCAGCGGCACGGCGCCGTACATCGAGTACTCGACCAGCGGAAAGGCCTCGACGTAGTAGGGTTGCGCGCCGGCGAGCACCATGCCGTAGTGGTGCGACTTGTGGCAGTTGCGGTCGACGATCACGATGTCGCCGGGTTCCAAGAGCGCCTGGTGCACCATCTTGTTCGACGTCGACGTGCCGTTGGTCACGAAGAACACGTGGTCGGCCCCGAATGCGCGCGCGGCCATGTCCTGCGCGCGCTTGATGTTGCCGGTGGGCTCCAAGAGGCTGTCGAGGCCGCCGGTGGTTGCCGAGGACTCGGCCAGGAACAGCGTGGGCCCGTAGAACTCGCCCATGTCGCGGATCCAGTTCGAACGGAAGATCGACTTGCCGCGCGCGATCGGCAGCGCGTGGAACGTGCCGACCGGTTTTTGCGCGTATTTCTGCAGGTTGTCGAAGAAGGGCGTCTCGACCCGCTCGGCGACACCCGACAGGATCGAGAGGTGGATCTCCAGCGGCTCCTCGACCTCGTAGAACACGCGCCGCAGCCCGACGGCGGCCGGATCGGAGATGATCTCCTCGACCTTGCGGTCCGCGAGCATGATCACGTCGAGCTCGGGCCGCACCTGCTTCACGGCCTTGGCCAGCAGGAGACCGTAGTCACCAGGCTCGCCAGCCTTCGGATCGAAGGCAAGGCGCGAAGCGAGCCAGCTCTTGAGCAGCGGCAGATCGTTCGCGGAAGCAAACGGGAAGCCCTCGTAGATCACCACGGACTCGAGGTTCACATTGAGGATCACCGCCAACAGCGCGTCCTCGAAGTTGCCGACGAAGACGGGCTCGTAGACGAACTCGTCCTGCGGCCGGCGCAGCTTGCGCACCTGCTGGATCATCGACGGCCAGCGCGAGACCGGCGCGGGCGTGACGAAGAGCACTTCGAAGTAGGGCCGCGCCGCGGTTTCGCGCATGGCGGTGGGCATCACACGCTCGCCGCTCGATCCCTCCTCGTCCTGCTCCCAGTCGCCGTGCTCGTTGCGGTAGCTGCGCGAGGTCAGCGCGCTCGAGACGCGCTGCAGCAGGCGCAGCGTGCCCTGCGGATCGTTCGAGTTCACGCGCTCCTCCAGCGTCTTGAGCACGCGCAGTCCCGGAAAGGCTTGCAGGGTCTCGAAGGGCTTCAACTGTTCGAGCTGCCGAACGCAGGACGCCTTGAGCGTCGCGGCTTCGGCTCCCGCTGACTTGGCGGCCCAGGCATGCGCGGTCTTGCCCAGATCGCGCCAGCGGTCCAAGCGCGCTGCGACGGCGGAGAAAAAATGATCAAGGCCGGAGGATTCGACTTGTGTGGCCATGGTGGTGCTCGACTGCTGAAAAGGAGCTTGGGTGTGCGCTGGATTTCGGACGAGCGCCCCCGTGGAGGCGCACTCCTCGAATGGATCAGAGATCGAATCGGAGCGAGAACTGCAGGCGCGTCGCATCGCCGTCGTTTCCGTCGACGGTGTCCCGCGTTCCATAGAGGTATTCCACCCCGGTCCAGGCGCGGTCGGAGAACTGCCAGATCAAGTTGGCGGCCGCGTACGAGGTCCGCTCGGTGCTGGTGAGCGGAGTTCCCGCGGGAACATCCGCCCCGGCCCAGCTGTACATGATCGTGCTGCGGTACGCGTCGGACCAATAGTGCTGGTACGAGGCCAGGATGGCCGTGGTCGGAATGGCCTCGAGGTCTCCGCTCGAGTCGGGCGCGGCGGTGGCGCCGCCGCGGTAGCGGCCGACGCCATCGCCATAGGTGAACTGCAGGATCGTGTTGTCCTGGCCGACGGTGTTGATCTTGGCCGATAGGTTCACGCCCCACAGCGGCACGGTTTCCTCGGAGCCGCCGGTCGGCCTGAATCCCGCGATGCCGCCGAAGCCGCTGACCTGCACGTGTCCGAGCGAGTTCTTCCAGATGTAGTGCGCGGTCACGTCGGGAATCACTTCCTCCTCGGTGCCGGTGACGCCGGTGGGCGGGATCACCTCCGAGGCGGGATCCTCGATCGAGATCGCCCAAGAATCGCCGCCCTCGAGATCCTTCGTGTAGCGCACCTGCGCCTGTCGGATCTGCGGGAAACCGATCGGCGATTCGAAGTCCAGCGTCTCGGGCATCCCGTTCTCGTCCATGAACGTCGACCAGGTTTGTCCCCCGAGCACGCCCGACATCGTTCCGTAGGCGTGGCGCAATCGGAACGAGTTGCCCGAGCCGAAGAAATCGCCCTCGACGAAGAAGCGCATCGGGTCCGTGGACGTCGGACGCGTCACGTCGAGGTTCAAGCGCGACTGGCGCGCGTGCATGCGCGTGTTGCTGCCGTCGGTGCCGTCGGTCGGGATCGTTCGCGGGTCGAACGAGTCCGTCGAAGTGATCGCGTCGAAGTCGTGGATCAGGTCCAGCTTGACGTAGCCGCCGAGCTTCAGCGTCGTGTCGCCGACTTGCCACTTCACGCCCTTCTCCGAAGTTGGAGCGGCGGGCGCGGGCGCGACCGGTTCAGGGGTGGGCTCTTGTGCCCACAGCGGCATGCACCAACCGACGGAAATCGACGCAATCCATCCGAGGGGGGAGCGCTTCATGATTCTCATCTTCTGCCCGCCTGCCCGGCGTGGCGATACGTCTGATTCCGTAGGAGGAGGGCGGGATAGTGCGGGCATTCCGCAAGTCGCGCCTTGGCAACGTTATCCTTGCACCGGGCGGGGAATCGCGGTGCCCCTCCGCCACAATTCGCAGCCCGTTAGGGAGGCCTAGTACGGCGGCTGCTGCGACGGGTTCACCGGCTCGCGGACCATCGCGCTGGTGCGCCAGTTGAAGCGGATCGCGAGCATACGCACCACGAAGACGGCCACGATCGTGATCAGTGCCGCCTTGTCCGGCGAAACCAATCGCCAATGCAGCAGGATGACGAACAGTCCGCAGCCCGCGATGGCAACGAGCGCGTAAAACTGTCCAGGTTTGAAAAGCAGCGGTTCTTCGCGCACGAGCACGTCGCGCAGCAGTCCGCCGCCTACGGCGGTCATCGTGCCGCCCAGTATCGCGGCGGGGATGTTCAGACCTCCGGCCAGCGAGCGCTCCACGCCGATCACCGCGAACGCTCCCAGTCCCAGTGCGTCGATCACGGCGATCGCGTAGTTCAATCGATGCACATGCCCCTGGAACAGGTGCGTCAGGATCGCGGCGCCCACCACGACCAGCAGGTAGCGCGCGTCGGTCAAGATGCTCGCCGGCCCGCTGGAGAGCAGCAGCCCGTCGCGGATCAATCCTCCGCCACCGGCGGTGATCAACGCCAGGAACACGACCCCGATGACGTCGTAGCCGCGGCGCAAGCCGGCCAGGGCACCCGTGACGCCGAAGGTAAAATACGCCAGCAGCGTCAGCGGCATCGGCAGCTCGAAGGCCACCTCGGTGGCCTGGATTCCGATCGAGGTCATCTGCGCATCCTACGCCAGGGGCCGCGCCGCTCGACCGGAGGGCGGGACGATCCGCCCCGTGCGGCGCGTCGCTTCGACCCGGGAGCGTTCCCGCCTGCGAGGCTCGAACGCAAACCCCGGCCCATTCGCCGACAGCCCGCTTGATCCGCGGCGGAGCTGGAAGTCATGCTGAGCGCACGATGCGGCCCGAGCCTGCGCATCGCTCTCGCCTTTGGCCCGGCGAGCTCGTCCCACTGTCCCTCATCCCTCGACGAAGGAATGCTCCGATGAATCGCGTCTGGCTTGGACTGGCATTGCTTGGCGGGCTCGTGGCCTGTCGCACCGAGACCCCGGCGCCTCCGACGGACCTGACTCCGCCTGAATGGTCCTACTCGGGCGACACGGGGCCGGCCCATTGGGGCGATCTGAGCCCGGCCTGGAAGCTGGCCAAGAGCGGCAAGCAGCAATCGCCGATCGACATCGCTTCGGCGGCCGCGGTCCGCAAGGACCAGGCTCCGCTGACCGTGAGCTACCAGGAAACCAACCTGGAGATCCTGAACAACGGGCACACCGTCGAGGACGACTACCACAACGGCGGGACGCTGACGGTCGGCGGCCGCGCCTACAAGCTGGCGCAGTTCCACTTCCACTCGCCGAGCGAGCACACGATCGACGGCAAGCACGCACCGATGGAGCTGCACCTGGTCCACAAGGACTCGGGCGGGAAGCTGGCGGTGATCAGCGTCCTGATCGAGGAGGGCGACACGCACGCCGAACTCGCCAAGCTGTGGCGCCACATTCCGCAGACGCCGGGCCGCGCGCAGGCCGTCGAGGGCGTGAAGGTGAACGCCTCGAGGCTGTTGCCCATCAGCCTCGCCAGCTACCGCTACTCGGGCTCGCTGACCACGCCGCCCTGCTCGGAGCAGGTCGCCTGGTACGTGCTCCAGCATTCGATCGAGGCCTCGGCCGAGCAGATCGCCGCGTTCCGCAAGGTGATCTTCGGCAACAACCGTCCCACGCAGCCGCTCAACGGCCGCACGGTCAACGCCTCGAGGTGAGCGTGCCCCGCACCCGCAGGCTGGCGGGC
>Ga0315910_10001845_pt1 | contig 19150 bp, 11 predicted proteins | sample EdamamesoilMG_FD_204470 | JGI IMG/M metagenome (GOLD analysis project Ga0315910, IMG submission 204470) | Garden soil microbial communities collected in Santa Monica, California, United States - Edamame soil | ecosystem: Environmental > Terrestrial > Soil > Garden | place: USA: California...
GCATGCTGAGTAGGAAGCATCGTTTGCTTCCGAAAGCGGCGGGTACCTGACCATCCATGGCCTGAGTTCATGAAGAATCGCTTGGTCGCGGAGCAGCTTGCCGAAAGGAGGGGCAATCCTTGTGGAGTACTGGGGCTCTTCATTCTGAGAGAATGCGTTGATTAGCGCGCTCGTTTCGACGCAGAGCATGCCGGGAAGCTGTTGGGGTGGTGCTACATAGCAGCAGACGAAGAGATTGCGCTACTGGAGCCCCCCCGGCGGAGCGGGCACCGGGAAGTCCAGATCGGGTGGTTCAAGGCTTGGCTCGTCCTGTCTGAGGACCAGTGAGGCTTGATCTAGCGCCCATTCGCGTAGGAAACTCCCGGCCCCAGCATCGGAGAACTGCACTACCCGAGAGCCCAAGCCAAGCGACTCTACTCCCACTCCTCTCACCTCCCGATCGAGCACAAGCACCTCTGCAACACGACGGAGGTCGGTCACGAAATCGAGCACGATCACCTTGTGGCCGCTCTTCTTGAGCCGCAAACCGCGCCCCAGCTGCTGCACAAAAATGCGGCGACTGTGAGTGACGCGCATGAAGACCAAGAGGTCCACGTCGGGAACGTCGACACCTTCGTTGAACAGATCGACGGTCGTGACCGCGTCAAGGGCTCCGGCGCGGAAGCGTGCCATAAGCGCATCTCGATCACGACTGGGTGTTTCCGCAGAAACAGCTTCTGCGCGAAGCCCAAGGTGCCGAAGCATTCCTGCGAATTCAATCGCATGGACCACGGAGGGGGAATAGCAGATGGCACCAGTCCGTCCATCTCCTGAGAAGGTGTCGCGGATGATACGGGCCGCCTGTTCATCGCGAGTTGGGATTATGAGACGCCGGTTGAGCTCTGGGAGGGAGTAGTTGTTGGTGGAAAGCTGAGAGACTTCTTCCCAGTTGAGGTTGTCAGCCAGCAGGCGGTAGTCCACGTCGCTGAGGAAACCACGACGCAGGCCTTCCGAGATACCGATGCTCACGACAGGCGCACCTAGCAACTGGTCTATGTCGTACCCATCGCCCCGCCAGGGAGTGGCGGTTGCTCCAAGCAAGAAGCGTGGCTTGAGGCTGGCAATGGTGGCCTGAAACTGATGTGCCCCGATGTGGTGCGCTTCATCAACAACCACCAAGTCGAAGTCCGGCAGCAAGTGGAGGTTGCTCATGGCGCCCTGTACCGTCGCAAACGTCACTCCCCGCCAGTCAAGCACCCGTTCACCATCGCTCAGCTGGTTCGTGGGTACCCACCGGGGCAGCTGATGCCAAAACGCTCGGTGGAGTTGGCTCACGATCTCCCTTGTATGGGCCAAGACAAGCACCCGCCCGGCTGGGATTGCACCATCAGCTAACATGCGGCTTACCAGCTCTGCTGCGACTACAGTCTTTCCGAGTCCGGTGGCGAGAACTACCTGGGCGCGCCCGGTGCCCAACAAGGCGTTGAGGGAATCCTCGACTGCCTGGACCTGATAGTCGCGCAGCTCCCGCCGTGACTTGGGAAACTCAGGGCATTCCTCGGCGAGCCCGAGCAGCTCTCGTGGTTCGGCGAGGCGGATTTGGAGCCCGCGGGTCCGCAGTCGCGCGATCTCAACCCTGGTCGCCTCTGTTGCGGGACGCGAAACGGCAATCGCAAGGCGTTCAGCCTTATAGTACTCGCCAGCAGACACGACCTCATCAATGGCCGATCGAGGCGGAGGGTTCTGTCCACTGAACTTGCACTGCCACACCCATAGTTTGCCTGCTTTGACCCCAAGGATGTCGGCGCCGTGGTCCCCGGTACCGGCCACAAGGCGAACATCTTCAAACCCATGGAGGATCAGCAGGCGCGCGACATCCCGCTCGAATGCTGACCACGGGCCGGAGAGCAAACGTGGCGGGTCAAGAAAGCAATCCGGAACGACAGTCACTATGCGTCTTCCTGAGATGCGACCGCTCCCTGGAGTAGCTCGAGCGCGAGCGCTGCGCGTAGCAGCCGTGTGCGATCCGCTTGCATGAGTTCTTCGGAGTCTGCTTCTGCGAGCCAAGCAGCATCAGCCACAAGCGCGAGCGCGTGCTTCATTGCTCGATTCTGCGCTGCCTCCGTGAGTTGGGAGGACCCATAGTCGATTGAATCGAACGGTACGTGCCAGTATGCGCCATCGAAGAACCACTCCGGATGCAACTCGATGACCTTAAGGAGAATCCAACTTGGGGCATACTCCAGAAAGCGCGCGCTGGCGATAACATCGGTAGCCTTCACCGACCGCGCCATCAATCGCTCCAGGATTGTGTCGCCGGCCGCCGGCGGCAGGTCGGCGAGCAACGTGGCGCCGGCTTCGGGCGGAAGGCGCTTTGAGGGGGCACGAGCAATCGCGACGAGACAATCCTTGGCTGTGCCGATGAGATCGCGTGGCTCGAGACGTGCCCACGTTGCATACCGGTTGCGAAGGCCGGTCAGTACGCGTGCGAAGGGTGGAGAATCAGCGCGCCCTCGCGCAGAATCAACGGCAGCAATTGCTAGCTCGCACAGAAGTGCGTCACCAGGGGTCAGGGTGGCGGATCGAAACGCCGGGTGCTCGGCTGCGTAGTAGAACTCCCATTGCCCGGCAGTCGGTTGACGTAGCGCCCAGGGCTTGCCCTCTAAGTCAGTATCATCCAGGCTAGTGGCGAACGTGGCTACTGGATACTTCCGGCCGGACAGGTCCTCGACGAAATCCTGACAGAGGCTATGTATTGGACGTCGAGGGAAAGTTGTTCTTCCTGGGCGCGGAGTGTCCTGCGGGGCAGCGCTAGCGCCGGAATCACCGTCCGCACCGAAGAAGTCGTCGGCCTGAGATCCCCCAGGTGACGATGCTGGGGTCGCAGGGGGGCGGAGTGCCGCCTCATCTCCTTCCTGCGCAAGCGCGAACCACTTGTCGTCGGGTAAGTAGGCTATCTCGCCGGCATAGAAGCGGTCGGCCATCTTCTTTGCAGCATCATTGTCTGGGACCGCGAGGAACCGTACCCACCCTGTAGAAGCCTTCGTTTTCGGGTTCGAACGGCGAAACGCTTGATACAGGCGAAACAGCGGAGTGTTGTTCTCGCCACCGAGGCCGAGCTCATTCGCCTTCTCGGGACGCAATGGGCTATGGCCGCGAATGATCTCAATCATCTCCCCCCACGCTACGTCGTTCCGCTCGAAACGGTCCTTGGTGTAAGTGACCCGGCAATGGTCGAGGTGGATCTCGCCGACAATTCTGCCTCGGCCGCGGGGGTCGTCGATTGGATACTCCTTCTCCTCGTTGCCGTCGTCCCCCGTCCACATGAACAAGTCCTTGTTGCCGATCTCGATCTTACGCCCGTTCCTGAGGAGGTCGATCCCGTAGTCGCGCTCATGTAAGTACCGCTGGACGCCTAGCCACCCGTGCACTCGGCGGGTGCGTTGCACCAGTTTGCCTCTCTCCTCGCACGTCGGGCAGCGGCTCTCTCCTCCTGGAACCCATTGCCAACAAACCACACAGTATGGGCGTGCGCCGAGGTCAATATTGAAGGGCTGAACGGCAGCGACACTGCCGATCTTCTGTGTGTCTGATGAGCGGGCCGCGTCCCACACGCAATGCAGGCGAGCGGGTAGCGGGGTCGTGTTTAGGGTCATGCTGACGGCAAGCGGCTTCCCATCTGGCACCAAGAGTGCCGAGTAGGTGCGCCCAAGTTCTTGAGCCACCTTTGCGCGATTCACAGCGACGGCGAACCATTTCCGCTGTTCTGATTTCAAGCGGTAAAGGACGATCTCGGTGCCCGAAACGGAGGGAGACAGTTTGGGTCTGGAAAGGAGGGGAGTCTTAAAGTCGCCAGACCGCACAAGCTCATCGAAGTCAATTCGCACTCCATACCACTCCTGCAGGCCCTCCTTTGTGCTCCAAACCTCGGCGATCTGCCCCAACCGGGCTGTCGCTATGTTGAAACCCATCCCGAAGAGTCCCAGGCTCGATATTGGATCATTGCTGGTCCAACCGGCCCGGACGGCATTTTCAAGTGTGGCGGGGTCCATGCCCGGCCCATTGTCAGCGAGGACAATCCTGCCATCCGGGCGATCGGCTTGTGGAACTGAGATTGCAATCTGGGGTTTGTGAATCGCCCGCCCCGCGCGCTCTGCCGCAACGAAAGCGTCGAGCGAGTTGTCGATCAGCTCCGCGAGGCAGCGCCATTGCGGAAGATTGATCTCTCCTAGCATCGGCAGGATGCGAGGGTGCGGCCTTAGATCAAGGATTCGCTCGGTAGGTGAGTCGCTTGTCATGTCTTGCCTCTTGAGTGCGGGAGGTCATCAGCCGCTTCACCCTTTTCATCTCGCGAGGGAGATCGACGAGTAGGGTCGATCCCCAGCTGTAGAGCGCACGCCATTCTGATTGGCGAGGCTTTCTACGTTGACGGCGGTCTCGGCAAATACGGCCTTTGCGCCATTGGTCCTATCGGATTGCTCTGATGGCTGCCCGATTAAGGAGAAGTCTTAGCGGAGCCGCGACTGCCTTAGCCAGCTGGGGCGGTACTGCATTCCCAATCTGCCGGGTTACGTGACTCCTCGCGCCCAGGAACCAATGGTCCAGCGGGAAGGACTGAATCGTTGCTGCTTCCCTGAGGGTGAAGTACCTCACCCCGCCACGCGTGAGCACAGTGTTCTCGCCGCCCGCGACGCCATGTACGCCAGCTTTGACAGTCTTCGCAGGTCGATGTGGATGACTACCCGTATGGCCGGGGTACTCCCTCGCGCCAGGAATCCGCCAGTGGTTGTATGCTGAAGTCGCTTCTGATCCGGCGGGCCTAGGCAACGTCCTCAACGCCTCACGCACCGTAACCCACCTCTTTGCAGCAGAACTCCGGCCTTCCACCGTCTTCGGGTCAAAGTGAGTCGGATGTGGGAAGGTGTAGGGAGCGAGTGGAGCGCGTGTCGCAACGATGAAGACACGCTTGCGATGCTGTGGAACGCCAAAGTCGGCCGCATCAAGCACTTGGTACACCACCGAGTAGTCGGGCGTTACTCCGGCTTGCTTAAGGTGGCGGAGGCGTAGTCGGTGGCTGCGCCACGACTCGCCACTCCGCTTGGCGGTCTTGACGTGTGATAGTGCCAGAGTGATGTACTCCCAGTACCGCGAGAACGCGGGGCGCAAGAGCCCAGGAACATTTTCGACGATTATCGCCTGCGGCTGGAGAGCGCCCACAGCACGCAGCAACTCTGGGAACAGATTGCGTTCATCGGCGTGGGCCCTGTGAGCTCCTCCCTGGCTGAACGGCTGACAGGGGACTCCACCGAACAGGAGTGCGACCGGCTCGCCGATTTGAGCCCAGTCAACCTTGGTGATATCCCCGCGATGCTTTTCCCAACCGTTGGGCAGCGTGTTGAGCATCCCATTGAAGGCTAGGGTCTTCTGGGCCCACGGATCCCTCTCGAACAGCAGAGAGGTTGTGAACCCGGCATCGCGCACCCCCAAGGCGAATCCACCGGCCCCTGCGCAAATTCCCACAGCTAGGGACTGACTGGGCTGGGAGGCGGGTATGGTGAGGGTCAAGGGTGGTGCGCTGGGAAGCGCTCGGGGGGAGCCAGAACCCGGGATGGGGGCGAGGATTTCCGTCATCGCTGTCAGGGTCAATCTTTTTCTCCTCTCATTCCCGCTCCGCCAGCCCCCTGAGCAACTGCCACACCGTCACCGCCGCCAGCCGCGCCGTGCGGCCATCGATGTCATAGACCGGGTTCACCTCGCAGAGGTCGAACGAGGTGACCCGTGTCGACCGCCCCGCCTGGTAGGCGGCGGCGAGCCAGAGGTCGGCGCTGATCCCGCCGACGGCCGGGGCACTGACGCCCGGGGCCCACGCCCCATCCACCGCGTCCATATCGAAGCTCGCGAGCACCCCGTGCTCCGCCTCGGCGTACAGCGAGGGAACGACCTGCGTCGTGACGTTGGAGCGCCAGACATAGCGGCCGCGGTGGTCGTCCAGGAAGCTCAGGTGGCTCGCCGCCACCGACTGCGGGAGGAGCCCCGCGACGGTGTACCGCTTGCAGAGCCCGGAATCGTGGAGCAGCGCCTGCCGGAACGGCGAGCCGCTGTGGCCCCGGCCGTCGTCCATCAGCTTCCGTACGTCGGGGTGGGAGTCCCAATTGAGGATCTCGCACGGCTTCTTGGCGCCGACGTAGCCGAGGAAGTGGCCGTAGCTCGTTTCGTGGCCGCCGCCGAGGATGATCGGGAACACCCCTTCGGCGAGGTACTGCGCCACCGCCTCACCCAATGCCGCCTGGTCCTGCTCCACATCGTCCGAGCACTTGAGGTCCCCGAGGTCGATGGTCCGCTCGATGAGCTCCACGAACGATTCGTGGTTCTGCGCATCGGGGGTGAGCCTGTACAGCCAACGCCGCATCTCGCTCGGTGCCCCCGCGGCGCCGACGCGTCCGCCGTTCCGATGGACGCCCTCATCGGAGGGGAATCCGATGATCACCGCGCGCGGCCGGCTGCTCGTCGTGAGCTTGCTGCCGAGGAGGTGTCCGATCCGGGCGTCGCCCGGGGCGGTGGGAGGGACTTCGGTGTCGGGGGCGGTGAAGGACGGGGTCAAGACGGACTCCTCGCTGCAGTCGCGGTGCTAGGCGGTGGTCCAGACGTCGGCGCCGTCGATGACGGTCCGCACGCAGGCATTCGGCTGGAAGTGGTAGAGCCAGTGGGTGAGGTCTTCCGCTTCAATGATAGCGAAGTCGGCCCGCTTGCCAGGGGCGAGCACCCCGAGGTCGTCGCGGCGGAGCGCCCGGGCCGCGATCCGGGTGGTCCCCACCAGCACCTCGGCCGGGGTCATCCGCTGGAGATTGCAGGCGAGCATCATCGCGAGCGGCAGGTGCCAGGAAGGGGCCGAACCGGGATTGAAGTCGGTCGCGACCGCCACCGGGACCCCGGCGTCGATCATCTTCCGCGCCGGAAGGGGAGCGACGTTCAGGTACAGGGTCGCGAGCGGAAGGGAGACGCCGACCACGCCGGCCTTCGCCATCGCCGCGATGCCCGCCTCGCTGACGTGCTCCAAGTGGTCGGCCGAGGCGGCCCCGACCTCGGCCGCGAGCTCCGCGCCCCCGTTCGGGGTGATCTGGTCGGCGTGGAGCTTGGGGATGAGCCCGTGCTTCGTCGCGGCGGCGAAGATGACCCGCGCCTCGTCGTGGGTGAAGGCGCTCGCCTCCACGAAGGCGTCGCAGAAGGTAGCGAGCTTCTCCTTCGCGACGGCTGGGATCATCTCCTCTACCACCAGCTTCACGTACTCCGCGCGGCGCTCCTTGTACTCGGGAGGGACGGTGTGGGCGCCGAGGAAGGTCGACAGGAGACGGACGCTCTGACGCTCGGACAACGTCCGATAGGCCCGGAGGGTCTTCAGTTCGTCGATGAGCGAGAGCCCGTAGCCGCTCTTGGCCTCCACCGTCGTCACCCCGAGGGCGACCATCTCTTCCAGGACGTCGGCACCACGCTCGGCGAGCTCCGCTTCCGAGAGGGCGCGGGTCTTGGCGACGGTCGAGGCGATCCCGCCCCCGGCCTGGGCGATCTGCAGGTAGCTCTCCCCCTTGATCCGCCGCTCGAAATCGCCGCCCCGCCACCCGCCAAAGGCGAGATGGGTATGGCAGTCGATGAGTCCCGGGATGACGATGCGTCCCTCGGCGTCCTCCCGCTCCCACTTCGCGTACTCCGCCGGGAGGTCTTTCACCGGACCGACCCACTTGATCGTTCCGCCATCCCAGACCAGTGCGGCATCGGCGATGTGCCCGACGTCGCCCTGTGCGTCACCGGCGCAGGTGTACAGGTGAGAGATGTTGGTGAGGAGAGGCATGGGAGTGACCTGTGACCGGTGACCAGTGACCGGGCCTATGTTGGGATCGGTGCAGTAGGCCCGGTCACCGGTTACCGGTCACTGTTCACCATCGGTAGATCGACGCCCCGTTCTTTCGCGATCGCGATGGCGTCCTCATACCCCGCGTCGGCGTGGCGCATCACCCCGGTGCCGGGGTCGGCGGTGAGGACCCGCTTGAGGCGGCGGGACGCCTCGGGGGTCCCGTCGGCGACGATGACCATCCCCGAGTGGATCGAGTACCCGATCCCCACCCCGCCGCCGTGGTGGAGCGAGACCCAGCTCGCGCCCCCGGCGGTGTTGAGCATCGCGTTGAGCAGTGGCCAGTCGGCGATGGCGTCCGAGCCGTCCTTCATCGCCTCGGTCTCGCGGTTGGGGCTCGCCACCGACCCGGTGTCGAGGTGGTCGCGCCCGATCACGATCGGCGCCTTCACCCTCCCGCTCGCCACCAGCTGGTTGAAGAGCTCCCCGGCGAGCGCCCGCTCCCCGTACTCGAGCCAGCAGATCCGGGCCGGGAGGCCCTGGAAGTGCACCTTCTCCCGCGCCTGCTTGATCCAGCGGTGCAGGTGCTCCTTGTGGGGGAAGAGCTTCAGGATCTCCTCGTCCGTCACCGCGATGTCCTGCGGGTCGCCCGAGAGCGCCGCCCAGCGGAACGGTCCCGCGCCGCGGCAGAAGAGGGGGCGGATGTACTCGGGGACGAAGCCCGGGATCTTGAACGCGTCCGTGAGGCCGCGCTTGTCCGCCACCTGGCCACGGAGATTGTTGCCGTAGTCGAAGGTGACGGCACCCCGCTTCTGGAGCTCCAGCATCGCGTTGATGTGCGCGACCATCGAGTCGAGCACCGCGTTCTCGTAGGCAGCGGGGTCCTTCGCGCGGAACTCAGCGGCCTTCGTGAGGTCGTACCCGACCGGGATGTAGCCGAGGCGGAGGTCGTGTGCCGAGGTCTGGTCGGTGAGCACGTCAGGAGTGATGCCCCGCTTCACCAGTTCCGGCAGCACCTCGGCGATGTTGGCGACGAGACCCACGCTGAGCGCCTGGCGCGCCTCCCGCGCCTCGTTCACCCACTTCAACGCCTCATCCAGCGACTCGGTGACCTTGTCGCAGTAGCCCGAGTCGATCCGCTTCTGGATCCGGCTCCGGTCCACGTCGACGCCGAGGAAGGCGGCACCGTTCATCGTGGCGGCGAGGGGCTGGGCCCCGCCCATCCCGCCGAGTCCGCCGGTGACGACGAACCGCCCGGCGAGGGTGCCGCCGAACTTCTGCCGGGCGAGTTCGGCGAAGGTCTCGTAGGTCCCCTGCAGGATCCCCTGCGTCCCGATGTAGATCCAGGAGCCGGCGGTCATCTGCCCGTACATCGTGAGCCCCATCGCCTCCAGCCGGCGGTGCTCCTCCCACGTTCCCCAGCGCGGGACCAGGTGGGAGTTGGCAAGGAGGACCCGGGGTGCGTCGGCGTGGGTCTTGAAGACGCCGACCGGCTTCCCGCTCTGGATAAGGAGGGTCTCGTCCCCCTCGAGCCGGCGGAGGGTCTCCACGATCTTGTGGTAGCTCTCCCAGTTCCGCGCCGCCTTCCCGCTCCCGCCGTAGACGATGAGCTGTTCCGGATGCTCCGCGACCTCGGGGTCGAGGTTGTTCATGAGCATCCGGAGCGCGGCCTCCTGGACCCACCCCTTGCAGCTGAGGGTGGTGCCGTGGGGAGCGCGGATGACGCCGGGGGAGGTGAGGGGGGGCTTGGTCGCGGCCATGGGCGGAAATCTAGCCGTTACCACCTCACCCCCTAACCCCCTCTCCCGGGAGTGAGAGGAGGCCTGGGGTGAGGTCTGGCCAAGCGGCGGGCCCAGCCGCAATGAGCAAGGGGCCTCGGTTCCCACCGAGACCCCCTGAGCGTCCGAGCGTCTGTTACCTGTTCACTGCCCGAGCCGCACCCGCTCGATCCGGCGCAGGTCGGTGTGGCTGTTGTACACATCGAGCGAGACGATCTTCCCGGATCCCGCTTCGCGGAGCGCGTCGCGGAGTTCCCGTTCGGTCTTGATGTTGCGTCCGTTCACCGCGGTGATGATGTCGGGCTGGCCGGTGGTCACGTCGAGGAGGGCCTCGCCGGCGGGCCCCGAGGGGTCGACCTCGGTGACCACCACACCCTGGACCGGGTTCCGGAGCTCGTACTGCTCCGAGAGCGCATCGGTGAGCGGGGTGACCCGGATCCCGAGGAGGGTGAGCGGGCTCGATGCGGGGTTCCCCTGCGCATCCTTCCCTTCGCCCTCGGCGGGGGTGTTGGCGCGCGAGATCCGCTGCCGCTCGGTGGCATCCCCCGAGATGAGGCGGACGTCGTAGGTGCGGCGGACGCCCCCCTGGCGGGCGACCTCCACCTTCACCGTCTGGCCCACCGGCTTGAAGCCGACGATCTGCTGCAGCTGCCCGGTGTAGCCCACCGGCGCGCCGTCGATGGTGACGATCACGTCGCCGCGCTGGAGGCCGGCGGCCTTGGCGGGAGAATCGTCGCCCGACCACTCCGAGATCACCACCCCGCGCACCTCCTGGAGCCCGGCGAACTCGGCGTCATTGGCGTTGGCGTCGCGCACCATCACGCCGAGCGCCGCGCGCGTGACCCGGCCGTTGGCGATGAGCTGGTCCATCACCGTCCGCGCCAGGTTGATCGGGATCGCGAAGCCGTAGCCGGAGAAGAGTCCCGTCTCGCTCGCGATGGCGGAGTTGATCCCGATCACCTCGCCGCGGGTGTTCACCAGCGGGCCCCCGGAGTTGCCGGGATTGATGGCGGCGTCGGTCTGGATGAAGTCGCTGATGCTCCGCTCGTTCCGCTGCAGCCCGTCCAGGCGCCGCCCCTTGGCGCTCACGATCCCGGAGGTGACCGTGAAGGTGAGGTTGTCGCCGAGCGGGTTGCCGATGGCGAGGACCATCTCGCCGACCCGGACCCCGTCGCTGTTGCCGAACGGCATCGGGGTGAGCCCGGTCACGTCGATCTTGATCACCGCCACGTCGGTGGAGGGATCGGTCCCGATCACCTTCGCGTTGTAGACCCGACCGTCGAGGAGCTTCACCTTCACCCGGTCGGCCCCTTCGACGACGTGGTTGTTGGTCAGGATGTACCCGTCGGCCGAGACGATGAACCCGGAGCCGCTCCCGCGCTCCACCCGCGGGCGCTGGTACTGGCGCATCCCGGGGGGGAGCCGGCGGGGGTCGACGCTCTGCGGTTCGTTGGTATGGCTCGCCTCGACGTAGACCACCGAGGGCTTGGCCCGCTCCGACACCGCGGCGAAGGCGTCGCTCAGGTCGGTGAGGAACTTCACGGAGGCGTCCGGCGCCGGAGCGCGGACGGGGACCACCTGGGAGCCGCGGGCCGGGCGCCCCTGGGCAGCGCTCGGCAGCGGGAGGTCGAGGATCCCGGCGAAGAGGAGACCAAGGGCGAAGGCCGCGGTGGCGAGTCCGCCCAGCTTGAGCCAGTTCTTGTCGCGAGTGCTCATGGGTGCAGAGGCATTCCGTGTGAGTGTACAGGGCCGACAGCCCACAGCCCACAGTCTTCCTTATCTTAACTCCGATGCACCGAACGTGGGGTCCGTCGCATCCGGACGTTCCCGGAGCCCCCGGCGTTTCACCGTTGTAACGAACCGCGTAAGCGGTGAGCCCTAAGCAGTGAGCGGGCCGACCAGGTCAGATCTCGACCGAGGGGCCCGCTCACCGCTCACCGCTCACCGCTCACCGCTCACCGCTCACCCCTCAGTTCGGCTTCTTCCCGTCGTCCACGATCTCGTAGTCCGCTTCGACGACGTCCTCCTTCTTCTCCCCGGCCGCGCCAGCGGCGCCCTCACCGGTGGTCCCGGTGGTCGCACCGGCGTCGCCGCCGGCCTGGCCCTGCTGGTAGAGGGAGGCGCCGGCGGCGGAGTACGCCGCGTTCAGCTCCTCCAGCGCCTTCTTGATCCCGCCCGCGTCGCCGGTGCGGAGGGCCGCCTTCCCCCCCTCCACCGCCTGGTCGAGCCGCGACTTGGCGTCGGCGCTGAGCCGGTCGACCCACTCCTTGGAATCCTTCTCGACCTTGTAGACGAGCCCGTCGAGCTGGTTCCGCGCCTCGATCTCGTCGCGGCGCTCCTTGTCGGCGCTGGCGTTGGCCTCCGCGGCCTTCACCATCTTCTCGATGTCCTGGTCCGAGAGCCCGCTCGAGGCCTCGATCCGGATCTTCTGTTCCTTGCCGCTCGCCTTGTCCTTGGCCGAGACGTGGAGGATGCCGTTGGCGTCGATGTCGAAGGTCACCTCGACCTGCGGCATCCCGCGCGGGGCGGGCGGGATCCCCGTGAGCTGGAACTTGCCGATGGTCCGGTTGTCGACGGCCATCTGCCGTTCGCCCTGCAGCACGTGGATCTCCACCGTGGTCTGGCTGTCCTCGGCGGTGCTGAACACTTCCGACTTCCGGGTCGGGATGGTGGTGTTCCGCGGGATGAGCACCGTGCTCACGCCGCCCAGCGTCTCGATGCCGAGGGAGAGCGGGGTCACGTCGAGGAGGAGGACATCCTTCACCTCGCCGCCGAGCACGCCCCCCTGGATCGCGGCGCCGATGGCCACGACCTCGTCGGGGTTCACCGACTTGTTCGGCTCCTTGCCGAAGAACCCCTTCACGATCTCCTGGATCTTCGGGATGCGGGTCGAGCCGCCGACCAGGATCACCTCGTCGATCTGCTGCGGCGAGAGCCCGGCGTCCTTGAGCGCCTGCTGCATCGGCGGCAGGGTGCGCTGGATCAGGTCGTCCACCAGCTGCTCGAACTTGGCCCGGGTGAGCGGGACGTTCAGGTGCTTCGGCCCCGACTGGTCCGCCGTGATGAACGGCAGGTTGATGTCGGTCTGCGCGGCGCTGGAGAGCTCCATCTTCGCCTTCTCCGCGGCCTCCTTGAGGCGCTGGAGCGCCATCGGGTCCTTGGAGAGGTCGATCCCCTGGTCCTTCTTGAACTCCGCCACCATCCAGTCGATGAGGCGCTGGTCGAAGTCGTCGCCGCCCAGGTGGGTGTCGCCGTTGGTCGACTTCACCTCGAACACCCCCTCGGCCAGCTCCAGCACCGAGATGTCGTAGGTGCCGCCGCCCAGGTCGAAGACCGCGATCTTCTCTTCCTTCTTCTTGTCGAGGCCGTAGGCGAGTGCGGCCGCCGTCGGCTCGTTGAGGATGCGGAGCACCTCGAGCCCGGCGATCTTGCCGGCGTCCTTGGTGGCCTGCCGCTGGGCGTCATTGAAGTACGCCGGCACGGTCACCACCGCCTTCTCGACCTTGGTGCCGAGGTAGTCCTCGGCGGTCTGCTTCATCTTCTGGAGCACCATCGCGGAGATCTCGGGCGGCGTGTACTTCTTGCCGGCGATCTCCACGGCGGCGAGGTCGTTCTGGCCCCCGGAGACGGGGTAGGGGACGCGACGCGCCTCCTCGCCGATCTCGCTCATCTTGCGCCCCATGAAGCGCTTGATCGAGAAGATCGTCTGCTTCGGGTTGGTCACCGCCTGCCGCTTGGCGACCTGGCCGACGAGCCGCTCGCCGTCCTTGGTGAACGCGACGACCGAGGGGGTGGTCCGGCCCCCCTCGGCGTTCGGGATGACGACCGGGTCGCCCCCCTCCATCACCGACACCACGGAGTTCGTGGTGCCCAGGTCGATGCCGATGATCTTCGAAGACATGTCGTTTCCTTTCAGATGACCTTGTCCCGGGGCCAGAGGCCAGAGGCCGGGGGCAGGGTAGTAGATGCCGCATCCGTTAGGGCAACGGGTATGCCGGGGTGATTGCGCCAAAATGGCAGGCGGTTGGCAGATGGCGAGACGGCAAGGTTCGAGGCGGCAAGGTATTGGCAGGGCACGCCTCCGAAACCCCATCCGCTATCATTCCGTTCCTGTGGTGCGCTCTATTGTCTCGCCGTCTCGCCGTCTCGTAACTCGCCTCCTTCTACTACCCGAGTCCCGATGCTCGTCCTCCTGCTCGCGCTCCAGGCCGCCAGGCCCGATACGGTCCGCTACGAGATCTCCTTCGCCAACGCGGTCCACCACGAGGCCCGGGTCACGGCCACCTTCAGCGCCCGCGCCAACGCGCCGCTCGAGGTCCGGATGAGCCGCTCCTCTCCGGGCCGCTACGCCCTGCACGAGTTCGCCAAGAACGTCTACGACGTCTCCGCCACCGATGGCCGGGGGCGCGCAGTCCGGCTCGCCAGGAAGGACTCCTACTCCTGGACCGTCACCGGCCACAACGGCACGGTGAAGTTCAGCTACACGGTCTTCGCCGACCGCGGGGACGGGACCTACGCCCAGTTCGACCGCACCCACGCGCACATGAACATGCCGGCGGTCTTCGCCTGGGCGGTGGGACACGACCGCACCCCGGTGAGCATCAAGTTCACGGTCCCGGAGGGGAGCAACTGGAAGGTCGCGACCCAGCTGATCCCGACCCGGAACGCGTACGTCTTCCGCGCCCCCGACCTGCAGTACTTCATGGACTCCCCCACCGAGGTGAGCGACTTCGCCCTCCGCAGCTGGACGGTGGCGGGCCCCGGCGGCCGCGTCGACACCATCCGGATCGCGATGCACCACCAGGGGACCGACGCGGAGCTGGACGAGTACGTGGAGATGGCGAAGAAGGTGGTGGCCGAGGAGGTCGCGGTGTTCGGCGAAACGGCGCGCTACGACCACCGCACCTACACCTTCCTCGCCGATTACCTCCCGTGGGCGAGCGGCGACGGGATGGAGCACCGGAACTCCACCATCCTCTCCAGCACCGCCCCCCTCTCGCGGGCGAAGATGGGTCTCCTCGGCACCCTGGCGCACGAGTTCTTCCACTCGTGGAACATCGAGCGGATCCGTCCGCGGGCGCTGGAGCCGTTCAACTTCTTCCAGGCCAACCCGTCGGACGCGCTCTGGTTCGGCGAGGGGTTCACCTCGTACTACGACGACCTCTCGATCCGCCGCGCGGGGCTGATGGATGACGCCGCCTACGCCGGGAGCATCCAGGGGAACGTCGACGCGGTCACCAACGCCCCGGGGCGCCGCTTCTTCTCGCCGATGGAGATGTCGCAGCAGGCCCCGTTCGTCGACGCGGCGGCGGCGATCGACCCGGTGAACCGCGGCAACACCTTCATCTCCTACTACACCTGGGGCGCGGCCCTCGGTCTCGGGCTCGACCTCACCATCCGCCAGAAGTTCCCGGGGAAGGACCTCGACGGCTACATGCGGATGATGTGGCAGCAGTTCGGCGCCACCACCGGCTACGCCATCCGGCGTCCGTACACCGTCGACGACCTGCAGGCGACCCTCGGGCGCTATGTGGGGGACACCACCTTCGCGCGGACCTTCTTCGCCAAGTTCATCCGCGGTCGCGAGATCGTGGACTACCCCGCGCTCCTCGCGCAGGCGGGGATGCGGGTTCGGAGGACCGACTCGACCTCGGCGTGGGCCGGGATCGAGCCGTTCCGCTACGACACCACCGGCTTCGTGGTCGCCCAGCCGACGATGATCGGGACCCCGCTCTACAAGGCGGGGGTCGAGGCGGGAGACCGGGTGACGAGCTTCGACGGGAAGAAGATCACCAGCGAGGCCGAGTGGGATGCGGCGCTCGCGGCCCGGAAGCCGGGGGATGACGTGCCGATCGTCTTCACCCAGCGCGGCGCCCGGCGCGAGGCGAAGGTGGAGCTCACCACCGCCCCCTGGCTCACCATCGAGACCAACGAGCAGGCGGGACTCCCGGTGAGCGATGCGCAGCGGGCGTTCCGGGAAGCGTGGCTCGGGAGCAGGGCCGGCCGCTAGCTGAAGTAGGAAGGGAGGAGGGTAGGAAGGTGGGAAGGGTCTCGACCCTCCGCGCGCTTCCCACCCTCCTCGCTTCCTGACTTCCTACCTTAGTTTGCAAGCATGTTCCCCCTCCGCGACGACAACCCGACCACCACGCCGGCGTTCGTCACCTACGTCCTCATCGCGATCAACCTCGCGGTCTGGATATTCGTGCAGGGGGCGGGGATGGATTCGGCGGTCGCGGCGAGCGTCTGCAATTGGGGGCTCATCCCCGGCGAGCTCCTCCTCACGGTCGATCCCGGCACCGGATTCGCGATGGGGAAGGAGATGGCGTGCCTGATGGACGCCGGGCGGGCCCCCGAGCACCTCCTGACCTCGATGTTCCTGCACGGGTCGTGGGGGCACATCCTCGGCAACCTCTGGTTCCTCTTCATCTTCGGGAACAACGTCGAGGAAGCGTTCGGGCACCTGAAGTACCTGGTGTTCTACCTGGTCTCCGGCGTCGTCGCCGCGGCACTCCAGGTCGGGATGGAGCCGAACTCGATGATCCCGATGGTCGGCGCCTCCGGCGCGATCAGTGGGGTCCTCGGCGCCTATCTGGTGCTCTACCCCCGCGCGCGGGTCCACAACCTTCTCTTCCTCGGCTTCTACATCACCACCATCCGCCTCCCGGCGTGGGTGATGCTCGGCTACTGGATCGCGCTGCAGGTCCTGGGCGGGGTGATGGCGGAAGCGGGGCAGGGAGGGACGGCGTTCTGGGCGCACATCGGCGGCTTCGCGGCGGGGCTCCTCCTCGGCTTCATCTTCGGGTCGCGGGTCAAACGGCGACAGCAGTGGGGATCGCCGCTGGAGTCGTAACTCCCCCTCTCCCAGAGGGAGAGGGGGCCGGGGGGTGAGGTCGTAGCGCGCGGCGAAGGCCACGCTGCCGGACAAAGCGCGGCAAGCCGCGCCACAACGGGCCCGGGGGGAAGGCAGTCGCGCGGCGAGCCGCGCCACAACATATTCCGGGGAGGAGACCTCCACGTGACCCAACCCACCCTCGCCGCCCCCAAGCGGCCCGATCCGCTTCCCTTCACGCCCCGCAACCCGGGGGCGCCGCTCGCGCTCGACCTGGTCCGCGACGTCCGCGTGAACACCAGCGCCGTGGAGCGCCGCACCGGTACCTTCGGCAAGCGCCGCACCGTCAAGAAGGAGTGGCAGGCGGCCTGGCTGCTGCGCGCCATCACCCTGATGGACCTGACCACCCTATCGGGGGACGACACCGCGATGCGGGTGCGGCGGCTCTGTGCCAAGGCGCGCCAGCCGGTGCGGCAGGATCTGCTCGACGCGCTGGGGGCAGAGTCGCTCCGGGTGAAGGTCGCGGCGGTCTGCGTGTACCACGAGTTCGTGGAGACGGCGGTCGAGGCGCTCGCCGGGAGCGGGATCCCGGTGGCCGCGGTGTCGACCGCCTTCCCGCACGGCCTCGCCCCGATGGAGACCAAGCTCGCCGAGATCAGGGCGTCGGTCGCCGCGGGGGCGGAGGAGATCGACATCGTCATCTCCCGCCGGCACGTGCTCGAGGGGAATTGGCAGGCGCTCTACGACGAGACCCGCGCCTACCGCGAGGCCTGCGGCGACGCGCACTTGAAGACCATCCTCGCCACCGGCGAGCTGCCGAACCTCCGCGATGTGTACCGCGCGAGCCTGGTCTGCATGATGGCGGGAGCCGACTTCATCAAGACCTCGACCGGCAAGGAGTCGGTCAACGCGACCCTCCCGTTCGGGCTGGTGATGGCGCGCGCCATCCGGCAGTACCTGGAACTCACCGGGCACCGCGTCGGCCTCAAGCCCGCCGGCGGGATCCGCAGCGCCAAGGACTCCCTCGACTGGCTCGGCCTGATGAAGGAAGAGCTGGGCGACGCCTGGCTCCGGCCGGAGCTCTTCCGCTTCGGCGCCAGCGCCCTCCTCACCGACGTCGAGCGGCAACTCGAGCACGCGGTGACGGGGCGGTACAGCGCGAATCACAGGCATCCCATGGCGTGACCCGGTGAGCGGTGAGCGGTAAGCGGTAAGCGGGGTCTCCCGCCATCACCGCCCGCTCACCGCTCACCGCTCACTGCTCACCCAGGTGTTATGACTTCGATCCCCGAGATCTTCGAAACGATGAGCTGGGGCCCCGCCCCCGAATCGGCCAAGCCGGCGCACGAGTGGCTGGCGAAGCACGGCGGCGCCTTCGGCCTCTACATCGACGGCAAGTGGGTGTCGCCCAAGGGACGCGAGACGTTCGCGAGCGACAACCCCGCCACCGGCAAGCTTCTCGCCAAGGTGACCCAGGCCACCAAGGCCGACGTCGACGCCGCGGTGAAGGCGGCCCGGAAGGCCCAGCCCGCCTGGCAGGCGCTCGGCGGCCACGGCCGCGCGCGGCACCTGTACGCCCTCGCGCGCGCGGTGCAGCGCCACAGCCGCCTCCTCGCGGTGGTGGAGTCGCTCGACAACGGGAAGCCGATCCGCGAGAGCCGCGATATCGACATCCCGCTCGTCGCCCGGCACTTCTACCACCACGCCGGGTGGGCGCAGCTGATGGCGCAGGAGCTCCCCGGCGCCGTGCCGGTCGGGGTGGTGGGGCAGATCATCCCGTGGAACTTCCCGCTGCTGATGCTGGCGTGGAAGATCGCCCCCGCGCTCGCGATGGGGAACACGGTGGTGCTGAAGCCGGCGGAGTTCACGTCGCTCACGGCACTGCTCTTCGCCGAGATCGCCGATGAGGCGGGGATCCCCGCCGGTGTCCTCAACATCATCACCGGCGACGGCGCCACCGGGTCGGCGCTGGTGGACCATCCTGACGTCGACAAGATCGCCTTCACCGGCTCCACCGACGTGGGCCGCATCATCCGCACCGCCACGGCGGGGAGCGGGAAGAAGCTCTCGCTCGAGCTCGGCGGGAAGTCCCCCTTCATGGTGTTCGAGGGGGCCGACCTCGACAGCGTGGTGGAAGGGGTGGTCGACGCGATCTGGTTCAACCAGGGGCAGGTCTGTTGCGCCGGGTCGCGGATCCTGGTGCAGGAGGCGCTGGCCGCGCCGCTCACCGCCAAGCTCCGCGCCCGGATGGAGACCCTCCGGGTGGGCGACCCGCTCGACAAGGCGGTGGATATCGGCGCCATCGTGGCGCCGGTGCAACTGGAGCGGATCGCGAAGCTGGTGAAGCAGGGGGAAGAGGAGGGGGCCACCAAGTGGCAGCCCTCGTGGAGCGTGCCGAAGGACGGCTGCTTCTACCCGCCGACCCTCTTCACCGAGGTGGCGCCGGCGTCGATCATCGCGCAGGAAGAGATCTTCGGCCCGGTGGTGGTGATGCTCACCTTCCGGAGCCACGCCGAGGCGGTGGAGCTCGCCAATAACACGCGGTATGGCCTCGCGGCGAGCATCTGGACCGACAACCTGAACCTGGCGCTCGACGTGGCGCCGAAGGTGAAGGCCGGGACCGTCTGGGTGAACTGCACCAACGTCTTCGACGCGGCGAGCGGCTTCGGCGGCTACCGCGAGAGCGGGTTCGGACGCGAGGGGGGGAGGGAAGGGCTG
>Ga0315910_10001846_pt1 | contig 19142 bp, 26 predicted proteins | sample EdamamesoilMG_FD_204470 | JGI IMG/M metagenome (GOLD analysis project Ga0315910, IMG submission 204470) | Garden soil microbial communities collected in Santa Monica, California, United States - Edamame soil | ecosystem: Environmental > Terrestrial > Soil > Garden | place: USA: California...
TCCGCGGTACCCGGGCGTGGGCTGACGCACATATTGTCGAAGGAAGACGCGGGCCGGAAACTGCCAGCGCGCCAGGTGTTCACAGGTGGCGTGGAGCCGCCACCCCCGCCGCCGCCGCCGCACGAAGCCAGTGCGCCGATGAGCGGCAATAGCCAAACCCTGAATCCTGCCTGGGTTCTCATTCTCTCCCCTCGATACGGGACATCGCGTTCTCAGAAGTGCAATATGCGCCGAGGCGAGCAAACAACAAAGCGTCGCCCCCCAGCTACGGTCCAGGTCACATCATGAATCGTCAACTTCGACCATTCGGACTGAAGTTAGCTCCCCTGCAGGCGGGAGCCGTCTATTTTCCGGTGCATTTGCTGGCAGTAGGTGTCGGCCTGACCCTATTGATCGCGCCCCGGGGGGTCGCGGTGTTCTGGCCGGCCACCGGCGCCCTGTTCGCGTTCCTGTTGCTGTATCCCGCGCGCTACTGGCCGGCGCTCATCGCGTTCGGCTTCCTCGCCGAAGTGCTCTCGCACGCCATGTTCGCGCCGCAGATTCCCTACCAGGAGTGGGCGCTGCTGTATTTCGTCAAGGTCGCCGCCGGGCTGCTCGGCGTCGGGCTCATGCACGTGACCATCCGCGGGCCGATTTCATTCGCACGCCTGCACCACGTGCTGGCGTTCGCCGGTTCCGCCGCCGTCGCCACGCTGTCGTGCGCGCTGGTGGCGGTGAGCCTGCGACACGGCTTCGTGAGCGGCGACCACTCGTTCTGGCTGGGCGTGCAGAGCTGGTGGATCGGCGACTTCCTCGGCGCGCTGGTGTTCACGCCGTTGCTGCTCACCATGGGATTCCACGGCCTGTCGCTCACCTCGTCGATGCGCGGTGGTCGCGCGGCTACCTACTCGGCATTCGGCGTGCTGCTGGCGCTGCTCGCGCTGGTGTTCGTGCGGCCGCATGCGGCCGCGACCTCGCCGCTCGACGTGCCGTACATCGTCTACCCGGTGCTGGTGTGGATCGCGATGCTGGGCGGACCGCGCCGCACGGCGCTGGCCGCGGGCCTCACCGTGGCCGTCGCGGCTCTGGCCGCGACGCGCGGCCTCGGACCCTTCGAGAACACCTACGAGCTGCAGACCTTCCTCGCGCTGTGCGTGCTGCCCGTGTTGCTGCTGCAGGCGGTGATGGCCGAGCGTGACGTCGCGATCGAACGCGCGCGCAGCAGCGACGAGCGCTACCGCGCATTCATCGCCAACAGTTCGGAGGCCATCTTCCGCAGCGAGCTGGCGGAGCCGATGCCGGTGACGCTGTCGCCCGACGAGCAGATCACCTGGGTGCGCAAGCACGCCTACGTGGCCGAGTGCAACGCGGCGTTCATGGTCGCGCTCGGCGTCAAGGACGCGCCGAGCCCGATGGTCGGAACGCGCCTCGCCGACCATCCCACCTGGTCGCGGGTGTATCTCGAGCGCATACGTGAAGCCATCCGCAATGGCTACCAGGTGCGCAACGTCGAACACGTGGTGCACGGGCCCTATGGCCTCGATCGCGTGCTGCTCATCTCCATGGTGGGCATCGTCGAGAATGGCCACGTGCTGCGCTTCTGGGGCACGGGCCGCGACGTGACCGCGATGCGCGAGGCGGAGAACGCGCTGGCGCAGCACGACGCGCAGCTGCGCGCGCTGGCGACGGAAATCACGCTGGCCGAGGAACGCGCACGCCGCAAGCTCGCCACCGAGCTGCACGACGGCCCGGCGCAGAATCTCACCGGCATGAGCCTCACGCTCGCCTCCATCAAGCGCAAGCTCACGGATCGCGAACAGCTGGAGCGCATCGCCGAGATCGAGCAGGTGCTGGCCGACACCACGCTGCAGACCCGCACGCTGATGCTGGAACTCGCGCCGCCGGGATTGCACGAGAACGGCCTGGTCGATGCGCTGCGCTGGCTGGCCGAACGCGTGCGCCAGCAGCAGCGGCTCATGGTCACGGTCGAGGACGACGGCGTCCCCAAGCCGCTCGAAGACCAGGTCACGGTGTTGTTGTTCCAGACGGTGCGCGAGCTGCTGCAGAACGTCGTCAAGCACGCGCGCTCCAAGCGCGCCACGGTGCGCTGCGCCACCAACCACGACAAGCTCATGATCGACGTCATCGATCCCGGTGTCGGCTTCGAAGTGCAGTCCGTCGACCGGCTGCCGACGCGCCACGGCGGCTTCGGCCTGTTCAACATCCGCGAGCGTCTCAAGCTGATGGGTGGCAATATCGACATCCATTCCGTCATCGGCGAAGGGACCACGGTGCGCATCCGCGTGCCGCTCAAGTCGCAACACGGATTGTTCGACGAGGCCCTGCGCGCCTGACATCCGCGCGCGGCCCGCAGCGAGGGAAGCGCATGCTGGTGGAAAGAATCTGGGCCGCGAACGACCTGCGGAATTTTCATTACCTGGTGGCCTGCTCGCAGACCGGCGAAGCACTGATCATCGACCCGCTGGATGCCAGCCAGTGCCTGGGCAGGGCGCGCGAGCATGGTTTCAGCATCACGCAGGTGCTGAACACCCACGAACATCTCGATCACACCGCGGGCAACGCCGAGGTGGTGGCGGCCACGCGCGCGAAAGTGCTCGCGCATGCGAATGGAGCCCGCAAGATCGGCGGCGTGGACCGTGGCCTCGCGCGCGGCGATGTCATCAAGGTGGGCAAGACCGTCGAGCTCGAGGTGCTGGACACGCCGGGGCACACGTTCGCGCATGTCTGCCTGCTGGCGCACGGCGATGCACCGGCGCTGTTCTGCGGCGACACGCTGTTCAATGCCGGCGCCGGCAACTGCCACAACGGCGGCGATGCGGGCATGCTCTACGAAACCTTCGTGAACCAGCTCGCCAAACTACCCGACCACACGCGCGTGTACCCGGGACACGAGTACATGGCGCGCAATCTCGGCTTCACGCTCGATCGCGAGCCGGGCAACACCGAGGCCGCGCATGCGCTGGCCGCCGCCCGCGCCGTGGATCCGGCCGCCGCCAGGGTCACCACGCTCGGCGAGGAGAAGCGCGTGAACACGTTCTTCCGTCTGCAGAACCCCGAGGTGATCGCGAAGTTGCGCGAGAAATTCCCGGAGATCGGCGAAAGACCCGACGCGCGCACCGTGTTCATCAAGCTGCGCGAGCTGCGCAACAAGTGGTGATCAGGGCCGCCGCGCGCGGTCGATGATGTCCTGCAGCTCCCGGTCCACCGGCATGGGCTGGAACGGGCTCACGTTGCTGCCGCCGGTGTTCCCGGCGGGGACCATCCCGATGAAGGTCTTGGTCGCGGCTCCCGTCAGCCGGAACAGTTGCCCGAACCACGCACCCACGGCGCGTTCGCGCCAGGCCCAGCACATCATGCGCCAGTGGACGCGCACGTGTTCGCGGGTCGACGCCTGCCCCAGTACGTGCGCGCGCTCGAGATGCACGAAGCCATTGACCGGGTCGCGAGCCGCCGCGTCGAGCTCGGCCTGCACGTACGGCCGGATGTTGTCCGCGAAGCTGCTCATGCCGTGAATTCCCCGCGCCCGGCCGGATAGTGTTTTTCCCAGTTGCGGCCGTCAACCGGACTGATCTTCATGCCGGTGACCGTGGGCGAGTCGATGCAGCGCGCGTTGACGCTGAAGCCGTCGGGGTGGGAGCGCGGCACGTAGAACGACTTCACGCCGCAGGTGGCGCAGAACAGGTGCTGCGCCGTGCCGGTGTTGTACGTGTAGCGGGTCAGCGCGTCCCGCCCCTGCACGAGCCGGAAGCGATCCGCCGGCACGATGAGGTGCAGGTAACCGAAGCGGCTGCACATGGAGCAGTTGCATTCGTCGACCGCGAGCTGGGCCGGTGCATCGACTTCGAAACGTACGCGGCCACAGTGGCATCCGCCGGAGTGCGTGATCATGGCGCCTTCCTCGGCGGATTCCGCAATCGCGCGGCGAGCATCGGCGCGAATGCCATGAATGCGATGCCGAGCAGCATGAACCCGCCGCGCGCCGGGTTGTAGTCCTGCAGGATGCGGTCCCAGCTCAAGCCGATGGCGCGGCCCAGCGCGACCTCGAAGGTGAGCGTGAGCACCACCCACAGCAGTCCCGCGGTGAGTTGCAGGCGCCGCGTGGTCGCCGCCAGCCAGCGCGCCGTGAGCCAGGCGACCGCGAAAACGATCACCGAACCCACCAGCACACCGAGCTGCCGCGCGCGCAGGTCACCGAGCACCGGCGCGATGAAGATTTCGCGCACCGCGCCGTGCAGGGATTCCAGCACGATGATCAGCATCCAGGCAAACGTGCTCCGCCGCCAGAACGTCAAGTCGTCGGTGATGCCTTGCGATTCAGTACCCATTGGAGCGCTTCGATGGCGCCGGAGTCTTCGGGCCGGCCGCGTTCGCGCAGGCCGATGATGACCTGTTCCAGTTCCTCGTGCTTGCGATTCTGGCCGAGCTTCCACTTGATCTTGCGCATGCGCACGGTGAGCGTGAGCGCGCGGATCTGGTTGAAGGCGCCGCGATACATGGCATGCGCGGCGCTCACCTCGGTGTGGCTGCCTTCCGGCTGGTAATGCTGCATGAGGCGCTGCTGCTGGGCGGCAAGCACCTGCGGGTCATCCGAGACCACCGCGTCGCATTCGAAGATCACCGTGCGGTGATAGGCCGTCGCGAACATGGCGTTGGTGGGGTGGATCCAGTGGGATGGAATCGTGCCCAGTACCTCGTCGAGTTCGAAGGCGCATTTCGCGTTGGCGGCAAGGTCCACGAGCTGCTCGTCGGAGCGGTGCAGGTGGATCTCGATGTGCTCGCCCAGGAAGAGGAAGGGATACAGGCCGATGTGCGGCTGCCCGTCCGTGCCCGCGGTGACCAGGCGCCCGAGCTTCTGGCGTGACACGAAGTCGCGCAGGTCGGTGTCCGGAACATCGGAGTAGTAGTCGTAGAAGATCATGGTTGCAGTGAGAAGTTAGTCAGGTCAACACGGTAGCAGGGTCGGATGTACCGCGGCCGGCACGGTGCGCCGCGATTTTCCGCGAGTGTCCGCGGGCCAGGCCCCTTCAGGCGCCGAAGGCGACGTCCCAGCAGCTGAACCTGAATGTCGCGGCCTCGGCAGCCGGCTCGAAATACAGTTGATTGAGGCCGATCTCGACGTACAGGTGACCGAACGCATCGCTCATGCGCGCGTAGGGTTGGTCTCCGGGGAGCTGGAAGTCGCGGTGTATTTCTTCCAGTGCCTCCTTTTGCCAGTCCTGGATATTGCGCTCATCGACACTGCATCCCTGCGCGATCGACAGCCCGGGCGCGACATCGATGGCCTGCTGCATGACGCGGCTGGCAATCTCCACCAGCATCCCGTCGGGGATGTCGGTATACAGCACACGCTCCTCGCCGCCGATCCGCACCTTCATCTGGTAGGCGCGACCCTTGGCGTAATCGCATTTCCAATCGCTGCCCCGGTCGCGGTAACACCAGGTCGCGCCGTGAACCAGGGACCCGTCCGGCTGGGGCTCGTTGACGATGCTGATGTCGGCCCATGCTCCGTTGGAGTTCGTGCAACCCCGGATCGTCGACCAATCGAGCTGGTGTCCGGCCGCGGTTTGCACGGCCACGGGCCGCAACTTGTTCACGTCGGCCTTCGACACGTGCTTGCGATCGCAGCGTTTCACGCCGCTCGCGCTCACCACGGAAGGCGTCCATCCACCCGACATGAAGGCGATCAGCGTTGCCAGGATGAAATAGCTAGCGCGACGCACGGTACACCCCCAGGGCAAGGCCGGCCCAGCCGCCCAGGAAGGCCAGGCCGCCGATCGGCGTGATCATGCCTAACCACCTCGTGCCCGTCACGGCCAGCAGGTACAGGCTGCCCGAGAACAGCACGATGCCCGCCACGAACAACCCGCCGGCCACGCCGAACAACCGTCCCCGCCAGCGCGCCCAGCCCCACGCCGCCGCGCACAACGCGAAGGCGTGGTACATCTGGTAACGCGCGCCGGATTCGAAGGTGTTCAACAGCTCCGGGGTGACATTGCCCTTGAGCGCGTGCGCGCCGAAGGCGCCGAGCGCCACGCCGGTGAATCCGGCCACCGCCGCGCAGAGATAGAGGGTGCGGTCCATGCGCGGATCAGAACTCCTTGCCGTTGACCTGCTTCACCGGCACCGACTCGACCACGAAGTCTTCGAGGCAGCGGATATTGATCGCGGCCATCTTGTTGCCGCGCGGATCCTGCCCGAGGGCGAACGACTGGATGCCGCAGTGCTTGCAGAACCGGTGTTCGATGACGTTCTTGTTGAACTTGTAGGTGGTCAGGTCCGCCTCGCCGCGCAGCAGGTTGAATTTTTCGCGCGGCGCGAACCACAACAGGCTGCCGAGCCGTGCGCAGCGCGAACAATTGCAGGAGTAGGCCTCGTTGATCTCGCCTTCCACTTCGTACGCGACCTTGCCGCACTGGCAGCTGCCCTGGTATTGCATTCGAACTCCCTGGTTAGTGGTCCACGGTCACCAGCAGGTTGGCGTCACGCGCCAACAGCCACCGGCCGGAGGATTTTCGCAGGATCGAGAGTGTGTGGCCGGCTCGCTTCAGTGTCTTGCCACCACCCGGGGGTACGACTTCGACCGTCAGGCGGGAGCGCATGAAGGCCCAGTCGCCCAGCACCTGGATCTCCTCGATCTCACTGCGGCCTTTGAATTGCGGCTTCGGCGCTCCCGGCGGAGCCTGCGTCATCTCGGCGAACTTCTGCTTGCCGAAGGGCGGTTGTCCCGCGACCAGGAACACTACGTCGTCAGCCATCAGTCCCAACACCGTCGCCGTGTCGCCCGCTTGGGTGGCCGACATCCAGGTCGCGACCAGGTCGCGGATCTGTTGTTCGTCGCTGGCGCTCATTGGATTGCTCAGGGCTTGGGCGATTCGTCCGTCCTGGGGGGCGGCATGGGCGCCGCGAAGGTCACCGAACCCGCCGCGGCCCCGATGGCGACGCTGCCACTGCGGATGAAGAAGCGCCCGGGTCCGCCTTGCGCCGGCAATGCGATCCCGTTGCGCATTTCCTTCTGCCACTGCTGGATGTCGTTGTAGCTGGTGAGCTGCTGGCTGTTGAGGATTCCCGTCGCGGCATCGCTCACGCGCCGGTTGTAGTCCTCTTCCCAGTCGGTCATGGCCTTCACGTATTTTTCGCTGGTGCCGCCCGCGGCATCGTAGGCCGGCATTGGAATGCGGGCCCGCTCTTCGACGTACACCGCACGCAGTTTCCGCGTCTGCTCCGCGGTCAGCGGGACATCGTTGGCGTCGAGCTGGCGCGCCAGCATCTCGAACTCCGCGCGCGCCGGCATCGATTGCTGGTATTCCTCGAGCGATTGCGCTTTGTCGGCGCCGATCAGGTCCTCGATGGCCGCCTTGTTCTGCCGCTGGATGTCGGCGATCTGTCGCTCGGGATCCATGCCGGGTTGGAATTGTTCGAATCCTTCGACCTGCTGCGCGGTCAACAGGTCGATGAGTTTGTTGGCGGTGTCCTTATCGAGGGCCAGCTCGGTCCCGAGGTCGGCGTACATGCGCCTGTTGGCCGCGCGAATCTGGGAGTGCATGACCTTCTTGAAGGCGGCCGATCGCTCGGGGGGCGGGGTTTGCCACACCTCGGGGGGCGGCCCGGAGTCGGTTTGCCCACTGATCGTGTCGTCCGGCGACGCCGGCGGCGGCGGAGCTCCTGGGACGACCCGCCCGCCGGCGAAGGCCGGTGGACTCGCCATGCGTTGCTGCGCGTACCGCGTGCGCGCCTGCTCGAGCTCATCGAGTCGCGCCTGCAGCTGGCGCGAGGCTTCTTCGACCTGCGCGGCACGTTCACGCGCGGCGTCGAGTTCGTGCCAGAGATACAGCGAACTCGCGGCACAGGCAGTCGCCGCGACGACCAGTCCCCACACGGGCGCTTTCATATTGTTTGTTCTCCCTGTCCCCGGCCTGGGTCAGCGCGCCAGCAGGCACACCGCCCAGACGAATGCGGCCAGCGACAAAACGCTGCGCACCGCGTGCAATCGTGCCCAGCGGCCAAGCAGGCTGCGCGTTTCCTCCGAGGCAAGGTCGCGCGCCGGATCGAGCAGCCGGCGATTGGTGGGCATGATCACGATCAACGTGAAAGGCACCACCGCTCCCAGCAACAGACCGGCCGCCAGCCAGCCGGTTCCGCCACCGATGAGCCAGGCGCCGATGGCGGCCAGCCCGCCGATCACCGCCAGTGGCGCCTGCATGCGCGTGGCCCGCGCGTAGCTGGGAGCCCATTGGCGGGCCGCGGCCGCGGTATCCAGCGCCATGCGTGCCGGATGTTCGGCGACATTGATGTAGATGGCCGCGCCGGCAAATGCGCCGGCCGCGAGCGTGGCCAGGATCTCGAGGACTTCCCGCATGGCGGGATATTAGACGGCGCCGGGCACCTTCAGCAGCAGGTCGATATACGCGCCTTCGATCAGCTGTTCGGGCTGAATTCCGAGCCTTTCCATGAGCTCAGTCGCTTCACGAATTCCCTGTTCTGCAGATTCATCGTCCACCAGGACGACTTCGAGCTCGAGAAAATGGCCGAGACCTTCGACGCGGTCCAGGTGAACGCGGGTACGTCCAACCAGGAAGAGAGTTCGGTATTTGCGGATGCGGCCGATTTGTCCGTAGGCCATCGAAAGCGATTCACGTAGCGTCTCGGGTGATGAAGTGGGTGACCTTATATAGAACGACTCCTTGGGGCCGGCCAGGTTCAATCGCTGGTAGAAAATCAGTTCACCGGAGTCGTTGGAGAAGGCGCGCAGCTTCAGGCGTCCGGTGTCACAAGCGAAGAACGTGTCGTCCTGGGCGATCTCGAGCGGCCCTTCGGTGGCGAGCTCGGCCACCTTGGGGCCGATCAGCGCCACGTTCTCGATCCTGGCCTTGATTTCTATGTTGCGCGGCATGGCGACTACTTCTTGAGCCGCACGCTACCCGCGGCGCGCGGGACTTCGTTGGCGCGCAGCGCGGCGTCGATCGAGAAGCGGCCGGCGCCGTATGTCGCCATGAACAGACCGATGACCACCAGGCAGCCGGACGGGAAGATCCCGCGCATGCCGCCGAGATGATCGACCATGACGATGGCCACGCCGAAGTGGAGGGCGCACAGCAGGCCGGCCCAGCGGCTGAACAGCCCCAGCACGAATGCGACGCCGATGGCGAGCTGCAGGTACACGGACACCGGCGCGAGCAATCGCGGCATGGGGAATCCATGCTTCGCGAGGAATTGCGCGAACTCCTGCATCTGTTCGCGGCTGGTGACGTTGTCCCACACACCCCACACGAGGAACAGGCCGACGAACACGCGCATCAGCAGCAACGTGAAGTCGCTGAATTTCTGCGCGGAGCCGAGGAACACGAGTTTGCGCATGCCACGCAAGACTAACTGCGCGCGGCGGCAGGCGACAATCGCCCGACATCACTCGGTGCGTCGGTGAATGGCGACGCTGACTTGTCCTACGGCCCGGTGTACGCGCGTTCCACGCGCGCGATGCGCGTTTCGAAGTGCTGGTACCACTTGCGCCGGCCGGTCTCCTGCGCGATGCGATGCTCGCCATGCGCCTTCCAGGTCGCGATGGCCTCGAGCGACGACCAGTAGGACACGGTGATGCCGAATCCGTCGGCGCCCCGCACGCTCTCGACACCGAGGAATCCCGGCTGCTGTTGCGCGAGCTCGACCATGCGATCGGCCACCGCGCCGTAGCCATCGTCGACCGCGGTGCGAGTCGAGGTGAAGATCACCGCGTAGTACGGCGGCGCGGGGGTGCGCGCGAAGCCCGGGGCGCTCACTTCGGCTTCGCCAGCAGCTGGATATAGCCGGGCTGCGCGGCCACGCGGCCTAACCACTCGCGCACCCCGGGGAACGGCGCCAGATCGAGCCCGCCCTCGTCGGCCACGTGGGTGTACGCGTACAGCGCGATGTCCGCGATGGTGTAGCGCTCGTTCACGAAGAACTGGCGCGTCGCCAGGTGCTGCTCCATCACGCCGAGGGCCGCGCGACCCTTGGCCAGCCGCTCCGGCAGTTCCGCGCGACGCGGCGAGTCGGCGGGGAAGTGGCGGCAGATGTAGCGCGGCGTGGCCACGTAGGGCTCGTGGCTGTACTGCTCGAAGAACATCCACTGCAAGACCTGCGCGCGACCCAGCGGCGTCGAGGGCACGAAGCGCGAGCCTTCGGCGAGGTACCAGAGGATGGCGTTCGACTCGGGGAGGTAGGTGCCGTCATCGAGCAGCAGTGTCGGGATGCGACCGTTGGGATTGCGCTTGAGGAATTCCGGTGTACGGGTCTCGCCCTTGTCGATGTCCACGTGGGTCCAGTCGTACTTCTGGCCGAGTTGCGCCAGCAGCAGGCGGACCTTGTAGCCATTGCCGGAGTCGAGATAGTCGAAAAGATGCATCGGAAATCCCCGTGAGGCTGTCTGGCGCGGGAGTATCGGTCCCGGCGCCCCGCGGCGCGAGGCGCAAGGCTTTTCGCTGAGGCTAAGTTATTCTTGTTCTCACCATGGCACGACGGCTTCCTCCCCTCAATGCGCTGCGCGCCTTCGAAGCCTCGGCGCGGCACGGCAGTTTCGTGGCGGCCGCCACCGAGCTGCGCGTCTCGGCCGCCGCGGTCAGCCAGCAGGTGCGCCGCCTCGAGGCCTACCTCGACACCACGCTGGTCCAGCGCCTCGCGCGCGGCCTGGTGCTGACCGAGCAGGGCCGCGACTATCTACCGGAGCTGTCCGCGGGTTTCGACCTGCTGGGCGAGTCCACCGCGCGCCTGCGAGCCAAGCGCGCCGACGGCGTGCTCACGCTGACCACGCTCGCCGGCTTCGCGAATGGCTGGCTGCTGCCGCGGCTGCATCGCTTCCGCGAACGCGCGCCGCGCATCGACGTGGTGCTGCGTACATCGCGGAATCTCGTGGATTTCCGGCGCGACGCCATCGATCTCGCGATCCGCTTCGCGCCCGGGCCCGGACGCGGCCTGCACGGCGAGTTGTTGTGCCGCGAGGAGCTGTTCCCGGTCGCGAGTCCGACGCTGTTCGGCGGCGGACGCATGCCGGGCACGCTGGAATCCCTGGCCGGTTATCCGCTTCTGGACGATACCGACGCCGGCCCCGATCAGCCGTGGCTGGGGTGGCGCGGCTGGTTCGAGCGCGCCGGGCTGCCGACCACCGGCGTGGCGCGCGGACTGCAGTTCAGCGATTCCATCGTGTTGATGGGCGCCGCGGTCTCCGGGCTGGGAATCGGCATCGGGCGGTCGCCGCATGTCGGACCGCAGCTGGCACGGGGCCAGCTGGTGCGCGTGACCCAGGAAACCTGGGTCTCGCCGTGGAATTACTACCTCATGGCGCCGCCGGCGCATTTCAAGCGACCGGTAGTGCGGACCTTCGTCGACTGGGCGCTGGAAGAGGCGCGCAATGCCGGGGACTCGCGCTGAGCCGCCGATCGGGTCAGCAGGTGGTGAGTTGCAGCCGCGAGCGCGCCGCCGACAGCAGCGCGCGCGAGTAGCCGCGATGGAACCCCAGCAGCGCGCGGAACGAAGTGCCGAGTCTTTTTTCGCCGGTGCGCGCATCGACTCGAGGCACGATGGCGGAGCCGAAATAGAGGCGCGTTGCGCCGCCATCGTCGCGGGTCTCGACCATAAGCCACGAGCGCGTGTTGCCGAGGAAGTCGCACAACAGCAGCTGGTTGGGTGCGCGCGCCTCGACTTTCCAGGCGGCGAACGACTCGCGTTGGCCGCGCGCGAGCTGCTGCGCTTCCCAGTCCGTCGAAGGCCGTCGCACCAGCCATCGCAGGATGGCGCGCTCCAGCTTGAACAACCAGGTGGTGTAGAACGCCGCCACGAATTCCGCGTGCGAGTAATTGCCGGGCAGCTCGGTGACATAGCAGTCCGTGTAGCTGCCATTGGCGGAATAACGCGCCAGCAAGGCGTGCTCGGGCATGGGTCGCGGCGTGATGTCTGTCATGTCACAGCGCCAGCGGCGTCTCGAGGTGGCGCGCGTACATCATGTCGCGGTGCTCGAGCAGCACCGGATCCAGCGCCGCACGCGTTTCGTCATTGAGCCACTCGAACGCGGCGCGCAACGCCGGGCTCATCGCGCATTGCGCCTCGGGCAGCGGCTTGAAGAGCGCCATGAAGGTCGCGCTGTACACGTCGACCGCGCTCAGCGTGTCACCGAGGTAGTAATCCTTGCCGGCCGCACGTTGCGCGCGCAGCGCCGCGGACACCTCGCCTAACAACTCGAGCACGCGCGGCGTGTAGCGGCCGGCATCCGCCGGGTCGTAGCCGTACTTGCCGCCGAGGAACGTGGCGACGCGATCCGGGAAGCCACCGTCCTTCGAGAGGCCGGCATGCACCGCTTGCAGCCGGCGACTCCAGCCCAGTCCGCCCTGGCCGCAGAACTTGTCGGCCAGCGCCACGGCCCGGCCGCGTGCCTGTGGTTCGAGCGGCAGCAACGCCGGCGTCGGCGCGAGTCGTTCGGCCAGCATCAGGATTTCCGCCCAGCCCGAGCGTGGCGGTTCCTCGTCGTGCACCACGACGGGAGCGCTCAACTGGCCCGCCCAGTTCCTGAGCGTTTCGTTGTCATACACCAGGCGCACCGCGCTGAACGGCAGCTTCTTGATGTGGAAGATCCCCTTGGCGGCCTCGCCCCACGGGCTCGGCACCTTGCCCAGCACCACCATGCGCAATCCACGCCGGCCGATCGCCTCGTCCACGCTGAGGTATTCAAATGGCATGTGTGTTCCTGAACATGGGCGCCACCAGTCTCGCGACGCGGTGGGGACCCATCAAGCCGTCAGCGGCGAATTCAGACGCTGGTTTTGCTTTACAAAGCGCCGTCAGGCGCCGAGCTCGCGTTGGTATTGGCGCAGATCGCCGGAGGAAAAGCAGCAGAACACGATTTCGCGGATACCCGCGTGGTTCTTCACGTGCGCGCGCACCGTGCTTATGGCGATGCGCGCGGCGAGATCGACGGGATAGCCGTAGATGCCGGTGCTGATGCTCGGAAACGCGACGCTCGCCAGCGAGTGCTTCGCCGCCAGCTCGAGGGAGCGGCGGTAGCAGGAAGCGAGCAGCTCGGGTTCGCCCAGGTTTCCCCCGTTCCAGACGGGGCCCACGGTGTGGATGACGTGCCGCGCCGGCAGCCGGTACCCCTTGGTGATCTTCGCATCTCCGGTCTTGCAGCCGTGCAGCAGCCGGCACTCGTGCAGCAGGTCCGGGCCCGCGGCACGATGGATCGCACCGTCCACGCCACCACCGCCTAACAAGGATGAATTCGCGGCGTTGACGATGGCGTCGAGGGCGAGCGTGGTGATGTCCGCCTGGATGGCGCGGATGTCGACCGGCCCGCTCATGCGGCGCCAGTCTCCATGTTCAGTCGCAATGAAAGTAGAACCGGTTGCCGTCGAGATCCTCGACGGTGAACTGCGTGAGTCCCCACGGCTTCTTCTCCAGCGGCTCGGTGATGTGCGCGCCGAGCGCCTTCATGTCGCGGTACACGGCGTCGATCTGCGGCGCATGCACCCAGTGCACCGCCGGCTCGAAGGGTTCGTCGCGCCGGCGCAGGAAGATCGCGGTGTTGTCGCGATTGACCGCGCCGATGTCCTCGCCCGGGTACAGCCAACCTATGTTGAAACCCAGCTTGTCGCGGTAGTGCTGCTGCGCACGCGGAACATCCGCGACCGGCAATTCCGGCACCGGTGTGCCGAACGGCGTTAGTGCTGCTTTTGCCTGCATAAGATCTCCTTGGTCATTCGCTGCCACGATGACCGTCGGTGTTCTCTACAATCCCGCCATGACAAGACGTGGCTGGATGTTGTTCCTCGCCCTCGGCGTGGTCTGGGGCATGCCCTATCTTCTGATCCGCATCGCGGTCGGCTCGATCGATCCGCTGGTGGTGGCTGGATCGCGTACGCTGATCGGCGCGCTGCTGTTGCTTCCGGTCGCCCTGCATCGTAACTCGCTGGCCGCGGCCTTTCGCAACTGGAAGTGGCTGCTGGCATTTACGTTGATCGAGATCAGCGTGCCCTGGGTGTTATTGGGACATGCGGAAACCCGGCTCAATAGTTCGACCGCCGGCCTGCTGATCGCCATCGTGCCGCTGTTCGCCGCCATCATCGTGACCCGGCTGGGCCACGAACGGCTGGAACCCCGCCGGTTGCTGGGCCTGGGGCTGGGTTTCGCCGGCGTGGCGCTGCTGGTCGGCCTCGACATCCATTTCTCGGATTTCCTGGCGGTGGGCGCGACGATTGTCGTGGCGTTCTGTTACGCCATCGGCCCCATCATCATCGACCGCAAGCTCAAGGACGTGCCTGCCATCGGCGTGATCACCGCCTCGCTGATCCTGGCGACGTTGATCTACGCGCCCTTCGCCCCGTTCCTGTGGCCGAAGGAGCTGCACGCGGACGCCCTGGCCTCGGTGGTCGGCCTGGGCGTGTTGTGCACGGCCGGCGCATTCCTGATCTTCTTCGCGCTGATCGCGGAAGTGGGCCCGGCGCGCGCCACCGTGATCACCTACGTGAATCCCGCCGTGGCCATCGTGCTCGGCGCCCTGGTGCTGAGCGAGCCGCTGACCACCGGCATGATGATCGGCTTTCCCTTGGTGATCCTCGGCTCCTACCTCGGTACCACGCGCGCCACGGAACATGCCCCGCCCGCGGCACGCCAGGTCAGTAGTTAGGTTGCCCGCCCGGCCGGGCGCCTGCGCCGGGTCACATCCACTTCACGTCTTTCTCGCGCAGCTCGCGCGCGCGTTGCAGCGCGATGCGGCGGATGAGCGCGGCCGGCAGAGGCCGGTCGTAGGGGAGCTGGATCGATCCCTTGCCGGTGCGGTGGTCGGCAAGCTCCTTCCTGAAGGGCTTCATGGCCGAGGGCGTGGGCATGAAGTTCAGGTGCGTCTTGTAAGCCGCGAAGGCGAACAGGATCCGCTTCTCCTCGAATACCGGCACGCCCCACTTGATGGCCTGCGTGGCCTTCGGCGCCACCTTCGCGAGGAGGGCGCGCAGCGCGCGCAGGTGCTTGCGGGCTACCGGCGGCGCGGCGGCGATGTATTCGGTGACGGTGGCTGCCTTGATCCGTGGCACGGGGTCTCCTTCAGGTCGCCTTGGCGACGTACACCATGCCCATGCCGACCACCAGCGTGGCGACCAGCACGATGTTCGCCTTGCGGCGTTCGGCGAGGAATTCCGGCGGCAGGTCCACGCTGGCGACGCGCTTGCGGGCCGCCCGGTACTGCAGGAACACCAGTACCGCGCTCAACAGGATGGCGGGAATCGCGATCGCGGCCTGGTGGCGCGGGAAGCGGGTGACCAGTAGATAGGCGACGAAGGTCGGCGCCAGCGGTAACAGGAATTCCGTCCATGTACCCTTGCCCTTTGCGGTCAGCTCGGCGAGCAGGCTGGGCTCGAGCCGGGTCTGCGCCTTCTGGAGGATCTGCGTGAAGGCGAACACGCCGCAGCCCACCACCATGACACCGATAATGAACAGGTCGCTCTTCATGTCACCTCGCTTCCGGCGGTTGAATACACGGACGCGGCGCGCTTGTCGACGTGTCCCGTCGGGGTTCCTATAGACCGCCCTCAGCCGACACATATATAAGTATCGCGGCGCCGCGCTCGAGGATCCCTGCGGGTGGAGTTCTACACAAAAGCCTTTTTCGTCGCTGTCGCGATCCTGGTCGGCTACCTGCTGACCTTGGTATTGCAGCCTTTCGCCGGGTCCATGGCCTGGGCCATATTCCTCGCCTTCATCCTGCATCCACTGCATCGCTGGCTGACGCGCCGGCTCGGCAAGCGCGCCGGCACCTCGGCCGGGCTGATCACAGGACTCACGCCGTTCGCGCTGCTGACCCCGCTGACGCTCCTCGGCATCGCGTTCGCCAACCAGGCCCGGGGACTGATCGAATTCCTGCGCGGCAAGAACCTGCGCCTCGACGGCTCGATCCTGCTGCAGCTGGAGCAGTACCCGGTCATCGGTCCGGCCGCGCGCTGGGCGCGCGAGGAGCTCGCGGTCAGCGCCGCCGACATCCAGGAGTGGATCTCGCGCGCCGCGGAAGCCACGTTGCGCAACGTCGCCTCCGTAGGTGGCGGCGTGGTGCTCTCGGCGCTCGGCACGCTGGTCGGCTTTTTCTTCATGCTGTTCCTGCTGTTCTTCTTCCTGCGCGACGGGCCGTCCATGTTCGCGCGCCTCAAGCGCCTGATCCCCGTGCCGGCGGAGCATCGTGAGCAGCTGTTCGATCACCTGGCCAGCGTGACGCGCGGCGTGTTCTATGGCATCGGACTCACGGCCTTCATCCAGGGTGCCCTGGTCGCGATCGGCTTCGCGATCGCCGGACTTCCCTCACCGGTGGTGTTCGGCGTGCTGGCCGCCATCCTCGCGCTGCTGCCAGCGGGCGGCGCGGCGCTGGTGTGGATTCCGGCCATGCTTTACCTGTTCGCCACCGGGCACTGGAAGATGGGCGTGTTCATGGTCGTCTGGGGCGCCCTCGTCTCGCTATCGGACAACTTCCTGCGCCCCATCCTGGTGTCGCGTTATGCGCCGGTATCCGCCTTCACGGTGTTCGTGGGTGTGGTCGGCGGCATCGGCGCGTTCGGCACCATCGGCATTGTCGTCGGCCCCGTGTTCCTCGCGCTGGTCGCGGCCATCCTGCAGTACTTCGACGAGCGCGTAATCGAGCCGGCGCAGCCCAGGCTCGATGCGCAGGCTCAGGACGTCAAGCCGACCACCTGAACCGCGAATCGAAGAAGCCATTGACGTTGGCGCCGCCGCGTTGTGTGTAAGTCACCATGCGGACAGCAGTTTATTCGCCTTCGAAATCGGCCGGTCAACCTTTATCATTCGCGCCCCAATGACCGAAGCCGCCGCCATTCTTTCCGGCCTCAACGAGGCACAAGCCGCCGCAGTTTCCGCTCCCGTCGGCCCGGTGCTGGTGCTGGCCGGCGCGGGCTCCGGCAAGACGCGTGTGCTCACGCACCGCATCGCCTGGGTGATCGCCACCGAAGGCGCCTCGCCGCACTCCATTCTCGCGGTCACGTTCACCAACAAGGCGGCGCACGAGATGCGCGGCCGCATCGAGAAGTTGTTAGGCGTGCCCGGCGGCGCCATGTGGGTGGGCACGTTCCACGGCATCGCGCATAGGCTGCTGCGCCTGCACTGGCGCGAGGCCAACCTGCCGCAGGGTTTCCAGATCCTCGACAGCGAGGACCAGCTGCGGTTGATCAAGAAGATCGTCCGGGCCATGGAGCTCGACGAGACCCGCTGGGTGCCGAAGGAAATCCAGTGGTTCATCAACGCCAACAAGGACGAGGGCATGCGTCCGGCCGCGATGAAGGACGGTGGCGACCCGACGCGGCGCCAGATGATCCGCCTCTACACCGAGTACGAGGCACAGTGCCAGCGCACCGGCGTGGTGGATTTCGCCGAACTGCTGCTGCGCGCCTACGAGCTGTGCCGCGACAACACGGCGCTGCTGGCGCACTACCACCGCCGCTTCAGGCACGTGCTCATCGACGAGTTCCAGGACACCAACTCCATCCAGTACCAGTGGGTGCTGAAGATCGCCGGCCCCGACGGCGCGCCGTTCATCGTCGGCGACGACGACCAGTCCATCTACCGCTGGCGTGGCGCGCGCGTGGAGAACCTCACCCGCTTCTCGCGCGACTACCCGGCCGCGAAAATGTACCGCCTCGAGCAGAACTACCGCTCCACCGGCAACATCCTCAAGGCCGCGAACACGCTGATCGCCAACAACACCGGTCGCCTCGGCAAGAACCTGTGGACCTCGGGCGCCGATGGCGACCGCATCAAGCTGTACGGCGCGTTCAACGAGCGCGACGAGGCCGACTTCGTCATGAACCGCATCCGCGAGTGGACCAGCCACGGCGGCCTGCGGCGCGAAGTGGCCGTGCTGTATCGCTCGAACGCGCAGTCGCGTGCCTTCGAAGAGGCGTTCCTGTCGGCGCGCATTCCTTACAAGGTGTACGGCGGCCTGCGATTCTTCGAGCGCGCGGAAATCAAGGACGCACTGGCCTACCTGCGCCTGGTCTCGAGCCGCGCCGACGATGCCTCGTTCGAGCGTGTCGTGAACCTGCCGACACGGGGCATCGGCAACACGACGCTGGACAAGGTCCGCGAGCAGGCGAAATCCGCGGGCACGCACCTGTGGACCGCCGCGGCGCATTGCGTGGCCACCGGCGCACTCGGCCCCAAGGCCGAAGCGGCCGTGAACGGATTCCTGAAGCTCATCGACCAGCTCGCCAACGACGTTTCCGGGCTCGAGCTGTACGAGCAGGTCGATCACGTCATCAACAACTCCGGCCTGGTCGAACATCACAAGAAAGAGAAGGCCGACAAGGGCGAGGCCCGCGTCGAGAACCTGAACGAGCTGGTGTCGGCCGCGCGCGGATTCGAGCCGGATGTCGCGGCCTCCGAAAACGGCGAGGACGAGAAGTTGCCGCCGCTCGAGGCTTTTCTCGCGCACGCCGTGCTCGAGTCCGGCGAAGGCCAGGCCGCCGAGTGGGAGGACTGCGTGCAGATGATGACGCTGCACACCGCCAAGGGCCTCGAGTTCCCGGTGGTGTTCCTGTGCGGCATGGAAGACGGGCTGTTCCCGCACCAGCGCAGCATCGACGATCCGGAAGGGATCGAGGAAGAGCGCCGTCTCTGCTACGTGGGGACGACGCGCGCCATGAAGCAGCTGTACCTCACGTATGCCGAACAGCGTCGCCTGCACGGCATGGACAATTTCGGCATGCGCTCGCGCTTCCTCGATGAGTACCCCGAGGAACTCATCGAAGAAGTCCGGCCGCGCATCCAGATTTCGCGCCCGGTGGCCGCGGGCCGCTTCAAGCCGCCCACCGAGGAGCTGGCGCCCGGCGTCAAGCTCGGCGCGCGCGTGCGCCACAAGAAGTTCGGCGAAGGCGTGATCCTGAAAGTGGAAGGCCAGGGGCCGCAGGCCAACATCCAGGTCAACTTCGCGTCGCTGGGCGTGAAGATCATGATGCTCGAATACCTCGAGGTAGTTAGATGAGCTTCACGGAAAAGCTGAAGGCCGCGTGGCAGGCCAGCAACTCGCTGGTGTGCGTGGGCCTGGACCCGGAGCCGAAGAAATTCCCGGACCGTTTCCGCGACGCGCCGGGCTCCATCTTCGAATTCAACAAGGCTATTGTCGACGCCACGCG
>Ga0315910_10001847_pt1 | contig 19140 bp, 11 predicted proteins | sample EdamamesoilMG_FD_204470 | JGI IMG/M metagenome (GOLD analysis project Ga0315910, IMG submission 204470) | Garden soil microbial communities collected in Santa Monica, California, United States - Edamame soil | ecosystem: Environmental > Terrestrial > Soil > Garden | place: USA: California...
GCAGCGACGTCAGCGTTCCCCCCTCCTCTCCGAACGGCCCTCGGCTCACCCAACAAAGCGTCCGGGCGCCGCTGCCCGCGTCCGGCGCTGGCCGCGGCCCGGGCGCGGGGCCCCGAGCGCTCGGGGGCCCGCCCCGCGGTCGCCGTGTTGCCGGCGCTCACCCGAGCACCTGCGGTGGCCGGTGCAACGCGAACTTCCCACCCCAGGAAATCCACAGCTGTGGATAACTCGTGGGTAATTGCCCTCCGAAAGGCCTGTGGACAAGTCACTGACACCCTGGGCATGGCCCGGGTATGAGCCTGGGGTAACTCGGGCTCGGATCGGCTATCCACAGGCTACCAACGGGCGCCATGCGCGAGTTTTCCTCAGCCCGATCACCCAAAATCCTATTTTGATTTCGGGTATTTGTGGACATATCCCCAGTATCCACAGCACCTACTACGGCCACCCCTAAATTTAAAAAAACCCTCATCGCAGTTCCTAGCCTACGGCTCGGAACCATCGGCACGCGTTTTCCCCACCGGGCCTGATGCACGGCCCGCCCGAGTCCTGTGGATAACTCGTGAAGAAAGCCTCGATGCAGGCTCTCGCCGGGCCTGGGTGTGGAAAAGATCGAGCCTTCGGAAGGCAAGTCCGGGCCTGCTCGGGATCTCCCTCCGCTCGCACCTTTGACGACCTGGCAGCGCAGCGCGGCGCAGCCCCGCGAGCAGCTTCGGCGGCAGCCGGAGTCCAGCCGCACTTTCCCACGCTGTTCGCACAATCTCGGCTGGCGGCATGGGCCCCGCTTGGCTAGAGGGGAGGAGCAATGCACGCGGTGGTGAGCAAGCGGGATTTGGGCCGCATTCTGGCCCGTTGCCAGGGTGTCGCGGACAAGAAGAGCACCATGCCGGTCCTCGGCAACGTGCTGCTCGAGGCGAGCAAGACCAACGAGCTGTCGCTGGCAGCGACAGACCTGTACCTCGGCGTCAGCGGCACCATCCCCGCGCGCATCGAGAAGCCTGGCTCCGTCGCGGTGGGCGCTCGCGATCTGTTCGAACGCGTCAAGATGATGCCCGAGGGCAACATCGCCATCGCCCAGCAGCCCGACGGGTCCGTGGTGATCCGCGCGCAAGGCCAGGCGCGTCGCTACACGCTCAAGGGCCTGCCAGGCAGCGAGTTTCCGACCCTGCCTCAGCCGGGTGAGGGCGCCGCGAGCATGGTGCTCGGCACCGAGGTGCTCTCGGACCTGATCGCGAAGACCCATTTTTCGATCGCGGCAGACGACACGCGCCCGCATCTCAACAGCGCCCTGCTGCAGATGGAAGGCCACAACGTGCGCATGGTCACCACGGACGGTCACCGTCTGTCGAAGATGGAGATCCAGCAGCCCGAGCACGAAGCCACCGCGTCGATGCTGATCCCGCTCAAGGGCATCCACGAGCTCAAGCGTCTGTGCGACGAAGCCAAGAGCGACGGCACCGGCAGCATCGCCGTGATGCAGAGCGGGACGAACGCTTTCTTCCGCGTCCCTGGGCTGCAGCTCGGCATCAAGCTGGTCGAGGTGCAGTTCCCCCCATACGCGCAGGTCATTCCGCAGAGCACGCTGCACCAGGTGCCAGCGCCGCGCGCGCTGGTCGCAGACGCGCTCAAGGCGGTCTCGCTCGCTGCCAACGATCGCACGGGCGGCGTGAAGGTCACGCTGGCCTCGAACGTCATGCGCTTCAGCAGCGAGAGCCCCGAGAGTGGCGACGGCTTCGACGAGGTGCCGGTCGACTACAACGGCAACGAGCTCACCGTCGGCTTCAACGCGCACTACCTGCTGCAGGTGCTCAGCTCCATCGAGCAGGACGACGTGGTGCTCGGGGTGAGCGGCGAGCTCGATCCGGCGACGGTCCGCCCGGGTGCGCCTTCGGCACGCGGAGACTACCTGGCCGTCATCATGCCGATGCGCATCTGAGGATGCGCTCCTTCCGGCCTTGAAGACGCTGCTCGTCACGCGGATCGCGCTGCGCGATTTCCGGAACATCGAGGGGCTCTCGATCGAGCCCGCAGCTCGCTTCAACGTCATCGCGGGAGACAACGGGCAAGGTAAGACCAGCCTGCTCGAGGCGCTCTACTCGGTGGCGACGAGCCGCAGCTTTCGTACGGAGCGCCTCAAAGAGCTGCAGCGCGACGGATCGGAGTTCGCGCGGGTCGACGCCGAGCTGGCCGAGGATGGTCTGACACGCTCGCAGCGCCTGACCGTGAGCGGCGGGGGCCGGGCCGTGTTCCTGGACGGCGAGCGCGCCGAGCGGCTGGCGGACTACGCCGTGCGGACCCCCATGGTCGTTTTCCACCCGGGCGATCTCGACCTGACGATGGGCGGAGCCACCAAACGCCGGGATCTGCTCGATCGTGTCGGCCTGTTCACGGATCCCGCCGCGGCCGATCACCGGCGTCGCTACCGGCTCGCGCTGCGCGAACGCCAAAAGGTGCTCGAGGTGCGCGGCGAGCACGCCAGCGAGCTCGCCGCCTATGAGCGGATCGTCGCCGAGCACGGGGCGCAGCTGGGGCAGATTCGCCTGAACGCGGCCGCAGCGCTGGAGCGGGAGGCGGAGCCGGGCTGGCGCCGCCTGGTCGCCTCCGACCTGAGTTTTGGCATGCACTACCAGCCCGGCGGCGTGCTCGACGCGGATCGTTTCCGGGCCGAGCTCGAGACGCGGCGCGCGACCGACCGCCGGCGCCGGGCCGCCACTTTCGGGCCGCACAAGGACGACCTGGAGCTGGTCGTGGACGGTCGCCCCGCACGCAAACATGCCTCGCAGGGCCAGCACCGCATCCTCACGTTGACGCTCAAGCTGGCCGAGCTGGCGGCGATCCGCGAGGCGCGGAGCACCCACCCGATCCTGCTGCTCGACGACGTCTCCAGCGAGCTGGATCCGACGCGCATCGGCGCCGTCTACGAGTTTCTGAACGCCAGCCCGAGCCAGGTTTTCGTCACGACGACGCGCCCAGAGCTGTTTCAGACGCCCGGGGCAGGCCCCTCCGATCGTCGCGATTATCGCCTCCGGGCAGGCGCTCTCGCCGTGTAGTGCGCCGAGGGACGAGCGGCCCCAGACGAGCCAAAACCGGGCCACGACCGAGCCCCGGACGAGGCTTCGGAGAGCCCCCAAAACCGGGCTAAAAACACCCGTGATCTCCGAGGGTTTCGGGGGCCACGAAGCTTGCTCGACGAGCCCGGAATGACTATACTCATCGAAGCCATTTCGCGGTTCCGTCGCTAGCGACGCGCCGGGGCATCCCGATGGCCCTCGAAGGGGCTGGCGACCGGGGTGTTCCGGTGGTGATCTGCCCCGGGTAGGCCCGGCAGAATTCGTCGGACGGACGGCGACACAATCACCCAGGAAGCATTTTGACGACTGATCTCGGCCAAGCTGCAGCTGCCCCCGTGGATACCTACGGGTCCGAAAACATCACTGTGCTCGAAGGGCTGGAGGCCGTCCGCAAGCGGCCCGGTATGTACATCGGCGACGTTCACGACGGCTCGGCGCTGCATCACCTCGTGTGGGAGTGCGTGGACAACGCCGTGGATGAGCACCTCGCCGGCTATTGCAAGCGCGTCAACGTGACGCTGAGGGCCGACGGCAGCTGCGCGGTCGAGGACGATGGGCGCGGCATTCCCGTCGACGTCATGAAGGACCGCGGCGTGAGCGCAGCCGAGGTGGTGATGACCGTGCTGCACGCTGGCGGCAAGTTTGACCACTCGAGCTACAAGGTGAGCGCCGGCTTGCACGGCGTGGGCGTGAGCGCGGTCAACGCGGTCTCCGCGAGCTTGACGGTCGAGATCAAGCGCCAGGGCTACACCTGGATGCAGCACTTCCGTTGTGGCGTGCCGCAAGCGCCGCTGGCGCAAGGGGCGCCGACGGACGCGACCGGCACCACGATCCGCTTCGTTCCGGACACGGAGATCTTCACGGACATCACGTTCCGGCACGATTTGCTGGCAAGTCGCTTGCGCGAGCTGGCCTTCTTGAACTCCGGTCTGGTGATCCGGCTGCGCGACGAGCGCGGTGAGGACGGGCCCGTCGAAGACATCTACGAGTTCAAGGGCGGCATCCAGGAGTTCGTGGCGCTGCTCAGCCAGAGCAAGGAGCCGGTCCACCAGGAGGTGATCGCGTTCTCCACCGAGGTCCCGCTGGCGAACGGCACCGGCAGCTCGCTCGCGCTGGACGTGGCGATGCAATGGACCGGCAGCTACACCGAGCAGATCAGCTGCTACACGAACACCATTCACAACAAGGATGGTGGCACGCACCTCACGGGCCTACGCACCGCGTTGACCAAGACGCTGAACACGTATGGCCAGGATCAGGGCCTGCTCAAGGACGTCAAGAACGGGCTCACCGGGGACGACGCGCGCGAGGGGCTCACCTGCGTCATTCACGTGAAACATCCGGACGCCTCCTTCGACTCGCAGACGAAGAGCAAGCTGGTGTCCAGCGAGGTCAAGGGCATCGTCGAGACTGCGGTCAGCGAGCACCTGGCTCGCTTCCTGGAAGAGCACCCGCAGGTGGCTCGCAAGATCATCGACAAGGTCGTGGTCGCGGCCAAGGCGCGCGAGGCGGCGCGCAAGGCTCGCGAGGTGGTGCGCAAAGGCGTGCTCGACCTGACCACCCTGTCCGGCAAGCTCGCCGACTGCCAGAGCAAGGATCCGAGCCAGAGCGAGGTCTACATCGTCGAGGGCGAGAGCGCCGGCGGCAGCGCGAAGATGGGACGCGATCGCCGCTTCCAGGCGATCCTGCCTCTGCGCGGCAAGATCTTGAACGTCGAACGGGCACGCATCGACCGCATGCTCTCCTCCGAGGCCGTCGCGACCCTGATCTCGGCGCTCGGCTGTGGCATCGGCGAATCGGGCGGCTTCGACGTCTCGAAGCTGCGCTACCACAAGATCATCTTGATGACGGACGCCGACGTCGACGGCTCGCACATCCGCACCCTGCTGCTGACGTTCTTTTACCGGCAGATGCCGCAGATCATCGAGCAGGGTCACCTGTTCATCGCCCAGCCGCCGCTGTTTCGCGCGCGCAAGGGCAAGAAGGATCTGTATTTCAAGGACACCGGCGGGCTCGACCGCCACCTGACCGAAAATGGCATCTCCAAGCTCGCCATCCAGTCGCGCGGGGGGCCGTTCCTGTCGGGGCTGCCGCTGTATAACCTGGCCTCGCGCCTGAGCCGCTTCCGGAGCAGCCTGGACGCGCTGGCGCGGCGCTGCGACCCGCGCGTGGTGACGGCGTTCCTGGAGGTGGCCGATCTCGATCACGTCAACTTCGAGAACCCGGACACGTTGAAGGACGTGGCCACGGCGATGCAGTCCAAGCTGGAGAAGAAGTACCTGGATCTGCGTCCGCTGACGGTAAAGGTGGTCGCGCCCAGCGATACCCGGCCCGGGGCGATCGACGTCCGTTTCCGCCCGGGCGCCCCGGCGCGCTCGAGCGAGCTCAGCGCCGAGCTGGTGGACAACGCTCGCTTTCGCGAGCTGGTATCCATCGAGCAAGACGTGCGCTCGATCGGCGCGGCACCCTACGTGGCCAAGGTCGACAACGGGCCCGAGGTGGAGCTCGAGGACAGCACCGCGCTCGACAATTTCATCCAGGAACGGGGCCGCAAGGGCGTGGTGGTATCCCGGTACAAGGGTCTGGGCGAGATGAACGCCTCCGAGCTCTGGGAGACGACGATGAACCCGGACGCGCGCACGCTGCTCGGTGTTCGGATCGAGGACCAGGTCGGGGCCGACGAGCTGTTCAGTGTGCTCATGGGCGACCAGGTGGAGCCGCGGCGTAACTTCATCGAGAAGAACGCATTGAACGTCAAAAACCTCGATATCTGAGCGTCCGGGAGCGCTCCCACGAGGGTCGCTCCCGAGCGCCCTGGCCCTGAGGCCTGGGTGCTCCCGACGTCCCACATATTCGCGCCCGCCCTCTCGACAAGGCGGTGATCCGACACAGGTTGACCGGCACGGAGAGGCCGCTCGCGGCGCATCGCCGCGTCCCAGTCTACATCGAGGGCGTCTACATCGACGGCATCGGATCGATTCGAACCGCAACGCGGTGACGATTGGCGTCATGGGAACCGCGAAGCGACGGGGCGCCGGCAGGTGCCTGTCACTTCGGGATTGCCCGACGACGGCGGCTCGGTGCCATGATCGCTCGGAGCCACGACTCTGGCCGAAAATGCTGCGCGATGAGCTGGGGTCGAGGGTGAAGCGGCTGCTCCGTGAGGGAATTATCGAGCCCCCGGCAGTGGGGCTCAGCAAGGGTATGTGAGCCATGCAGATGGATCGAATGACCACCAAGAGCCGGGAAGCGATCAGCGCCGCGATGGACCTGGCCGTTCGCCAAGGCCATCCGGAGCTTTTGCCTAGCCATTTGATGCTGGCGATCCTGGGGCAGAGAGACGGCGTTGGACCGGCGTTGATCGAACGCACCGGCGCGCACACGCGCGCGCTCGAGGGCGAGTTCAGGCAGAGCCTGGAGAGCTTGCCGAAGGTCTCGGGCGGCTCGTCGCCGAGCCTCGGCCGCCGCACGATCACGCTGATCACCAAGGCCGAGGACGAGGCGAAGCGGCTCAAGGACGACTTCGTGTCCGTCGAGCATTTCCTGCTCGCCGCCGCCAGCTCGGACAAAGACATTCAGGCGATCTTCGACCGCCACGGCCTGTCGTACGACAAGCTGTTGCGCGGTCTGTCCGAGATCCGCGGATCGCAGCGCGTCACGGACGAGAACCCCGAGGGTAAGTTCCAGGCGCTCGAGAAATACACGCGCGACCTGACCAAGCTCGCGCGCGAGAACAAGATCGATCCGGTGATCGGCCGCGACGAGGAGATCCGGCGCGTCCTGCAGGTCCTGAGTCGCCGCACCAAGAACAACCCGGTGCTGATCGGCGAGCCCGGCGTCGGCAAGACGGCCATCGCCGAGGGCATCGCGCAGCGCATCGCCACGGGCGACGTGCCCGAGTCCGTCAAAGAGAAGCGGCTCCTGGCGCTCGACCTGGCCGCGCTGGTGGCCGGAGCCAAGTTCCGCGGAGAGTTCGAGGACCGCCTGAAGGCGGTGCTCAAGGAGATCGAGAGCGGGCAGGGCTCGATCATCCTGTTCATCGACGAGCTGCACACGCTGGTCGGCGCCGGCGCGGCCGAGGGCGCAATGGACGCGGCCAACATGCTCAAACCCGCGCTGGCGCGCGGGGATCTGCGCGCGATCGGCGCGACCACGCTCGACGAGTACCGCAAGCACATCGAAAAGGACGCCGCTCTGGCGCGGCGTTTCCAGCCGGTGATCGTCGATCAACCGACGGTCGAGGCCACCATCGCCATCCTGCGCGGCCTGAAGGAGCGCTACGAGGTGCACCACGGCATCCGGATCCGGGACGCCGCGCTGGTCAGCGCCGCTACGCTCAGCCATCGCTACATCAGCGAGCGCTTCCTGCCGGACAAGGCCATCGATCTGGTCGACGAGGCGGCGAGCAAGATCAAGATGGAGATCGACAGCCTGCCGTTCCAGATCGATCAGCTCGAGCGGCGGCTTTTGCAGCTCCGCATCGAGGAGCAGGCGCTCAAGCGCGAGCGCGATGACGCCTCCAAGGCGCGCCTGCTCGAGCTCTCGCGCGAGATCGCGGAGCTGAGCGAGAAACGCGACGCCGCGCGCGCCAACTGGCTGCGCGAGAAGGAGATCATCACCGCGGTCCGAGACAAGCAGAAGAAGCTGGAGGAGCTGCGCGCTCGCGAAGAGCAGGCGCGCCGCCAGAGCGACTTCGGCAAGGCCGCGGAGATCCTGTACGGCAGCATCCCCGCTCTCGAGAAGGAGATCGCAGAGCAGCGTGTCGAGCTGACGCGGGTGCAGGGCGACAGCGGCGGCTACCTGAAGGAGGAGGTCACCGAGGAGGACATCGCCGCGGTGGTCGCCAAGTGGACGGGGATACCCGTGTCCAAGATGCTGGAGAGCGAAATGCAGAAGCTCTTGCGCATGGAGGACGAGCTGCGCCGGCGCGTCATCGGCCAGGACGACGCGCTCGTGGCCGTGGCGAACGCCGTGCGCCGCTCGCGCGCAGGCCTGTCCGACGAACGACGGCCGATCGGCTCCTTCATCTTTCTCGGGCCGACCGGCGTTGGCAAGACAGAGACAGCGCGCGCCCTGGCGGACTTCTTGTTCGACGACGAGCGCGCGATGATCCGCATCGACATGAGCGAGTACATGGAGAAACACGCCGTCTCGCGCCTGATCGGCGCCCCGCCGGGCTACATCGGCTACGACGAGGGCGGCCAGCTCACGGAGAAGGTCCGGCGCCGGCCTTACAGCGTCGTGCTCTTCGACGAGATCGAGAAGGCGCACCCCGACGTGTTCAACACGCTCTTGCAGCTGCTCGACGACGGGCGGCTGACGGACGGCCAGGGCCGCACCGTGGATTTCAAGAACACGGTGATCATCGCCACCAGCAACATCGGCTCGGAGGCGCTGGCGCGGGTCGAGGAGCGGCACGGCAGCGAGGACGAGAGCGCGCAGGAGCTACGGCGGGTGGCGATGGACGCCCTCGGCCGGCATTTCCGGCCCGAGTTCATCAACCGGATCGACGAGACCGTCGTGTTCCGGCGCCTCAACCGCTCGCAGATCCGCAGCATCGTGGACATCCAGCTGGAGAGCTTGCGCGAGCGCCTGGGTCGGCGCGGCATCAGCCTCGACGTGCGCGACGAGGCCAAGGATCAGCTCGCCGAGGTGGGGTTCGACCCCCAGTTTGGTGCGCGGCCGCTCAAGCGGGCCATCCAGCGCCACCTGGAAGATCCGCTGGCGCGGCGGGTGCTCTCCGGCGAGTTCACGCCGGGGACCTCGGTCGTGGTCTCCGCGAGCGGCGGGGAGCTCACCCTGAAAGCGGAGCGCGCGCCCTCTGCGTGATGGCAGCTCGAGACTAGCGGCCTCGTGTTCGGAGCCGGCGGCGGGCAAACGGCCGCTGCCGGCTCCCCCCGCTGGGCCGGCTCCCCGCAGCGCGCCCTGTCAGGCTCCGAGGTAGCTCGTCCAGAGCAGCCGTTCGGAGCTCGGCAGGGCGCTTTCCTTTGGTGCGGTGTGCCGGATCGGGTGAGCGCGGGGCGGCGCAGGCTCGCCTCGAGCGCCGCGCCTGCGCGCAGCGAGCTAGCCGGGACCCCGGGGCTATGCCAGGCTCGGCCCGGTGTTTGTAGCCGTTCCGAGAGCGTCACGCCTTGTGCTCGCAGCCATCGGGAGCATGTAGGAGTCGAGCACGATGAGCGATGATTTCCTGAATCCCGCCCTTTTTGGCATCTGGTACATCGTGTTTTTGTTCAGCACGGTCGCGCACGAGGCGGCGCATGGCCTGGCTGCGCATCTCGGTGGCGACCCCACCGCGTACGAGCACGGGCAAGTCACGCTCGATCCGATCGTGCACATCAAGCGTTCGCCCTGGGGCATGCTCATCATCCCCATCCTCACCTTCGTGCAGATGGGTTGGATGATGGGCTGGGCCTCCACCCCCTACGATCCGAGCTGGGGCAAGCGCCACCCGGGCCGTCAGGCGCTGATGAGCCTGGCGGGGCCGGCGGCGAATTTCGCGCTCGCGTTGATCGGCATCGTGGTCATCAAGGTCCTGCTCGCCGCGCACGTGTTCGAGATGCCGTACGAGTTCCGCTTCACGCAGCTGGTGCGCGAAGCAGGAGAGCCGCGCGCTGGCTCGCTGGTAAACGGCCTGGCGACGGCGCTCAGCGTGCTGGTGAACTTGAACGTGCTGCTCGGCCTGTTCAACCTGCTGCCGATCCCGCCGCTCGACGGCGCCGGCATCTTCGAGGGGTTGTTCCCGAAGACGCTCGGCAGGCTCTACGATCAGATGCGAGAGATCCCGATCTTGCAGTTTGTCGGGCTGTTGCTGGCCTGGAACATCTTCCCGGTGCTGATGGCGCCGGCGTTCGGGATCCTGCTCGGCCTCGTCCACTCGGGCTGAGCCTGGATTGCGTACCCGCCGCGCGGCGCCAGCGCCCGCTCTACTTGCCGAGCGCGTAGCGGCGGATGGCGTCGAGGCCACACCAGGCCGAGTAGAGCTGCACGCCCTCGCGCGTGCGATTCTGCACGGTGACGCTGGCCACGCGCGTGCCCTCGGGGGTCGCCAGCGCATACCAGACGAGCCCCACCGGTTTGCCCGGTGTGGCGCCGGTGGGCCCGGCGATCCCGGTCAGCGAGAGCGCGAGCGCCGAGCCGAAGCGCGCGCGCGCGCCCTCGGCCATGGCGCAGGCGACCTCGCTGCTGACCGCGCCGTGTGCAGCGAGCAGCCCGGGCTCGACGCCGAGCTGGGCGATCTTGACGTCGTTGCTATACGAGACGACGCCACCGAGCAGAAAATCGCTCGCCGGGTGCCGGGTCAGCAGGCTGCTCACCAGGCCGCCGGTGCACGACTCGGCCAAGCTCAGCGTCGAGCCCCGCTGCCGTAGCAGCTCGCCCACCACGAGCGGCATGTCGGCCTCGCCCTCGGCGTAGATCGCCTCTCCGAGCCGAGCGCGCGCCTCGCGAGCTGCAGCCTGGGCTCGCTGCTCGGCGGCGGCGGCGGACTCGGCCCGGGCCAGCAGCTTGATGATCACCTCGGGAAAATGGGCGCGGTAGCCCACGCTGACGCCGAGCTCCGCCTCCAGCCCATCGAGGGCGTCGTTCAACACCGACTCGGGCTTGCCGAAGCAGCGCAGCCGGATCTGGTGCTGGCCGCCGCGCACCAGCGCGCGCGCTGCCGGCTCGACGAAGCGCTCGAACATCGGGCGCATCTCGCGCGGCACGCCGGGCATGAAAAACAGCGTGCAGCCGCCGCGGCGGACCGAGAAACCCGGCGCTGTGCCGTGTGGGTTCTCCAGGATCGCGGCGCCCTCGGGAAAGTCCGCCTGCTGAGCGTTGGAGGCCGTGAGCGCGCGACCCACGCGAGCCAGGCGCTCCGTGAGCGCGGCCAGCACGTCTGCGTCGCGACGCTGCGGCACGCCCAGCCAGCGCGCCACCTGAGCGCTCGTGATGTCGTCGGTGGTGGGGCCCAGGCCGCCGGTCGTGACCACCAGTGACGCGCGCTGGCTGAGCCGTTCGAGCGCCTCGACGATGGCCGCTGGATCATCCGCCACCGTCTCGATGCTGGCCACCTCGAGACCGAGCGCCGTCAGGCGCTCCGACAGCCAGCTGGCGTTGGTGTTGTCGATCTCGCCGCGCGTGAGCTCGGTCCCGATCGAGAAAACCCGAGCCTGCGCCAGCGCCATCTCAGCGCCGCTCCGCCGCGACCCGGAACGCCAGCTCCCCGATGCCGTCGATCGCGATGCTGACGGCGTCGCCGTCGGCGAGCGGACCGACGCCTTCGGGGGTGCCGGTCAAGATCACGTCGCCGGGCTCGAGCGTCAGCGCCTGGCTGGCGTATGCGATCAACGTCGGGACGTCGAAGATCATGTCCTTGGTGCTGCCGTCCTGGCGCACCTCGTCGCCAACGCGGAGCGTGAGACGTAGCGCGCTCGCGTCCGGCAGCGGGACCACTGCGGGACCTACTGGGCAGAAGGTGTCGAAGCCCTTCGCCCGCGTCCACTGCTTGTCCTTCTGCTGCAGATCGCGCGCGGTCACGTCGCAGGCGATGCTGTAGCCAAACACCGCACGTCGCGCCTCGTCCACCCCGACCCGGCGCGCTCTGCGGCCGATGATCACGGCCAGCTCGCCCTCGTGATCCACGCGCGTGCTCTCGGGTGGCAAGATCACGGTGCCGCCCGGATCCACCAGGGACGACGGGGGCTTGAAGAACATCAGCGGCTCCTGGGGTATCTCGTTTCCCAGCTCTTTGGCGTGTTTACCGTAGTTGCGCCCGATGCCGATGATCTTCGAGGGCAGCACCGGGCAGAGCCAGGGCGCGGCCTCGAGCGCCTCGGGCGGCAGCTCACGGCCCGTCGGGCTCCCGCCCGCCCAGGGCGCGCCGTCGAGCACGTGTGCGGAGCCGCGCGAATCGAGCGCGACGAACGTGGGCAAGCCGTCTAACTTCAGACGCGCGTAACGGGCAAAGGAGTGGGGCATGGGACGACACGGGATGCGCGCCGGGCTGACGTCCCCGGGGCCGGCGCCGTGCGCCCGGGATGATCGGATGCCTCGGGGCCTGCCGTAACGTCAAGCTGGAACGGACTCGGGACGGCTCTAGAAAACTGCAGCGTCGAGGGACGAGAGCTTATTATGGTGCCGAGCAAGAGTAGCGTGACACGCGTTGCCGAGCCGAGCCTGCCAAGCGTTGCGACATCGACCGTGGAAGAGACATCACCCGAGAGCGTGACCGGCACCAGCGAGGTCGTCGCGATGCCGCCAGAGCCACCGAAAGGTGGGCTACGCCTGCTGCTTTGGCGCTCCGGTGGGGTGCTCAAGACCCTGCGTCCGCACCAGTGGGTCAAGAACGTGTTCGTGCTGGCGCCGATCGTCTTCGCCCGCGAGATGTTCGTGTGGGACCTGCTCGTGCGCTCGATCGGCGCGTTCGGCGTGTTCTGCCTGCTGGCAGGCGCTGTCTACACCATGAACGATCTCGTCGATCTCGACGGCGACGCGATCCACCCGGTCAAGCGCTTTCGCCCGCTGCCCTCGGGGCGAGTGCCGCTGGCCTGGGGCCGGCGCGTCGCGGTCGGGCTCGTGATCGTGAGCCTGGCCGGGGCGTCGATCGGGCCCTGGGAGTTCCTGGTGACGGCGCTCGCGTATTTCACGCTGAACGTCGCCTATTCTTTCCGCCTCAAGAAGATCGCTTACGTCGACGTGGCGGTGATCGCCGCGGGCTTCGTGCTGCGCGTGCTCGCGGGCGGCTTCGCCACGCACACCGAGGTCTCGGGTTACATGCTGCTGTGCACGGCGTTGCTCGCGCTCATGCTGGGCCTGGGCAAACGCCGGCACGAGCTGGCGGCCAGCGGCAAGGGCGGCGCCAAGCAGCGCGCGGCGCTGGGTGGTTACTCGCGGCGTGGCCTGAAATGGGCGCTGCGGCTCACGGGCGCCGCGACCGTCGCCGCCTATCTGGCCTACACGTTCGACCCCGAGACGGTGGCCTTCTTCCACTCGCGCAGCCTGTGGTGGACCACGATCTTCGTCGTGCTGGGCATGTGGCGCTTCCAGGTGCTGGTCCGGTCGCGGCCCGAGGCGGAGAGCCCGACGCAGGAGATGCTGCGGGACGGGCCGTTCGTCGCCATCATCTTTTCGTGGATCGTCGTGGTGCTCTGGGTGGTGTACAACTTCGGACCGAGCTGAGCGCGATCCGGTCGCGGCGGCCCGGCGCGCCGTCATGATCCCTCGAGTGGCCGAAGGCAGCCCCAGCGTCCTCGCGAAGAGCTCCGCCTGGACGGACCTGGGGCTCACGCTGCCCATTTTCGTGAGCTATCACCTGGGCGTCATGTTCCTGCCCGTGCGCAACGCGGCGGACGTGGTCACGCAGGAGCTGGCGGCGCTGGCGCACAACGACCGCATCGCATACGCCGCGTTGACGATCGGCCTCGGCGCCATCTTCATCGCCGTGCTGCTGATGGCAGGCCGCGGCCAGGCGCTGCGACTCGGCAGCTTCGCGTGGCTGGCGCTGGAGGGCGTGCTGTACGCGGTCGGCATGCGGCTCGCGGCGGGCGCCATCGTCGGTGAGCTGTTTCTTCAGACCGGCGTGATCGAAGGGCGCTTCATGGGGCTGGTCATGAGCCTGGGCGCGGGTCTGTACGAGGAGATCGCGTTTCGGGTCTTGCTGTTCGGGGTCGGCTTGCGCTGCCTCGGGCTCTGGGTGCGGCCGGTATCGTGGCTGCAGCGCGCCTCGCTCGCCGTCGGCTGGGCGCTGGTCGCGGCCCTGCTATTTAGCGTATGGCACCACGTCGGAGCGCTCGGGGAGCCGTTCGAAGCGAGCGTGTTCGTGTTCCGGGCCGTGTGCGCGCTGCTGTTCACGATCATCTATGCAGTGCGCGGCTTTGCGCCCGTGGTGTGGACCCACGTCACCTACGACCTGTGGGTGCTGGTGGTGTGAACGTCACTGCGTGATCGAGGAGGGCGCCCGGCGGGCGCTCAGCCCTCGACCACGCAGATGTCGGGCAGGTTCCGGTACTTCTGGGCGTAGTCGAGCCCGTAGCCGATGACGAACACGTCCTCGATCGTGAAGCCGAGGTAGTCGATCTGGACGGGCCGGATCGAGCGCGCCGGCTTGTGCAGCAGCGAGCAGAGCTTGACGCTGCGGGCCTGGCGCGCCGCCAGCTGCTGCATCAGAAACTGAGCCGTGAGGCCCGTGTCGACGATGTCCTCGACGATGATCACGTCGCTGCCGTCGATCGGGTTGGTCAAGTCGAGCGTGATCTGCACGGCGCCGCTCGAGGTCTTCGCGCTGCCGTAGCTCTGTACTCCCAGGAACTCGACCCGCAGCTCGCGCCGAATGGCCCGCGCCAGGTCGGCGAGGAACACGAAGCTGCCTTTGAGCACCCCGAGGATGACGAGCGATCCATCGGGATGATCGCGCTCGATCTGCGCGCCCAGCTCGAGCACGCGCTGCGCGATCTGTTCGCGGGAGATCAAGACTTTGGGCTCGGGCGATTGTGTCATCGGTCATTCCTCTCGCGTTCTCGGGGGCAGAGGGCTAGTCGCCGTAGACCTGTAGAGCGGCGGCCGTGTCTTTGTCGATCGCCGCTGGTTGCGCGGGGCTGCTCGCACCCTCCAGGCTCAGCTCGCGCTGGTGAGCATCGAACGCCGTGCGCCACAAGGCCTCGGCAGCCAGCGGGCTCGTCTGCAGCGCGTCGTGCACGCAGGCCGGGTCGACTCCCACGTCACACAGCGCGGGCGGTTTCGGGTTCGTGCCGTGCAGCAGCCAGGTGCCGAGCCGCAGCGAGTACTCGCCGCCGAGCCGCGCGAGCCGGCCGTGCACGAGCGCTGGTCCGTTACCGTCCGCCAGCCGGTAGAGGTCCAGACCGCCAGGCTGCGAGGGGGCGTCGATGCCCAGCGCGGCGGCCAGGGTCTCGGCGACGTCGGTGCTCGATACCGGGCCGAGCACCTCGCTCCCGCTCAGGCGGCCGCCAGGGAACTTGATCCAGAGCGGAACCACGAGGCGATCCTCGGTCAGGGGCCGGCCGTCTCCGAACGGGGCCTCGGGGCCATCTCCCACGGCCACGTCGCCGGTCAGCACGAACAGCGTGTCTTTCCAGATCCCGTCGCGTTCCAATAGCTCGATCAGGCTGCCGAGCGCAGCGTCCTGCTTCTCCAGGGCTGCGAGCTGCAAGGCTTTGAGCCGCACCCAGTCCGCCGGCAAGAGCCGGCGCTGGGCGGGGCGCGGCTGGGCGCGCACGCCGGCGAGGATGATGCCGCCGCGGCGCGGCTCGAGCATGCCGAGGTACTCGCGTGGCTCGAGCTCGGCGACCTCTTCGCGCGACAGATCCCAGGGTGGATGACCCCCGCGCAGGTGCACAACCAGCAGCCGCGGGACGTCGCGTGGCCCGCGCAGCGCGCGCTCGAGCCAGGCGCGGCCGTGCTCCAGCGGCGCGCTCGCCGGCACGTCGCTGACCGGGGAGATCTGCTCGAACTGGTTGTAGCCGCGGGCAAAGCCGAAAGGCTCACGCGTGTGCGGCACCCCCGTGAAGAACGCGCTCTCGCCGCTGGCCTCGCGGATGCGATCGGCCAGCGTGAGCACGCGCTCCGGCAAGCGAGCGCGTGGCTCCGTCAGCGCATGCGCTCGCGGCGGTAGGCCGCTGAGCAAGGTGGCCATCACGCCCGCGCTCAACGTCGTCGGGACGCGGTACTCGGGGAAACGCGCGCTGTGGGCCGCGAGCTGGTTGATGTGCCGCAGCCGCCGCGTGCCTTCGTAGGGCGGTAGCAGCTCGCGCTGCAGGCCGCTGGCGACCACGAGCACCACCAGCCGGGCGCGCGGCAAGCGCTCCGACGAGCCCGCGACGGCGAGCCGCGGCTCGCTGAAGGCGACGCGCCCGCCGGGTGTTTCGCTCGTCGCCTCCAGCTCCAGCCGCGCGAGCTGATGGCCCAGCGGCTCGAGATCGATGCTCAGATCGGCCCAGCCGTCTCCGCTCGCGAGGCCCACGCGGCGCTCCGCCAGCACCAGCGGCGGCTCGCCCTGGCGCCGTCCGAGAACGCGGGCCACGCCGCTGCCTTCGCCGTGGAAGCCGACGCTCAGCTCCAGCTTCGTGTCGCGGGCGAGCAGCACGGGGCAGCTCAGGCTGCCCGGTGTCTCCAGCACGATCGCTCGGCGCGGCACGCCGCCGAGCACCACGTCGTCGCGCAGCGAGCGCTGCCGCGGCGGGCGATACTCGCGCGCGGCCGTGCCCGGCTCGGCCCAGTGGATCCACTCGATCATGCCCAGCGCGCGGGCGTCGCCCGCCGAGCGCCCCGACCAGCGCAAGCCGAGCTGATGACGGCCCGCGGCGAGCGGCGCCTTGGGCTTGGGGAAGCTCAGCGTCTCGAAAGAATCGGGCCGCAGCCGGACGCTGCCGAGCTGCACCTGATCGATGCTGGCCGTGAGCCGCGCCGCGCTGCCGCCTCTGGCGCGCACGCGCACCTCGAGCTCGTCCTTGGCCTCGTCGAGCCAGAAGTCATAGTTGACGGTCGGCGACGAGAAGCGCGTGTAGCTCTGCTCGCCCCAGGTGTCGCTGGCCGCATCCGTGAACGGGCCGAGCGCGAACGAGCGCCGGGCGAGGCTCACGTCGCTGCCGAGGTCGAGGAACTGGCCGCCATGCGAGACGCGGCAGGCCAGCGCTGCCTGAAACGGCAGCTCGTCCTCTCGCTCCGTCGTGGAGAGGGCCGCGCGGGTCTCGCTCGGCGCGCTGGGCTCGACGCGGGGCGCGTCGCTGCCCGTCTCTCGACACGCGAGCGCCAAGCTCAGCCCCAGCACGGCCCGGCGCAGGGAGAGCGCCCGTCGCGGGCGGGCTGTGACGGAGGTCGGGCTCACGGGGCCTTCTCGGGGCGCGCCGTCAAGCGCGTGCGACGACCGGCGACGATCGTGGCGGGGTGCTCGAGCTCGCGTGTCGCGCTGCCGAAGCGGACGCGGTACGTGCCCGGCGTGAGCGGGATCAGCCGCGTCGTGTAGTTGCCGACGAAGACCCCATCGACATAGAGCCGCTGCGGCTCCCAGGTCTGCAGCTCGAGCAGGCCGTGGCCCATGGGCAGCGGCGGCCCAGCAGGGGGATCGAGCTGTTCGGCCGTGAACGAGACCCCGGCAGTCTCGGGAGCGCCGAGGGTTGGCGCGGGGGGTGTGGGCGCGTCTGGCGTCGGCGCGGGGGGTGTGGGCGCGTCCGGCGTCGAGGCACTGGGTGTCGGCGCGCCGGCATCGGTCGGCGCTGGCGCGGCCGCCGTGGGCGCTGCTTCCGTCGCCGCGGGCTCGCCCGTTGCGGAGGTCGGCGTCGGCGTGGACGCAGCCGGTGTGGGCGCCGGGCTGGTCGCCGTCGCCAGCGGGTCTCGCGCCCCGCCATCACCGGGCGCTCCGACGCCGAGCAGCGCCGACGGGGCGATGCCGAGCCCGTCGAGCCCGCCCCCCAGCACGACGCGCATGCCCGCGAACGCCAGCGCCGCGGCCACGAGCGTGACCAGCACCGGGCTCACGATCGAGCGCAGGCGCGCGCCGAGCGTCGCGGGCGGCGGCGTGTCGTCGTCCAGGTCGTCGCTCGGTCGGGGATGATCCCCCGCCAGCTCGTCAGACGCGACCGGCTCGGATGACCAGGCTGCCGACACGTCGCGCGGCTCGGCCGCTGCCTCGCGCGCGGGCTCGCCCGTCGTATCGAGCGCGGCGGGCTCGCCGCTCGATTCGGACGCTGCCGCGGGTGCCGGCGGCGCCAGACCGCGCTGCGTCCGGCGCCCGTTCGGCTTGCCGTCGTTGGCCGAGACCGCCTGCAACACGGCCTCCGCCAGCGTCAGCGCGGCGGGCATGGGCGGGCTCTCGCGCCGGCTGCGGGCGCCGCGCGTCGCGCTGCGTTCGGCGTCCGGCGCCAGCAGGTCGGCGCCGCTCGGGTCCAGGAGCGCGACCAGGCCGCCGCGTCGTGACAGCTCCAGCAGCGAGCCGAGCAGGGGCGAAGCCCCCGAGACGTCGCTCGCGTCGGCGGCGCGCACGGCCGTCAGAGTTTCACCGCGCAACAGCCGGGCCAGCGCCGCGCGCTGCGCCGCCGGCGCTTCTTCCACATACTGGGCGGTCACGCGCGGCTCGAGCTCCACGCGTCCGACGCCGTCGAGCCCCGCGCCCGACAGCAGCGCGCGGGCGCGCCGCGCGCGCGCGATGGGCGCGGCGAGCAGCGTCACCAGGTCGCCCGAGAAGTGGGCGGCATATGCGCTCGCCAGAGGCTCGATGCCGAAGCGACCGCTGCGCATGCCCAGCAGCGGCGCAAGGGCGGCCGCGCCTTCGGCGGCGGGAGCGCCATTGTCGAGCAAGCGCGCGTGGATGGGACGACCCGCGACGAACGCGACCTCGGCCGTGAGGCGACCCGAGCGCAGCCGCAGCAACGAGCCCGCCGCGCTGCGCGCGCAGAGCTCCAGCAGCAGGCGGGGCGACAGACCGCGCAGGCGACCGTGCGCGTAACCATCGCGCTCCAGCCGGCGTTCGAGCGTGAGGCGCCGGACGAGCGCGTCACCGAGCGGCGCGAATGCCCCGACCGACAGGGGCCGCGGCTCTCCCCCGCGCTGATCGGAGGCGCGGTTGGCGTACAATAACAGGTCTTCGCGCCAGCAGATGAGCCCCACCGGCAGGTCGGCGAGCGCGAGATCCTCGCGCAGTCGGCGGCACAGCTCGAGCCCCCCGAGCGTGGGCAGCTGCACGTCCGCGATCACCGCGTCGGGCCAGTGCCGCTCGGCCAGATCGAGGGCCTGCTCGGCGTCGCGCGCGGGCAGCACGCTGGCGCCGAGCCGCTGCAGGGTGCGCGAGAGCGCGCCGAGCAAGATCGGATCGGTGTCTGCCACCACCAGACGTCGCCCCGCCAGCGCCTCCCCGGCCAGCCCCGGGGGCGCGCCACCCGCGCCGGTGCCGTCGGCGAGCGTCGGCGCCAGGGGGATCATGCCGAACGGGCCCAGCAGAGGCAGATCGAGGCGATTGTCCGGAGCGCTCACGACGAGCGATCGGATGCGGGCGAAGGCGGACCAGAGCGCGGCCAGCGCCTCGTGCCCCGGATCTCCTGCGAGCGCGGACGTCGGCACCGGATTGCTGGCGAGCTCTGCG
>Ga0315910_10001848_pt1 | contig 19138 bp, 14 predicted proteins | sample EdamamesoilMG_FD_204470 | JGI IMG/M metagenome (GOLD analysis project Ga0315910, IMG submission 204470) | Garden soil microbial communities collected in Santa Monica, California, United States - Edamame soil | ecosystem: Environmental > Terrestrial > Soil > Garden | place: USA: California...
CGTTGGAAGAGCGAGTGCTAGATCATTAGCTCGTTTGGCGTCATAATCTGAATTAATCGAGCGAAGGGTTTCATCTAAAATTAAGGTGAACTTATTTAAGTTATCAGGTCTAACTTTAAACTCAATGATCCATTCATGGCTTCCCTTTTTTCCTTCATTTAAATAAATCGGAGCAGCAGTAAAATTATCTATTTCTGCTGCGGTCAATTCGCAGGCTCGTGTTATGGCTGCTTCCGCATTTTCAATAATCACCTCTTCTCCAAATGCGTTAATAAAATGTTTTGTTCGTCCGGAGATTTTAATCCGATAGGGTGACAGTGAGGTAAACTTTATTGTGTCACCAATGTTGTACCTCCATAATCCTGCATTGGTCGAGATTACCATAGCGTAATTTTTTCCCAGTTCAACTTCTCCAAGAGATACAGCTTTTGGAAATTCCATATCAATTTCTTCGATAGGAATGAACTCGTAGAAAATTCCATAATCCAGCATCAGCAACATTTCCTCTCGATCCGACCTATCTTGTATTCCAAAAAAACCTTCACTGGCATTGTAGATCTCCCAATACCTCATGTTTTCGTTTGGAATCAATGACTTGAATAAATTTTTATAGGGCTTAAATGAAACTGCTCCATGAAAAAACGCTTCAAGCTGAGGCCATACTTCCATGATGTTATTTTTGCCTTCCAATTCAACAACTCTTTGAACTAAAAGAATTGTCCAGGTTGGAACACCGGCAATGTTGGTCACATTCACCTTGGCTGTTTCACGTGCCATTTTTTCAATCTTCTCTTCCCAATTGCTCATCAAAGCTGTTTCCAGACTTGGCGTTCGAATAATTTGAGCCCAGTGCGGAAGGTTTTGCATAATGACAGCAGACACATCACCATAGTAGGACGACGCTGTCAAATCTGATTCATTGATTTGATGACTTCCCCCCACAGCAAGGCCTTTACCATCAAATAATCGAGTATCAGGAAAATTATTGACGTAAATAGACAAAAGATCCTTTCCTCCCTTGAAGTGGCAATCATCCAGTGCTTCCTGTGAGACCGGTATAAATTTGCTCCTGGCATTAGTTGTTCCGGAAGACTTAGAGAACCACTTTATTTCCGAAGGCCACAGAATATTTTGTTCGCCCCTCATCAGACGTTCGATGTATGGGAAAATTTTCTCATAGGTGTGAATGGGAACCTGCTCACGATATTGTTGGTAGGTGCTGATATCAGCAAAACGAAACTTTTTCCCAAACTCCGTCTGTGCGCCCATTTGAATCAATTTCCGAAATAACTCATCCTGCACTTCATGCGGATATTTCATGAAAAGCTCAATCTGATGAATGCGCTTCTTCATTACCCAGGTCAAAATGGAATTGATAAGGCCCATAATAGGGATAAAAATAGCGGACTTTAACGATTGAAAAAATGGAAAAGCTAAAAGAACATGAAGTAATTAATTCACGTTTGCCCTGCGCAATTTAAAGTTTTGTCCCAGGTATACTTTTCTAACTTGCGGGTCATTGGCAAGTTCTTCAGCAGTACCCGATTTGAATAGCTTCCCATCCACCATCAGGTAGGCGCGATCAGTGATAGAAAGTGTTTCGTCTACATTGTGATCAGTGATTAATATTCCTATGTTCCTTTTCTTGAGTCTTGACACGATAGATTGAATTTCCTCAACAGCGATAGGGTCTACACCGGCAAATGGCTCGTCCAATAAAACAAAACTTGGATCAACAGCTAGCGCACGGGCTATTTCTGTTCTCCTGCGCTCACCACCTGATAAGGACATTCCCTGGTTTTTACGAACCTTATGGAGGCTGAATTCTTCAATCAACTCTTCAACTTTATCTCTGCGTTGTTGCTTTGTGTAATCACGTAACTCAAGAACGGAAAGTATGTTTTCTTCTACGGTTAACTTTCTAAATACAGAAGCTTCTTGTGCTAAATAGCCAATGCCTCTTTTTGCACGTTGATACATGGGCAAGGGGGTGATTTCCTCTTCATCCAGAAAAATTTTTCCTTCATTTGGTTTGATCAACCCAACAATCATGTAAAATGAAGTTGTCTTCCCCGCTCCATTAGGTCCTAACAGACCAACAATTTCACCTTGTTCAACTTTAACAGACACATCGTTAACCACTATCCGTGTCTTGTACTTCTTCATCAAATGCTCCGCTTTGAGTACCATCCTTCGCTTAAAATTTTATATCCCGAACTTTCAACTGAACACTTGTATTACCATTGTATGTGTTTTCCTCAACTGAGAAAACCATAGAGAAAATATCACCTTGCGCTAATCGCTCGTAGTGCTCCACCATATCAAATCCAACGACCTGAAAAACGCTATCGTTGCCCTGCTGTGCTGCGAGAAATCGAACATGCTTATCTCTAAAACTGGACAGCGAATTAAAAACCCTCACATTACTTGCTTCGAAAACAGGCTTTTGGTTTTCCGGACCAAAGGGAGCCATTTGCTTCAAAATATTAATGAATTTGGTTGTTATCTGGTCAAACTGTATGGACAAATCTATATCAATTACCGGTGTCAGCATGTCGGGTGTTATAGTTGATGAAACAACTTCTTCAAATCTTCTTTGAAACGCTTCCAGGTTGTTTACATCAAGAGTCAGGCCAGCTGCATATTTATGACCACCAAATTTTTCAAGGAGGTCGCTGCACTCACAAATGGCATGATATAAGTCAAATCCATTGACACTTCGGGCTGATCCAGTTATTTTATTATTTGACTCGGTAAGGATGACGGTTGGACGATAAAACTTTTCTACACAGCGGGCGGCAACAATTCCAATAACGCCTTTGTGCCAGGTGTTTTTAAACAATACAGTTGATTTTGCCATGCGCATAGATTCATTCCCCTCAATCATGGCGATGGCTTCTTCGGTTATGTCACTATCAACCTGTTTTCGAAATTCATTTTTAAGATTAAGTTTTTCAGCCTTGGCATTTGCTTCCTCTTCACTCTTGGCAATAAGGAGTTCCACCGCAGAACTTCCGTGAGCTACTCTTCCCGCTGCATTAATCCGAGGACCTACTGTAAATACTATTCCTGAAATATCAAGTTCATTACGCAGAGCAGCTATATCTTTCAAAGCTTTAAGACCCGGACTTGGATTCTCGTTTAGTTTTTGAAGTCCAAAATGTGCGAGAATACGATTCTCACCTGTTATTGGAACAATATCTGAGGCAATGCTAACGGCCACCAGATCAAGGAAATCAAATACTACTGACTCATTGTAATACCGTCGGGCAAAGGCCTGCATAAACTTAAACCCAAGACCACAACCGCTCAATTCTTTATAGGGGTAAGAGCAGTCTGGCCGCTTGGGATCAAGAACAGCCAGGGCTTTTGGAATAGTTTCCTCTGGTAAGTGATGATCACAAATAATAAAATCGATTCCCTTTGTTGTGGCAAGATCAACCATCTCGAAGGCCTTAATACCACAGTCCAAGGCAATAATTAATGTAAATCCATTGGCAGATGCCCACTCAACGCCTTGTTGTGAGACACCATAACCCTCAGCATATCGGTCTGGGATGTAGACATCACAATGCGAATAAATATTTCTAAGATAACTGAACACTAACGATACGGCTGTTGTACCGTCAACATCATAATCACCATAAACGAGGATTCGTTCTTTATTATTGATAGCAGTTTTAAGTCGATCAACAGCCACATCCATATCTTTCATGAAAAATGGATCGTGGAGATTGTAAAGGGAAGGCCTGAAAAAATCCCTTGCTTCATTATAACCAGTGATTCCACGCTGCGCAAGAATCGCCGCCAAATACGAGTTTATATTGATCTCTTTCGATAATTTTTCAATCTGTTCTAAGGGAGGAATTTTTTTATACTGCCAACGTTTCTGCATACACTAGTTTATTTCAAAATTCAGTATCCCCTTATCCCCGGGCTTTCCGTTTGGCCCATCAATTCCACTTAAACCTTTAACTCCATTCCTTTTATTGGGTGCTAATCCTGGTGGCCCAGCGTATCCCTTCCTTCCGCCAAAACCAAAATGCCCTCCACCGCTTCTAAGCACCAAATGCCTACTCATCATCGCCCGTACATCAGGGCATCGTAAACAATTCACGAAAAGAATTCCACCATCTCCGCCATTACCTCCGTTGCCGCCATTACCCCCATTGCCGCCATCTCCACCCTTGCAATGAATGGTTCCTGAACTTCCGCCTCCACCGTTGCCTCCATTGCCTCCATTACCTCCGGATCCACCTGTTAAGTCGACATAGAATCTTCCTTGGAGGTGTAATTCGTCAAAATACAGATAAAGATTGTGTCCGTTTCCACCATCAAGTCCTTTCGCTCCATTACGGGCTGTTTCACCATTTTGGCAAGGCCCTGATGGTACACTTCCGTCTCGTCCATTTCTTCCGGCAGTTCCATTAATGCCACGTCCTTCAATTATACATTCATTTCCAATAAAGGCAACTTGAACTCTTATGAAATTCTCCCGCTTAAGTTGATTCAGCTTTATTTTGGAAGAATCCATCATCACTAGTGTATCTGCTACCAAAATATCGGAATTCACAATTTCATAGACCTCACCTGGTTTGATTACCAATTTACTTACACGAACCTGGGCAAGTAGTGCCATTGAGTTACTCAAAATCAAGATGAGTGCACAAAGAACCTTCATGATATCAAGCTAATTATAAGACAAGTAACTCAAGCAATGATGAGATGTTTTTCGCACAAATAAAAAAAAAGCAGTACAACTGTACTGCCTTAATTTTTCTTTAGGATGAATCCTTAGTTTGTGCTTTGGGTGGGTTTCTCAGTCGTAACGCCCTCAAGAACGTCCTTAATTTCTACTCTCATTCCATCTCTGAAAGGAACAATCCAGGCATCTTTTACCCCCATGTCCCGCATATATTTTTTAAAGGTGTCCGCTTCCCAATAGTCACGAAAAACACCAATGGTATAACGTTGCGAGCCATCTTCAGCTTTTTCACCACCGAAATTTGGATTGTTTTCAAAATATTTTGAAAGGTCTTTATTACGAAAAGCTCCAATCTGGACTTTGAAAACGATTCCCTTTGAAAAATCCATTGGACTTGGGTTTTCCTTTAGTTGAGTCAGCTCTGCCCGCGCAGATGACAATTGGCTTTGCGACTGGGTGAGTTGATCTTCCAGTTCGGCAATGCGGGCTTCTTTACTGCTCATTGTCGATTGAAGCTGGCTGACTTGCTGGTTAAGTGAGGATACCTGTCCATCAGCAGCCTGTTTGTCTTCTTCCAGTTGCTTGAGGTTAGCAGGACTTTTGGCATATTCTTTTGCCTTCTTTTTCCATTCCTTTTTCTCTGCCTTGGAGAGTTGGCTATAACCTACATGGGATGAAAAAAATAAAGCCAAGCAGAAGAGAAGTATCAGTTGGTTTTTCATTGAGATAAGATCGTTAAGTTTAAAAAGTGAAATAAAAGTAAATAAATATTTTGAAATCAACCAGTCCTGTAATTTGAAATCGATCAGTTATCCAAACTGCCCACCATTTTCTCTGGCCTTACCCACTGATCAAACTGCTCCGATGTTAACAAGCCAAGCTCGATAGCAGCCTCTCGCAAAGTTTTGTTTTCCTTGTGAGCCTTCTTGGCAATCTTGGCAGCATTCTCATAACCTATATGCGTATTTAGAGCAGTCACCAACATGAGAGAGTTTTCCAGATGAAGTTTTATAACTGATAAGTTGGGCTCAATTCCGGCCGCACATTTTTCATTAAAAGAAACACAAGCATCTCCGATTAATCTTGCTGATTGAAGTACGTTTGCGGCAATAAGGGGCTTGAAAACATTTAATTCGAAATGACCATTACTCCCCCCGATTGAAACCGCTACATCATTTCCAATAACCTGAGCACAAACCATAGTAAGCGCTTCCGGTTGAGTTGGGTTAACTTTGCCGGGCATAATAGATGAGCCTGGCTCATTATCAGGAATAATTATTTCGCCTATTCCACTTCTTGGGCCAGAACTTAACATGCGGATATCATTCGCTATTTTCATTAAAGCAACTGCTGATCTTTTCAAAGCACCTGATAATTCTACCATTGCATCATGGGCTGCCAATGATTCAAATTTATTGGGTGCGGTTATAAACGGATATCCCGTTAGTTCAGCAATTTTTTTTGCTACCAGCACATCATAACCCTTGGGTGTATTCAAACCTGTCCCAACCGCTGTGCCTCCCAATGCCAGTTCACGAACGACCTCCAAAGCATTTCGTATTGCTCTCAAACTGTTATCGATTTGCTGAACGTACCCGGAAAATTCCTGACCTAACGTAAGTGGTGTTGCATCCATAAAATGCGTGCGACCTGTCTTCACAATTTCCATGAAATTTGAAGCTTTTGAAGCAAGCGTATCGCGGAGCTTTACCATTCCTGGAATAGTAATTTCTGCAACCTGCTTATAGGCACCAATATGCATAGCCGTAGGGAAAGTATCATTCGATGACTGCGATTTATTAACATCATCATTGGGGTGTAGTACTTTCTTTTCATCTGTTAATTTACCTCCCTGAAGAACGTGCGCTCTGTAAGCGATTACCTCGTTCACATTCATGTTGCTTTGTGTTCCTGAACCTGTTTGCCAGATCACTAATGGAAATTGCTCATCAAGTTTACCGGTGAGAATTTCATCACATACTTGTGCAATCAAGTCCTTCTTATCTTTAGCAAGAACACCTAACTCATGATTTGCCATTGCAGCTGCCTTTTTCAAATACGCGAACGCGTAGATGATTTCTAACGGCATACTTGCTGGAACGCCAATCTTAAAATTGTTTCGCGAACGCTCCGTTTGTGCTCCCCAATACTTATCCGCTGGAACATATACTTCACCCATAGTATCTTTTTCGATGCGGCTGTTCATGATTTTTTTACGTTAAAATTTCCGGGCTAAAATTAAAAAGCGAAAAACAAAAAGCCGGTGTAATCCCGGCTTTTATTTAGTTTCAAACTATTTCAATTACACTAATCTCTAAAATATTTATCCTCATCAAATTCGTCGCGCTGGCCAGTCTCTTCTTCTTCAATTGATTTTGGCACGACACCAACTTCAAGAATTTTGAACTCTGTACGTCTGTTCTTTGCTCTACCCGTCGGATTATCGGTGCCATTAGGATTAGTATTTCGGGCAATGGGTTGCGATTCGCCGTACCCTTTAGCCACCAGGCGGTCTGGGGAGATACCTTTACTTATAAGGTACCTAACTGTTGATTCCGCTCTTCTCTTCGAAAGGTCAATATTATATTCAAAACTTGCCACACTATCGGTGTGTGAACCCATTTCGATTTTGATTTCCGGATTGTCGGCCAATAGCTGAGAAAGTTTGTCAAGTTCAATTGCCGATTCTGGTTTAATGTCAGTGCTATCAAAACCAAAATAAATGTTCTCTAGTACAAATTTCTCATTAACTGCTTTGCGATCAAGTACCATAGTGGTGTCAAGTGTGATATTGGTTACCAGATCTTTTAACGTCTTAGGATCCACTCCTCTGCCCCTTGTTGTATAAATTTGTCGCTTCGTAAGGAAGCCATCAGATTCAGCAATTAAGTTATAGTCTTCATTATCGTAGACTCTAAAAAGAAATTTACCATCATTGCCTGTTATATAATCATGCATCACTTCATTTTCTGCACCAATTAAAGTGACTCGTGTATTGGGAAGGATCTCCAGATTTTGTTCTTTATTTTTAAAATAAGTTATACCCTGAAGGTAATAGTTGACGACTTTCAGGTCTGGGTCTTCATTCACAAAAGTGTAAATGTCATCATCTCCTTTACCTCCCTCACGATTGGAAGTAAAAAAACCACGATCGGGTCGGAAGAGGTAAATTCCGAAGTCATCCCCAGTCGAATTCATAGGCTGAGCAAGATTCTCGATTACATTTTTACCGTTCTTTCGATCAACAACGAAAAGGTCCAAACCTCCAAATCCCGGATGGCCGTCTGACGCGAAATACAGTTTACCATCCTCAGAAACATAGGGAAACATTTCATTTCCTGGGGTATTGATTTCTGGTCCCAGATTTCTCACACGGGTAAATCTTCCCCGGGAATCCATTACTGCAGAATAGATATCTGTACCCCCCATTGCATCTCTGCCTTTGCGATTGGATGCGAAGTACAATGTCCTTCCATCAGGACTAAAATTAGGGGAAGAGTCCCAACTGAAGTTCTTGCCCACAGGGTCAGCTTCATCTTTGTACTGTGTATTAACCGGTGCATTTACTTTAACAGGTTCCGACCATACTCCGTTTCTAAACCTGGATATGTAAAGATCAACATCTACTCCACCATTTTTTTTGCTTGTGTTTCCCCTGGCAAAAACCATAGTCTTTCCATCTGGCGAAAACGCTACACATCCTTCGTTACGAATGGGATCATTAATGATTGAAGGAAGAGGTGCTATAGTGGTTACATCAACATTAGCTCCCCGGGTAGCAACCTTGTAAAGGTCTGAGTATGGTGTGCCGGTGGCTTCGTATATTTTATTGTTGCCCCTGGTTGATGTAAAATACAATTCGTTGTTAAGAAAAACCGGCGCATATTCCGCATTTGGAGTGTTAACTAACTCAAGATTCTTTACACGAAAATAACTTTCTTTCGAGCTGATGCGCTCAAGATATTTAATACCGTCTAATGCAGCGCTTGCTCGTTCTTTAACGGGTTCCTCTTCCGCAGATTGAGCCAATTCTTCTAATTGTTGACGTGCCGCATCATACTTGCCATTTGCTTTTAGGGACTGAGCATAATAAAATTTAATAGTGTCTTTGTTCAATCCGCTGCCTCCTGCTTTCTCGTAGTAAGGCTCGGCGTCCTTCAACCGATTTGATAACCGATATGATTCCGCAATGTAATAGTTGGCTTTTCCGTTCTTAGGATTATTGGCAATTACCTTTTGATAGAGATCAATTGAGGTTTGATATTTCCCTAACTCAAATGCTTTTGATGCCTTCTTTTCCACGCTGCAGGCGGCCACTATTAATGAAAATACCAGCAGTATTAAATATCTCATAACTTCAATCTAAATTCCCTGTTTAAAAATACAACTATCCCTTAATGGAATCAAAGGTATGCGGGTTCAATATATCGTTTTACCCAATTTTTTGAAGCCGCCATTCTCCAGTTTTGTCGTAACGCTCCCGAAGTGTCAGCTAATGTATTAAACGTTACTGAATCCTTATCCAATATGCCATCCTGAAATTTTTGCTTGAGCTCATTCATTTTGAATTGTCTCAACTCCCCGTTAATCTCAAATGAGACCACTGTTCTGTTAAAAAAATCTATTCCAGAAATTGTACCTACATGTTTCATTACATTGGTGGATAGATCAATCGAGCAGCCGCTCGCATCATTTACGTTTTCATTTACCGCCAATACTACAAAGCAATCTTCCAGGATGGTAAATGATGATTGGAGTGGATGACCATGAGCAAGCCACGAGGTTGTAAATTCAAGCAATTCTTTTTTAATAATTTCCTTTTCACCAAGCGCAAGAATTCTATCGGCCTGGTATACCCAGATCCTGGCATCTTCCGGTAATTCATCAAATGGAATAAACATAATTGTTGTCTTATTTTACAAAACCCTGCCCTTCGGCGATAAGTTCTGCAAGATCTTTAACCTGAACGTCTTTCTCACGGTTTTTATTCTTAATCCCATCGGTTAACATAACCATACAAAAAGGGCAAGCCGATGCTATGATGGATGCGCCTGTTCCCAAGGCTTCTTCGGTTCTCTCCACATTAATATCTTTCATCCCCTTTTCTGGTTCTTTAAACATTTGAGCTCCTCCTGCTCCACAACATAAACCTTTTGAACGTGACCTTTTCATTTCGACGAGATCAGCATCCAGTGCTTCTAAAATTGAACGGGGTGCTTCATAAATATTATTTGCGCGGCCGAGATAGCAAGAATCGTGAAAGGTTATTTTTTTTCCATGAAAAATCCCCTCTTCCTTCATCTTGACTTTTCCTTCATCAATTAACTGCTGAAGGAAAGTTGAATGATGTAAAACTTCATAATTGCCTCCAAGCTCAGGGTATTCATTCTTCAGCGTATTAAAGCAATGAGGACACGCCGTTACAATTTTTTTTATTCCATAACCATTTAACACCTGGATGTTACTCAAGGCCTGCATTTGAAAAAGAAACTCATTGCCTGCTCTTCGCGCCGGATCACCAGTGCATGATTCTTCTGTTCCTAAAACAGCAAACTTTACTTTACAGGCCTCTAGTATATGAACAAAAGCGCGGGTCACTTTCTTATATCGGTCATCGTAAGATCCTGCACATCCAACCCAAAAAAGTACTTCGGGGGTTTCTCCACGGCCTGTCAATTCTGCAACGGTAGGTATATTCATTTTTGCTCCAAGTCTTTAGTGCCACATTGGTCTATCCATTTTCTTTTGCCCAGTTAAATCGATCACTCGGAGAAAATTTCCAAGGGGCAAAATTCGTTTCTATGTTTTGGAACATAGAGTTCCATGAAGCTGGCGAACCCGATTCTTCCATGGCCACATAACGCCTGAGTTCAAGAATAATTTCTAAAGGATTTATCAATATAGGGCAAGCCTCAACGCATGCATTGCAGCTTGTACAGGCATTGATTTCCTCCTTTGAAATATAATCGTTAAGCAAACTCTTACCGTCATCTGTTCCAGGCTTACCTACGGCGAGATTCATTCCAACTTCTTCCATACGATCACGTGTATCCATCATGATTTTCCTTGGCGACAGTTTCTTGCCCGTAATATTTGCCGGACATTCAGAAGTGCAGCGTCCACATTCTGTACATGCATAGGCTCCCATTAAACTAGTCCACGGAAGATCATTAATATCCCTGGCTCCAAATCGCCCCGGCTCTCCTGACGCGGGGGTAGCCTCAGAAATTCCAAGCATTGATTTTACTTCATTTGTAACAACGGTCATATTATTGACATGGCCTTTCGAATTTAATGAAGCAAAATAAGTATTTGGAAATGCAACAAAAATGTGAAGGTGCTTGGAGTACGTTACATAAACTGCGAAAGCAAGAATTCCAACGATATGAAACCACCACGCAAATCTTTCCAACAAAACAAGGGTTCCCGTTTCTAAGGATTGAAAACTGGAAATCATCATAGAACTGAAAACAAGATTACCTGTTGAAGGATAATGTTCAGGTAGTCTCGTTTGAAGAATTTGATCGGTTGCATTCATTGTTAAAATTGCAAACATGAGAAGAATCTCCGTTATCAATATAATGTTTGCGTCCAGTCGGGGCCATGAAGTCATTTCTGCGGACCAAAATCTTTTTACCCGTAAAATATTTCTGCGAATTAAAAAAGCAAAGCAAGCGATGAGTACAGCTACGGCAAGAAGCTCAAACGCATTCATTAAAAAGTTATAGAAGCCCCCCAGGAAAGGAGCAAAAATTCTGTGTTTTCCGGTTAACCCGTCAATAACAAATTCCAAGACCTCGAGATTAATAATAAGAAATCCGGCATATATTAATAGGTGCAAAATGGCAGGAATCACTTTTTTGAACATTTTTCGCTGACCAAATGCTATCAAAAGGACATTTCTCCAGCGTTCTGCTTTGGGTCCTATCAATTCAATGTCTCGCCCCAGAAGAATATTCTTTCTAATTGTGTTGATCCTTTTTCGAAGCAAAAAAAAGGCTACACCTAATGCTACTATAAAAAGGACTTGCTGAATAATCTCCATTGACTATCTATTTAAATTTTGCATGGAATCTAAAATTACATACTTTTGTGCCCCCGTAATACCCTTACGCAAGCATTTGGTGATGTAGCTCAGTTGGTAGAGCAAAGGACTGAAAATCCTTGTGTCGGCGGTTCGATTCCGTCCATCACCACACTTACTCCTCACTCTTCTCTGCCTCTCTCATCAAATATTTTTTATTCTCAATCTTGAATTCAAAGTTCAATTTTAGCTTATTTAGTTAAAACAATCATTTTCTTTGTCCTTTGTTTTTGGATTATCATATCCTGAATGGATTATTATCGTTTCTTAAATTTCGTCGGTGATCCGGCTATGCCCTACGTTGCCCAGGCGGTTCTCGGCCTGACAATGTATCTCATTTTCCGACATTTCAGTCGTATATATATTCGTCGTTTCCTACGTACATGGTCAAGGAGCTGGCTGGCCTTTTCCGTATATTTATTTTGCACTGTTATTTTAATGGCTTATCCAGGAGACGAACAGTGGCCACATGCTGTGGCGTTGCCTCTTCACTTTATAGCTCAATTGGGATCCTATTTGCATATTATATTTATTCTTATTGGTTCTTATCAATTAGTTTTCAATAGGCCCATTAATCGAAAACTTTATCACTCACTTATCGCCGGTATGGCAATATTAGCACTAGTTGCTGTAGTTGCTTTCAGTCAAGATCCCGAAGCGGAAAATGAGCGATCTCTCTTAAGAATTGGTTCGCGGTGTTTTGTTTCAGGAATAGGTTTTTTATTTGCCGGAATCGTAGTTTGGATGAGTCCAAAATTTACCAAAGGTGTAGGACAAAAAATTCTTTCAACTTCATTTCTAGTCTATAGCCTATATCAATTTTTCTATCTTTTTACCTTGGCATTTAGCCAGCAAGGAGACCAAGTCTTTCAACCGGGATCAAGGGGACTTGTAAATTTATTAATGATTGCTGTTATGAGTATGGGCATGGTAATGTGGTTATTGGAAGATGAACGTGAAAAGCTTAGTAAAGCCAATAAAGATCTTGACAGTTTCTTGTATAGCACTTCACATGACCTTCGTGCCCCGATATCCTCAATTCTGGGACTTACTTACCTTGGAAAAGTAGAGTTACAAGAAGAGAAAGGACGCGAATACATGTCATTAATAGAGCAGCGTGTAAAAAAACTCAATATGATCATTACAGACATCTTGAGACTGTCACGAACGAAGAAACTAGAGGTAAAATTTGAATCCATCAATTTTAATGAAATTCTGAAAGAAACGATGGAAGACATTCAGTTCAACAAAGGTACTTCTTCCATTCGGCTGGATTATAAAGAAAGTGCCGATCATTTTTTTGTATCAGACCATAGCCAGGTTTCTATCATTCTCGCCAATTTGATTTCTAACGCTGTTAAGTATCACCGTCTTAATCAGCCTGATCCATATATCAAAATAGGCTTTCATAAGAACGATCATAATACAACTATAACCGTTGAGGATAACGGTCAGGGTATTCCTCCGCAGAGCGTAAATAAAATATTTGATATGTTCTTCAGAGCTTCACAAGAGACAGAGGGTACTGGCCTTGGGCTTTACATTGTAAAAGAGGCTGTTTCGAAAATTAAGGGAAAGGTAGAGGTGGCTTCGGTATTTGGAAAGGGTACTACCTTCATAGTCACGATCGATAATATGTAATTCCTATTTAAAGTGCTTGAGTTTAATAACCTCCTCATTCCTTAAGAATCTCCATTTACCTCTAGATAGGTCCTTTTTATCAAGCCCGGCATAAACGGATCGATCTAATTTAAGTACCTCATAATCCAGAGATTCAAAGATTCTTCGCACCACACGATTCCAGCCAATATGCAATTCAAGACCAACAGTTCGGCCATCATCAGAAATTACAGCCAAGTCATCAACCATTGCCTTGCCCTCTTCCAGTCTTACACCATCTCGTATCTTTTGAAAATCCGCTGTGGTTAACCGGCGGTCTAGTTCAACTTTGTAAATCTTTTTAACATTGTAAGAAGGATGTGAAAGCTTTTCTGCCAGATCACCATCATTCGTTAAGAGTAATAAACCTGTGGTGTTTCTATCCAATCGACCTACCGGGTAAACACGCTCTTTTACCGCATTGGCAATTAGGTGCATTACCGTATCTCGTTCTTGCGGATCATTTGTTGTTGTCAGAAATCCTTTCGGTTTATTCAACAAAATGTAAACCGGCTTCTCTGCTCTTAGAATTTTGTTTTCGTGACGAACATCATCTGTTGGATTCACTTTAAATCCAAGTTCCGTGACCACTTTACCGTTCACACTTATCAAACCCATTTTGATCAGCTCATCTGCTTCCCTCCGTGAACAAACCCCGCTGTTCGATATAAACTTGTTTAGCCTTATTTTTCCCGATGCAGCCTCAGCGGATGGATCCTTAACATCAGATGTCCTCTTTCGCGGAGAGTACCGCTTCTTTATAAACGATGATTTAAACTCAGACGACTCAGATTTATCGGATTTATACTTTCGGGAAAAGTCTTTTTTAAATGACTCCTTATCGCCTTGCTCGCTTGAAGAACGTCGTTTGTCAAATTTCCTCCCTGAAGATGAGCGCGGAGAAAATGGCTTGTCCCCGAAACTTCTTCTTTCTGATTTTTTGTCAGCGGATGAATCAGTTTTTCTGAAATTTTTTCTTTCAGATGAGTGATCTTCTGATGATCCATACTTTCTCGAACTACTTTTTTTGAAAGTTCCGGCACTTCTTTGCTCACTGGAAGAACTTCTCTTATCAAATTTTCCCTTTGATGCGCGGGAAGAAAATGGTTTGTCTTCGAAGTTTTTTCTTTCTGATCTTTGGTCGCCAGATGGGTTGGTCCCTCTGAAATTTTTTCTGTCTGATTCTGGATTGTCAGATCGATAATTCCGCGAACTGTTTTTCTTAAAGGATCCTGCGCTTCTTAATTCGCTCGAAGAACTTCTCGTGTCAAATTTCCCCTTTGATGATCGGGGAGAAAATGGCTTGTCTCCTAAACTTTTTCTGTCTGATTTTTTAAAGTCTGATGTATCCGTTCTCCTAAAGGTTTTTTTTTGAGAACCTGAGGGTCGTTGCGAAACTCTTTTGCCACTGCGACCAGATGAGGAATTACCCTTGCGCATCGGGTTCCTTTAAGTCGGTATTTTCTCCAATTGTATTTACCTCATGAGCAAAATCCTTGGGTGTAGGTAATTCTGCCAAGTCGTTAATGCCAAAGTACTCCATAAACTTTTGTGTTGTACCATAAAGCATAGGACGGCCAATTGTATCAGCCTTTCCCTTTATTTCAATGAGTCCCTTATCCAACAATTTCTGAACAGCATAATCGCAATTGACACCACGAATGTTTTCAATCTCCGTTTTTGAAATAAGCTGTTTGTACGCAACTATAGAAAGTGTTTCCATAGCCGATGTTGACAACCTCTTTTTTGATTGTTGCTTCAGCATAATACCAATACTCGACTGGTAGGCAGGCTTTGTTAAAAACTGGTAACCTCCTGCAGATTTATAAAGCTGAAAAGAAAATTCATCATTTGAGTATTTCTCCTCCAATCGTTGAAGAGCACCTGTTACATCCTCCTCAGGAATTTCTGCTCCAAACATTTCTGCAAGACAAGCAATTATATCACTCATCTTTATGGGAGAGGGAGAGCAGAATATCAGCGCCTCGATATGGTTTTGAAGAAAATCCACAGTGTTATTCCTGTTGCATTAGTTTTGCCTCGATGGACTGGGTTGTGTGAGGAACAGCAATCAGTCGTTCTTTTGAAATCAATTTTCCGGTAACTGAGCAAATTCCATAAGTACCATTCTTTATCCGAACAAGTGCGTTTTCAAGATTGGTAATATATTTTTGTTGACGAGCTGCCAGTTGGCTAAGGTTTTCCTTCTCCGCAGTTTCCGCTCCATCCTCCAGAACTTTTGTATTTCCTCCTGATGTAGCATCCGTGCCCTCGTCGTTATTTCTATTAAGTGTTTCTTTCAGAATTTTATACTCCTCCTTTGCTTTTTCTAGCTTTTCCTGAATAAGCCTTTCAAATTCTTTCAGCTCTTCATCTGAATACCTTGTGCGGGTATCCGCCACAGCCGCCTTCACCGGTTTATGTGCAATTGGTCTTTGATTTGGTATCTGAAACATGTTTAATTGAGTTGGAGGAGGCGTCGGTTTGGCAATAGGAGCAACTGCAGGAACCAATTCTTTCTCAACCTTTGGTTTTGCTGGTGCAACTTTCTTCTCAACAGTTTTTACTTCCTTCTTTTCCACTATTTTTTTGGCCACAACAATGGGTTTCACTTCAACTTTTTTTGGAGAAGCTTTTTTGACCACCGTCTTTTTCTCAACCTTTTTGACAGGTTTAGCTGCAGCCTTTTTTGCCTTCGCAACTGGTTTAGCCTTAGCAGTTGGTTTGTGTTTTGCCTTCGCTGCTACTTTTTTTGTTGCTTTTTTGCTAGCTGCCTTGGCGGATGATTTTTTCTTTGTGGTAGCCATGGTCCTATTCCTCCTTTGGTAAAAGATGCGCAAAATTAACGGGCTGGAACTAAAACAAAAAAATATTGCAGTATTTATTCCAATGATTAACGCTTTTTAAACCAAAAGGCATATTATTAATCAATAAAGGGTGTTTGACTTGCATAAATTTTTAGAATTGCCCTGCAATAATTACTCGTTTTCTAAAAGTTTGAACTTCCCCCACTAAGTTGAAAATCTCAAACCAGACAAAGTAGTAGCCTATTCGAGCTTTACTACCATCATCACGGTCTCCATCCCAGCGATAAAAGCCTTCCGTACCCAACACTTCATTATTAGCAATTACTTTAATTAAACGTAACTGTGCATCATAAATTTTCGCGTTGGCAATGTAACCCCCCTCGTCAAACTTATAGTATATCTGAGTGAAGTTTGGTTGTCCATAGACAGGTTGGAAAATTTCAGGGTGTATTTGAACTGCGTTTGATGCGTTTACAATATCAAGCAGGGCGTTAGAGTTTATATAACCTGGAGTTGCATAATCAACTGTTGTGCTAGCTGATTTCCAGTTTTGCGGATCATTGCTGGCTGAAAAGAATGAAACACGTTCCAGCGATACACCCTCTTCATCTTTTATTAATGGCGAATGGAAATCATCATTATAAATCATCGCATCGATAATTTTACCTTCACTGTTAGTCAGTGCTATTGAACCTTCATCATCTGGTAGAGAAGGGAGATCGATTGCGAGGAAATTCTCGAAGGATGAGTTGGGATACTGGCCAGTAACTAAATCTGGATTACTTGTAATAATATTGTAGGAGTAAGGGCTAAACAACAAATCCTCATCACTCAAACTTTTTCCGTTTTGAAATGACCCATCCTCAAGATTACCAAGTTTCCAATCTTTTAAGTTTATGTATTTTGTTGAGTTGTTATACAATTCCACAAAGTCAACTCCTGTTGGTAAAGGATTGAAAAGAATTTCATTAATAACAATATCGAGACTATCCGCTTCCTCGGGCAAGGCGAATGGTAGAGTCCTATATTCTTCATTAATTATATTGAGGCTACAATCACGAATGTTGTTAACTGTAATTTTGTAAAGCATCCCGGTTTGAATTTCTGAACTCAATGTAACACTAAGGCTACGCAATGAGTTATCAGAAAATGATACACCTAAAATTGTTTGTGCGGGATCAATAGAGATTTGATCAGCGTTCACTTGTTCATTAGCCAGCTTTTCATCAAATTCTAATCTTATTTGATTGTTCGAAAAAGCAAAGACACTAATTAAGGATGGTCCCGTTAGATCAGGTTTGTTAGCGAAAACTGAATTTTGCTTGCCGGGTGTTCCTCCTTTTTCATCTTCCGAGGCGATCCAATTCTTTTCTTCTGCACAGAGATTGTTGGGGTCAATTAGTTCAAGCGACCATCCTCCTTCTTTTTTCTCCGAATCTTTATACCAGCTATCCGAATATTGCAAAGAATCAATGGTTAACCCTGTTCCCGATTTCAATATTATATTATCAACAGTATTGTTCAGTGATGGAAAACTATTTACTCCCATTACATTTTCAAGTGATGCAAATTGGTCAAGAGATGATGAGGGCACAATTACAAGATACTCACCAGGAAGTAAAATCTTATTTGAGAGCCGTGCTGTAGAGGAGCCATCTGAAAGACTCCAGTTATTGAGGTTGAATTCACTGGCTGATCGATTAAAAATCTCGATGAATTCTGCTTCAGGTAAGTCGACACGTGGTGCAGGGTCTGCAAATATTTCAGTGACAATTATATCCTTGTATACAGGTTGGATGGAATTGTCAATGTAGGGTTCACCTGTTACAACAAAATCATCAAACGAAAATTGATCAGAACGTGTAGCGGTGTACACAGAATAAACTCCGAAGTAACTCGCTGAAGTATGCGTTGTATTACTAACAACACCCTCCAAAAAATAATCTCCCGTTAAACCAACATCAGAATACAACTCCCAGTTACCATTACTGTCTCGTGTTACTTTAATTCTGGCATCAACAACAGAAAGATTTACCCTTCCATCAACACCATCTATTATTTTAGTTTGTGTTGTGCCAGACTGTTGGTATAAACTGATTTCATCAGGTGTACCTCCAATCAAAACGTAATAGCCATTCAGGGGATTTGTGAGATCGAGTTGATCAGCAACCAGGTAAACCCGTGCATAATTACCACTTGATGGATTAAACCCAAGGTGTACGGCAAATTCCCAGGAACAATTATTAATTGCCTCACTGGGGGTTTGAAGAAAGGCTGTCCCTGCTTCGGCGGGTGCTATAAGTTGTAGATTATTTGATCCTGCTGCGAATTTAGAATCATTACCACTCCATGGGGGATTGGCAACAAAGTCGCCATCGGAAAAATCATCTGAAAACTGAGCGGTAGCGGATTGATGAAGAAGGGTCGAACTAACAATAGTTACGACAATAGCCCAAATAAATTTGATCATAAGTTTCGGTCTTATTTTTTGGGCTCTTCCAAAAATAGTAATTTTGCGGTTCTAAAAAATATTACCATTATGAAACTTGCAGTTGTAGGCGCCACCGGACTTGTGGGCCAGGAAATCCTCAAAGTACTAGAGGAAAGAAATTTTCCATTTGATGAACTCTATTTGGTAGCTTCTGCCAAATCGGTTGGCAACAAGCTCAAGTTCAAGGGTAAGGAATATACGATAATCGGAATGGAAGAAGCTGTAAAACTGGCTCCCGATGTGGCCATTTTCTCAGCTGGTGGTGGCACCTCGCTGGAGTGGGCGCCTCGTTTTGCTGAAGTGGGAACTATTGTCATTGACAATTCATCAGCCTGGCGAATGGATGCTACTAAAAAATTAATTGTACCAGAGATAAATGGCCATGTGATTAG
>Ga0315910_10001849_pt1 | contig 19137 bp, 12 predicted proteins | sample EdamamesoilMG_FD_204470 | JGI IMG/M metagenome (GOLD analysis project Ga0315910, IMG submission 204470) | Garden soil microbial communities collected in Santa Monica, California, United States - Edamame soil | ecosystem: Environmental > Terrestrial > Soil > Garden | place: USA: California...
GGCGCGAGCTCGTCTACAGCACGAACGCCGAGCGGCCTTTCGAGCGCGACTACCGGCTGCAGGCCGTCGCGCTCGAGGGCGGCGCGCCCCGCCGGCTGCTGCTGGGGCCGGCCAGCTCCGTGTCATCCGCCGCGCGGGGCGGCGTGGTGCGGGCGCGCCAGCACGCCCGCGATGCGTTCATGTGGAAGCGCTATCGCGGCGGTACGGCCGGCGCCTTGTGGGTCGACCCGGACGGTCGCGGCGAGTTTCGCCGGCTGCTGCGCGACCTCGCCGGCAACCTGGCCAGCCCGTGCTGGGTGGGCGAGCGCATCTACTTCATCTCGGATCACGAGGGCCACGCCAACGTCTACTCGTGCGCGCCGGACGGCAGCGGCATGCGCCGGCACAGCGATCACGACGTGTTCTACGCTCGCAACCTGTCGAGCGATGGCAAGCGGCTCGTGTACCACGCCGGCGCCGAGCTGTATCGACTCGACCCCGAGCGCGGCGACCCCGAGCGGGTGAGGATCGATGTAGTGTCCTCGCGGACACAGCGCGACCGCAAGATCGTCGGCGCCGAGCGCTTCGTGGAGCACGTGGCGCCGAGCGCGGACGGCACGCGCCTGGCGCTCTGCTGCCGCGGCAAGGCCTTCGCGCTGGGCCCCTTCGAGGGACCTGTCGAGAGCCAGGGCCGCCCGGGCGCCCGCTATCGGCTGGCCACCTTCGCGAGCGGCGGACGGCTGATCGCCGCCGAGAGCGAAGGAGGCGAGCCGGAGCGGCTGGTGTTGCTCGTGCCCGGCGGCTCGTTGCCCGCGACACCGGCGTCGGCGCGGCTCGGGCGCCTGGTGAGCCTGGAGGTGGCGCCGGTGGGGCCGCGCGTGGCGCTCACCAACCACGAGAACGAGCTGTGGCTCGTCGACCTCGACCGACCCGGCCACCTCCCGATCTCGATCGCGCGCAGCGGCTTCGATCGGATCGCGGGGGTCGCGTTCTCGCCCGACGGGCGCTTCGTCGCGTATGGGTTGCCCGAAGGGCCGCACCGCACCGCGATCTGGATGTATGACGCCGACAGCGGCGAGCGCCGGCGGGTGACGCAGCCGGTGCACAAGGATGAGCTGCCGAGCTTCGATCTCGAGGGGCGCTATCTGTTCTTCATCGGGCGGCGCGATTTCGATCCGGTGTTCGACAACCTCCAGTTCGATCTCGGCTTTCCGCGCGGCATGCGTCCCTACGTCGTGCCGTTGCGGCGCGATGTCGTTTCGCCGTTCGCGAGCCCCCCGCGATCGGTGGCGAGCGCGCCCGTCGAGCCCGAGCTGGGCGCGCCGCGGCGGGGGACGGCGGTGCAAGTGGATTTCGAAGGCATCGAGCGGCGCGCGCTGGCTTTTCCGGTGCCAGAGGGGCGGTATGGCCGGGTGCTCGCGTGCGAGCGCGGCGTGCTCTGGTCCGTTTTCCCCATCGTGGGGGGAAAGAGCCGTCCGGTGTTCGACGGCGCGCCGCCGCTGGACGGTTGGATCGAGCGATTCGATCTGGAGACGGGCGCGCACACCCAGCGCCTGCTGGACGAGGTCGCGGAGTTCTCGCTGTCCGCAGACCGGCGCACGATCGTCTATCGCTCGGGCACGCGGCTGCGGGTGCTGCGCGCCGGTTGCGAGCCGCCCACCGGCGTCGAAGACAAACCGGCGCGCGAGAGCGGCTGGCTGGAGCTCGGGCGCGTTCAGCTCTCGATCGAGCCGGCGATCGAGTGGCGGCAGATGTTCCTGGAGGCGTGGCGGCTGCAGCGCGAGCACTTCTGGGTGGAGGACCTGTCGGGCGTCGACTGGGAGGGCGTGCGGCGGCGTTACGAGCCGCTCGTGGAGCGGGTGAGCACGCGCGGCGAGCTCTCGGACTTGCTGTGGGAAGTGCTCGGCGAGCTCGGCACGTCGCACGCTTACGAGATGGAGGGCGACTATCGCGCGGGGCCGCGTTATGCGCAGGGGTTCCTCGGCGCTGATTTGCAGTACGACGCCGAGCGGCGCGAGTACCGGATCGCTCACATCGTCACGGGCGACCCGTGGGACGCTGCGCACACGTCGCCGCTGCGCGAGCCTGGCCTCGACGTCGAGCCGGGTGACGTGATCGTGTCCGTCGACGGCGCGCCGGTCGAAGCGCGGCTCACGCCGGCAGCGCTGCTCGTGGGACGGGCGAGGCAGCACGTCGCCCTCGGTGTCCGCCGTGGCACGGGCGGCGTGCGCAGCGTGAGCGTGCGCGCCTCCGCCGACGAGCGGCCGGCGCGCTATCGCGACTGGATCGAGCGCAACCGCGAGCACGTGCGAACGGCAACGGGCGGGCGTGTCGGTTACCTTCACATCCCCGACATGCTGGCGCTCGGGTTCGCCGAGTTTCATCGAGGGTTCATCGCCGAGCACGACGCGGCGGGTCTGGTCGTGGATCTGCGCTACAACCGCGGCGGCGACGTCTCGGGGCTCTTGCTGCAGAAGCTCGCGCGGCGGCGCCTCGGCTATCGCGTGACGCGCTGGGATGGCAGGCGCTACTACCTGGACGAGGCCCCGACGGGGGTGATGGTCGCCCTGACGAACGAGCAGGCGGGCTCGGACGGCGACCTCTTCAGTCACGGCTTCAAGCGCCTCGGCCTCGGGCCGCTCATCGGAACGCGGACGTGGGGTGGGGTCGTCGGCACGTGGGGTCGCCAGCGCCTCGTCGATGGTACACTGACCACGCAACCCGAGCTCGCTCACTGGTTCGAAGACGTCGGCTGGGGCATCGAGAACCACGGCGTGGATCCGGACATCGAGGTCGAGGACCTGCCTCAGGACGAGGCTCTCGGCATCGACCGCCAGCTGGACCGGGCGATCGAGACCGTGCTGGGGCTGCTCGAGCGGCCTGGCGCGCGCGAGCCCGGCCCCGGGCCGCGGCTCTTGGCGCCGACCCTGCCGCCGCGCGAGCGCTAGCGGCGCTCGGCACGGCGGGGGCTCGCTCATCGAGCAGCCCGCTCGAACCAAAATGGCGGGGCGAAGCGAACGAACGGAGCGCTCCGCGCATTGGGAGAGGAGACAGCTCACCTCGAAAGGAGAACTTTGCCATGGTAGGGTCGACGTTTTCACTCGGCGGGATCGCGCACGGCAGTGGTCGGCGCTCAGCGTCCCGCCTGTACGCTTCGTGCGGCGTCATTGCCGCGGGCCTTTGCGCCGCCGCGGTCCACTTCGCAACGGCCGCCGAAGCGGCGAGCGGCGGCGGTTGCCGGGGCACTGCAGTCGCCTCGTGCATCAGCTACTCCGGTTCGCAGACCGCTCTCGTCGCAGACCTTTACGTGAACGAGTTGCTCGAGGGGGACAGGACTGACCCCAGCCGCTGCTCTGCCGTTCTCGAGATCGTGATGGACACGAATTTTGGCAAACGGAGCGTGTTTGGGGGGCCGTTTCCGCTGACGACGAAGGGCCGCCAAGGTCCTGTCACGGCCAGTGTGCTCTCGTTGCCGCCCACGCGAGGTAGTGCGTTCACTCGACTCCACATCTACACGTGCGAAGGGCGTTTTCATCACCGGCAGGACAGCGAGACCGTACACTTTCCGTAGCTCGTAGAGCGGCTCGCATTGGGGCACGGAGCCGGCGTTTGCGCGCGAGCGCCGGCTCGCCAGGATTGTGCCGGGCGTTCGCGTTCGGGCGTCCGGGCTCGCTGGGCGCGCGCAGCAGGTTTCTGTCACTGGGCCAGCATGAGGTGACGCGCCAGCCCGTAGCCGAACGCGCAGACTGCGCCCCCGTAGAACGTCGCCAGCTGGCTGGTGGTGTGCCCGCGGCGCCGGCGCCAGACACCAAACCCGTGCAGCGCCGCGCCGATCACCAGCGGCGCGACGACCAGGCTCCAGATGGGGGCGAACGTCCACGACGTGACCCGGTGGGGCACGAGCCAGCCCGAGGCGCCGCCGGCGACCGCACCGAACACGGCCCAACCGAGCGCGGCGAGCATGGGGCGTGTGCCGTCGGGTGGGCTGCGAACGCGCTGCACTCCAATGTCGACCAGCGCTTCACCGATGACCTGAAGCAACAGCTCGAGCAGCAGCTCGAAGATGATGTCGACGACCACCCACATCGTGTGAGCCACCATAGCTCGGCGACGTGAGGAGAAGGAATCCAAGATTGCCGCCACCGGCCCGTGGAGGTCCCGCGCGCCCGACCGAGTATGGCGCTCGAGCCGCCCACTCTCGAACGGTTGCGCCGATACAATCAGCGTTTCGGGGGCGTCACACGAGAAGCCGTTTCATCGGAGCAACCTCCCATCCGTCGCGGCGCCCGGTGAGCATCGCATGCCGGAGGGGTCGAGCGACCCATGCTCTGTCACGGTCGCTCCTCCTCCGGCTGCGAGACGAACACCCGCTTGCGATACTCGGCGAACGAGCACGACGGGTACAGCAGCACGCGCGTCACGGCGCTGCGCTCCGGGTTGGTGAAGATGGTGATGCCGCGCTCGGGCCAGACGAGCTCGGCTGCGCGCGGCGACTCGATCGGCTTCGGCCTCGAACGGCTCGGAAGCGCTCCCCACGTCCCGCTTCGCCAGCCCGTCGGCTGCGAAGAACGGACTTTCCGCGGACCGCTCGGGCGCCGGGGCGCGTGGAGCACCCTCGAAGAACGGCTTTGCCGGAAGGTGGCGACTCGTGCCGGAGGGGCCCGCAGAGTGAGCCCGCTCGAGCGCGAGTGTGCCGTGTGTCTTGTTCGCCAACTCAGTCCCCTTCCTGGCCGCCCGCCCTCGAGCATCCGCCGTCGCGAGCTCCAGGACACATTCGAGCGTTTCTCTGCAAAAGCGTGGTCCAGCTCCGCTCGAAATGGCCCTTCGGTATGGCCTTTATTACGCGCGCGCGACGGGGCGTGCCCGGGAGGCCGTGTCGTACGGCACGAAGGTATGCCGGCAGGGTCTGGGTAAGCCATTCGGAGCCGACCGCTCTACCCTGCGCATCCATGTCGACGCCTCGCGTGGATCCCCGTCGCTCGCGGCGAAAGGCACGTGCCGCGAAATGTCTCGCGCTCGCGGTGAGAGGGCGGACGGCGCCAGCGGTAGAACCAACCGCCAGTGCTGAACGCTCTGAAGCTCGGGTCCGAACAGCTCTTCGAAGACTGCGAGCATCTCGCCCCTGCCGGGCGAAGGACGCGCGCGTCTCGGAGTACCGTCGAGACCGTGCTGGCGCTGCTCGAGCGATCTGGCGCGCGCGAGCCGGGCTCCGGCTCCTGGCGCCGGCCTTGCTGCCGCGTGAGCGCTAGCGGAGCTCGGGGCTCGGCACGGCGTCCGCTGGGCCACAACCCCACGGATTGTTCAGCGGCGGCGCATAGGGCGCGGGCGGACAGGGCTCGCACTCGTCGCCGCCCCAGTAGATGAACTCGTACTCGACCCCATTGGCGGCGGTGACGACGAACTGGTCGACGCGGCCGCTCTCGATGAAGAAACGGTCGTAGTAGCGCAGCGCGAGCACCTGATCCAGCGAGCCTATTTCGACGGAGAGGCCCTCGCCATCGGCGAGCTCCCGGGTCCACAGGTTGTTCGTTTCATCCCCGCTGATCAGGCCGCCGCCGGCAGTGAGATCGGAGCACGAGTAGCCCGCTTCCGGAGCATCTCCCGGCACCCGCGCTTGCATCATGCTCATGATGAACGCGCTGGGTTCCACCGACGGCGCGGGGATCTCCTCCCCGAAGCAGCCGCTCGCGAGCGCGCCCGCACACAGAGCGGTCACGCGCCCCGCCCGCACACCCCACCCCCAGCGTGTCTCGCGTTGCAACGTCGTCGAGTCGAGCATCCCGCTGTGCTAGCACGCGTACGCCGTCACTCCACGTTAACGCCGTGAGTGTCTCACCAGTTCGTTTCGATGGGTCTCTGACGCCGCGCGGCGCGCGCGGGAGCTCGGGGGCTCTGGCGGCGACGCGGCGGTTCTTGCTAACCCTCGGCGCCATGACCGCCCGCGCCTCGACCGAGCTCGCCAGCCTGTTCACCGACCACGCCATCTTGCAAGCGGGCCGCCCGTGCCCGGTCTGGGGCTGGGACGCGCCTGGGCAGGTGCTGAGCCTTCGCCTCATCGCCGCCGGCGGCGTGGAGGCGGGGCGCTGGGCTGCCGAGGCCGACGCCTCGGGTCGCTTCGCGTGTGAGCTCGCCGCCACGCCGAGCGGCGGCCCCTATCAGCTGGTGGTCGAGGGCAGCGGCACGCGGATCATCGGCGACGTGTGGTTCGGCGAGGTCTGGCTCGCGTCCGGTCAGTCCAACATGGAGTGGACCGTGGCGAGCTCCTCGGACGCGCCGCGCGAGATCGCCGAGGCGCACTGGCCCAGCTTGCGCTTCTTCAAGGTGGAGCCGCTGGCGAGCCAGGCGCCGCGCGAGCGCTGCGGCGGGCGCTGGGTGGTGTGCACGCCCGCCGACGTGGGCGATTTCTCGGCGGTCGGTTATGCCTTCGCGCGCGAGATCCACCGCGCGCGACAGGCCCCGGTCGGCATCATCGACGCGACCTGGGGCGGCACTCGCATCGAGGCCTGGATGAGCCAGGCGGCGCTCGAGCCCTTGCTGCCGGAGCTGCCCGAGCTGCGCGCCCGCCTCGAGCGCGAGCTCGCCGAGCTGCCGCGCCTGCGCGCCGACTACGAGCGCGCGACGGTCGAGTGGCAGCGCGCGCATCTGCCGGCGGATACCGGCAACCAGGGGCTGACGCGGGGCTGGGCCGAGCCGACATTCGACGCTGCGGCGTGGCCCGAGCTGCCGCTGCCGGGCTTCTGGCAAGCGCACGGCATGGTCTTCAACGGCGTGGTGTGGTTTCGCCGTGCCGTCGAGCTGCCGGCGGCGTGGGCAGGGCACGAGCTGGTGCTCTGCCTGGGCGCGCTCGACGATTTCGATCACACGTACTTTGACGGTGTCGAGGTCGGGCGTACGCCGCCCGGCACGCTCGACGCGCACCGCGTGTTGCGCCGCTATCGAGTGCCGGGCGAGCGCGTGCGCGGCAGCTCGCACGTGCTGGCGGTGCGCATCTTCGACCATTTCGGCGGCGGGGGTTTCGCCGGCCCCGCCAGCGAGATGGTGCTCGAGTGCCCGGCGCTCGGCGAACGGATCGCGCTCGGGGGACCCTGGCGCGTCGCGGTCGAGCGAGAGATCCCGCTGGTGCCGATGAGCGTGTTCGAGAGCTTCCCCGCGCCGCCGCTGGCGCTGGCACAGCAGCACACGCCCGCCGCGCTGTTTCAGGGCATGACGGCGCCGCTCATCCCGTACGCGATCCGCGGCGCCATCTGGTACCAGGGCGAGAGCAACGTGGCGGGCCACGAGCGCTACCGCCAGCAGCTGCGGGCGTTGATCCGCGACTATCGAACGCGCTGGGGCCAAGGCCAGTTCCCGTTCCACTACGTGCAGCTCGCGAGCTTCCGGGCGACGCCGGACTGGCCGCTCCTCAGGGAAGCGCAGGCCGAGGCGCTGAGTGAGCCCGCGACGGGGATGGTCGTGACGCTCGACGTGGGCGATCCGAACGACATTCACCCGCGCAACAAGCGCGAGGTGGGGCGGCGCCTGGCGCTGGTGGCTCGCGCGCGCACGTACGGCGAGGCGCTTCCGCACGAGGGCCCGCGCCTGCTCGGTCTCGACATCGTGGGCCCGAGCGCGCGCGTGCGCTTCACCAACGCGGACGGCCTCGGCACCAGCGACGGGCAGCCGCCGCGAGCCTTCACGCTCGCCGGCGCGGACGGGCGGCACTGGCCCGCACACGCCGTGCTCGACGGCGAGAGCGTCCTGCTGTCGCACCCGCGAGTGCCCGCACCGCGCGCCGTCCGCTACGCCTTCAGCGACTCGCCCGACGTCAACCTGCAGAACGGCGCCGGGCTGCCGGCGTGGCCCTTCCGCAGCGACGTGGATTGACGCCGCAGCCTGCACGCAGGCCTGGGCTCGTTCATGGCGGCACGGGCGGCGGCTGCGCTCACGGCGACACGCGGTCTGCAGCGACGGCCGTTGGCGTGAGCGCGTGGGCCCCGTTGCTGCGGATGACGTCGCGGTAGAAGGCGAACGAGTCCTTCGGGACACGGCGCTGCGAGGCGAAGTCGACGTAGACCAGGCCGAAGCGTTGCTTGTAGGCGTCGGCCCACTCGAAGTTGTCGAGCAGCGACCAGTAGAAGTAGCCGCGAATGGGCACGCCCTCGCGCAGGGCGGCGGCCACGTGGACCAGGACGCGCTGGATGTAGTCCACGCGCTGCGGATCATGGATGTTGCCGTCGAGGTAGAGCTGATCACGCACCGGGATGCCGCTCTCGGTGATGTAGAGGGGCAACTTGTAGCGATCGTGAGCGAAGCGGGGCCCGTAGTAGAGGGCCTGTGGCGTGATCGGTTGCCAATCCGTCGCCGCGCGCGGGTAGCCGACGGGGAAGCTCGGGGACTCGGCGCGCCCATCTGCCGCACGGCGCGCAAGATCGGACCAGTAGATATTGAGCCCGAGGAAGTCCTGCGGTTGACGTATCTCGACCAGATCCTTCTCGAACTGGGGCGGCAAATGGGCCGCGTGCAGCGCCAGACCGTCCGCTGGATAGGTGCCACGCAGGAGCGGATCCAACCACCACGCGGGGCGCAGCAGCGCCTGCTCACCGGTCGCGAAGGTGAGCTCGGCGGCGGCCGCGAGGTCCTCGGCGCTGGGTGACGCCGGGTGATGGCCGACGAACGCAAACGCGCAACCGAGCTGCAGCGGCGTGGTCGGACGCTCGACGGCGCGGATCGCCTGGATCGCGCGGCCGTGCGCGCGCATGACGTTGTGGGCTGCCACGAACGCCTTTTCGGGGGGCAGCTTCAGCCCGGGCGCGTGGATGCCGAGCACGTGCCCGAGCGCGATGTGGACGTTGGGCTCGTTCAACGTCATCCAGTGCAGCACGCGGTCGCCGAAGCGCTGCACGACGAGGCTCGCGTAGTCGGCGAACCAGGCCGCGCTGTCGCGCTCGAGCCAACCTCCCTTGTCGAACAGGGCGCGCGGGTAGTCCCAGTGAAACAACGTCGCGAAGGGCGTGATGCCGGCCTCCAGCAGCTCGTCGATGAGCCGGGCGTAGAAGTCGAGCCCCTTCTCGTTGACGGCGCCGCGGCCCTCCGGCAACACGCGCGTCCAGGAGATGCTGAAGCGGTAGCTCTTGGCCTCGAGCGAGCGCAGCAGCGACACGTCCTCGCGGTAGCGATGGTAGTGGTCGCACGCCACGTCGCCCGTCTGTCCCTCGAACGTCGCGCCAGGCTGCGCCGCGAACGTGTCCCAGATGGATGGCCCGCGGCCATCCTCGCGGGCGGCGCCTTCGATCTGATACGCGGCGGTGGCCGTGCCCCAGAAGAAATCCCGAGGAAAGGGGCTCTGGGCGCCGATCTCCAGCGAGCGGCGCGGGGCGCCGGCGGGGCTCGCTGCAGCGGGAGCGCCGCAACCCGGCAGCGCGCCTGCCAGGCAGCTGCCGGCGAACGAAGACAGGAGAGAACGACGCGAGAGTCGGGGGGTCATGTGTGGCGGCAGGTTAGCGCATCGTCGTGGGTCGGGCCGCTCGCGCCGTGCGTATGCAGCAGCGACGTCGCCAATGTCCCATGAGCGCGCAGAGCGAGGGCATCGGCGCGTATCGACTCACACGCCGTCGCGCACCCGTTGCGGCGCGGGTCGCGTCGCCAGGAGGAGGCGCTGCCCGTGCCTGTCTCACCGAGTCGCTCGCTGCGGCGATAGACTCCGCTGGAAGAAGAGTGGCGTCCACGACGCGCGCGTCGGCTGGGAGCATGGCCGTGGCGAGCGCTGCGCGTGGCGCTTCGAGCGCGCCCCCCGGTTCGCTCGGCTCGTGGTCGACGTTTCGGGTCGCGCCGGTCGTCGACCCGTCATCTCGGCGCGCGCCGCCGCCCTTCGAGCACTGCGCCCGTGTACCCCCCGTGAAGCACGGCGGACGCCAGATGTCCGGGAGGCCACCGTGACTCGGCCGTGAACTCTTGATAGTGTCGCCGCCGGGAGCCAACGGCGGCGGTGATGGGCGCGAGGTCGAGGTCGGGAGCCCGCTTCGAGCGGGGAGTGGCCAGCGCGTGGTGCCGCGAGGTCCGCTGGGCTGCGGCCCCTTTCCTCTGGCCCTGGGCGCTCTGGTCCTGCGCGCTGGATTTCGACGTCACGGGCCGCCAGTTCGAGTGCCCTCCCGAGGTCACCGAGTGTCTGGCGTGCAATCCGGATGGAACTTGTCGCGAGCCTGCACCGAGCATCCGGCCCCCCCCGCCTGAGCCTCCCCCGCGGCCGGAGCCCTCTGCGCCGGACGCCGGGGGAGTGGCCGAGGACGCAGGTGTCCCGCCGGCTCCTCAACCGGACGCATCGGTCGAACCCCCAGAGCCCCCGGAGCCCGAGCCACCCGACGAGGGCGAGCCCCCCGTGCTCGAGGAGTGCGCCGAGTTCGCGACGCGCGTCAGCGACGAGCTCTGTCTCGACGGCAACGCGCGCTGCTTCAGCCTCGGCAACGTGCTCAGCCCGTCGCTCACGGCCTGGCTGGATCCCACGACGCTGCCAGGTGAGGGCTCGCGCTACTGGTGCGATCGCTCGGGCAAGGGTCACCACGCCATCCTCGAGCCAGACGACGAGGCGGCGCGCGTCGAGAGCGACGGCCGCCCTACGGGCACGCTGCTGTCACGCTCGCTCACCCTGGACGGGACCTGGCTATCTCTGGATGAAGGCGGCGAGCCGGTGTTGCGCCCCGGCAACTTCGCGGTCTTGATCGCCGCGGCGACGCCGCTCGAGGCGTCTGATAGCGCGGCTCTCGGCTTGTTCGAGAGCGGCGGCGACTCGAAGCTCAGCTTGACGATCGCAGAGGGCGAGGCGCGCGGCAGCATCTCCTCGACCGAGACGTCGCTGGTGCCCGATCCGGTGGTGACGGAGAGCAGCGTCTACGACGGCAACTTCCACCTCTATTCGCTGTATCGGCGCTCCGAGGTGCAGGTGCTGGACGACGTGCTGCAGCTGCGCTTGAACGGCGTGCTGGAGTTTCGAGGCAGCGCCATCGCGATCCCGCGCGCCCTCGATCTGTCGCTGTCGCCGCGCATCGGGCGCAGCGAGGCCTTGGCGGCGACCGGCCGCGGGCGGGTGGCGGCGATCGTCATTCTGCGCGGCTCGGTGCCCGAGGACGAGCTCGCTCGGCTCGAGAACTTTCTGTGTCGAGAGCTCGCGGTGTGCACCGCGCCGGGACCGCCCCTCGGCAGCGACTTGCCGGGCGAGCCCAAGCCCGACGAAGAACCCAAGCCCGAGGAGCCGAAGCCGGAGCCCGAAGAGCCGAAGCCGGAGCTCGAAGAGCCGAAACCCGAGGAGCCGAAGCCGGAGCTCGAAGAGCCGAAACCCGAGCTCGAGCCCGACGCCGGCTCCGATTCATCTTGCAGCAGCTGCGGCCGCCGGTGATTTCGCTCAGGGCGTGAGGCTCGCCTCGAACGCGGACGCCGCACACAGCGTGTCCCACGACGTGGTGCAGCAGAACGGATCCGTCGCGCAAACCTCGGCGATGAACGCCGGGTAGCTCGGGATGCACTCGGCGGGAGGCGGCGCGAGGGGCACCTCGCCCGTCAGCAGCTCGACCGGAGGGCAGCGATCGGCACAGTGCTCGGCCACGGCAGGGCACGCGGTCTGAACGACGAGCACGCAGAAATCATCGTAGCGGACGGAGCCACCGGCCGCGCAGCAGTAGCTGAAGAACCCCGGCTCGGGCTCGTTGACCTCGGAGCTGCACAGGTCGGCGAAGCACGCGGCGATGGCGGGACCATCCGCGTCGTCGTCTTCGGCGCTGCACGTGCTGGGGGCCCCCGCATCCAGATTGGGGAAGCAGATGTCGAAACCCGTGCTGCAGGACGAGGCGTCTTGCGCGTGGCTCGGTACGGCCAAGGCCCCGCTCAGCAACGCGAAAGCGCTCGCGACCGCGAGCCGAAGCGACATCGATTTCATTTGTGACAAGTTGCCGATACTCCGAGCGCCGGGTGGGCGGCCATTTGCCGGCGTGCCGCCGGGCCATGGCGTCGCCGCCGGGCAAGACTGCCCGTACCCTGGAGACTGCTCGCCCGGAGTTGTCGCACGAAATCCGGGATTTTTGTTTGTGTGCAAACGGCCATTGTCTGGCCGCCGCGGGGCCCTCTTGGTAGGTTGTTCGGAGGCTCATGCCAGCGCCGCCGTCGTCTTCGCCACCGGGGGCTGTCGTTCAGGACCTGGCTCCGGTAGCCGTGGCCACGGCTGCCGCGCCTGCGTCGGGCTGGGGTTCCGCCTGTGCTCGTTGCGGCGCGGCGCGCCGGTTGCGCGCCCATGCCCATTCACTGCGCGATCATGCGCATGCGCTGCGCGCCGTTGCGCTCGGTTTGAGCGTGCTCGCCCTCACGCCGGACGCAGACGCCGCCGGGCCCGCGCCGGTGGCCGCCACTTCCGCCGACGGCCGTGGCCCCGACGCGACGCGGCGTGCCCAGCGTTTGCTGCTGGAACGGGCCAAGCAGCGCTTCGAGGCCGGGCGAGGCGAGGGGGTCGAAGCGCGCGAGCACCTCGAGGGCGCCCTGGACGCCTTGAACCTGGCCTACCGGCTCGCGCCCGAGCCATGGCTGCTCTTCAATATGGCTCAGGTGCAAAGCCGGCTCGGGGCATGCCGTGAAGGCGCCGAGCTCTATCGCCGGTTTCTGGCGAGCGATCCGGCTCCCGAAGCGCGCGCGAACGCCGAGCGGGCGCTGCAGCTGCTGGGCAACTGCGACAGCGCGGAGCCCGAGCCGAACCTCGCCGATGGTCTGGCGCCGGGCCTGTTTCTCGGTGCACCCGAGGCGGCCATCTTCTGGGCAGGGGGCACGGCCGCGGCTCGACCGCTTCCGACCCCGCCGGTCGAAGAGGCATCCGCGTCGAGCGGCGTCGTGGCGGTGCTGCCCTGGGCGTTTGGCAGCCTCGCGGTGATGTCGGGCGTGGCCGGGCTCGTCTACTGGAACGAGGCGCAGTCGGCCAAGAGCGATCTGGACGCGCTCCGCGTGGCTGGGCCGCGTGTGGCGGAGACGCAGCAGCGCGGCGAGTCTGCCCAGGATCTGGCGCAGATCTTCGGCGGCTGCGCCATCGGCTTCGCCCTCGCCGCCGGCGCCAGCTACTGGTGGCTTCGCTCCTCCGAGCACGACGAGAGGCCCGCCGACGCGCTCGGCGGGCTCACGTGGTTCCCGCTCCAGGGCGGAGCGGGCGCGGCTTATCGCTCCGCGTTCTGAGAATGGCGCTCGGTCGGCGCCTCGAGGAAGAAGATATCGCGCACGTCGTCCGGCGCTCGCGCGGCTGATGCTGCCGGCGAGCTCGCGGCAGCGGGAGTGACCTGCGATGACACGCTCGCGGGCGCTGCAACAGCCCCGGATGAGCCTGCTCCTGGGAGAGCAGGGGAGGACGGCGCGTGGGCGCGCGCGGCCTCGCGTCGTGGCCGGGCCCGCGAGAGCTCGCCCTGATCGGCGACCGCTCGCTGGTTCGCTTCGGGGGGAGCCACAGGCACGGCGGCGCTCGCCGCTGGCGGAGCCGGCGCGTCGCTCGGGGCCTCGCCGCTCGGCGGCATGACGGGATCTCGCGCGTCGGCACGCGGCGTTTCGTCGGCGGGGGGCAAGGCCGCCAGCTCGCTCGGCGCGGGGCTCGCGCTCGCCGGCTCGATCGTGCCGACGGGGCCCGTGGCCGCGGCCGTCGGGGCTCCGGGGGCAACCGGTCCGCTGCCGAGCCCGGCGGGGCTTTGCGGCTCGAGCGAGAGCGTGACCGACGGAGAGACCTCCTCGGCGCGGGTAGCGCTCGAGCGGCCCCGCGACGCGGACAGCGTCAGCGCGCCGACCAGCAGGGCGCCCGCGCCCACCGCGATGGCGACGCTGCGACGGCTTTGCTGACGGCGGCGCGCGCGGCGCGGCGACTCGTGCAGGACCGCCTCCAGCGCGGTCGCCACCTCGCCGGTCGATGAAAAACGACGGCTGGTATCTCGATCCAGACAGCGCAGCACCAGCTCGTCCCAGGCGCCCGACAGCTCGGGCACGTGCACCGACGGTGGCGGCGCCGGATGCGAGAGGCGCCGCAGCGCGACCGCCACCGGCGCGCTGCCCTCGAACGGCAGACGCCCGGTCAGCATCTCGAACAGCACCACCCCGAACGCGTACACGTCGGTGGCTTCCGAGAGCTCGGCGCCCTCCTCCAGCTGCTCGGGGGCCATGTACGCCGCGCTGCCGACCAGCTCGTGGCGCTCGGTGAAGCGATGGGCTTGATCGCCGAGCACGCGGGCCAGGCCAAAATCCATGATCACCGCGTGCAGGCCGCCCGAGGGCGCCGCGCGCAAGAGGACGTTGTCGCTCTTGAAGTCACGATGCAACACGCCGACGGCGTGCGCCGCGCCGAGCCCGCGCAGCATCTGCCGGCTCAGCTCCATCACCTCGCCCGTGCCGAGCCGCGGGCCCTGCCGCAGGCGTGCTCCGAGGGTCTGGCCCTCGATGAACTCCATCGTCAAGTAGCTGACGGCGCCGAAGCCGCGCACCAGGTGCTGGCCGAACTCGTAGATGCGACACACGTGCGCGTCCGCGACGCGCCGCGAGAGCTGCACCTCCTGCCGGAAACGCGCGCTCGCCCGCGCCTGATCGGCCGAGGCCACGAGCGGGTTGATGGTCTTGAGCGCCACCCGCTCCGCGAGCAGCTCGTCCCACGCCTCGTAGACCTCACCCATGCCCCCGCGCGCGACGAAATGCTGGATGCGGTAGCGACCTGCCACCAGGGCGCCGAGCTGGATCAGCGTCGGCAACCCTTGATCCTCCGCGGAGCCCCCCTCGGGCAGATCGCGCACCTCGTCGGCGAGCAACGCCTGGCAGACCTCGCACTCGTCCAGGTGCGCGAGCGCTTTCGAGCGCTCCTTCTCTTCCAGACCACCGCACGCGAGCGCGTGGATCACCTCTTCGGCCAGGCAATAGCCGTCGAGGGTGTCGAGTGGTGCTGGCTCGTTCACGGTTACTTCTCGCTCGTCAGCTCCGCCGCAGCGATGTTAGTAAATTGCACCGAGTTGCGAAGCAGGGCGGTCACGCTCAGATCCAGCTGCTCATAGACGAGCCGGAAGAGACTGTCGAACTCATCCTGCGTCAGCTGCCCGAATTGAGCTTCTAGCCGACCTCGAACGGTCCGGGCTAGACCGTCTCGGTAGGCCGCGATCCAGCGCGCCACCGTCGTGCGGTGGACCGCGTAGACGCGCCCGATTTCGTCGATGTTCATGCCCTCGGCGAAATGCAAGCGTAATACTGCGCGTTCGCGCCCGTGCAGGTCGCGAAAGGCGTCCCGCAGAGCGCGCTCGAAGGCCCGGGCGTAGGTGGTCTGGAAGGGGTGATCGCTGTCGTCTCGCCGGGAGACCACCGTTGGGGCGGCGGCCGGGTCCGGGGTGTCGGGCAAGCTCGTCAAGTGCAGGGCGCCCGCCTTCTTCTGGCGGAACGCGATGCGCAGGGCGGCCGTCTTCAGCCAGCGGCTCAGCGGGCCGCGACCGGTGTACGTCTCGATCTTCGGGGCGGGGCCCGAGAAGAGATGGACGCGCAGCAGCTGCAACACCTCGTCGAGGAAATCCTTGCGCCCGTCGACGCGCGCGATCGCGGCGCGCAGTCCTGGAAAATGGCGCTCCTCGATGGCGCGACAGGCGCTGTCGTCGCCGAGCGCGCTCGCTGCACACACGTACACTGCGTCCGGGTGCTCCGGCAGCGTATCCTCGGTGTAACCGAGCCGCTCGAGCCGCGCACAAAAGCCGGAGTAGAGCAGCTCGACGCTCGGCCAGCTCTGCCCCCCGCGCTCGAACGCCGTGCGCCACAGCGTGTCCATGCGCCGAGTCTACGCGAGTCCGTGGGCCCCAGCACGCCGGAACCTGCATGCGCCAGGTCGACGACGTCGAGAAGCGATGGCGCAGGCCTCGGCCATTCCGACCCAGGCGTAGCTTGGCACGCTGGGCTGAGCGGCCCGACGTGCGCCCGAGTTACTGATGAAACGCGCGCGAGCGCAGGTCGTCGCGCACGACGCGCCAGCGGCGGGCCGTCGCAACGTCCTCGCGCGCCCCGCGCCGCGATGTCATCCCGCCCGCAAGCAGACGATGGCCTCGGTGCCGCCCCCGCTCGGAGTGCTCAGCTCCAGGCGGCCGCCCATGCGCCGCAAGTGTTCTCCGACCAGTTGCAGCCCGAAACCTTGGCCGCTCTCGCCCGCCGTCCCGAGTCTGCTCGGTACGGCACCCTCTCGGTCCAGGGAGTGCAGCACCTCCAGCGGAAGTCCCGGACCGCGGTCGCGGATCACGATCCGCACCTCTGCCCCCAGACGCTCGGCGCTGAGGGAGATGACAGACCCCTGCGGCGAGAACTTTACCGCGTTGCTCAGCAGGTTCCCCAGCACCGACTCCACGAGCAGCTCGGGCTGGGCGCAGGCCGAGAGCTCCAGCCCCGGCCCCACAGACAGGCGCTGGCGTTTGGCGGCGAGGCGCGGAGCAAACGCTTCGTTCAACAGGTTCAGCGCGTCCGCCACGGCCACCGGGGTCAACGTCGGCTGAGGTCCCGGGATCAACAAGAACTCCTTGGACAGCGTGATCAGGCGCTGGATCCGCCGGCTCAGCGACTGCGCGCTCGCCAGCTCGCTCGGAGCGCCGTCCGGGTCGAGGTGACACGACAGGACTTGCAGGTGGTTGTTGACGTCGTGAAACAGTGTGCCGGCCAAGCGCCGGTGCTGTCGCAGCGCCGCCACGACGGCCACGCGCTGGTCCCGCAGGGTTCGGGCGTAGCGTTCGCGAAGCGAGAGCACATACCGCAGCGCCAGAGACACCACCACGAAGCTGAGCGCGAGCGTGCCCAGCAGGCGCCCTTGTGCTGGTGACAGCGGCTGCCCCAGACACGACCACGCGAGTATGGCCAGGTTCAAGGCCACGATGGCCCACGTAGAGGGACCGCGGCTGAGCAGCGCCGTGAACAACACCGTGCCTGGCGTGACGACGAGCGCGGGTGCGTCCGGCGTGACACCGTACGCTAAGATGTGCGCGATCATCGGACCGGTCGCCAAACACCCGATGCTGAACGCCGTCGCCTCCAGGTGCCGCGCAGACTCGGGCCGGCTCAGCCAGAAATCGAAGAGCAAGCAGAAGCCGATCGAGAAAAACGACGGCGCGAACGCCGCGCCCGCGAGGAAGTTTCGCGCGACGATGAAGGCCATGAAGACGGCGCCGATCCTGACCCAGACGCGCATCGTCTGGCGTCGGATCAGCGCGTCCGGATCGTCCGACTCGATCGGCTCGTCCTCGTCGGGTTGTGCCAAGGCCTGTGCGCGGCGCAGGTTCCCGGTGAGCTGCTCCAGCACTCGCTCCAGACCGGAGAGCTCCGCGGCGCTGGCCGCCTGCCGTGGCACGGCTCGTACGAGGCTGGCCGCCAAGGGCTCGAGCTGCTCGTAGATGGCGGTGGTCAACGCATGGCGGTGGTCGCGCAGGCGATCGAGCCTGGCTTGCAGCTTGGTGATGGCGGCATCGTAAGCCCCGAAGGAGCGCATCAAGGAGTGGGCCAAGGCCGCGGCGAACAGCGTCATGGCGACCTCGTCAACGAAGCGCAGGCGGTCGTAGCGCAACGGTAGCGGCGTGGTCACGCCCAGCGCGGCGAGCACCAGCAGCACCAGCGCACACACGGGCCAGCCCAGGGCGGGCCCCAGCACCAGCACCGCCAGAAAGCCCGGGATGAAGCTCGCGCTCAGCACCGGAGCGGTGGCGCCCCCGAAGTCCAGCGCGGCCCGGGCGATGAGCACCACCAGGACACAGGCTTGCGTGAGCCCCAGGACCCGCAGGGGGGCGTGTGGACGGTAGGACCACAGCAAGGCCCCCAGCGCCGAGACCAGCGCTCCCGCCGCAACGAGCACAGGGCCAGCGCTCCGGGTCTCGTTCAAGGTCAGGCCCGCCGCGGCCATGGTGTTCAGCCAGGACAACGCCCGCAGCAGCCGGGCCTGCATCTCCCGGCGCGCACGCTGCCCATCGTCCTGCGAGGAAGGGTTCATCGTGCCGTGCCCGGCGTCCGCTCCCGACCCGATCGACTGCATACGCCAGCTCAATTGCTGGGCGACCGCTGCCAGCGACGCTGCAAGAGCTCGCGCACGGCTTCGGCCAGCAGACTCGCGCTCACCGGCTTGCGAATGAAGCCATCGGCCTCGTCGGGCGTCTCCAGCGCGTAACCCGACAGGAAGACGATCGGGATATCGGGCAGCAGCTCACGCAGCTTGCCCAGCGCCTGTCGCCCGGACATGCCGGGCATCGACATGTCCAGGATGACGAGAGACAGGCTGCGCCGCAGCTCGAGATCGCCCAGCGCGTCCAGCGCCTCCGTCGCGCCGCTCGCGACGTGCGTCACGTAGCCCTCGCGCGTCAGGATTCGGCGCACCACCTCGCGCACCGGCGCCTCGTCGTCCACGATCAGGATGACCTCGCGCGCCGCGGCTGGAGCGCGCCCGCTCGCGACGCGAAGGGCGGCAGCCTCGGCGAGCACCTCGGGAAGGAAGATGCTGAACGTGCTTCCCGAGCCCGGCACGGATGCGCAGTCGATGGCGCCCTCGTGCTCGCGAACGATCGCCAGCGCCGTGGACAGCCCCAGGCCAGTGCCTCGCCCCGGCGCCTTGGTGGAGAAGAACGGCTCGAAGATGCGGCGCACGACCTCCGCCGACATGCCGACTCCATTGTCGACAATACAGATGCGAGCGTAGGTGCGAGCGCCGCGCAGGCCCAGCTGCGCCGCGGCTGGGTCGCCGCTCTCGACCGTATCCAGCGTGACCCACAGCACCGGCTCGCCGATGACTGGATCCGAGACGGCGTCGCGGGCGTTGGACAGCACGTTGAAGATCGCCTGCTCGAGGCGCGCCGCATCCACACTGACCAACGGACTGTGCCCGGCGCAGCGGACGCTGATCTCGATCGGGCGCTCGAGCGTGGGCCGGCACATCGCCACCGCGCGCTCGACGAGCTGGCGAGCCTCGTTGATTCGCCGGGGGGCGGCGTGGGCGCGCCCCGCGAAGGTCGTCAGCTGCATGACCAGATCTGCCGCCCGCACCGCCGCGGTCCGGGCGGCGTCCAGCAGGGTGGTCATCTCGGGGGGCGCGCTGGAGAGCGCCAGATCGAGGTTGGGGATGATGCCCATCAACAGGTGGTTGAAGTTGTGGGCCACGCCGGCGGAGAGCTGGCCGATCGACTCGAGTCGCTC
>Ga0315910_10001850_pt1 | contig 19131 bp, 15 predicted proteins | sample EdamamesoilMG_FD_204470 | JGI IMG/M metagenome (GOLD analysis project Ga0315910, IMG submission 204470) | Garden soil microbial communities collected in Santa Monica, California, United States - Edamame soil | ecosystem: Environmental > Terrestrial > Soil > Garden | place: USA: California...
AATGGCGCGACCTTCGCGGTGCGTACATGCGCGATCCGGAAGATCAGCTTGTTTATCCGAAAAAGCATTTGAAGATTATTCAACTGGAACGAAAAGGAAAAATCTTTACCATGAAGGTGGCCAACTGGGGCGAACCGCTACAAGTTGTGGGTTCGCACGAAATGACTATGCCCGATGAAGTCCTGGCGGGGTTGTTCATCTGTTCGCACAATGCTGACGTAATGGAGCAAGCCAGAATGTGGAATGTTCGCATCGAAAAAACGGTACCCGATAGTTATAATGGCTACACCGATGGAGCGCTGCGATCAAAACTTGAAATTATGAATGTGCAGGATGGTATCCGCACCGTCATTCACGAATCCGACAAACGCTTTGAAGCACCCAACTGGATGCCCGATGGAAAAAAACTTCTTTTCAATGAAGGTGGCTCGTTGTACACCATTCCCGTTACGGGCGGAACTCCTGAAAAACTGAATACTGGTGCAGCCAACCGGAATAACAATGATCATGGTATTTCATTCAACAAAAAAATGCTCGCCATAAGCCATCACCGCGATGGGTTGCCCGGAGGCGGATCAACCATTTATATTCTGCCTTTAACCGGTGGTGAACCTAAACTGATAACCGAGAAAACACCTTCGTATTGGCACAGTTGGTCGCCCGATGACAAAGAACTTATCTACACCGCACAACGTGAAGACAAGAAGTACAACATCTACAAAATTCCGGTAACGGGTGGAAAAGAAACACAACTTACCTTCGCCCCGCTGGCAGACGGACCAGAATACACGCCCGATGGCAAATACATTTACTTCAATGCCACCTATACAGGCACCATGAAACTGTGGCGAATGAAACCCGATGGATCTGCCCTCGAACAAATTACATTCGATGAATACAACGATTGGTTTCCGCACTTTTCACCCGATGGAAAATGGATGGTGTTTGTATCCTTCTTGCCGAACATCGACCCGAATGATCATCCGCTCTACAAAAAAGTAATGCTGCGCTTAATGCCTGCATCGGGAGGTGCACCGAAAGTAATTGCCTATCTCTTTGGCGGACAGGGCACCATTAATGTTCCCTCCTGGTCGCCCGATGGAAAGTATATTGCCTTCGTCAGCAATACGAAATAATTCACAACCATTCGTGTATTTTTCGGTCAAGGCCCGATGGTTTATTTTGTATCTTCCATACTCTTAAACCAATGCAACCATGGCCGAGCGTAAAATTAACTCCACTAACTTTCTCAATCAGTCCTACCTGGAAACCAAGTGTGCGCTGAATGAACTGATTTATATTTTGAGTAAACGCTGGGTTACGGAAGTGCTTTTCAGTATTGAAGAAGGTAACACACGCTTTTCCAGCATCAAGGAAGATCTCGAATTTATCAGCGACCATATCCTGGCCGATCGCCTTCGCCTCCTTGAAGAAAACAAATTCATTATCAAGCGGAATCAACTCGAAGGCTCATCCAGAATTGAGTATGGATTAACCGAATTAGGAACCGAACTCAGCAATCAATTGGGTAACCTGTGCGATTTCGCAGAAAAGGTTGACCTGCCCTCCATGTCGGAAAAAACATCTACCGAATAAATTCTTCTGCTACTCCGTTCCGCTAGCTAAAAATTTCTCCGCCACAAGGCCTCACCTTGCGCATATAAAAACTATTGCCTTATTTGCTTAACAAAATATAAGGATATGGCAAAAGAATTCCTGGGCGAGTTCGAAGAGTTGGTATTAACGATGGTAGCCGCTTTGCAAGATGATGCCTACGGAGCTGCAATTACCGAAGAAATTGAAACACGTCTAAACCGTGAAGTTAACCTGAGCGCAGTACATGTTACTCTTTACCGATTGGAAGACAAAGGGTACATCAAGTCAAGTATGGGAGGCGGAACCAATGAACGCGGTGGACGAAGGAAGCGAATCTTCACCATTACATCAGCCGGGCTTTCCATGTTAAAAACAATGAAAGAAGCGCGTATTGAGCTGTGGAAGCTTGTACCTCAACTGAAGATTTCAGGGATATGAAAGAAGCGTTGCCTTCACAATGGCTAAGCCGGTTTCTGCGGATGGTCTGTCCGGATCATTTGTATGAAGAAATTGAAGGCGATTTGATTCAGCGATTCAGGCGCGATTGCAAAAAATTCGGAGAAGCAAAAGCCAGGCGCAGACTCACCTGGAATACACTTCGCTTCTTCAGACCCGGAATTGTGTTACGAAATAAATTTTCAACTCAACTTAATCAACCCCTCATGATTACCAGTTATTTGAAGGTGATGGCACGCGGCATCGCTAAACGAAAATTCTACTCCGCAATCAATATACTTTGTCTTACCGTGGGGCTGACCTTTGCCTTCCTGATTGGAACGTTCATTCGCGGTGAACTGCAGGTGAACAAAAGCTTGCAGGATGTCGACCAACTCTTCCTGGTAGAAGGGCACGTAAAATCTGCGGAAGGAAACCTGGAGTGGTTCGTACCCGGCATGGTAGCGAAGGCAGCCGTTGATCAATACGCCACAATATTTCAATCGTACTACCGATTCTGGGATCGTATGGTCACCATTTCAAAAGGCGATAAACACCTCCGGCTTCAAACCATGATTGGCGACAGTACTTTCCTCCAGACTTTTGGTTTCCGCGTGTTGCATGGCGAGGCCTCTACTGCGCTGAATGCTGTCAACACCATTATCATCACCGAAAAAACAGCACGGCAATATTTCAATACCTCCAACGTGGTGGGCGAAACGCTTACCTTGTCTACCGAAAGAGCCGGATTGAAAGAATACCTGATCACAGCCGTTATTGCCGATCCGGAAAAAAAGAATTCGGTAACAGATTTTATGAACATGAATGCCCAGGCATTTCTGTCGCTGGCAAACCGAAATGATTTTTTTCCGCCAACAGAAGTAGATTCCTGGAATCTTGACATCATTTCCTACCTCAAACTTCAACCCGGAGTAAGCCGGGCGTCAGCCGAAGAGGCACTGCAAATCCTGGTGAAGAAAAATGCGCCTGCAGTCATTAGCGAAAAGCGTTCCTTCAGCATAGCCCCGCTCACGCACTACTACCGCCTTACCAATCATGGTGCCGTTCAAAAACTGATACTATCACTTACCGTAGTTGTAATCTTTATCCTGGTGTTAGCCATCACCAACTTCATCAACATCTCCATTGCCAGTTCATTCACCCGGTTGAAGGAAGTAGGAGTTCGAAAGGTTATTGGTGGATTGAAACGTCAGGTTATTTTTCAATTTGTATTAGAGTCAATGGTGTTGTCGTTGCTTTCCGGACTACTGGCTATCGGGCTCTATCAAGTACTCCATAAACCGTTTAGCAACATTCTGAATTCGACCCTTCCTTCGATCGAAACTTTCGATCTCACTACCGGGTGGATCACGCTGGCCACGGTTGTCGGCATCGGCATACTCGCGGGTATTTATCCGGCTGTTTATCAATCGGCAACCCGGCCGATCGAATCACTGAAAGGAAAAATAAAATCCGTGAAGAGTACCCTTCAGTTTTCGCGAGCGCTGGTAGCGATACAGTTTGGTATTACCGGATTCATTTTTATTGGTGCCATTGTATTATCAACACAAACATCGTACTTCCTGGAAAAAGATCTTGGCTTTACGCGCGACCATGTACTGGTAGTAACCTCCGTGCCGCGACTTTGGGATGAAGAAGGCTTCGCCAAAATGGATGCGGCCAAGGCTGAATTTCTGCGCTCGTCAAAAATAAAATCGGTCTCGCTGTCGTGGGGTGCACCAGGCTGGAATTTCAGCCCGACTGATGATCGTTTGTATCGTGTTGATCAGACCCACGATGACGGATTTCGTTCGTCTGTAACCAGTGTGGATGAAGATTACCTGGATGTTTTTGGCATTGAGCTGGCGGAAGGAAATTTTCTACTTGACAATCCTACCGCCAATCCAGGCAATGTTGTTATCAATCAAACGGCACAAAAGCTTCTTGCTGTAAACGTAGGCGACAAAGTTAAGCTTACTTCGTTTGGTGACTCCACCCTTACCGTAACTGGAATTCTTCATGATTTCAATTTTGAAACATTGCACGAGCCCATCCGACCGGTTGTCTTTCTACACAACCGCGCGGTTCAATCGTATCGTTACTTCTCCTTTAAACTGGAGCCTGGCAGCCTGGTAGAATCGGTTAGCGAAGTTGAATCACTGTGGAAACGGGTTTTTCCCAACGATCCGTTCGATTACACCTTTACCGATGAAAAACTAAAAACACAATACGCCACCGAACTTCAACTGAAACAGGCATCTACTCTTGGCACAGTACTTATGCTCATTATTGTGCTTACCGGTGCGCTTGGATTAGTATCGCTAAGTGTATCGAAACGAAGTAAAGAAGTGGGTATCCGAAAAGTATTGGGCGCATCGGTATCCAACATTCTGTTACTACTTTCGCGTGAGTACATGGTATTAATGACAGTCGCGTTTGTTTTGGTTACTCCCCTCGCGTATTGGTTCATGCAACGCTGGCTCGAAAATTTTGCTTATCACATTGATCTTCAGTGGTGGATGTTTGTTTTACCAAGCGTTATTCTCTTTGGTATTACCCTGCTAATTGTGAGTTTGCAATCGCTTAAAACCGCCCTGACCAATCCGGTGAAATCGTTGAAGTATGAGTAAGAATCAGTCTTACTACTAAACTACTGTTGCGTTTTCGCCAAAGGATGCTGCAAGTAAATAAGTAGCAACGGAATAATTAAAAAAGGCAGTTCAATAAGCACACCTTTCATATCGCGGTCTTTCAGAAACTGAACCATTATAAACAAAATCATGGCGGCCGTAATCAGATTGCCCCATACAAAGGTTCGTGGAAAAATCAGAAGTACGGTAGCAACAATACCTACTACACCCAGCACCTGAATGCCGGTTTTATTGATGTTCCATTTACCAAACATTTCAATCATCTGCGGCTTGGCCAGCGTCATGGCAATGCCGTGTTTGAACCCCATGAACAAGGAAAACAATAACAGTACAGCGCTCAATATTCTTGCAAATGTTTCCATGATCTTAAGTTTTACAGACGTAAGGTAAAAATAATCCCTGTATAGGTTAGCTTGATTTCTGCGAAACAACTGCCTTGATCTTGGCAAAATTGGGATAGTTAAAGATCACAAGGGCCACGACAATAATAAAGTATCCGATAACCTGTATGGATGTTACCGTTTCCCTGAACACAATAAAGGCAATAGCAAAATTGATGATCGGGTTAAGGTACATCAATATGCCGATGGTGGCCGAGTTGATCCTGTTCAAGGCGAAAAGATTCAGGAACAGCGGCAACACGGTAAAGAAAATACCAATAACCAGAATGATGGAATAGAATTTTACATCCACCGGAACAGTCTGAACCAGGTGCATGCCCGGCAAATTTAAAATCAAAAAAGAAAACAATACTTGTATGCCCAGCATCACCATACGGTCGAAGCCCTGGTTTCTTCGCTGCGTAATCAGGTACAAGGCATAGGTAAAAGCCGTTAGCACGCTGTACCCCAACTCTAGCGCAGAGTTAATGCCCATCAAGATACAACTCATCGCACACAGCGCTACCGCGACCCATTGCAACGTAGTAAGCCGTTCTTTAATAAGTACAAAACCCAGTATCGCAGTGATTACCGGACAAATCAAATATGAAAACGAAGCGGTCTTGATGTTGATGTTATTAACAATATAAATAAAGGTAAGCCAGTTTACCGTAAGCAAGGCGCCACCCGCCAACGTTAGGAGTATGACTTCTCTGCGTTTGGTTTTTGAAAAGCTTTTAAGGTACAGCCAATCCTTTCGGACATCCTTTCGCTTAAAGCCCAACACGATGAATGCCAGTATTGCCGCTGAAAATAAAATTCGATAGTATAGAATTTCTCCGGCCGTGTAACCCTGAAGTACCCGAAGCACCATCGGAAAAAATCCCCAGATCACAAAAGCAGAAATAGCCGCAGCGTAGTATTTTCTCATTCTTGAGAGTTCGATTTTAGATTCAAAAAATTAACATGGAACCTGGAACGTTGATCAACTCAAACTTATAATTCGTAACGAATCCTCGAAGCAGCCCGGTTCGCTTTCGCTCGTGCTTCTTCGATGCTGGCACCTCGCGCCAGACAAACCCCCATGCGTCTTTCGCCATCCACTTCCGGTTTACCGAACAACCGCAGTTGCGTGTTTGGTTCCGACAGGGCTTCTTCTATTCCTGCAAACGTTACATTATCTGATTTACCCTTCACCAGAATCACACTCGAAGCTGATGGTCCATGTTGCTCGATGTTTGGAATGGGCAACCCCATAATAGCCCGTACGTGCAGTGCAAACTCCGACAAATCTTGTGAGATCATGGTAACCATCCCGGTGTCGTGTGGGCGTGGTGAGAGTTCTGAAAAATAAACCGTGTCACCTTTTACAAAAAACTCAACGCCAAAAATTCCATAGCCGCCCAGCGCGTTCACCACTTTTGTTGCAATCTCCTTCGAGGCCGTCAACGCTTTTTCGTTCATGGGGTGTGGTTGCCACGATTCCTGGTAGTCTCCATGTTCCTGCCGATGACCAATGGGGGCACAAAACGAAACACCGTCTTTATGCCCGATGGTTAACAAGGTGATTTCATAATCAAAATCAACAAAGCCTTCTACGATCACACGGCCACCCCCACTACGGCCGCCCTCTTGCGCATACTTCCAACTCGGATCAATATCACTTTCGCTCTTTACTACACTTTGTCCTTTACCTGAAGAACTCATAATCGGCTTTACCACACAGGGCATACCCATCGTCTTCACAGCCGAAACAAATTCATCGTAGGTGCCGGCAAATGTATACTGTGAAGTTTTTACACCAAGCTGCTCTGCAGCCAGGGCCCGAATGCCTTCACGATTCATCGTTAACCGTGTTGCGTTTGCTGAGGGGATTACCGTAAAGCCTTCTTTTTCTAACTCCACTAATGTATCGGTAGCAATCGCCTCCACCTCCGGAACAATGAAATGCGGTTTCTCTTTTTCGATGACCGAACGTAGCGCAGCGCCATCCAGCATAGAAACAACATGCGAACGATGCGCCACCTGCATGGCCGGTGCGTTGGCATAACGATCAACAGCAATGACTTCAACACCGTAACGCTGAAATTCAATTACCACTTCCTTTCCTAATTCACCCGACCCCAGCATCATCACTTTGATGGCAGAAGGTTTTAGGGGTGTTCCGATTTTTATAGACATTCTTTTTCATTCAAGTTTCGCGTTTCGGGTTTCAGGGCTTAAGGTGGACCTGAAACGTTGACCCTGGAATACTCACCCTCCCTCCATCTCCAGCACACTGTTACTATTGCTGATGCTGTCGCGAAGTTTGGCATCGGCTTCAATTTTGAGTTTGCGTCTGTAGAGCATTTCCAGGAATGATTCTTCCGGAGGTGTTGCCAGTGTATCGGCCAGGGTAATGGAGTCGCGAAGATGCGTAAGATGCAGAGCTTGTTCAATAACCAGATCGTTCAACTCATAAAGATCACAATCCAGTTTCTCTGAAAGTGTTTTCGGTAACGAAGTGAACTTTTGCCCGGATAATGCTTTGAAAGCCGGATCATCATTTACATACTTCAGAAAGTATCCGGTAATCGGCAATGCTGAATTTGAACCTTGCCCAAGTTTGGTACTTCTAAACCGAATGCGTGGATCATCCGCACCTACCCAGGTGCCAATGGCCAGGTAAGGTGTAAACGCCATGAACCAACCGTCAGCGTTCTGTTGTGTGGTTCCGGTCTTGCCGGCTATATCCGTATACACACCGTAACGCCAGCGAATGCGTGAGGCTGTACCTTCATGTACCACGGTGCGCAGCAACTGCTTCATTATTTGTGCAGTCTCGGTTGACAATGCACGCTTGGCGGATTCGGGTTTAAAATTTTTATACAGGTTTCCATCCAGGTCTTTAACACTGCTGATGTAGTAGGGCGAATTGGTAACACCATCATTTGCCAGGCAGGCATACGCAGTTGTCATCTCCATCAACGAAAGCGATGAAGCACCCAACGCAATGGAAGGAACATCCGGCATCTCGCTGTTAACACCCATTTTGCGCGCTAGCGCCATGGTGTTTTCTACACCGGCCTTATCAACAATTACTTTTACAGCAACTGTATTGACAGAATATGCCAGTGCCCCACGCATGGTGTACTCAACATTATAATCGTTTTGCGTGTTACGTGGTGTCCACTTGTCGCCTTCCTTATCGATGTAGGTTTGCTGGCTGGCTCCGATCAATTCACAAGGTGACGCCCCTTTTTCGATAGCTTCGGCATAAACAATCGGCTTGAAGATTGAACCCACCTGTCGCTTCGTGGATTCCTTCACGTGATCATATTGAAAGAAATCATGATCGATTCCGCCTACCCATGCGATTATCTTTCCGGTAGAAGGTTCCATCGCCAGAAATCCGGCATTGAGGTATTGAAGATGATGAATAATGGAATCAATCGGACTCACCACCGCTTCTTCCACGCCTTGCCAGGTAAAAAGTTTCATGGGTATAGGTTTCTGCAAGGCCGCCATGATTTCTTCTTCTGACATCTTCTGCTCCGCTAACGCCTTATAGCGGTTACTGCGATGAATTGCTTCATCGAGTACTTCTTCCCGTCCATGCCACGGTTTCTGTTTTCCCCAATGATCAAAGAATTGTTTTTGAAGTTCCGTCATTTGTTGGGTTACGGCTTTCTCTGCATACGCCTGCAGCCGGGAGTCCAGCGTAGTGTAAATTTTCAAACCATCGGTGTAGATGTTGTACAGGCCACCATCGGGTTTAGGATTGTTTTTACACCATTCCATCAACGCTGCTTTCAGATACTCACGGAAGTAAGGGGCCAATCCCTGGTGGTGCGATATCTTGTTGTACTGAAGATCAAGCGGGAACAATTTGAGTGAATCAAAGGCTTGCTTTTCCAATACATTATTTTTGACCATTTGCGCAAACACTACGTTGCGCCTCTTCTGTGCGCGTTCCGGAAACAACCGGGGATTGTAATACGTGGTGGCTTTCAACATACCCACCAGCACCGCAGCCTGATCGATGGAAAGTTTTTTTGCCGATGTGGAATAAAAACGTTGTGAGGCCGCCTCAATGCCAAAGGTGTTATCCGCAAAAGGAACGGTATTGAGATACATGGTGATGATCTCTTGTTTGGAATAGATCATTTCCAGTCTGCGCGCGGTAATCACTTCGCGAAGCTTGTTGATGAGCATCGACAACATCCAGTAACGCTTGCGCGGATATAAATTTTTAGAAAGCTGCTGGGTGATGGTACTGCCGCCACCCGAAGATTCATCCTGCAGAAAAATTGACTTCACCAGCACACGCCCCAAACTCATATAGTCGACACCACGATGATCGTAAAACCGGATGTCTTCAGTAGAAATCAACGCCTCAATTACCGCTGGCGAAATTTCTTCATACGCTACTTCGGTTCGATCCTGTATGTAGTAGCGGCCCAGCAGCACACTATCAGCCGCATAAATTTCGGAAGCCACCTGGTTCTGAATGTTTCGAAGCTCTCTGCGACTGGGTGTTTCAATCCACACCACCAGCAAAAGAATAAAAAAGAAAAAAACCGGGGGACCAAAAATCAGGGTGCGCTTACGGGCCTTCGGATGGGTTTGGTAGTAGTCCTTAACCTGTTGATACCAGCGCTGAAGGTACGCCCGGTAAGGTCTGAGTATTCGATAAACGCGAATGTAAAGGTACTTCAAGCCTCGGAGTTGTTTCTGCATAAATACCTTCATAGCGCCACCTTACTTGGGGGGTGGAAGATAGCAAACCGCTGAAAATCGTGCAACATGCGGTTCTAGGGTTCAAGGTTCAAGGTTCAGAGTTCAAGGTTTCAAGTTTCGAGTCTAATGTTTCGGGTTAGCGTAACGTTGAACCCGGAACCCGAAACTAAGACTTTCTGCACTCCACCATCCAATCCCACGGATAGGGCGCTCCCAGCCACGCAGGCGGTGATGCAAATTCTGTATACCAACTGTACTCTAATTTCTCGAGGGCGGTTACCGGAATTCCTGCTTCTTCAAACCACACCTCAAGTTCAGTAGCCAGGTAATGCTTGGTGGGTACGCCATTAATCGTCATGATGCCTTGCACAATATCGCGTTTGCTCTTCTTGTAGTAATCAAATTCGGTATCCGGAATATCGGCTGGCTTTACCTTGTCTTTTTTGTACAGGTCGATCATGCGCTGTGACGCATACAGGATTGATTCAACTGAAGGAATCACAACAATCGCCACACCACCCTTGTGAAGTGATTTTGAAATATTGCTGATGATCGCTTTGTTTTTTTCCACTTCAGGCAAAATGGCCACATTGCAACACAACGCAAAATCTGCAGGCGGAAGGTTTAAATTCTTCCGCGTAAGGTCCATGCGTTTGAATGTAATATTGGAATACGGATAGGCTTTTGCCTGCGTAAGGCACTCGGCCGATATGTCTATCGCTAAAATCTTTTTAAAGGTTGGTGCCAGGTATTCAAACGACTTACCAATGCCACAGCCAAAATCAATTACTTCATGTTGTGCATTGGCATGCTTGGCAAAATATTGTTGCAAAATCTGGTTCTTGTTGGATTTAAAAACATCAAATACTTCATCATCGTAGGTTGAGGCTATGTTGTTCCAGTGCGATTCCTGATCCATTAGGTTGAGGTTTTAAGGATTGATGTTTAAAGGTTTGAAGTTAAGATACAATTTTGATTACCGGATTATAATTCAATTTCTTTTGTCATGGTTTGTTAGCCTGAACTTACCGTTCGTAAAAATCCACATTGTATCAGAAAATACTTTGCTGTAAGTTTAATAAAATACAAACACTATGAAAATCATTCGCAACGCCTTTGTTTCTATACTGATCATCACTTTACCATCAATTGGTGCGCACGCACAAACCGATGGTTGGATTAATTTGTTTGATGGCAAAACCCTTAACGGCTGGAAAGCCAGTGAACACCCTTCAACCTTTTCCGTAGCCGATGGTGCCATTGTAGTGTTTGGCGATCGGGCTCACTTGTTTTATGAAGGATCGGTAAACCATCACACTTTTAAAAACTTTGAATTCAAAGCTACCGTTATGACAACACCCGGATCGAACTCCGGAATTTTTATTCACACCGCCTACCAGGAAGAAGGGTGGCCGACTAAAGGGTATGAGATTCAAGTGAACAACACGCATACCGACTGGCGAAAAACCGGAAGCGTCTATGCTGTGCAGGATGTAAAAGAAGTTTTTGTAAAAGATAATGAATGGTACACCGAACACATCATTGTACAAGGCAAAAAAATCACCGTGAAGGTGAACGACAAGATCATTAACGAATACACCGAAGGCGAAAACAGAAAACTAACAGGCGGAACCCTTGCGCTTCAGGGACACGATCCTAAAAGCAAAGTGTACTACAAAGATGTAATGATCAAAATACTGCCCGATTAATTCAGATTAAATCGATTATGAAAAAGATTCTCATCAGCTTTGTACTTCTTGCAGCTGTTGTTTTCGCCCAAGCACAACCCAAACCAACACGCCTCATCGTGCGCGGTGACGACATGGGCTTTTCTCACTCCGGCAACGAAGCGCTTATCAAATGTTACAAAGAAGGAATTGAAACATCTATAGAAGTGATCGCGGTATCGCCCTGGTTTCCAGAAGCGGTGAAGATGCTGAAAGAAAACCCGGGTGTTGATGTTGGATTACACCTGGCACTGACCAGCGAGTGGGACAATATTAAATGGAGACCGCTTTCCGATTGCAAGAGTCTGAAAGATAGCCGTGGATATTTTTATCCGATGGTATGGCCGAACAAAAACTATCCGGGGCAGGCTATCCTCGAAAACAACTGGAAGATTGAAGATGTTGAAAAAGAATTTCGTGCACAGATCGAACTGGCCCTGAAAGAAATTCCACAGATCAGTCATATTTCTGCCCACATGCTTTGCTCCCATCTTTCACCGGAAGTACAAGTACTAACCCGAACGCTGGCAAAAGAATACAAAATCGACATCGACCTGGACGAGCACCAGGTAACCTGGGTTGGTTATGATGGCCCTTCCAAAACATCGGAAGAAAAAATTCAGAGCTTTATCAACATGCTGAATAAACTTGAAGTCGGGAAAACGTACTGGTTCATTGATCACCCCGGTCTTGATGATGCAGAACTTCGTTCCATCCACCACATCGGCTACGAAAACGTTGCAATCGATCGCCAGGGCGTAACCGATGTATTTACCAGTGATAAAGTAAAAGCGCTGATCAAACAAAAAGGTATTCAGCTTATTGGCTACCGCGATTTGGTGAGTCCAAAAAAGTAAGCACAAAAAATTCAGGCTTAACAATTCCTTGATCGGTTTTATCGGTTATAAATCCGTATTTTCGCCAGCAAAATGACCACATGGAAATTATTGATTTCATCCTTCACGTTGACAAGCATTTACAGGACTTTATCATTGAATACGATAACCTGGTGTATGCCATTCTCTTTCTGATTGTATTTGTTGAAACCGGCCTGATTGTGATGCCCTTTCTGCCGGGCGATTCGCTTCTGTTTGCTGCCGGTATGATTGCCGCGCAAGGATCGCTGAACATCGCGCTTTTAATTCCGCTTTTACTCATCGCTACCTTCAGTGGCGATAATACCAATTACTTTGTCGGCCGTTTTCTGGGCCACAAAGCCTTGCAGCTAAAGCTCTTTGGTCGAGCCATAGTAAAGCAACAACACCTCGACAAGACACACGCGTTCTATGAAAAGCACGGACCAAAGACAATTATTCTCGCTCGCTTCGTTCCGATTGTAAGAACCTTCGCGCCTTTTGTGGCCGGTGTGGGCAGCATGTCGTATCGTACGTTCATTGTGTTCAGCATTACCGGTGCGTTGCTTTGGGTTGTCGGCATTACGCTGGCTGGGTACTTCCTGGGCGATATTCCTGTGGTGAAAAACAATTTCGAGAAAGTAGTAATTGGCATTGTGCTGCTATCGGTAATGCCTATTCTCTTTCAAGTGGCAAAAGGATACTTTGCTAAAAAAAGTAGCGCCCAATAACTCAGCAAAGCGTTACGGCCGCACTCTGACGTACTGCTCGATATTCAGCCGGTCTACTCCTGCTTCCTCAATTTTTTCCACACCCTGTTGAATCAGGGTGTCGTTTTGAATTTTTACTTTGAACTGAAAGGTGTGCCCCTCCCACTCGCGGGCATGGCAATACGCCAGGTACTCGGTGTACTGATCTCCTGTTAGTGTGTAACGGCCACCCCCCGCACCGAACATGGCTGCAGAATCTTTTCCGTGATGAAGATCATGACTTAAAAATGCGAAGTGTGATTTGTTAATCACTTTGATCATACTTTGCTTCTGCGTGTAATCGGTAACGGTAGTATCACCTTTTTCGATAATCGTTCCGGATATCAGTTGCCAGGTTCCTTCAATCGGAAGGGATGTGTTGGGTTCAGATGATTTCGTTTTACACGATACCAGCATTACCACCACAACAGCCAGCACAAGGTTTGAATTCATATTGAAAATATTTGTATCCAAGGTAATGGATTTGTTATCAGTTCTAAAGTTTTATCATCCGTAACCGCAGGCTGTTCAGCACAACACTCACCGAACTCAGCGCCATAGCCGCACCGGCAATCATGGGATTAAGCAGAAATCCATTTACCGGAAAAAGTACACCCGCAGCCAATGGAATACCGATGAGGTTATAGATGAATGCCCAGAATAAATTCTGCCGAATACCAAGTACTGTTTTTGTTGATAGCCTGAATGCCTTTGGTATGGATTGCAGGTCGGATGTGATCAATGTCATCTTCGCTACATCCATGGCGATGTCTGAACCTTTACCCATGGCAATGCTCACATCCGCCTGCGCCAATGCCTGCGAATCGTTAATGCCATCGCCAGCCATCGCTACTACCCTGCCTTGCTGTTGAAGTTCTTTGATAAACGTGTATTTATTATTTGGTGAAACTTCCGCGCGATAGTGTATTATCCCCACCTGGGCCGCTACGGCTTTTGCCGTTTGCTCATTATCGCCTGTGAGCATGTACACCTCAATACCTTCCGACTGCAACTGCTTAACTGCTGCCGCTGACGTAGATTTTATTTCATCGGCAATGGCCAGCACGGCCAACACGTTTTTTGTGTTACCAAAAAACACTACGGTCTTGGCGTGTTGTTGTAATTGGCTGGCTTCATCCTGCAAATAAGGATTAATGGCAAGCTCAAGTGAATCCACTAATTTTTTGCTCCCCACCACATATTGCTCCCCGTGATACGTCCCTTTTACACCCCGTCCGGTGATGCTTTCAAAACGTTGGAGTTCAACAGCCGCTACGCCATCGCGTTTCAGTTTGTTCGTTACCGCATCGGCCAACGGATGTTCCGATTGCCGCTCCAACGCGTAGAGTACTGAAAGACTTTCATCCACATTTGCTACATGCTCATTCCAAATCACATCGGTGAGCTGTGGTTTACCTTCCGTGATTGTACCGGTTTTATCCAGCACAATGTCAGTTACGCGGTGCGCCAGTTCCAGGCTTTCAGCATCTTTAATCAGAATGTTATTGTCGGCTCCTTTGCCAATACCTACCATGATGGCGGTGGGTGTGGCCAGCCCAAGCGCACACGGACAGGCAATCACCAACACGGTAACGGCCGCCAACAATCCGTGTGTAAATGCATTTTCACCTCCCGCAATCACCCACACTAAAAAAGTAATCACGGCAATTGCCATCACCACCGGCACAAATATTCCGGTAACCTTATCCACAAGTTTTTGAACCGGAGCTTTGCTGCCTTGTGCTTGCTGAACCATTTTGATAATGTGTGCCAGCACCGTATCACCCCCCACCTGCTGTGCTTCGAATTGAAAACTTCCTTTTTGATTTATGGTTCCGGCAAAAACCTTATCGCCAGAATTTTTGGCTGCCGGCAACGGCTCACCGGAGATCATGCTTTCATCCACGTACGATGTGCCCGAGGTTACTACACCATCCACCGGCATGCGCTCGCCCGGTCGTACTACTATCGTATCGCCAACCTTGACATTCGAAACCGGTATTTCCGATTCCACACCATTACTTATCACCCGAACCGTTTTGGGTTGTAAGCCCATCAGTTTCTGAATGGCCGATGATGTATTCGACTTTGCTTTCTCTTCCAGCAATTTGCCCAGCGAGATGAACACAATCACCACTGCAGCTGCCTCATAATAGACGTGTGCATGCAACCCACGCTGATGCCAGAATTCGGGAAAGAACGTATTGAAAACACTAAACACAAAGGCAATACCCGTTGAAAGCGCCACCAGTGTATCCATGTTTGCCTTGCCGAAACGCGCCTGCTTCCAGGCATGAATGAAAAAATTTCGGCCGAAGTAAAATACAATGGGGGCCGTGAGGACCATGGAAATAAAATTTCCATATGGCAGGTCCATAAAAAACATACCGATGATCACCACGGGAACTGCCAACACGCCCGACCAAAGCGTACGCCTTTTAATTTCTTCAACATGTTTTTGCTGCGCTTGCTGTTGTACAGCTTGTGGGTCCTCCGCCTCCACTACCAGATCATAGCCGATGGATTGCACGGCTTGCTGCAAGGCGGTGGGCGTTACGGCCTGCGCATCATACGCAACCCAAGCTGATTGATTAGCAAAATTAACGGTGGCGTCTTTTACCCCTGCCACCGACTTTAACATCGACTCCACACTTACGGCACAGGCCGCACACGTCATTTCCAGCACCGGGAAGGTGGTGTGTTTCAGTTGATCTCTTTTCTCCGCCATACTCAAGTAAGATTATATTCCACTACAAGTATACTGCGAAGCAGCCCCAGAAGTTTTACAGATTAACGCGATAGGTTTATATCATTTTTGGAGTGAGATGACACAATAAATGAATTATACGTCATCATGAGAATCGTTCTGATTTTCAATGAACGTTTGTGCATGAGCAGTGGCCGGTGTAAGATGTGCGTCACTGTCCACGTAGCCAAACGTTTTTTGAAAGATAATGCTTTTACCTTAAACCAAACCGGCCATTGCTCATGCACTGTGTTGGCTGCTGTACCAGTCAACGGTCTTTCAATCTATAGCCGTTAATTAAATTCATAATCTCGTCAGCACCTTTGTCCAAGTGCCCCAAATTCAGTTCGCCTTTTTTGTTGTCCGAAACGATACTTAATGTTTCTAGTCCCCCTTTACCTGAGTCCTTCTTCTCAATCTTAATGTCTTTTATCTCAGTCCACGGAAATTCAATAGGCTTTCCTTTTTCATTGATTTCAATTGAATTCGATGTCAGCTTAATAACAGGATTGTTATTCAAAAATTTTATCATAAAAATATACACAAAATAAAGAGCGACCCCATTCGCTGGAATTAACAAATATTTAACTTTCTCATTGTCCGCAAACTTGTCAGTGAAAAACACAAAGTATGTTGCTGCGATTACACACGATGAAAGGAAAACAATAATCGGTAATATTTTTTTCTTGTCGTACTTGATTTCAATTTTCTCCATCGTTAGGTTTTGATTTTTGGTATTGCCGCCAACAAGTCGATATAAGAAACCTTATGGCCTATATCCATCTAATAGAAAGATGCACCAAGAGATACAAACAGCCAAATCAACAACACTCAAAGCCACAACTGGTTTTCTCCGGATCATTCATTTTATCCAAACCATTGCCTGCAATTATAGCTTCTACTTCGTTGCTCGCTTGCTAAAATCCCATTCGGCCAGCAGTACTGTTCGGGGATCCAGCACCACGCGCTCGGGTTCTCCGTCATAGTCAAGGGTGAATTTTCCATTGGTGCTTGTCAGTTCAACCTTTCGAACATCGGGAAGAAGCTGGCCCTTCTTATAAATGCCAATTTCAACGGGTACCTTAAACGTGGTGCCATCTTGTTGTATTTGTGCAAGTTCAACCTCCATCACTTTCTTCTGTGCGTTGTATTTCCAACTTCCATCCAGCATCAGCTTGCCACCCTGGTGTAGCCACTGCTTAAAAAAATCTGTCAGCGCCAGGCCGGATACATTTTCCATCTCGGTTTGAAAATCGCTGGTGCTGGCTGTTCCATTCATGTACTTCCGGTAATAGTTCTGAATTCCTTTTTCAAATGCACTATCGCCCATCAGGTTCCGCAGCATGTGCAGCGTCCACGCGCCTTTTTGGTAGGTGTGGGTAGACGTAACCTTACTCATATCCGACAAGTTGTTATGCACAATGGTGTGCGTTGGATTCTTCACATAGAAATCAAACGTCTGCTTGCGTGCGCTTTGCATTTCTTTTACAAACTCATCGCGACCATACGCATGCTCCATAAACAACGCGGTGAAGTAGGTGGCAAAGCCTTCACTCAGCCAGACATCATCCCAGTCTGCTTCGGTTACCGCACAGCCAAACCATTGGTGCGCTATTTCATGGATCACTACTTTCTTCCAGCGAAAGTTACCATCGCCCGCCACCGACTTTTCATTATACAAAATAGCAGAAGCCGCTTCCATTCCTCCCGCCACACTACTGGCCTGTATGTTGGCCAGCTTCTCATATACAAACGGCCCAACGTAGCGCGTGTAAAACTCCAGCACTTCCTTGGTTGGCTTGGCAAAATCAGCAAAGCCTGCATCACGGTCCTGATGAAAGACCCACGTTTGAATCGACTTGCCATCAAACCAGTCAACATACTGCACGGCAAACTCCGCCACACCCAATACATACAACCAGGGCGAGATCGGCACCGATTGTTTCCAGTGTGTTCGCTTCTGCGTGACGTTGAGATTCGTTTCTTCCAGCAGCAATCCATTGGATATTACCTGGTAACGAACGGGTGCTGTAACCACAAATTCACTTGTTGCTTTTTCGGCAACGTGGTCGACTACCGGCAACCAGTGTCGTGTTAAATCAGGCCAGTTGTCGCTGAAGAACGTTCGATCACCATGCCGGTTGGGTTTTATGTGCAGTCCGGTTGCCGGAGTACCAGAGTAGGCTATTCGTAAGGTAACCTGTTCACGTTCGCGCGAAGGGTTGAGCAACGTAATGAGCAGCTCATTACTGGTATGGGTGAACGCTACCGTTTTTCCGGCTTGTGTAACTGCGGATACCGTCATGCCCTTGCCATTCGAAACGTTGGCCAAGTCTAATCGTACATTGCTAACGCCTTTCTTCTTGAATAAAATTGCAATCATTGCTATCGATTTGATTTCATCGCTATCATCGGATAAGGTGATATCAAATCTATAATGCAGTACATCAATATCCGGATTCTTTGGATAGTTGTCGGTTGCCCGCGCAGCAACACCAACACAAAGCAGTACAAAGACAATAAGGCGCATTACTCAAGAATTACTTTTTTGAAATAGAAAACAATCGGATCTACCACCGGTGTGGTGGTACTTTCAACGATGATACCTTGGGTATCCAGATCAACACGGGCCAACCCTTTGTCAGTTTGAATATCGATCGGAACGGCCATCCCCGGATTCAGAATTTTAATACTATACTTGTGCTCACCGGTCTGCTTAACCGAAACCGTAAGCTTTTCTGTGGTTCTTAAAAACAAATCGAACAAAGGCTTCAGGTCTTTTCCAGATGCAGCACTAAAAAATTTTTCCACATCGTCTGTATTCACCAGGTTATCATACGTGTAATCCGGATTGGTAACAAACTTTTTCAAAGCCGGAAAGAACACATCATCGCCAATCACATAGCGAATGGTGTGCATAAAGAATGCACCCTTACCATAAATATCGCGCTGGTAAACAGCATCGGTGTCGATATCTTTTCCGGGTGGCGGCACTACCGGTTTTTTGTTCTCGACATTGCGGGCTGTCTGCTGCATCAGTTTTCGATAGCCTTCCTCTCCTTCGTACTCGCGGATGTACATTGCATCACCGTAGGTATCGATCCCCTCCTGCACCCACATGTCGGCCCAGTCAATGCCAGTAACTTTGTTGCCCCACCACTCGTGACCAAATTCATGATGCACCTGGTCGTCAAAATCTTTCCCTCCTACTTTACGGTATTTGAAATTAGCGCCATACGTATTGGAAGTCTGATGCTCCATGCCGGGATGTGAC
>Ga0315910_10001851_pt1 | contig 19130 bp, 13 predicted proteins | sample EdamamesoilMG_FD_204470 | JGI IMG/M metagenome (GOLD analysis project Ga0315910, IMG submission 204470) | Garden soil microbial communities collected in Santa Monica, California, United States - Edamame soil | ecosystem: Environmental > Terrestrial > Soil > Garden | place: USA: California...
GCCGACGCAACGGCCAATCTCCTGCCGACTGCGTGAATGCATCTGAAATGACTGTACTCCAAATCCATTCTGGCAACAGAGGCTTTGGGCATCGGCATTCCATCCTTCAGAAGTTGGAAATGCACGGATGCGCGCGGGCTGCTCCATGCCTTCAAATGACAGCGGAAACGCCGCGGTAAACGCCTGGCGGCCGGCGTAGACTGGGACTTTTCGCCAGCTGGAGTTATGCGAGATGAAAATCCTGGCCCGCCTTGTCACGATATTGTTGCTTTGCAGCGTTCCGGTCGCCCACGCGCTCGACAAACTCACCTTCCTGACCAACTGGTACGCCGAAGCGGAGCACGGCGGCTTCTACCAGGCCGTGGCGGAAGGCATCTACGAAAAGCACGGGCTCGACGTGAAGATCGGCATGGGCGGACCGCAGGTCAACGTTTACCAGTTGCTGCTGGCGGAGAAAGCGGACTTCGTGATGGGCTACGACTACGCCACCCTCAGCGGCATCGAGCAAGGGCTGCCGCTCGTCACCGTCGCCGCCAATTTCCAGAGCGAACCCGTCGGATTGATCGCGCATCCCGATGTCACGAAAATCGAGGACCTGAAGACGCGCACCCTGCTGATCGGGCAGGCGAGCGAAACGACCTACTGGCCCTGGCTCAAGGCGAAGTACGGCTTCACCGAAGCCCAGAAAAAACCCTATGCCTACTCGGTGCAGCAATTCCTGATCGACAAGAAGGTGGCGCAGCAGGGCTACATTACGTCCGAGCCGTTCGCCATCGAGCAGGGGGGCGTCAAGCCGGTCATCTTCCACCTGGCGCGCTACGGCTATCCGCCCTACGCGCAGACCGTCGTGGCGCTCACGAAAACGGTGAAGGACCGGCCCGACGTGGTCAGGCGCTTCATCGAAGCCTCGGCATTGGGATGGAAAAGCTACCTGAAGAATCCGGCGCCGGGCAATGCGCTCATCCGCAAGGACAATCCGCAGATGGACCAGGCGCAACTGGATTTCAGCGTGGCGAAGCTCAAGGAATACGGCATCGTGGATGGCGGCGATGCGAAGACCCAGGGCCTGTTCACCATGACCGACGCGCGCTGGAAACGGACTTTCGAAGCGATGCGCGACTCGAAACTGGTGAAGCCGGACGTGGATTACAGGAAGGCCTACACGCTGGAGTTCGTGAAGCAGGTCAAAGTCCTGCCCTAGACCTGCCTGCATGCTGCCCCGGCTCGCATCGTACGAGGCGGTCTGCCGCGCGTTCTCCTGGCAGATCCCCGAGCGCTACAACATCGGCGTCGACATCTGCGACAAGTGGGCCGCCGACCCCGCGCGCCTGGCGCTGGTCCACGAGCGCCGGGACGGCGAAACGGCGCGCTTCACCTTCGCGGACCTGAAGCGGCTGTCCAACCAGACGGCCAATCTCTTCGCCGCCCGTGACGTTCGCGCGGGCGACCGCGTCGGCATCCTGCTTCCGCAGGAACCGGAAACCGCGATCGCGCACATCGCGGCGTACAAGTGCGGCGCGATCGCCGTGCCCCTGTTCACGCTGTTCGGAACCGACGCGCTGAAATACCGCCTGGGCGATGCCGGCATCAAGGCGCTGATCACCAACCGCGCCTGCCTGCCGAAGGTCGATGCGATCCGCGCCGACCTGCCGGCGCTGCAGACCGTCCTCTGCATCGACGGACCGGGGCCCGGCGCGGAGGATTTCCATGCCGCCCTGCGCAGAATGAGCAGCGACCATGCGCCGCGCGACACCCGGGCGGACGATCCCGCGCTGATCATCTATACCTCGGGCACGACCGGCCATCCCAAGGGCGCCCTCCACGCGCACCGGACGCTGCTCGGCCACATGCCCGGCGTGGAGATGTCGCACAACCTGCTGGGGCAGGAAGGCGACCTGATCTGGACGCCGGCGGATTGGGCATGGATCGGCGGCCTGGTGGACGTCCTGTTCGCGGCGTGGCAACTGGGCGTGCCGGTAGTGGCCCGGCGCTTCGAGAAGTTCGACGCGGAATCGGCTTTCGACCTGATGGCCCGGCATCGCATCCGCAACGCGTTCATCCCGCCCACCGGATTGAAGATGATGCGCAATGTCAGGGATCCGCGCGCGCGGTGGGAGATCGACCTGCGCTCCCTTGCGAGCGGCGGCGAATCCCTCGGGGCCGAACTGCTGCAATGGGCCCGCGAGACTTTCGGCGTCACCATCAACGAGTTCTACGGGCAGACCGAATGCAACATGACGCTATCGTCCTGCGAGGCCCTGTTTCCGGTGAAGCCCGGGGCGATCGGCAAAGCCGCGCCGGGGCACGAAGTGGCGATCATGGACGACGGCGGATCGCGGGTGCGCAACGGCGAGGTCGGCAACATCGCGGTGCGCAACCCCGATCCCGTCACCTTCCTCGGGTACTGGAACAAGCCCGAGGCGACGCGCGAGAAATACATCGGCGACTGGCTCATCACCGGCGACACCGGGTCGCTGGATGACGCCGGCTACGTGACCTTCGTCGGCCGCAACGACGACGTGATCACCAGCGCCGGGTATCGCATCGGGCCGGGACCCATCGAGGATTGCCTGCTGGCGCATCCCGCGGTGCGCATGGCCGCAGTGGTCGGCGCGCCGGATCCGGAAAGGACGGAGATCGTGAAAGCCTATGTCGTGCTCAACGACGGCTTCCCGGAAAACGAGGCCCTGACGCGCGAGCTCCAGGATCACGTCCGCAAGCGCCTCGCCGCCCACGAATATCCCCGGCAGGTGCGCTACGTCGACGCCCTGCCGCTCACCACCACCGGGAAAGTGATCCGCCGCGAGCTTCGCGAGCGGCGGGACTAGGCGCGGCTAACGCGCCTCGGGCCGGAACCCGCCGCCACCGGCGCTTCTGCCGCCGCCGTCTCCGCGCGACCGGCTTTCCATCCGGGGCCGGCCCTCGATGCGGCGTTCGGCACGCGGCTGCGGCGCGGCCCGCTGGGCCTGCGGCATGGACACGGACGGGGGACGGGCCTGCGTCGCGGGCGCAGAATAGCGCGGCGCTTGCGTCTGGGCCTGCGGCCGCGACGAGAAGTCGCGGCGGTCCTGGCGGCTGAATTCCCTGCGCTCCGATGGAAGCGCATCGCGACGTTGCGGTTGCGCCCGTCCCGCCGAATTCTCACGCCGGTCGGATCGATCAAAGTCGCGCCGCTCGGGCTGCGCCACGGACGGACGACCCTGTGCCGGGGGCATCGCCCGCTGGACCTGCGGCGATTGCTGCGCAGCCTCGGGCCGGACTCCGCCGTCGGCACGCTGGCGGTTGTCATCGCGATTCCAGCGCCCGTTGCCCTGGATGCGGGGCAGTTCGCCATTGGGCGGGATGCGTTGCGGCGACGCAGCCGCATTTGAACGATCGGCGCGGCGGTCGTCGTCGCGGTTCCAGCGATCAACCCCCTGGGCCCGTTGCGGTTCGCCATTCGGCTGGACGCGCTGCGGCGAACCGGGCCGGTCCGAACGGTCTGCACGACGATCGTCATCTCGATTCCAGCGCCCGTTGCCCTGGATGCGGGGCAGTTCGCCGTTCGGCCGCGCGCGGTAGGGCGTACCCGCGCCTGGGCTTCCGTCGGCCCGGCGGCCGGCGCCCGCGGCAGCGGACGGCAATCCATCCCCACGGCGTTGCGTGAAGCCGTTGCGGTCCCTGCCTTCGCGTCGGCCGCCATCGCCGAACGACTGGCGCGTGCCGTCCGGCCGCGTGATGTAGCCGCGGCCACGCTCGGGCGCGCCCGCCACGCGACGAGGCGGCTCGACGCTGCGGTTCCTTGCCACGTCCTTGCGATCCCAACGGTTGTAGATGTTGGCAACGTTGTTGCGTCGCACGTTCGCCTTGTTGATGGTCACGTTGTTGATGACCGTGACATTGGCGCGATGAACGGGGCGGGCGTACCACGGTCCCCATGCGGGGCGGTAGCAAAGCGGGCGCGGTCCCCAGTACGCGGGACGCCAGTACGCGGGACCCCACGGGCGCCACCAGGTATGGACGAAACTGAACCCGAAGCCCCAGGTGACCGGCGCGCTGTACCAGTACGTGCCGATCCACGGCCGGTAGTGCCAGCCCGATCCGTATACCACCACGTAATCGCTGGAGAGGTACGAGCCGACATAACCCGGCGTGTAGCCGACGTAGACCACGTCCGGCGTGGCATCGTAGACCCGCACGTAGGTCACGTTGTGGATCGGCGAACTGCGCGGGATCGAGTACACCACCGCCGGGACGTTGGTTGCGACGGCCCAGGGCCCGAACGGGGAAACCGCCGTGAACCACACGCCGTTGTCGAGCGCGTAGAACGAGTTCTCGCTGACCCGGATCACGGGAATGGGCGCGTTCACCGCGCGCTGCAGGGAGGTGCCCTCCACCGGCTGGAAGGAAGGATCGCCGTCGTAGCGCACGGAGAGGCTTGCCGTGGCGCGATTGACGGTGGCAACCTGCGGAACGCTGTTCTCAATGGCTGCCTCGCGCGCCTGCGGCGTTCCCGCCACTGCGGCGCGCACGCTTTCCGTGGGATGGGCGTCGGGAATGCGGGCGAAGTCCCCCGGCAGGCTGGCGGCCGACACGTATTCCCAGGAGGTCGGGCCCAGGTTGCGCGCCCGGAACCAGCGCCCGGAAATCAGCACGTAGTGGGTCTGGCTTGCCGTGTCCAGGAAGATCCGGTTGGGCGAATTGTTCACGTACAGCAGCCGGGTGTTCTCGATCGGCGAGTACTGGGGCGGGCCTTCCGTCTGCAGCAGCTCCGTCGGCGTCGTGCTGACGTGGATGGCCGGGGTTGCGGTCGACGGGCCGCTGCCCTCGTCCGGCTCCAGCAGGTCGACCTGGTTCTCCCTGACCGCGACTTCCTTCGCCTTTTCGAGGGATGCGGGCGTGTTGGACGCTGCAGTCCATGGCCCTTCCAGCTTCTGCGCCTCCATCCAGCGGTCGGAGACATAGAGGTAGTAACGCGCTTGTGCCGCATCGAACAGCATCAGGGCGCGGGTATTGACCACGCGCTGGAGGCCCGTGTCGGGGACATCGCGCAACGTCGGGGTGCCATCGATCGGCACCAGGATGGCAGGCTGCTGGCTGAAGACGATCTGCGGCACATCGTTCTTGACGGGCTGCGCCGCGGTCTTGCGCGTGACGTCATCGATCGCGAGGTCGTTCTGCAGGCGATCCTGCGACGCCTGCCAGGTCTTGGGCCCCAACTGGCGGCGCATCGCGGCCAGGTAGTCGCCGCTGTTCGCGCCCAGGGTCGGAAAATCCGCCTTGGTCAGTTCGAGGTCCCTGATGGTGATTTCGCCCGGCGCACCCGGCTGGGTCTGCGCCGAAAGCCACACCACGCCGAATTCCGGCGATTCCGCGCCGTCGCGAGTGACGGCCACCGCGGAACGGCCTTCGAGCTTGCCGCCCTTCCAGCTGTCGAACTGCGGCTGGTAGACTACGAAATCCGTGCCGGCATCGTCGAAACGCACGGGCCACGCGGACGCGGGCAACGATGCCGGCGCGTTTTCCGCGACCCCTTCATCGTCGTCGCCGTCCTGGGATTCCTGCGCGAACACGCCTGCAGGCAGGGGGCCCGCGAGCAGGGCCAGGATCAGGGAAATGCTCCAGAACTTTTTCATGACGCGCCCTCCTCATGGTGGTATTGGCGCACGCTGCGATCGGGTCTCGCCGCTGTTCCAGCGAGCCTCACCCGTATGAGGAGACAACGTAATGCAAAGTTGCAGGTTGACGCGAAACGAATTGTCACGCAGTGTCACGCCCCGCGCGGGGCGTGACACTGCGTCAGGGAACGAGCAGGGGACGCAGCGGACGCACCTGGAAATCGTTCAGTTTCACGAAGCGGAAGCCATGGTCCTGCAGGGTTTTCAGGCCGATCGCCAGGCCTTCCGCGGTATCGGATTCGGGGCGGTTGACATGGGCGATGATGATGTCGCCGCTGCGGACCTTGCCGAGGCGCCCGACGATGCGCTTGCGCGAGAGCCGCGCGCCCGAATCCGCATTGACCGAAAAACCGGCCACCTTGTAGCCCATGCCTTCGATGACCTTGACGGACTCCGCGTCGTATTCCCCGGTGGCCCCGCGATACCAGCGGGGCTGGGCGCCGGTTGCGTTTTTCACGGCACTCGCGCCGCGCGAGATCTCCCGTTTCAGGTGGGCGACGTCGAGCTCTCCGGGAATGCCGTAGACCAGGCGGTCGCGGCCGATGAATGCCGGCACGTGGTTGGCACCGTGGTTCTCGATGTCGAACAGGTCGGGATGTCCCACCAGTTCCGACAGCGCGGCGGGATTCTTGCGCAGCCACTTGCGGGTCGCAAAAATGGTTGCCGGAATCCCGCGATCGACGAGGAAAGCGATCAGGTCGGCGTCGTAGGCGCCGCCGCAGGCATCGAGCGTGAGGGCCGCGACTTTCGCGTCGTCAGGCAGGTCCAGGACCTGGTGGAGCTCTACGGGATTCGAATCGGCGAGGGCAAGGCCGCTGGCGGCCGCGAACAGCAGGAAAGCGAAGGTGCGCATGAACCCATTAACGGCCCGGCGGCGTTTTGGTTGAATGCGCGATAGTACATCGGCATCACCCCAGGACGCGCCACCACAGCCAGGCCCAGGCAATCGCCAGGGTGGCGAGGGTTACGGGAATGCCCGTGGCGGCATGCCGCCTCCAGTCGATGCGGATGCCGCGGCGGGCGGCTGCGTCCACAACGATAATGTTGGCGATGCTGCCGACGATGAACAGGTTGCCCGCGAGCGTGCTGGCGAGGGCCAGGAGCGGGCCCGCGAGTTCATGGGTTGCCACCGGGAGCAGCAACATCACGGCCGGCACGTTCGACACGATGTTGGAGAGGACGAAAGCGGAAACGAACAAGGCCCCGGGCTGGTGCATGTCGAAGCCCATGCTCGCCATTTCCGCGACGGCCTCCTGCGTGAGGCCGGTCTTGTCGAGCGCATGGTTCACCACGAACAACCCGACGAACAACACCAGGAGCTGCCAGTCGACCAGGCCCAGCATTTTGTGCGAATGCAGCCTGCGGCTCATCATCAGCACGCCCGCCGCGGTGAGCGCGACGACTTCGCGGGGATACGGCGCGGCCAGGAACAGGACGAACACCACTGCGGCCACGCCCAGGCCCTTGCCCGTCTGCCAGCGGTCGATCGGGGGCGGCGGCTCGACATGCGGGGGCAACGCAGCGGTCGCCGCCTCCTCCGCCGCAAGGCTCCACGCGCCGCGGGTGCGCCAGGCAATCAGCGCCCAGATCACAGCCAGCCCGAGGGTCACCGGCACGGCTGCCTCGAGCAGGTAGGCGGAAAAAGACAGTCCCAGCTTCTCGCCGATCAGCATGTTCTGGGGATTGCCGATCAGCGTCAGCGCGGAGCCGACGTTGGCGCTGCAGGCCAGCGCCAGCAGGAAGGGCATCGGGTGCAAGCGGCGCGCCAGGCAGACATCGATCAGCACGGGCGCCATGGCGAGGCAGATGACGTCGTTGGTGAACACCGCGGACAGCGCGGCAACGATGGCGATCAGGGCCGCAAGCAGTAATGGAGGCGACAGCGGCAGATGGCCGGTGCGGTGGGTGATCCAGGCGTAGAAGCCCGCCATCCGCAGCTGCGCGGACACCACCATGAAGGCGAAGAGCAGGATCAGGGTGGGAACGTGGATCGCCTGCCAGGCCTCGTCGAGGCTGAGCGCGCCCGCGCCGACGAGCGCGATGGCGCCCAGCAATGCGATGCCCGTTCGATCGAGGGAGAGGAATGGCAGGCCCCCGAGGATCATGCCCAGGTACACCACTCCGAAGACCAGCAGAATTGTCGCTTCCAAGCTAGTTCTTGTGCCGTTGCGCCTGCCGCAAGTCTACGCCATCCGGCGTTCCGCGCCGCGCCGGGCTAAACTTCCCGGCAGTCATGGAAGAGAAGGACTACAGCGCCGACGTCGCCGAGCACAAGTCCCCCGCGATGCGGGCGCTGTTGATCGTGGCGGGCAACCTGTTCGTATTGCTGGGGCTCATCGGGCTGGTGCTGCCCGTCATGCCCACGACGGTCTTCCTGCTGCTCGCCGCGGCCTGCTTCGCCCGCGCCTCGACCCGGTTCTACAACCTGCTGCTCAACAGCCCGGCATTCGGCCCGGCCATTCTCGAGTGGCGCCGCCATCGCAGCATCCCCTGGCGCACCAAGCTGGTGGCCATGGCGGTCACCGCGCTCAGTTTCGCGGCATCCATCGTCCTGTTCCTGCGCGACCCGCGCTTGCAGATCGCGATGGCGGTGGTCGGCCTGGCGCTCATGATAGGCCTGTATCGCATTCCCTCCCGCGACCGGCCGGGGCGCAAAGCCTGAGGACGCTGGCCCGCGGCGCACCGCCGATTCCGGGCGTGAGACAATCGCCCTATCCAACTGAAGGAGTCCTGTCGTGGGCAATACGCTGAACGCGGCGCAGATCGCGAAGTACCGCAAGGAGGGCTATGTCTTCCCGGTTCCGGCCCTCTCCGCATCCGAGGCCGCCGATATTCGGAACGTCATCGAAGGCTTCGAACGCAGCAGCGGCAAGGTCGCCGGACTCGTGATCCGCAACAAGGGCCACCTCAAACTGAAGCGCCTGTACGACCTGATCTTCCACGACAAGGTGCTCGACGCCGTCGAATCGGTTCTTGGACCCGACATCCTGTGCTGGGGCTCGAGCCTGTTCGTCAAGGAAGCCAACGATCCCGGTTTCGTCGCCTGGCACCAGGATTCCTATTACTGGGGCCTGGAACCCGACGACGTGGTCTCGGCGTGGATCGCGCTCTACCCGAGCACCCTCGAGAATGGCGCGATGCAAGTCGTGCCGGGCACGCAGACCATGCCGCCGCTTTCGCACCGCAAGTCCGCCGCGGGCAGCGCGAACATGCTGTTCACCCACGAAGAGCTGGCGGACGACGTGGATGAATCGAAAGCGGTCGACATTACCCTCGCGCAGGGCGAGATGTCGCTCCACCATGTGAAGATCCTGCACGGTTCGCCGCCCAACCGCTCCCCCGGCCGTCGCATGGGCTACGCCATCCGCTATGTGGCGCCGCACGTGAAGCAGCGTGGCGACGTCAATTCCGCAACCCTGGTGCGCGGCCAGGATCGTTTCGGATATTTCGCCAGGGATCCGGTGCCGGCGCGAGACATGGATCCCGACATCGTCGCTTTCGTTGACCGTCCGCACGGCGGCATGCCGCGCGGGAAGTCGGCGGCCTGAGGTTATCGCGTCACGGGGATGGAGCGCACTGCATGAAAGGGCCCGCCCTGCTGCTGATCGTCGTCGGCCTGATGCTCGGCCCCGGTTATTACTATTTCATCGAATTCGCCAGCGGCGAGGCGGTGGAAACCCACCAGCTCACCGAACGCAATGCCCGCTGGGTACTGCCCGACGGCGCCATCCTGCGACTCAAGAGCGGGCTCGCCTACAAGCCGGTCGCCCTGGACATGGGCCCCGAGAGCAACCGCTACCGCCTGCGTTTCACGTTCGACATGATGCCGCGCGATGCGATCCCCTCCGGCGTTCACAACACTTATCAGGTCAGCGTGCTGCAGGGCGACCTGGCGATCTTCGAACGCAACTTCGAGGTCGCCGGAAGCGGCGCTGAAAAGGTGGCAACGCAGCCGTTCGACGTCGTCTATCCCGGCAGTTACATTCTTTTGATCGAGGAGGTCGGCACGCCGCCGCTTGGCGTGTCGGGCGTAAAGCTGGAAGTGATCGCGAAGGCGGAAAAGCCGAGGATGTGGCTGGCATTCTGCGGGCTTGTCCTGATGGGGGCGGGCATCCTCGTCGTCCTGCGCGACATGATCAGGAAAACGGCGAGGCCCCGATTCTGAACCGACGGGAGGCTGGGCAATGATCTGGCTCGTCACCGGGTTGATCCTGTTCTTCGGCGTTCACCTGGTTACCGCCGCGCGAAGTGCGCGGGCCAGCCTGGTCGCTCGCATCGGCGAAGGTCCCTACAAGGGCCTCTATTCGCTGGTCTCGCTGGCCGGATTCGCGTTGATCGTCATCGGCATGGGCAAAGCGGAACCCGTGCAACTGTGGACGCCGCCCGACTGGGGCCGAACCCTTGCAGTCTGGGCCATGCCCCTTGCCCTGATCCTGCTCGCGGCATCGTTCGTTCCGGGAAATCTCCGCCGGATCACGGCGCACCCCATGCTCTGGAGCATCGCCTTGTGGGCGCTGCTGCATCTGATCGCCAACGGCGACCTTGCCGGCTTGCTCCTGTTTGCTTGCTTCGGTGCGTATGCCTTGTTCGCAATGCATTCGCAGACCGCGCGAGGCGTCCGCCCCGCGGATCGCAAGAGACCGTATGCTTATGACGCTGCAACCGCAGTCGCCGGATTGCTGCTGTACTGGGCGTTCTTCACCTGGCATGGAACATTGTTCGGTCCTGGCCCGTCGGCAGGCTGACAACAGGAAAACACGGAGGTCAGATTGGGCAAGGCAACACCGGCAGTCCTGCTCGAATACGTCGACGGTCTCAGGACCCATGACATCGCAAAGATCGCGGGCACGATGGCGGACGATCTCAAGTTCATCACCGCCATCCGGATCCTCGACAAGGAACCGGCGCTGAAGATGCTGACGGCGCTCTACGCCGGATTCCCGGACTGGAACTACAAGTACAGGGAAGTCGAGGATCGAGGACAGGGCAACTACGCCATCAAGTGGGACCAGGGCGGCACGCACACCGGCACCTGGGCCATGCCGGGGATGGACCCCCTCCCGCCGACCGGCAAGACCGTGCGCATCCCAGAGCACTATTTCTACTACCGGGTCGCAAACGGCAAGCTGACGATCATCTTTCCCGAGCCGTTCAAGGGCGGCGCACCGCGCGGCATCCTCGAGCAGATCGGGGTGGAGCTCCCGCCGATCTAGGACAAGCCGGCTATCGGGAATCTGCCGCCATCAATCGCTGCGTACGCATCATATGAACGCGCGAAATCGCCTGCATCAGCACCGCGCACCCCAGGGAGATGAGGAATGCGGTGCCGAGGCGGGTCGCAGGGAGCGTCAGCACCAGGGCAATGCAAAAGACGCTGAAAGAGTAGTAACCCAGCACCATGCCTCGCAGCAGATTGGTCGCATACGCAGCCCCGGAATGCCGGTGCGAAAAGACCGCCAGCACCGGGGCCATCATCGGGAACATTGCAAATGCGCCGCTGAGCTGGGGCCCGAGCGCAGAAGAAAACTGGGTGACGAGCAGCACCAGCGAGACGCCGCTGCCCATGCGCCACAACAGGTCGTTGGCCGGCTTGGATGTGTCCAGCGTCGACAACCCCGTTGGCGGATAGAGGCGGGGCGCGAGCAGAAGCACCGCGATCACCACCGGAACCGCCAGATAGAGGGAAGGGCTCCAGAAGTACAGGCAGGCGACCACCAGGAAGTAGCCGGTAAAGCCTGCCAGGAGACTGGGCGCCCACGAAAAACGGGTGGCGCTCCAGGCATAGCACAAGCCGAATGTCAGGTTTCCGAGCACGGCCGTCAGCGTGCTCAATGCGGCGCTGGCTGCAAACGTCGCCCCGTGCTGGAGGGCAACGATGAACAGGATGGGCGCGCTGAGGATCGGGAATGCGGACAACCAGCCGCCGACGGCCGGTCCCCATCGACGCCCGGCGAGGGTCATTGCCCAGATGAGCACCGGCACGAGAATCAACTTGATGGCGAGAATCATGTTCGCGACGCTATCGAATCGAACTCCGGTTCAGGGCCTGCACTCGTTTCGCGCACCCGTGAAGTATAGGCCGCTCCCGCAATGCGGCCGAATCCAGGGACCCATCGACGGGACGGGTCGACTCAAGGCGCCGGATCGACTCAAGGCGCCAGGTTGACTAAAGGCGCCGGATCGATTCAAGGCGCCATGGTCTCGGGTGACACTTCCCATCCCGCCTCGACCCCTCCGGGCAGCATCTGGCCCCGGTCTTCGCCGACTTCCGCGTCGATCAGGCGATTGAGCTTCTCATTCATCGCGACGATGAGTTCCCTGTTCGGCTTGTCGCCCATTGCCAGGTTCGTCATTTCCAGCGGATCGGTTTTGGAGTCGTACAGTTCGACGTCGTTGAACTTGTAGATATCTTCCAGGGTCTCCGGACGATTGTGCTGCTTCGGCGAGAAATAGCGCGCGAACACATAGCGGCCGTCGTAGACGTACCGGACCGCGCCGCGCTTTCGCATGTCGGGAACAATGCCGGCTTGCTTGAGTTCGCTGCCCTTCCCGCCTTGCTTGATGTGGGCAACCGCCTTGTTGAGAAAATCCCCGTCCAGGTAAGCGAACATGTTGTAGTTGAACAGCACGCCGTCCCGAACCGCATTGATATCGGCGCGATCCGGCGCGCCAAGCATCCCGGAGAAATCCTTGCCGGGGAGGCCCTTGACGATGCTTGCCCGCTTCTCCGGCGCAACACCCGTCAGCGCGACCAGCGTCGGCGCAATATCCACGTGCGAGGTCAAGGCTCGACATTGCCTGCCTCCCGCGTAGGCCGGATGCGAAACAATGAGCGGCACGTGGTTCTGCTCGCGATAGGAAACCGCGCCCTTCGCATGCAGCTGGTGGGCGCCGTCCATGTCCCCATGGTCCGCCGTGAGGATGATGATGGTGCGGTCGGCCAGGCCCGAGGCGTCGAGCTCGGCCAGGATCGCCGAGATGTTGCGGTCCACGTCGCGCAGGCAATTCAGGTAATAGTTATGCCGCCGGCGCCAGCGGGGTTCTTCATTGGGGATCTCGCCTACCAGCGCATCGTGCGCACGCAGGAAGTCGCGATGCGCGGGCGGACGTCCCGGTGCGTCGAGCGCCTGTGCGTGGCTGGGCGGAAGGTTGAAACGCCATTGCTTCGCATACAAGGGATCGGCGGGCTCCCTGACGACATTCGTCAGCGCCTTTGAAGCCTGCAGCGGCGTGCCGGGCGCATCCGTGTCATAGAACATGACGTCATGGGGATTGACCAGGTTGACGGCGAGAAACCACGGCCTGGATTCCGCGGCCAGTTCCCGTCCCTTGCCCCGCAGCCAGCTGCCGGCCATCGCCGTGATCACCCCATCATGCAGGTAGCCGCCCTGGTGGTGCGCGATGATGTCTCCCACGCCGAGATAATCCGAGAAACCGTAGGCTTCCATCTCCTGGGTGAATATCTTCGTCGGCGTGCCCAGTTGGTTGACCGTCTCGAATTCCTTGGTCAGGTGCCACTTTCCCTTGTACGCGCTGTAGTAGCCCGCCTCGCGCAACATGTCGCCCGTCGTGCGAATTTCCGTCGACATGCTGTCGATCCAGGGAAAATTCGTATTGTCGAACATCCTGGTTTGCTGGATGTGCTGGCCGGTGTAGATCACGGATCGCGACGGCGTGCAGACACAGGAGTTGATCCTGTGATTCGTGAACGTCGTTCCCTGCTTCGTCAGGCGTTCATGGCCGGGAAGCTTGAAGCCGACGGGCAACTCGCCAGGCTGGAAGAAACGCTCCTGGTCGGTAAGGATGAAGATGATGTTGTAAGGGCCGCCATGACGCGCGCCCCGGGATGCCTGGGAACCCGGATCACCCGATGCGGAGGCCACGTTCGTCGCGCCATCGATGGCACCCAGGCCCAATGCCGTCACACCCGCACCGGCGACCCGCAGGAAGTTGCGCCGGGAGATGGAATTGTCGGCTTCGTTTTTATTCTTCATGTTTTTCCCTGTGCTCCATTCGTAATGCTTCGTAGTGCGTGCCTGCACGGCGCCCGACCCGCGGCGGGATGTCGCATTCCTGCTGCGCAACGTCCGCCTCCCCGGAGGGGCGCGCACGGCCCGGACGCCGGACGAACAGCCGCCGGCTCCTTGCGTTTCACGTTGTGGTCTGCGGCGGGTCAACCGCCACTGCGGGGGTGCTGCCGGTCCTTCCCGGGTCGCGAGAGGACTGGCCAGCGCCAGAAGTGACTAGCCTGGAACGGCGCGCGTGACGACGGATGCCAGTGTACTTGAGTTGGGAATCTTGCGACACGGGACGCCCGGCAGATCCGTTGCCGGACCTGCCGGGCCGCAAGATCAGGCGACGCGACGAGCCTGGGATGAATTCTCGCCGGCGATGGCCTTTTCGATCTCCGCCCAGCGCGCCCGCACCTTGGCGAGATGCTCTTCCTTGACATGGCCGTACCCGCGGATGTGCTCCGGCAGGCTGGCAAGGTCGAGTACGAGCGGCAGGTTGTCCTTGTCAAGCTTCGCCAACGCGCTTTCCAGGGACTTGCGATAGTCCTCGATCAGCTGCCGCTCGGTGCGCCGTTCTTCGGTCTTGCCGAACGGATCGAGTGCCGTCCCGCGCAGGAAGCGGAATTTCGCCAGCAATCCGAACGCCTTCCACATCCAGGCGCCGTAGCGAGACTTGACCAGGTGGCCCTTCGCGTCGCGCTTCGATAGCGAAGGCGGCGCAAGGTTGAAGCTGATCGAATAGTCGCCTTCGAAGGTCGACTGGAGCTGTTTCACGAAATCGCCGTTGGTATACAGGCGCGCGACCTCGTATTCATCCTTGTAGGCCATGAGCTTGAACAGGTATTTCGCCACGACCTTGGCCAAGGCGTCGCCGGTGCCCAGGCGCTCCTCCGCCGCTTTTGCCTTCTCGATGAAGTCCGAGTATTTCCTGGCATAGGCGGCATCCTGGTATTCGGTCAGGAACTTGACGCGCTTCGCCACCAAAGCATCCAGGCGCTGCGGCATTTGCACGACGACCGGCTGTCCCGGGAGGGCCGTTTTTTCCACTTTGTCCAGGTCCACCGCGGCGCGGCGGCCCCACAGGAAGGCCTGCTTGTTGGCATCGATCGCCACGCCGTTCAATTCGATTGCCCGATTGATGGCCGCTTCGCCCAGGGGGATCAGGCCCTTCTGGAACGCGAACCCGAGCATGAACAGGTTGGCGGCAATGGAGTCGCCCATCAGCGCGGTGGCAATCTTCGTCGCGTCGATGAAATGCGCACGTCCGGCAACGGATTCGTTGATCAGCGAACGGATGCGGTCGGCGGGAAACGCCCAATCCGCGTCCTGCGCGAAATTTCCGGTCGGCTGCTGGTGCGAGTTGATGACGGCGACCGTGCGTTCGGGACGCGTCTTGGAGATCGCATCCGGGGCTCCCGCAGTCAGCATGTCGCACCCGAGGATCAGGTCCGCCTCGCCAGTGGCGATGCGTTGCGCCCGGATGTCCGCGGGTTTCGCCGCGATGCGGACGTGCGACGTGACGGCGCCGTTTTTCTGCGACATGCCGGTCATGTCCAGCACCGAGATGCCCTTCTCTTCCAGGTGCGCGGCCATGCCCAGCAATGCGCCGATCGTGATGACGCCGGTGCCGCCGATGCCGGTGATGAGGATGTTGTACTGCCCGTACTGCGACTTCGCGACGACGGGTGCCGGCAGCGCGGGGAAATCCGATTCCTTCGCGTTCCTGGCCGCTTTCGAGCGCCTGACCTGCCCTCCCTTGACCGTGACGAAGCTGGGGCAGAAGCCTTCGATACAGGAATAATCCTGGTTGCAGGAAGACTGGTCGATCATGCGCTTGCGGCCCAACTCGGTTTCCACCGGCAGGATCGACACGCAATTGGACTTCACGCCGCAGTCGCCGCAGCCTTCGCAAACCGCTTCGTTGATGATCACGCGCACGTCCGCCTTGGGGTATTCCCCCTTCTTGCGGCGGCGGCGCTTTTCCGCTGCACAGGTCTGATCGTAGATCAGTACCGAGACACCGGGTACGTTCTTGAGTTCGTTCTGCAGGACGTCCAGGTCCTTGCGGTCATTGATCGTCACGATCGAAGGCAGCTGGGAACGGTCCTCGTAGCGCGCCAGGTCCTCGGTCACCAGCGCAATGCGTTTCACGCCTTCGGCCGCCATCTGCTGGGCAATCATCGCGACGGTGATCTGGCCGTCGACCGGCTGTCCGCCGGTCATCGCGACCGCGTCGTTGTAGAGGATCTTGTAGGTGATGTTGACGTTGGCGGCGATCGCAGCACGAATGGCAAGATGACCCGAGTGGAAATAGGTGCCGTCGCCCAGGTTCGAGAACACGTGCTTTCGCTTCGAAAAAGGCGCCTGCCCGATCCAGGGTGCGCCCTCCCCGCCCATCTGCGTCGTCGTGCGGTTGTGCTCGGGATAGATGGCCGTTGCCATGACGTGGCAGCCGATGCCGGCGAGCGCGAGGCTGCCTTCCGGGACCTTGGTCGAGCGGTTGTGCGGGCAACCGGAGCAATACCAGGCCGGGCGCGGCGGCGTATCGACCGCTTTCTTCAGCACGGCTTCCTTGGCTTCAAGGAAGGTCAGGCGGGCCTTGATCTGGTCGCTTTGATGGAAGCGCGCGATGCGATTCGCGATGACCCGCGCGATCTGGGCGATCGAGAAGTCGGCCTTCGCGGGCAACAGCCACTCGCCGCGCGGATGCACCCACTCGCCCTGGTCATCGAACTTGCCGACCACGCGCGGCCGCACGTCCGGGTGCCAGTTGTAGAGCTGCTCCTTGAGCTGGTACTCCACCATCTGGCGCTTTTCCTCGACGACCAGGATTTCCTCCAGTCCCTTCGAGAATTCGCGCACGCCGTCCGGCTCCAGCGGCCACGGCATGGCGACCTTGAACAGGCGGATGCCGATCTGCGCGGCGTTCTCTTCGTTGATGCCGAGCTCGTCGAGCGCTTCCAGCACGTCCATGTACGACTTGCCCGAGGCGATGATGCCGAGCTTGGCGTTCGGGGAGTCGATGGTGGTGTGGTTCAGCTTGTTCAGCCGCGCGTAGGCCATGGCGGCATAGATCTTGTAGTCCTGCATCAGCGCTTCCTGCTTGCGCGCCTGCAGGCCCAGCAGGTCGTTGGAAAGGCGGCAGTTGAGCCCGCCTTCCGGCATCACGAAATCCGTGGGCACCAGCGTCTTGAACCGGAAGGGATCGGCCTCGATGGACGCGGACGACTCCACCGTGTCGGCCAGCGCCTTGAAGGCCACGGCACATCCGGAGAAGCGGGACATCGCCCAGCCGTGCAGGCCGAGCTCGATGTACTCGCCGACGTTACAGGGATAAAGCACCGGGATCATCGATGCGGAAAACAGGTGGTCGCTCTGGTGCGGCAGCGTCGAGGAATACGCGCCGTGATCGTCGCCCGCCACCAGCAGCACGCCTCCGTGCTTCGCGGTGCCGGCGAAGTTCATGTGCTTGAAGACGTCACCGCAGCGATCCACGCCCGGGCCCTTGCCGTACCAGTAGGCGAAGACGCCGTCGTAGTCGGAGTCGCCAATCAGCTTGACCTGCTGGCTGCCCCAGACCGCCGTGGCCGCCAGCTCTTCATTGACGCCGGACTGGAACGTGACATGGTGGGTCGCGAGGTGTTGCTTGGCCTTCCAGAGCGCTTCGTCCAGCCCGCCCAGGGGCGAGCCCCGATAACCGGAGATGAAGCCACCCGTATTGAGGCCGGCGGCGAGGTCGCGTTGCCGCTGGATGAGGGGCAGGCGCACCAGGGCCTGGATCCCGGTCAGGTATATGCGACCGGATGTGGAGACGTATTTGTCGTCCAGCGTAACGTTCTGCATCTTGACTCCTGTTAGAACGGCCAGGGTTGTGCCCTGGCCGGCTATTTTGCGCCTGCCGGCCTGTAGGCGGCGGGCGCCGGTGTTCCTAGGACGTTTTTTTCGCCGGATCGTGCCCGGCATAGATGCGATTCTCGTCGAGCATCACATGCTGGTGGCCGCGGCCCTGGGCGATCATGGGGAAGCAATTTTCCTGCGCAGTCACCGCCACATCCAGGAAATACGGGCCGTCCGACGCGAGACAAGCGGCCAGCGCCCCTTCGAGTTCCGCCGGGTCGGTGACCCGATGCGCCTGCCAGCCGAAGCCCTTCGCGACGGCGACGAAATCCGGCAAGGCTTCGGTATAGCTGTGGCTATAGCGGCCTTCGTGGATGAGTTCCTGCCATTGCCGCACCATGCCCATGTAGCCGTTGTTGCACAGGACCACCTTGACCGGCGCCCGGTGCTGCATGGCCGTGGACAATTCCTGGATGTTCATGAGCACGGAGGCATCCCCGCTCACGCACACGACGAGCTTCTCCGGATGCGCGATCTGCGCGCCGATGGCGGCGGGCAGGCCATACCCCATCGTGCCCGCCCCGCCGGACGTGAGCCAGCGTCCCGGCTGTTCGAACTTCAGGCGCTGCGCCGCCCACATCTGGTGCTGGCCGACATCGGTGGACACGATTGCATCGCGGCCGGCGAGCTGCGCCTGCAAGGACTCCATCAACTGCTGGGGAACGATGGAATCCGCGCGCTGTTCGAATCCCAGCGAGTTCTCGGCGCGCCATTCGCTGACACTGTCCCACCACGGCTGCAGGCGGACGGCATCGAAGTCGAACGGCGCCAGCTCGTTATGGAGCAGCTCGAGGATCTGCGCGGCATCACCCACCATCGGGACATCGACGCGCACCAGCTTGTTGATCGAGGCCGGGTCGATGTCGACATGGATCTTTTTCGCCTCCGGACAGAAGTCGCTCAGCTTGCCAGTCACGCGATCGTCGAACCGCGCGCCGACGCAGACCACGAGGTCCGCGCGATGCATGGCGAGGTTCGCTTCCAGCGTGCCGTGCATGCCAAGCATGCCGAGGAATTGCGGGTCCGACGCGGGAAACGCGCCGAGTCCCATGAGCGTCAGCGTGCAGGGGGCGCCGGTGCGACGCACCAGCTTCGTGAACGCCTCGCACGCCGCGGGACCGGAATTGACCAGCCCGCCCCCGCCGTAGAACACCGGCCGGCGCGCATTGCGGATCAAAGCCGCCGCTTCCCGCACCGCGGTGCGCGGCGGTGCCTTGCGGCGCGGCTGACGCACGTCGGTCCGGCCTTCGCCGTTCGGCAGGACGACGGCAAGCTGAACGTCCTTGGGAAAATCCAGGAGTACCGGTCCGGGGCGTCCCTGCATTGCCGTCGCCAGCGCCTTGCGCACCAGCGGCGCAACCTGGTCGGCGCTGCGCACTTGCGCATTCCATTTCGTGACCGGACGCGAGATCCCCAGCGCATCGCACTCCTGGAACGCATCGGTACCGATCAAACGCGTCGCGACCTGTCCGCTCACGCAGACGATTGGAACGGAATCGCACAAGGCATCGAGCAGCCCGGTCGTGGTGTTGCTCATGCCCGGTCCGGACGTGACCAATACCAC
>Ga0315910_10001852_pt1 | contig 19125 bp, 16 predicted proteins | sample EdamamesoilMG_FD_204470 | JGI IMG/M metagenome (GOLD analysis project Ga0315910, IMG submission 204470) | Garden soil microbial communities collected in Santa Monica, California, United States - Edamame soil | ecosystem: Environmental > Terrestrial > Soil > Garden | place: USA: California...
TGTGCTTCGAGGTACTCGAGATTCAGTCCGAGATCGGCCGAGCGTACGTCTTCAATGTCCGGGCGGTGCACGAGCCTGTCCGCGCAATGCACGACACCGGCAAGGCCGAATTTCGGGTTCGGCGACTGCGACGGATCCTCGTGATAGGCGATCGCTTCGGCGATCGTATTGGGCAGGCCCCACAGGCCGACGAGATAGGCGCCCACGTCGCTGTGTGCGGCGTGGAGTTCGAGCATTTCGATCTGCTGAAGGGCTCCAGGCCGGTCACCCGCCTGCTTGAGTACCTTCGCGTACTGCTCCGGCATGCCCATGGCCAGCACCAGCTTGCCGATGTCATGCAGCATCCCGGCGAGGAACGCCGCGGCGACGAGCTCGCGATCGAGATGTTCCGCAATCGCGATGCGATGCGCGGCCGAGGCGGTGGACATGCTGTGACGCCACAGCTCGTCCATGCTGAATCCTTCGACGGCCGGCGGCTCGCAATCTGAAAAGATTCCCTGGCCCAGCACCAGCGCCATGATGCGGTCGAGGCCGAGCAGGGCGCCGGCGCGAGATACGTCGGCGACGGGCTTCTGCAGACCGAAATACGCCGAGTTCACCAGCTTGAGCAGCCGCGCGGTCATCGACGGGTCCATGGAAATGATGCGCGAGACATCCTCGAGGCTCGAGTTCGGCTGACGCAACGCCTCGATCAACCGCTGATAGGTCGCTGGCAGCGCGGGTAGTTTGTTGATGCGCGCCACCAGCGCCTTCACCGAGTCGCTGCCGGCGAGGTCGCGCAGTGCGAACGCACGGCTGATCGTACCCTGCAGGATCTCCGCGTCGCAGGGCTTGGAGAGGAACTGGTGCGAGACGCCGAGCGCCTTCATCACCGATTCGGTTTCCGCCTGGCCCGAGAGGATCAGGCGGATGGTGTTCGGATATTCCCTTTGAACGACTTCCAGGAGTTCCGCGCCGTTCATGCCGGGCATGCGCATGTCGGTCACGACGACTTCACAGGGCTCGACGCGCAACGCATCGAGCGCGGCCTGCGCGCTGCCGACGAACGTCATCTGCCACTCGTTGCGCTTGGGACGAAGCATCCGCTTCAGGCCCTCGAGCACGCGTGGTTCGTCGTCGACGAAGATGACGCGGATTGCGTTCACGCGGCGGCTCCGGCCGCCGGTTCTGAATCCGCCTTGGATCCGCCGATGGGCAACCGGATGATGAACGTGGTGCCGGCACCGGGCGCGCTGACGACCTTGATCGTGCCGCCGTGCTTGTCGACGATGACGTTGTGCGCAATGGCGAGGCCCTGGCCCGTGCCTTTGCCGACTTCCTTGGTCGTGAAGAACGGATCGAAGATGCGCTGCTGGATGTGCGGCGGCATGCCCGAGCCCGAGTCCTGGATTTCCACGACGACGTATTCGCCATCGGGTCGCGTGCGCACCGTGATCTTGCCCTTGCCCTTGCCGCCGTCGCCGACCACGTCGGAAATGGCATGCGCGGCATTCACCACCATGTTGAGCACCACCTGGTTGAACTCCGCGGGCGAGCAATGCACCGCGGGCAGGTTGGCGTCGAGATCCATGTCGATCTCGGCGACGTATTTCCATTCGTTGCTGGCGACTGTAATGGTGCTCTGGATCGCACGGTTGAGATCCGTGGCCGTCTTCTCGCGCGCGGGGTGCGAGAACTCCTTCATCGCGCGCACGATCTTCGCGACGCGATCGACGCCTTCGAGAGACTGGTTGAGCGCGCGCGGAATTTCTTCCTTGAGGTAGTCGAAGTCGGCCTGGCCGAGCAGTTCGCTCGCGGGTTCGCCACCGACATTGACGAGCTGCGCCATCAGGGTGTCGAGTTCGCCGAACGATTCCTTGAGGAAGCGCAGGTTGTCACCGACGTACTGCGTCGGCGTGTTGATTTCATGCGCGATGCCCGCGGCCAGCTGGCCGATGGCTTCGAGCTTCTGCGCCTGGCGCAGGTTGTCCTCGAGGCGGTCGCGCTCCTCCAGCGTCTTCTTGAGCATCGAGATGTCGGTCAGGCAGCCTTCCCAGCCAGCGAAGGCCTGCGCGGCGTCGTACAGCGGCGCCGTATTGATGAGTACGTTGAGCTTGCCGCCCTTGCAGTCCTGCAGCGTGGTTTCCCAGTTCTCCACCGCGCGTTGCTTCGCGATCTGGTCGAGGAACTGCGCACGCTTGCCGGGTTCGAACAGCAGGTCGAGGAAGTTCACCTTGTCGAGGCTCAGGCCCTTGCACGAGAGCAGCTTCACGCAGGCCGCATTCGCGGTCTTGAGCACGCCGTCCTGGTTCGCGGTGAACAGCGCCACGGGCACGTTGTTGAACAGGTCCTGGTAGCGGCGCGTGGCGCGCACCAGGTCGCGATGGAAATTGTTGCGCTCCACCGAATAGGAAACGATGCGTGAGAGCATGCCGGCGTTCACGCGGCGCTTCTCGAGATAGTCCTGCGCGCCTTCGCGTACGGCCGACAGACCTTGTTTGTAATCGTCGGACCCGGTGAGAACAATGATAGGCGTGAGATCCGCAACGGCGCGGAGTGCCGTCAGCGCCTGCAGACCCTGTGCGTCGGGCAGCCCGAGATCGAGCAGCACGAGGTCGTACTCGACTTTCTGCAACCGGTCGGAGGCCGCCGCCGCGGTCTGTACCCAGTCACAGGTCACCGAGTTGAGGCCAGCATCCTTGAGGTGACGCTCGACGACGCGGGCGTCTGCCGGGTCGTCCTCGACCAACAACAACCTGATGTTCCGGATGTCGAATAACTCGTTGGTGCTCATCGGCTCGGTGTCTTCACTTGGTGTAAAGGGACGTGGCAATACGCCACACGCAGACATATCGGCTTGTGGGGCCAATACCTTAGGCATCGGCGACCCTTTGCCGCGGGTCGCGATACCAATCACATATCGGCCGGGGCGACCCCGGCTAAACCCTACGGGCGTCAATATTTTGGGGCGTTGCCTATCCAGTCCCGGCCACGCGTGCCGATTCATTCGCAACACCGTTTTATGACGCAACGCGCAGCAGAAAACCTGGAACAGTTCTCGTCACCGGCGCGGCCGCGTGACGTGTATTTCATGGCGCACCCCGCGCCGTCACTGCTGTTCGACCGTCAATACCTGGTGGTCGCCGCCAACGCCGCGGCGTGCGCGCTGTTCCGTTGTCAGCCCGCGGACCTCGAAGGGTTCGACATGGTGACCTTCTTTCCCGAGCTCGGAAGCTCGCTGCGCGCGACGCGCGAGGTCACGTCGATGCGGAACGTGGCCGTGCACCGTCCCAATGGCAGCAACTTCGTGGCGCGCCTGCACATCGTGGCGCCGGGCCATGGCAATGGCGAGAGTGACGCACCGATGCTCGCGATGGTCGAGGACGTGACCGAACACGAAGCGGAGATCGCCGCCGCCAACAAGGAATTCGAGACATTCACGTCGGCGGCGGGCCATGACCTGCGCGGACCGCTGCGTATCCTCAAGGGCTTCACCGAGGCGCTCGACGATGAATGCGGCGCGTCGCTGAACGACGAGGGAAAGTCGTTTCTCAGGGAAATCGTCAAGGCCGCAGATCGCATGGAAGGCCTGGTCGACGGTCTGCTCCAGCTCTCACGCGCCACTCGTGTGGAGATGGCGAGCGAGAAGCTGGACCTCACGACGCTGGCCGAACTCGTGACCTACGAACTGCGTCATGGGAAGGTCGCGCGCGAAGTCGAGTGCATCGTGGACGCCGACATTGAAGGGTGGGGTGATGTGCGCCTCATCACTTCGGCGCTGCGCATCCTGTTTGGCAACGCGTGGAAGTACACGAGTCGCACGGAGCGCGGCGCCATCCGGTTCCACACCGAAACCCGCGAGGGGCGCACGTGGTACTGCGTCTCCGACAATGGGGCGGGCTTCGACATGTCGCATGCGAGCCGGCTCTTTCAACCGTTCATCCGCCTGCATCGCCAGGACGAATTCCCCGGCTATGGCATCGGGCTCGCGACCGTACAGCGAATCGTGAAAAGACATGGCGGCGATATCGAGGCCGAGTCCGCACTGAACCAGGGCACGACGATTCGCTTCTGGCTGCCACCACGACCCGCGGTTTGAAATACCCTGCTGAATCGGGACGCAGCGCACATTCGACAGGGGAATTCGTGATGGCGAGCGCAAAGTCCTAGGGATTGCCATTTGTCAGAATGGCGCGCATGAGAGGAAAAACCTTCGGCTTCACCGCTTCGCTGACGGCCGCGTCCCTGACCGCGTTTGCCGGGCAGGCGCACGCGCAATCGGCGCCTGCGTCCGCGCAGAACGCACCGTACCTCGTCGACGCGAGCCAGATCAGCACGGGCGACACCGCCTGGATGCTCACGTCCACGGCACTCGTGTTGCTCATGACGTTGCCGGGTCTCGCGCTGTTCTACGGCGGCATGGTCCGCAAGAAGAACCTGCTGTCGACCATGGCGCAGAGTTTCGCCATCGCATGCCTCGTCACGGTCCTGTGGGTGGTGATCGGCTACAGCCTCGCGTTCACGGAGAGCTCGCCGTGGATCGGCGGCACCACGCGTTTCGCGCTCGAGGGACTCTTTTATGGCAACGGCGGGCAGGTGTCCGTCAGCCACATGGCCCCGACCATCCCCGAATCCGTTTTCATGATGTACCAGATGATGTTCGCCATCATCACGCCGGCGCTCATCACTGGCGCATTTGCCGAACGCATCAAGTTCTCTTCGATGCTCGTGTTCATGGCGTTGTGGTCGCTTTGCGTCTACGCGCCGATGGCGCACTGGGTGTGGTCGCCGGATGGCTGGCTGCATTCGCTGGGCGTGCTCGACTTCGCGGGCGGCACCGTGGTCCACATCAACGCAGGTGTCACCGGTCTCGCGTGCGTGATCATGCTTGGCGAACGCAAGGGCTACGGCACCGATCCGATCTTCCCACACAATCTCGCGCTGACGATTACGGGGGCCGCGCTGTTGTGGGTAGGCTGGTTCGGCTTCAACGCCGGCTCCGCGCTGTCGGCTGACGGTCGCGCGGGTCTCGCCTTCGCCAACACGCATTGCGCGGCAGCCACCGCCGCACTCACGTGGATGGCCATCGAATGGGCCGCACGCGGCAAGGTCAGCGTGCTCGGCATCGCGTCGGGCGCGGTCGCGGGTCTCGTCGCCGTGACACCGGCCGCGGGCTACGTCGGCATCGGCGCGGCACTGGTCATCGGCATCGCCGCGAGCCTCGCGTGCTTCGGCGCGGTCGTGGGTCTCAAGTCCTGGTTCGGTTACGACGATTCACTCGACGCGTTCGGCATTCACGCCGTGGGCGGCGTCGTCGGTGCCGTGCTCACGGGTGTGTTTGCCTCGATGGCGATCACGGGAGTGGAAGGCGACATCATGGCGCAGCTCATCGGCATCGGCGCCTGCGCGGCCTACGCGCTCGTCGTCAGCCTGATCCTGCTGATGCTCATCTCGGTCACGATCGGTCTGCGCGTCAGCGAAGAAGCCGAGGCAGCGGGACTCGACGTCTCGACTCACGGCGAGAGTGTGGAGTAACAATTCATGAGCCTCATCAGCAGCAGTGCGGAACGACTTCGGCGCGCCAACGCGTTGTGGCACGCCTACCTGACGACGACCGGCCAGCGGTTCGACCTCGCGACTTTTCTCAATGACCCCGAGCTCGAGAAGCAGGTGATTGCAGGGTCGCTGGCACATGGCGATCCGAAACTCGCGACGCTGGCACAGGACTGGCTTCGCGACACGGGGCAGATCGTGCCGGCTTCGGCCACGTCTCGCGCTTCGCAGTCTGCGGCGCAGCCCGCGGCCAGTGCATCGGCCGAAGCCGCCAAGCCGTCTCGCTATCTGCGCGGCGTGCGCTAGTCAGGCGCTTTCGTCTGCAACCACGGTGACGTGGTGCTCCAGAAGATCACGTCCACGCCCAGGTAGTTCTCCGCGAATGCCACGAACTCTTCGCGCGTAAATTTCTTTTTCGTCTCGGGATTCGTGTACGTCAGCGTCGGCTCCTGGATCGCCATCGCCACCAGGCTCAGCTGGCCCCTGTACTGGTGGAAGAACGGATATGAGTTCTTCATCTGGGCCTTCCGGTAAGGGACGATGTCGGGGCCGCCAAGGCCAATCCGGTTCTTTCTTGCGAACTCGAATGTGCGCGACATGTACTTCCTGTCGTTCTCCCACTCGCATGGCCAGAAGTTCGCGTATTGCACCACGTGCGAATTCACGAATACCTTTCGCGCAAAGGCAATGTTCTCTAGCGTCGCCTCGAAGTATCCGTCGCAGGTGAATCCGGTCTGGTCTTTCTTCTGATCGACGTCGGCGGAGCTCTCCGGCAGATTGATGCCCCACACGCGGCCGTCGAATTTCTGCGCGAGAGCCGCCAGCAGTTTCTGGAATCGTTCACGGACCGCGGGGTTCCATTGCTGCGTCACCCATCCGTGGCCCTCGGGCTGGTTCTCGCCGGGATTGTCCGCTTGCGCTACGAGGCCGCCGCGATAGATGGGTTCCTGGAGAAGATAGGCCGGCACGTTCCGGTGCTGGATCTCGAAGAAGCGATCCTGGATCTGGACGAAGAGCTTGCGGTTTATTCCCGACACGAAGGCGAGGTCGCGCTCGATCGCGGTGAAGTCGTACCTGTCCCTGGCGGTTTCCAGAGACTTCCAGCTGTAGACCACCTGCGCACCGGCGATGTCGGGCCTGCCGAGCAGCGCACCCTGCGTCGCCAGGTCTTCGGAGTTCGTGAATAGAAAATTCTGCGGCGGGGCGGCTGAGGCGGGACGCAGCGTGCAGAGCAGGAGGGCGCCCAGCATTCCCGCGCGAATCGCGGACGAAAAAAAACGCCGCGCGGAGCGCGGCGTTTTTGTCAAAGCAAGAGCCGATCGAGTGATCGGAGACTCTTACTTCGAGATCGAGCGACGGAACATCCGGTCGATCTTCTCGTTGGTGGCATCGCAGCAGGACTGCGAAGCCTGCGCGGCGGCCAGCGCCTGGTTGGCAGCGCTCTGCGCACCGCTCGCGGTGGACGAGGCAGACTGAGCAGCCGCATTCGCGGCGTCAGCGGAGCTCTTCGCAGCGGCGAGGTCGGCGGTGAGACGGCTCACCTGTTGTTTGAGATTGTCGACTTCGGCTTGCAGAGGCTTCAGGTCCTGGCAGCCGGCCAACACGGTGAACGCTGCAACGGCAGCAACCTTGATAATCGCACTCTTCATAACGACAAATCCCCTTATTGGTGGTTGAGCAAGTCCGCTTCGCCATCAACTCGCATCGAATGCGATCTGAGTGAAGGTAGACGTCTATTAGGCGGGCGCAACTGCAACAAATTCGCGAGTTGTTTGCAACTGAAATTTGTTTCGTGTCGGCCGGTGGCGACAATAGCAAGATTGTCAGCTGGTCAGCTATTAGGACTAACACCATCTCGCATTATTTCGCGCGCCGCGTTGTGTCCGGGAACTCCGGTCACTCCGCCGCCGGGATGTGCACCGGAACCGCACAAGTACAGGCTTTTCAGCGGTGTGCGGTAATCACCGTAACCTAACATCGGTCGCGCGGCCCACAGCTGATCGAGACCGAGGGCGCCGTGGAAAATATCGCCGCCGGCGAGACCGAGTTTTTCTTCGAGATCGAGCGGGCTCAATGCGGAATGACCGAGGACACTGGCGCGAAAATTCGGCGCGTACGATTCCACTGTCGAGAAGATGAGGTCGACAGCACGCTGCTTTTCCTGACTCCAGTCGCGGCCGTCCGGCAGTTTGTAGGAGAAATGCTGACAGAACAAAGAGGCGACGTGAGCGCCCTTCGGCGCCAGGCTGCCGTCAATCGTCGACGGAATCAGCATTTCGACGATGGGTTTGCGGGACATGCCCGTGAGCCGCGCATCTGCAAATGCGTGGTCCATGTATTCGAGCGAGGGCGCGAGAATTATTCCGGAACCCAGGTGCGCGCCGCCGTCATCGCGCGGCGCAGCGGTGAATTTCGGCAGTTCGGACAGCGCCACGTTCATGCGGAACGTGGCCGAGCCCACGCGCAGGCGTTCGATACGCGCGCGAAATTCCGCGGGCAAGTCGGCGTCCGCCAGCAGTTTGAGGAAGAGTGGTTTTGGACCGATGTTGGCGGCAATCGCGTTGCCTTCGATCACGCGTCCATCTTCGAGCTCGATGCCGGTGGCGCGTCCGCGTTCCACGACGATGCGTTTCACGGGCGCGTCGATTTCGAGAGTGACTCCAAGTCGTCGTGCCTCGCTGGCCATGGCCTGCGTTATCGCTCCCATGCCGCCGACCGCGTGACCCCAGACACCGGTCTTGCCATTCACCTCGCCGAAGACGTGGTGAAGGAGCACGTATGCGCTGCCCGGCGTGTATGGACTCGCGAAGCTGCCCACGACGGCATCGAACCCGTACAGCGCCTTGACGGCGTCGGACTCGAACCAGTGCTCTAACAAGTCACCCGCGCTGCGCGTGAACAGCTCGTGGATGTCGCGCTGCACAGCGGCGTCGAGTTTGCGGAAGCGGCGGCCCATCTGCATCGCGCCCCAGAGGTCGCGCAGCCGGCGCGGATCCGCGGGTGGTGTCTCGAGCAGTTGCGAGCGCAGCAGGGCGACGGCCGCGTCCAGCATCTTGTAGTAGGCGGGCAGGCGTTCTGCGTCGCGTGTCGAAAAGCGGCGGACCGATGCGGTCGTGCGCGCGGAGTCCGGCCCCGCCGTGAGCGCGCGCCCATCGGGCAGCGGCAGGAAGTTCTGCATCGGCCGCTCGAGCACCTTCAGGCCGTGTTCGACCAGGCGCAGATCGGTGATGACCTTCGGGTTCAGCAGGCTGACCGTGTAGCTCGCCGTGGAGTTGCGGAAGCCGGGGTGGAATTCCTCGGTAACGGCGGCGCCACCCAGGATGGATCGGCGTTCGAATACGCCCACCTTGAGCCCGTTTTTGGCGAGGTAGCAGGCGCAGGTGAGGCCGTTGTGGCCGCCACCGACGATGACCACATCGAAGCGTGTTTTGATGCTTGACCTGTATGAATTCACAGTGTACAAATCCTCAGCCCTGATTCTTCTTTAAAGGAATCTGCCATGTCCGACCTCACTCCACGCCAGACCGAAATCCTGCGTCTCATCCAGCGCGCCATTGCTGAAACCGGCATGCCGCCCACCCGGGCGGAAATCGCCGGCGAGCTGGGTTTCAAATCGCCGAACGCCGCCGAAGAACATCTGCGGGCGCTCGCACGCAAGGGCGTCATTGCGCTCGTCCCCGGTGCTTCGCGTGGCATCAAGCTCATGGACACCATGCGCGAACAAATAGGTTTGCCGCTCATCGGCCGTGTGGCCGCGGGCCGTCCCATTCTCGCCGAAGAGAATATCGAATCCCGGCTCGACATCGATCCCAGCATCTTCCAGCCCAAGCCACATTACCTGCTCAAGGTCATCGGCATGTCGATGAAGGACGCCGGCATTCTCGATGGTGACCTGGTGGCCGTGCATCGTACGCCGGAAGTGCGCAATCGGCAGATCATCGTGGCGCGTCTCGAAAACGAAGTCACCGTGAAGCGTTACAAGCAGGACGGTCCGGTGGTGTGGCTGCTGCCCGAGAACGCGGACTTCGAGCCCATCAAGGTCAACATCAAGGAAGACCCGCTCATCATCGAAGGGGTCGTGGTGGGAGTGCTTCGCCGAGGCAAGGCCCTTTCGTGATTCGTAGGCGTCTTCGAATCTTTAAATTAGATGTACGCCGTCGCTTCGACGGCGTTTTCCGACGTGGCGCGTGAGCGCCTGAGAAGAACCATGTTGTTAGGTTTGCGCACGGCCATCTATCACACGCCCGACATCACCGAGGGCAAGCTCTGGTACACCCGGGTGCTGGATATCGCGCCGTATTTCGATCAGCCGTTCTACGTGGGTTTCAATGTCGGCGGCTTCGAGCTTGGGCTCTCACCAGATGCCGGGCCGGATGGCCGGTGCTCCGTCGGCGCTTACTGGGGTGTGAAGGATATCGTCGCCGCGCATGCGCGCCTGCTCGAGTTGGGCGCGGCGCCGCGCACGGAAATCCAGGATGTGGGCGAGGGCATTCGCGTCGCAGATGTGCTCGATCCCTGGGGCAATGTGGTTGGCATCATCGAAAACCCGCATTTCAAGTTACCTGACTCCAAATGAAGCGCGCCTCCGGAAGTTTCGATGTCAGCGTCCAGCCGCTGGCAAATACAGAGGTGTCTGCAGATCCCTTGCTCGGGCGCTTTCTGCTCACCAAGAAATTCAGCGGCGACCTGGATGCCTCGGCTCGCGGACACATGTTGTCCGCGGGCACAGCCACCAAGGGCTCGGCCGTTTACGTGGCCATCGACCACGTCATGGGCAAGCTCGAAGGGCGCAAGGGCAGCTTCGTGTTGCAGCACACGGGAAGTATGAGGCGCGGCGCGTCGTCGCTGTCGGTCATGGTGGTTCCGGATTCGGGTACCGAAGAGCTCGCGGGGCTCAGGGGTACGCTCAGCATCAACATCGTCGAAGGCAGGCACTTCTACGATTTCCTCTACTCCTTTGCGAGCTGATGCAACCAGCACATCTTCCATGGCAGAAGCTCACGAAAAGCAATTGGAAGAGTTGCTCGCCCACCCGTCGGTGTGGCGCGGGCGCAGCCGCGCCGCGGTCGAAACTTTTCCCACGGGCTTCGCGGCACTGGATGCGGGGTTGCCTGGCGGCGGCTGGCCGCGTCATGGCCTCGTAGAAATCCTCACGCCGCAGTCCGGCGTCGGCGAGCTCTACCTACTCTTGCCCGCGCTGGCGGCCCTGTCACGGCTGGCGCCGGCTCGCTGGTGCACCTGGGTGTCACCGCCGCACGAGCCCTTTGCGCCGGCGCTCGCGGCGCACGGCGTCGCGCTCGATCGCATGCTCATCGTGCGCACCCATCTGCCGCTCTGGGCGCATGAGCAGGCGCTGCGTTCGGGTGCGTGCGAAGTGGCGCTGGCCTGGCTGCCGCGCGCCAGCCCCCGCGCCGTGCGCCGGCTGCAGCTGGCGGCCGAACAGGGGCGGGCGCTGGGCGTGCTGTATCGCAGCCAGAAGTACGCCAGCGAAGCTTCACCGGCCATGTTGCGCGTGCTGCTCGAGCCGACCCAACATGGCGCACGCCTGAGCCTGCTCAAGAGCCGTGGTGGCGCTCGTGAGCCCATCGATCTCACATGGGCTCCCGCTGCTGCGGCGTGAGTGCGCGGTGACTCATGAGACGGCTGGTTACTCACGCACAGAAATCATTTTTTGAACCGGGGGATGTGAGTGCGGCGCCGTCCGTTTTACGGGTGCGGCCGGCGCCGCCTCCGCCCACGGGACCCGGGTCGGAAGGCCAGGCCGCACTCCAACTCGATCCGCGGGAGTTGTGGATCGCCGTGCATGTGCCGCACCTGTCACTTCGTGCGTTACCCGCGGAGTCGGGCGCACCGCTCGTGGTGCTCGATGAAGCGCGCAATCCGCGCATCATCGACGCGGATGGCGCGGCGCAGGCCGCGGGTGTGCGCGTCGGCATGACGTTGGGCGCGGCGCTGGCCACGGCGCCCGACATCGACGCGCGGCCGCGCGATGCGGCGCGCGAACTCGCGCTCATGCAGCGGCTCGCCGGCATTGCCGCCACGTTCACGCCGCAGGTGTCCATCGAAGCGCCCGACGGTCTGCTGCTCGAGATCAAGCCGAGCATCCGCCTGTTCGGGGGTTTGAAAGAACTCTGCCGCCAGCTGCGTGAAGCCTGCGCGGCGGACGCGGTGTTGGCGCGCAGCGGCGCGGAGCCGCATTTCACGCTCGCGCCCACGGCGCTCGCGGCGCTGGCAGCCGCGCGTGCCGGTGCGCGCTGTTTCATCACCGATCCACGCCAACTGCCGGCGCGGCTCAAACTACTGCCCGTGGGCGTGTTGCGTTGGGACGAGGACGCCAATACGCGGCTGCTGGGCATGGGTGTGCGCACGCTCGGAGACCTGCTGCGCCTGCCGCGCGCCGGTTTCGCCAGGCGCTTCGATCCGGCGCTCCTGGCAGACCTGGATCGCCTGCAGGGACGCCGTGCCGATCCACGCCGGCGGCTCGCACGGCGCGATCGTTTCAGGACGCGCGTCGACCTGGATCATGAAATCGAAGATCACGATCGCATCCTGGAAGTGCTGCGGCCGTTGCTCGATGAGCTCGAGCAGTTCCTGCGCAGCCGGCAGCGCGGCATCACCGCGTTGCAATGCCGTTTCCATCACTACCGTGCGGCGCCCACCACCTGCGCGCTGCGCCTGGCCGCGCCCGAGGCGGATGCCACGCGCTTGCAGTCGCTGTTGCGTGAACGGCTGGCCAATGTCCGTCTGCCGGAACCCGTGCGCCGTTGCGAATTGCGCGGTGGCGCACTCACGGAGCGGCCGCTCGCAAGCCGTCCGCTGTGGTCTCCCGGTGAACGTGGCCACGTGCCGGCGAACGAAATGCCCGCGCTCATCGAGCACCTGCGCGCACGCCTCGGGGCGCAGGCGGTTTATGGCATCGGCTGCGTGTCCGAACATCGCCCCGAGAATGCCTGGCGGGTGACGGAGCCGGCGCTGGCGCCGGTAGTTAGCGGCGCGGACGCCGGAGGGTCCGCCGGCCCGGCGTTCTGCCGGCCGCTGTGGTTGTTGCAGGCGCCGCAGGAACTCGATTCGCCGCGCGGCCGGCCGCGGCATGGCGGTGCGCTCGAATTGCTGTCCGGTCCCGAGCGCATCGAAAGCGGATGGTGGGACGGCGCCGATGCGCGGCGCGATTATTACGTGGCGCGTGATGGGCGTGGCGCGCGTTTCTGGATCTACCGCGAGTGCGTGGGCGCCCGGAAATGGTTCCTGCACGGGCTGTTTGGATGATTGGGGAACGGGGATGAGCGCCGAAGCTCCCGCCTACGCGGAGCTGCATTGCCTCAGCAACTTCAGTTTCCTGCGCGGCGCCTCGCATGCGGAGGAACTGATCGTGCAGGCGATGGAGCTCGGGTACACGGCGCTTGCCATCACCGATGAGTGTTCGCTGGCCGGCGTGGTGCGCGCGCATTCGGCGGTGAAGAAGATCGGCGGCGCCAAACTACCCGTAAAACCCTCCATAAAGCTCATCGTGGGCGCGGAGTTCACGCTGGATTGCGGACTGCGCCTGGTGATCATCGCGCGCAACCGTCCCGGCTACGGGCGCCTGTCGCGGCTCATCACGCGGGGGCGGCGTGCGGCCGAGAAGGGCAGCTACCTGCTCACGCGCGGCGACGTCGAAGAATTCATGGGGGATGCCGCGCTCCCGCGCGAGAACGAATCCGTTCGCGATGGCGCTCTCGCGCTGTGGCTGCCGGCGCCCGACGCGCAGAACCCATCGAAGGACCGCTCGCAGGGTGAATGGCTGGCGCGCACCTTCGCCGCCCGCACCTGGGTTGCAGTGGAGCTCACGAGGGATGGTCGCGATCGGGAGCATCTCACCCGGTGCCGCGCGCTCGGCGCGGCGTTCGATCTGCCGCTGACCGCGGCCGGCGACGTGCACATGCACGTGCGCGAACGTCGCCGTCTGCAGGACGCGTTGACCGCGGTGCGTCACGGCGTCACGTTGGCCGAGGCGGGCACGCGGCTGCATCCCAATGGCGAGCGCCACCTGCGCGAGCGCGAGCGCCTCGCGCGGCTCTATCCGCCCGGGCTGCTCGCGGAGACGGTGAAGATCGCAGCGCTCGCCGATTTCTCGCTGGACGAGCTGCGCTACGAATATCCGCGCGAACTCGTGCCGGCCGGTGAAACGGCCGCTTCGCATCTGCGCAAGCTCACCGAAGCAGGCGCGCGCAAGCGCTGGCCGTCGGGCATTCCGCCGAAGATGCGCACGCAGATCGACTACGAACTCGATCTCATCCACGAGCTCGCCTACGAGTCGTACTTCCTCACGGTGCACGACATCGTGAACGAGGCGCGTCGCCTCAACATTCTCTGCCAGGGGCGCGGATCGGCCGCGAACTCGGTGGTGTGTTATTGCCTCGGCGTCACCGAGGTGGATCCCTCGCGCGGCGAGCTGCTCATGGAGCGGTTCATTTCGCGCGAGCGCAATGAACCGCCCGACATCGACATCGATTTCGAACACGAGCGGCGCGAGGAGGTGATCCAGTACATCTACCGGAAGTACGGACGCGATCGCACGGCGCTCACGGCCACGGTCATCAGCTACCGGCCACGCAGCGCGCTGCGCGACATGGCCAAGGTGATGGGGCTCGACACCGTGCAGGCCGAACGTCTCGCGGGCGCCATTCAATGGTGGGACACCTCCGTCGATGAAGATCGCGTGCGGGAAGCGGGCTTTGAGCCGGGCAACACCAAGGTGCGGTTGTTGCTCGAGCTCGCCGGGCAACTGCAGGGTTTTCCGCGGCACCTGTCCCAGCATGTCGGCGGCTTCGTGATCTCGCAGGGCTTGCTCGAAGAACTGGTGCCCATAGAAAACGCCGCGATGGAGGACCGCACGGTCATCCAGTGGGACAAGGATGATCTCGACGATCTCGGCCTGCTGAAAGTGGACGTGCTCGGCCTCGGCATGTTGTCGGCACTGCGTCGCGGTCTCGCGCTGGCGGGGAGTTTCCGCGGGAAGTCGCTCGCGCTCGCCGACATCCCGAAGGAAGATCCGCGTGTCTACGAGATGATTTCGCGCGCCGACACCATCGGCGTGTTCCAGGTGGAGTCGCGTGCGCAGATGTCCATGCTGCCGCGGCTGCAGCCGCGCGAGTTCTACGATCTCGTCATCGAGGTGGCCATCGTGCGGCCAGGGCCCATCCAGGGCGGCATGGTGCATCCCTATCTACGCCGGCGGCAGGGTCTCGAGCCGGTCACGTATCCCAGCGACGCGGTGAAGGGCGTGTTGTCGCGTACGCTCGGCGTGCCCATCTTCCAGGAGCAGGTGATGCAGCTCGCGATCGTGGCCGCGGGCTTCACGCCGGGCGAGGCGGATCAGCTGCGCCGGAGCATGGCGGCCTGGAAACGGCGCGGCGGGCTCGGGCATTTCGAGCAGCGGCTCATCGACGGCATGCGCCAGCGCGGCTACGACGAAAGCTTCGCGCGGCAGATCTTCAGCCAGATCCAGGGTTTCGGCGAATACGGTTTCCCCGAGTCGCATGCCGCCAGTTTCGCGCTGCTGGTGTACAGCTCCGCCTGGCTCAAGCGTCATGAGCCCGCGGCCTTCACCTGCGCGCTCATCAACAGCCAGCCCATGGGGTTCTATGCGCCGTCGCAGCTCGTGCGCGATGCGCGTGACCACGGTGTCGAAGTGCGGCCGGTGAGTGTCTACAGCGACTGGGATTGCACGCTCGAGCGCCGCGACGATGGTGAGCCTGCCCTGCGACTGGGCCTGCGACTGGTGAAGGGTCTTGGCGAGGAGGCTGCGCTGCGCATCATGGAGGCGCGCGACGGGCGTTTCGCGAGCGTCCAGGACCTCACGCTGCGCGCCAGCCTGTCCCGCCGCGAGCTCGAAGCGCTGGCGGATGCCGGCGCGTTGCGCGAGTTGTCAGGCAACCGGCATCTCACGTTCTGGCAGGTGGCGGGCAGTGAAAAGGAACTGCCGCTCGCGCCGGTGCCGCGCACGGCCGAAGGTACCCCGCTGCTCGCACCCCCCACCGAAGGGCAGAACATCGCCGCGGACTACCGCACGCAGGGCCTCACGCTGGGACGCCATCCGCTCGCGCTGCTGCGAGCGGATCTCGAGGCCGCCCACATCGTCACCTCAGCCGGGCTGCGCGACCTGCCGCATGGACGCGTGGTCCGGGTGGCCGGCATCGTGACGGCGCGCCAGCGCCCGCAGAGCGCGGGAGGCGTCATGTTCATCACGCTCGAGGACGAGACCGGTTACGTGAACCTCATCGTCTGGGAACGTGTGTGGTCGAGGCAGCGACGCATCGCGAGCGGGTCGCGGTTCCTCGAGGTGGCCGGCATGCTGCAGAAGGAGGGCGGCGTCACCCACGTGGTGGCGCGGAAGCTGTTCGACCGGACCGCGATGCTGGGGAGCATCGTCACCCAGTCACGCGACTTCCGCTGACGGAAATGGGGAGCGTCCCCATTTCCTACCGTGCGTCCTTTGGCGGATTCTCGCGCCACCAGCGCGCGATCTCCGGCATGTGTTCCTCGAACGTCCCCGGTGCATAAAAGTTGAGTACGCCCGCACGCACCTCGCCGCGGTTCTCGAAATCGTGCGTGACGCCACCGGGGACGAGCACGAACGAGCCCTGCGAGGCATGCGTCCACTCACTGCCCACGAGCACGCTCATGGTGCCGCCGAGCACATAGAAGATGTCGTCCTCGGGATGCGAGTGGGGGCCCGGTCCCGCGGTGTGCGGCTCGAGCCACCATTCGGAGATGGAATAGCGCGCGCCGGTTTCGGCGCCGTCGGCCTTGAAGACCGCGTCGATGCGGCCCATGGGATAGGAGCGTCCCTCGCCAGGGCCGAGGATGATGGGTCTGCGAGTGTGAGTTTGCGTCATGGCGCGGGATCGTAAACGCCCCGCAAGCCTGCAAACGTGAAGAAGTGTGTACCGGTCTCTTTGCCGGAAGAGGGGCCGCTCAGCTCGCGTTCTTCGTGTTGTTCATCTTGCGGACAGCGGTGCTGTCGTCATCGATGTTGTAGTCATCGAAGTCGCTGGTGAGTTCGGCGGTGTGCTTATCTTCGAAGCGGCGCTCGAGACGGCGCCAGGCAGGATCACCCAGCTTCTGGCCGCGCTTCTTCGCGGCGTCCAGGTCTTTCGCAAGCCGATCGAAGTCCACTTCGCTGGTGGCCTCGAAGGGGGTTTCTTCTTCGTCCTCGTCGAACTCTTCTGATTCCGGTTTCTCGTTCATAACGCGAAGGCCTCAGATGGGCGCGTTATAGAACGAGAGCGCTCGGCATGCAATGGCCAAATCCAGGAATGCATCAAGGTTTAGCGAATCAGATTATTCATCTCGAAGATGGGCATCAGCATTGCAAAAACGATGCCCATGACGAACATGCCCATCACAACTATGAGAAGTGGGCCGAGCAATCCCACGAGCGCTCCCATCATGGAGTCCAGCTCGCGTTCCTGGTTGGTTGCGGCGCGCTCGAGCATCGTGTCGAGCTCGCCGCTCGACTCGCCGGAAGAAATGAGATGCACCGTCATGGGTGGGAACAGTTTGCTCTGCGCCAGTGACTTGCCGATGGGTGCGCCTTCGCGCACCCGGCTGGCGGCCACGCCGACCGCGTCGCGCATGGGTAGATTGGTGACCACCTCGCCGGCAATCCGCATGGCCTCGAGCACGGGTACGGCGCTGGCCGTCAGGATGCTGAACGTGCGCGTGAAACGTGCGGTATTGAAGCCGCGCACCAGGCGCCCGAACAGCGGCAGCCTCAGCTGAAAACGATGGAAACGACGGCGGTTGTCCGGGTTCTTGAGCCAATACACGAAGAAGACGATGGTGGCGACGATGCCCAGTGCCAGGTAGATGCCCCAGTTACGCAGGAATTCGCTGACGACGATCAGCACCTGGGTGGCAAGCGGTAGTTTGCCCTTGCTCGACTCGAACACCTCGATCACCTTCGGGACGACGTACACCATCATGCCGGTCACGATGCCGAGACAGATGATGGACAGCACGATGGGGTAGAGCATGGCGCCGAGCACCTTCTGCCGCGTCACTTCGCGGTTCTCGGTGTAGTCGGCGAGCCGTTCGAGGATTCCATCCAGCCGGCCGGAGCTTTCGCCAGCCGCGACGGTGGAGCGGTAGATCTCGGGGAAGACCTTGGGAAACTCCGCCAGGCCATCCGCCAGCGTGTGGCCTTCCATCACCTTGGCTCGCACGCCGAGCATGATGCTCTGCACGCGCGGCTTCTCGGACTGCTGCGAGACGGCGAGGAGTGCCTCTTCGAGCGGCAACCCGGCCTTGGACAGCGTGGCAAGCTGCCGTGTGAGCAAAGAGAGATCGGACGCGGAAACTCCGCGCCTGAGAGTGAAACCGGCGCGGTCGCGTTTCGCCTCGCCGTGTTTGACCTCGGCGACGGTGACGGGCAGCAGCTTCCGTTCGCGCAGGAGCTGGCGCACGTGTTTGACGGTGTCGCCTTCGAGCACGCCATTCTGTTCGCGGCCCGCGGCATCCAGAGCGGTGAATTCGAACGCGCCCACGTTGACTAGTCTTCGCGCGTGACGCGCAGGACTTCTTCGACCGTGGTCTCGCCGCGCAGCACGCGGTCGAGGCCATCCTGCCGGATGGACGGCGTCATCGTGCGCGCGTAGCGCTCGAGTTCGTGCTCGGCTGCCTCGTCGTGGATCATCGTCCGCATCTGGTCGTCGACGATGACGAGTTCGTAGATGCCCGTACGGCCGCGGAAACCGCCCGGTCCCGCGCCGGGGCGATACAGCGTGGGCGAGGGATCGTCAGGTCCCAACCCCAGCAGTCGGCGTTCGTATTCGCCAGCCTCGAAAGGTTGCTTTGTTTCGGGATTGAGCGTGCGCACCAGGCGCTGCGCGACGACACCGATGAGACTCGAAGACAGCAGGAAGGGTTCGATGCCCATGTCGCGCAGACGCGTTAACGCTCCAACGGCCGTGTTCGTGTGCAGCGTCGACAACACGAGGTGGCCGGTGAGCGAGGCCTGCACCGCGATCTGCGCGGTTTCGAGGTCGCGGATTTCGCCGACCATCACCACGTCCGGGTCCTGGCGAAGGATGGCGCGCAGTCCACGCGCGAACGTCATCTCGACTTTCGTGTTGACCTGCGTCTGGCCGATGCCGTCGATGTAGTACTCGATCGGGTCCTCGACCGTCATGATGTTCTGCGTGTTGTCGTTCAGGTGTTCAAGACCCGCATAGAGCGTGGTGGTCTTGCCCGAACCCGTCGGACCCGTCACCAGGATGATGCCGTGCGGTTTGCGGAACAATTCGGCGATGCGGTGCTCGGTCGTCGGATCCATGCCGAGCGCCGACAGATGCAGGCGCCCGGCCTGCTTGTCGAGGATACGCATGACGACGCGTTCGCCGTGCCCGGAGGGCAGCGTCGAGACGCGAACGTCGACCGAGCGGCCAGCGATCTTGAGGCTGATGCGACCGTCCTGCGGCAGGCGCTTCTCGGCGATGTCGAGCTTCGACATGACCTTGATGCGCGAGACGACGAGCGGTGCGACCGCGCGGCGGCTCTGGAGGACCTCGCGAAGAATGCCATCGACGCGGAAGCGCACGACGAGCCGATTCT
>Ga0315910_10001853_pt1 | contig 19113 bp, 12 predicted proteins | sample EdamamesoilMG_FD_204470 | JGI IMG/M metagenome (GOLD analysis project Ga0315910, IMG submission 204470) | Garden soil microbial communities collected in Santa Monica, California, United States - Edamame soil | ecosystem: Environmental > Terrestrial > Soil > Garden | place: USA: California...
CCGTTGGCTTCATTGGCACGGGCGATCATGGCGTGAACTGGAATCTCGGGCCGTATCTCCGGCACAAGGACGCGCAGGTGGTCGCGGCTTGCGACGTGGACAGCCGGCGGCTATTCCGCGCGCAGGAAACAATCAACGATCGGTACAAGAACGAGGACTGTTTCACGACCAAGGATTTCCGCGAGATTCTCGCCCGCAAGGACATTGATGCGGTGATGATTTCCACGCCGGACCATTGGCATACGTTGATCAGCATGTTAGCCATTCAGGCGGGCAAGGACGTGCAGTGCGAAAAACCAACGCTCACGATCAACGAAGGCAAGTTGCTCATCCAGGCCGTCCGCAATCACAAGAAGGTTTTCCAGACCAGCACTGAAGACCGCGCAGTCCCGGAATATCACCGCATGGCGGAACTGGTTCGCAATGGCCGCATCGGCAAGCTCCAACGCATCGAAGTGATCCTGCCGCAGCAACCGCAACTACCCGGCGATCCCACGCCGCAGCCGGTGCCCAAGGAACTGGATTACGAAATGTGGCTTGGCCCGGCGCCGTTTGCGCCGTACACGCGCGATCGCGTCCACTTCAACTTCCGGTGGATCTGGGACTACTCCGGCGGAATCATTTGCGACTGGGGCGCACACTTGTTCGACACCGCGCAGTGGGCCAATGACACCGAGCGCAGCGGGCCGGTGGAGGTGGAAGGCACGGGCACGCATTGGACGGGCGGGCTGTACAACACGGTCAAGGACTACGATATCACCTACCGGTACGCCAACGGTGTGGTGATGACCTGCAAGCCCGGCGAGCCCAGCCTCAAGTTCATCGGCACGGATGGCTGGGTCGGCAACACCGGCTGGCGTGCCCCGGTGCAGGCGAGTTCACCCGAGATTCTGAATTCAAAGGTTGGCGACAACGAAGTGCGGCTCTACACAAATCCAAATGGCGAGCATGATGATTTTCTCCAATGCGTGAAGAGCCGCAAAGACCCATATTTCCCGGTGGACATCGGCCATCGCGTTTCCACGGTCTGTCATCTGGCGAACATTGCGATCAAGCTGGGCCGCAAATTGAAGTGGAATCCTGAATCCGAGCAGTTCGTCGGCGACGCGGAAGCGAACAAGCTGCTCGATCGTCCACGCCGCGATCCGTGGCAACTGCCGAAGGTCTGAGGCGCCGCGGCGAACGTCCGGCCTTACCGCCTGGGCTTTGAGAAGTCAGGCATTTTCTTGAAGCGAGCAAGCGGGTCTTCCTTCCCACCCACTGCGGTATCGGAATGCGGCGCTTCAACAGCGGATGTGGCGGCAGAAGACGAAGCCATGCTCACCGACACTGCGGGCGCAGTCGGCTGCACGGCGACGGGCGTGGGCTGCGGTGTCCGCCGCTCGAAGAAGGAGCCTTGACCAAAGACCGACTGCGGCGCAGCCGCCGGTGCGACGGTTGACGACGGAACGGGAATCGGCTGGGTTGGTTGGGCAATCGCTATGGTTTCAATTTCCTCTGTCCGCCAGCACAGCCGCACCGAGGGAATCGGTCCAACGCCTACAATCACTTCGTCATAAACCAGATCGCCCAGTTCCACGGTATCGGCCATCTGGTTGGCCTGGAGCAAGGACGACAGGATCGCGTGCGTCGTCCGCCGGTGTTGATTGGCTGAAACCAGCGAGCGCAACATGGATGCGTGAACGTCTTCGATCTTGGTGAGATGAACCAGCATCCGCTGCACCGGGCTGATTTCCAGATCCACGCCGCTGAGCACGAAGCCCGCCTTGACAAACACATCCGTGCTCGCATGGATCTCCTGCATCGCTTCGCTCAAGCGATCTTCATTGTCGGCCTTCAAGTTCGCCACGCTGTGATGAATCTCCGACTTCAACTGCTGCAACTGGCCGGTCGTGGCTGCGACGGCTTCGCGAACTTCTGCAACCTTGGGCGGAAGTTGCTGCATCGCGGCTTTGATCTCGGCTGCCTTCTGGCTCAGGTTTTTAATGTTGCTTATGAATTGTTTCATGACGTTTTAGTGGGTTGCCTTTCAATTGCCGCCGCCAATGATCGGCGGTTTCGGAGGTGCGTCAGCCGTGACTTCCCGATTTTTCTGCGCCTCGGCTATGGCTTTTTGAAACTGTTCCAGGAACGCACCCTCGTTGCTCAACATCTCCTGCGTGACATCAATTTCCAACGAACCTTGTTTGGCCCGTGTTTCCAGCAACTCCTGGGACTTCTGCAAATGATCGCGCTGCCGAGCCGCCATGTCTTTCAAGGTCGCCAGCGTGCTGTGGACCATCTCCATCTCATGCTCCATCCGTTTCATCGTGTCGGCCATCGTGCCGGAATGCACCACGGCAATCGCCTGGCTTAAATCCTTCCGCAACGCATTGAAACCTTCGCCAACCTTGGCGGCCAGGACATTGAAATCACCGTCGGCAGGTGTCGCCTTCGTGGGGAGCTGCGCCAGACGCTGATCCACCGTCGCCCGTAACGCCTCCAGACTTTGGCTCAATGGGCCAAGATCCATCGTCAGCGGTTGAGTTGGAGAAGCGGCTTGCTGTTTGATTGCCTGTTTCTCGAGCACCGCCTGCAAGGCTTCGAATCCTCGGCTGACTGGTGACATATCCACCACGACCTGCGGTGCCAGCTGAGGTTTCGTGGATTGTTTCTCCAACGCCGCCTGTAACGCTTCGAGCCCTTTGCCCACCGGAGTCATATCCACTGTCACTTGGGGCGGTGGCGGCGCGGGTTTGTTCAACTGGCTCGCAATCACTTGCTGAATGCCCTCCAACCCCGATTGGAAACCCGACAACTGCGCGGCAATACGCCCGGCAGGATCGTTGTCACCCCCGGCGCCACGCGCAGCGGTGTTATGCTTGAACGTTTTCTTGATGTCTTCCCAGCGCGCTTTTTCCTCCGCTGTCTGAATGCCAATGAGTTCCTTGAACTTCAGCATGTTCGCTTCCGTGCCCGTTGTCAGCGTTTGCGATTCGCCGCGATAGTGATCGAGGATGATCGCACGCACTTCGTCATCGTTCATGATCGTGACAACTTTTTCCGCCAGCCGGTTCATGTTGCGATACGAACCTTGTAACCGGAACGGCGGCTCCGTGCGGAACTCGTCAGCCTGCGCAGCGGAATGGATGTATTCCTGATTCACGCGCAAAATGACCTCGCGGATCATCACGAGCTTCTTCATCACGGAGAGAATTTCTTCGACCTCCTGCGATGAGTAACTGCCCTCAAAGCCCTCCGCTTCGCGTTCGCCGGATTCAGCCATGCGAATGAACGAGCGGATGTCCTTCTGGCTCTTGTTGGCCAACGGGGCGAGCACGGCGTTCGACGTGATTGAGTTCTCGAGGTAGCTCGCTTTGAAATAATCCGCGTTGCCGCCGATGATGTCGCCGAGATTGTAGGTGTCGGCGCGGTTCGCAAGCATGTCGGGGATTTTGAACTTCTGCCCGCTCTCGGTGTAAGGATTGCCCGCCATCACCACGACGACCTTGCGCCCGCGCAAATCATACGTGCGCGGCTTCCCGCGCCACACGCCTTCGATGCGGCGCTGGCCGTCACAGAGCGAAATGAACTTCTGTAAAAACTCCGGGTTGCAATGCTGGATGTCGTCCACGCAGATCATCGCGTTGTCGCCCATTTCCAATGCGAGGTTCAACTTGATGATCTCCTCGCGCGCGGCGGCATTCGGCGCTTCCTCGGGATCGAGCGACACGACATTGTGCCCCAGCGCCGGCCCGTTGATCTTGATGAACACGATGCCCAACCGGTTGGCGATGTACTCCGCCAGCGTCGTCTTGCCGTAGCCGGGCGGCGAAATGACGAGCAGCAAACCCATCAGATCCGTGCGTTTCGCCGCGCCCGCCGCGCCGATCTGCTTGGCCAGATTGTCGCCGATGAGCGGGAGATAAACCTGGTCAATGAGCTGGTTGCGCACGAAGGACGTGAGCACCTTGGGCTTGAACTCATCCAGCCGCAGCTTGGCGCGCTCGCGTTCGATCAACGCTTGCTTGAGCGCGTGAAATTTCTCAAAGCGCGGCACGACATCGCGCTCGAATTTCTGTAACCGCTCCTGGAAGTTCAGATAATCGAACTCATACTTGCTGCCCTGAATCAGTCCGTGGCTGCCTTTTATGCCCTCAATGGATTGCGAAGTCGCGGCTTTCACCACCGAACGCTTCACCTTGTCGCCACAGAAAAGGAACGCAGCCACTTCTTCGAGGTAACGTTCCGCTTCGGGTTGCGTCAGCAGAAACCCCCGCACCCAGTCGCGCACCAAATCCAGTTCACTGCCGGGATGCTCCGCGAGCGCCTGCCGCCGTTGCTCAAAAGCCTTCTCACTGCCTTTGCTGGCGAGATGACGGTTAAACGACGCCACCAACCGATCCGCCTCCTGACTGACGGAAACCGCTTCGCCGGTGATGAGTTCATTGAACAGATACTCGCCCGCTTCAGCCGCGAGTTTTTTTGGATAAAGCTGTGTTTGCTCGGCGAAGGCGGTCACCAAGCCTTGCAGCGCCGCGATGTAGCCCTGCTGCGTCGGGTCACCCGGGAAAAGTTTGTTACGCTCGGCAAAGGCATTGAGCTTGGCCGACCAGAGCGTGCGCGTTTCCTGCGGGCAAAAGCGATTCCAATAAACCACCGCGCAACCACGAGCCGTCGGACTGAACCGCGCCAGTTGTAGCGCGTGATGCGTGGTCAGCAAGGCGTGGAAAATCTTCGCACCGTCCAGATCGTGAATGCCCTTCGTGTAGCCTTCCTGGTAACGCGCCCCCATGAATTCCTGCACGAACGCGAGGCGTTTGTCTTCCGAGAAAGCGAGGGCTTCCGCCAGCCTGGGAGCGCCGGCATCTTGCCGGCGTGTTGCGTTATCTGCACTCGAGGAACTCGCCGGCAAGATGCCGGCGCTCCCGGCAATTGCCTTCAACATCTGCCACGCCAGATACTCCGCGCGATACACGTCGCGGTTCTCGGACACGACTTCCTGATCCCACGCATCGCGCGTGGCGAGGAATGCCTCGTCCGTGATCGCCTCGAAATACTTCGTGCTGGTCAGGTGGACGTGCTGCACGCCTTCGCGATTGACCACCGTGAGTTCGAGCGGCTGCGTGTTGATGTTAAAATGATGCTTGCCGAGCTTGATGACATCCTGCCCGCCGACAAACAACTCCTGCCGATCTTTCAACTGCCGCACCGCCTCCTGTTGCGTGCTCTTGAGCCGGCCTTGCAGATCGTCGGCCTTCACCGAATCGCCGAGCGCGAGCAGTTGCTCAATCGTCTCGCGGACCTTGGCGATCATCAGGTCCGACGCCATGTAGCTGTTGATGTCCTCGATGCTCTTGAACCCGGCGAGGCGATTCTGAATGACCTTGAGGATGCGCTCAGCGGCGGTCAGCAACGCACTGGCCTTGCGATTGCGCTGCTCGACGAGCGCGACCTTGCGCTGCTCGAACGCCTCGTAAAGTTCCGTGCGCCGCTCGGCGAGTTGGACGGTATATTCCTCGAAATCAGCGAACGTGCCTTCCAGTTCCTCAAGCTGAACGGAGAGGCGATTCAAATACTCCTCGCACTTGGCGGGTGAATCGCAGAGGTCGAGATAGCTCGACGCCGCCTGGCCCAGCAGCTTCATCTGCGCGCCGAACTGCGCCGCGCCTTCGCTGGCGATGAGATGTTGCAGCCGCTTCTTGAGCGCGGCCTTCACCTGATTCAGCGTGGAATAAACCGCCGTGATCGCGTCAATGATCCGCGTCGTCTCAGTGGCGTCCTCGATCTTCAGGCTGTTGACGATCTCGATGAGCATTTCGAGTTCACCGCCCGCCGTGGTGACGGCTTTCTCGATTTCCTTGCCCTCAGCAACCTTGGTCACCCGATCCACCGCCGTGAGATGATCGGTGGCCTGCCGGCGATACGGCTCAAGTGACTCGGGCTTGAGCAGGAACTTCACGCACGAATTGGAAAGCTCGTCCGTCTGCGTCGCAACCTGCTTCTCCGCCTCCTCAATCTGCGCAAGGTCCGCGTAGCGGACCTCCTTGATGGTGATCAGTTCGCCGCGAAGCTTGCGCAAGGAGGCAAGATTGGCGACAAAATCATTCAGTGCGCGGAAACCAGCGCGGCGGATGTTCTGAAACTGATCTGTGCAACGCTTGCGCACGTCCTTCACGCGCTCGACGGCTTCGCGTTGCAGGCGGCGCACCTTGTCGAATTCGTCCACCGCCTTGTCCGCCGCCTCGCGCACGGCGCGCAACGCCGCGTCGACCCCAAAGCCATCCGCGCTCGACAGCCACGGATAGGAATCGAGGATCGTGCCGCAACGTTTGACGAGGTCGGTGTAGATCTGCGCGTAAGGATTTTCCTTCCGCACCAGCGTCATCACCTCGTTGCATTCAGCGAGGCAGCGCACGACTTCCTTGTTGCCGACCTGATACAGAAACGCGTCCTTCCGACCGGCCGGTTCGAAGCCGGGCTGATGAAACGGAGTCTGCCGCAGTTGAATCATGTGATGTTTCTGCGGCTCGGCTTCCGCGCGGAACAATACCAGATGCCCGTTCGGGAACAGTGAGAAGCCGTGGCAACTGATGCGCTCCTCAACCTTTTGCGTGATGAGTCGATACGGGAGCAACGCATACTCGCCCGTCAGCCGATTGTAGAAAACGTAGAGCGAGTCCTCGCCATTCGGCGCGTTGATCACTCGCTCGATGGTCATCGGGCCGTCTTTGGCCTCGAACTGTTTCAGCTCGCCGGTCGCGAGATAATAGCCGTTTGGAAAAATCAATCCGTGTGCCTCCGGCAGGAAAACGCAGGATTGGCCGAGCGAATCCACGCGCACCGCGGTTTGCGTCTTCTCGTTGAAGATGAAAAAGCGCGGCGTGTTTTCCTTGTAGGGCCGAACCTTGAGCAGGATTAAATGATTGGTGATCGCATAGCCGATCTCGGCATCGTCCACCTTTTGATACTTGTCGTCCACCGGCTCGGAGTAAATGCCTTCGCCCGTCGCGGTGCTATCCTCGACCTTGATCGTGAGATCACCCCCGATGCACTCGACGAACACGCGGTCTTCAAGCGAGACGTGTGGATAATCGCCGTAGCGGTAGGATTCGCGATCCGGCGTGAGCCAGCGGAATTCGTTTTGCTGTGGGAAACCCACGCGCCGGAACTCCGCCTCGCTCCGGCCATCGAGATATTTCAGGTTGCCTTCATTGTAGGCCCATTTGAAAACGGCAATATCGTTGATGCCCGGCCCGGTCGAGAAGACCATGTAGAGCTTCCCCTCGATGACGGAGAATTTCTGGAACGCCGTCTTCTCATAGACGTTATAGAGCCGCTTGAAATCCGTGATATACGTCTTGTCCTGCAACACAGCAAGATCGGCTTCCTTGAAGGTGCCCGCCTGTTCGTCGCGACGATAAATGGCGAACACATCGCCGAGTTCGATCTCCTTCTTCAGCCCGAACTGCACGTTGAAGCCGAAGAGGAATCTGCCGTGCCCGAGCTGCACCATGTCCGCCGGAATGCAGTTGTGACCGGTGATGATGCGGTCGGCCTGGAGCAGCTTGTATTCGATTGAACCAAAAACCTCCGAGCGTCGCGCATCGAGTTTGGACATGCGCTCGCGCAACGCCGCGCCCTGCGTGTTCAACCGCTGGCGGATGATCTCATAGGTCGCGCTGCCGAGCGTCTGCGCTGTCGAGGGCGCGGCGGTTTCGGGCGCGGGAGTCGGCGCGCCTTCGGGCTGCGGGGCGGGTTTTGGTTTGGGGGCGTCGGGCATTGGTTAGGCAAAAAGCAATTGAAAACGTGAATATGCGATGCGCGGGTGTGTTCTTTCGCCCCTACGGGGCTTGCCCTGATCGTTAGCCTGAAACCCAAGACTCGCGCCGTGGGCTACTGTCTGACGCTGCTCCGCAGCTACAGGGACGAGCCCCCATCGTTGTGGGGCACAGAACGAACAAGTTTCAGTTAGACTCCTTCTCAATACAATGTGAGTGGCGACCGCACTTTCACAGGCGCGGAGCGCCGGTAGAGAGTAGCCCACGGCGTGAGCCGTGGGTTTCGTGCCGGGATGGAACAAGCCCCGGAGGGGCGAAAGACCATTTCCGCAAATGTCCAAAAAACCATTCATCAATCAAAAACGTAACGTTCGTCGTAGGTGATGCCGTGCTTCTTGAGAAAGCCGATGAACTCTTCCTTGAAGGAAACTTTCCGGTGATGCTCTTCTTGCCCGGCAATGTAGGTCAGCACCTTGTCGCGCTGGGAAACACTGACGCTAAATGCTCCGTAACCAACCTGCCATTTGAATTCACGTTGGGTCGGGAATGTTTTGTGAACCCAGCCAGATGAATTGGCTTTCACCTTCCCCACAAGATCAGAAAGCGAAATTGTAGGCGGCAACGAGGCAAGGATATGAACATGGTCGGTTGGGCCATTGATCGAGAGGGCCACGCCTCCGAGCTCACGCACAATGCCGCCCATGTAGGGGAACAATCTGGCCTTCAACACAGCATCAAGACTCGGCACGCGGTCTTTCGTGCTGAAGATGATATGACTCAATAGGCTGGTGTAGGTGTGGCCCATTTTCTCTCTTGCTCTGGTTTATCTTTCGCCCCTATGGGGCTGGATTTGCTTGTCGGATGACCCACGGCTTGCGCCGTGGGCTACTCTCTTACGGCGCTCCACGCCTGCGGATTGGCATCGCGCGTTGCCACTTTTGGTTTACGCCTTCGCCGCTGGCTTATCCGCCAACACCGCTGACGCCATCACATCAGACAGGCCGCTTTCCTTCGCCATCGCGTGGGCGGACTTGAGCAACGATTGCAAACCACTGTCCTTGGAGGACGCGATCATTTTGCCGAGCAACGCGGCGACGGTAAGGTTCTTCAAATCCTCGGTGCCGATGCCGAAGTCCTTCACCCATTGCGCGAGTTGCGCCCGGAAATGATCCGGGTCGCCGTTGAAGAACGTGTTCTTGATGTCGGACAACGTCTCGCTGTTGTTGACCATCCGGTCCACGGATTTCCCGTTGCCCACAGCGCGGACGATCTTCTCGAAGAAGTCGTTTTCGCCGCCGACGATGTCAATCTTCGCATTCTTGAGGGCTTCGGAAACCACGGTGGCATTCGCTTGCGCGACATCGCGCTGGACATGGATAGCCGCGAGTTCGACATCGCGTTCCTTGGCGAGTTTGAGGCGGAATTCCTCGTGTTGCTGCCCGGCTTCGTGCAAAAGCTTCATGGCTTTGGCTTTTTCTTCGATGCTCTTGGCTTCGGCCAATCCTCGGGCCTGAACGCCGGAAGCGTCGGCCTCTGCCTGAGTTTCGGTGTTCTGGGCATTGACCGTTCCCTTCGCCTTGGTTACATCGGCTTCCGCCATGCCCATGGCTTTGGTGGCTTCGGCATCCGTCTTCTTCGCGCCCGCTTTGGCAATCGTGACTTTTGCTTCGGCCAGACCTTTGGCGGCTTCTTGCGCAGCCAAGCCTTCGGCTTCCTGCTCCATGGCGTGGCGTTTTTTGTCGGAAGCTTTCGCTTCGGCATCAGCGATGGTCTGGATCCGCTCGGAGTCACGCACCGCAGCATCGCGCGACGCGTCGGCGGCAGTAACGGTCTTGATCTTTTCCGCTTCGGCGAGATGACGCTCGGATTCTTTTTGCGCTTCCGCCGCAACCACCTTCTCGACCTGGCCCTTCTTGGCATTCATTTCCGCCTCGATGAGGGTGACCTCGCGCACGCGCTCGGCAGTCATCCGGGCTTCGATGTTTGTCTTTTCCTCCTGTTGCTGAACGACAGCTTTTTCCTCGGCGACCACGACGGCTCGTTTGCGCTGTACTTCAACGGCCGCTTCGGCCACTTTGACTTCCTTGTCCATCTCGGCGAGTGAAACGGAGCGCTCGCGGCGCACGCGCGCTTCTTCACCCTCTTGAACGGATTCCTGTTCGAGCCGTTGCTTCTCTTTCGTAACAGTGAACTGACGTTCCTGCACCGCACGGTTCATGTCCTGGGTACGCAACTGGATGGATTCCTCGGCTTCGAGACGTTTGCCTTCCACTTCCTGGCGGCGAGCTTCGATGACTTTGCGCGACTCGGCTTCTTCATTGGCCTTCACTTCGGTGATGGCACGCATCTGCTTGGCGGTGTCTTCCTCGTTGCGACGCTTCTGTTCGCGTTTGGCGATGTCCGCATCCGCGTTTTCTTTTTCCACCTGCACCTGGGCGCGTTGGGTGAATTCATTGGCCACCACGCGTTCGCGCTGGGTGATTTCGGTGATTTTCTTTATACCTTCGGAATCTAATACGTTGTTTGGGTCGTGTTGATCGAGCGGGGTTTGTTCCAGGTAATCAATCGCCACGTCTTGCAGGAAGAAACCATCAAGGTCTTTGCCGATGGTGGCCTGGATCTGTTCGCGGAACTTGATGCGCTCGGTGAACAGTTCGTGGAATTCCATCTGCTTACCCGCGGTCTTGAGCGCTTCGGAAAACTTCGCCTCAAACAATTCGCGGAGTTGATCCATATCGGATACGCGATCCACACCGAGCATCTGGGAAACTTTCTTCACGCTCTCCTCGGTCGCTTCGACCCGGATGTAGAAGGCCACGGAGATGTCGGCGCGGATGTTGTCCTTGCAGACGAGGCCGTCCTTGCCTTTGCGATGGATCTCCAATTTCTTCACGGAGATGTCCATTTCCTCAAAGTTTTGCACGATGGGCAGACGGATCATGTAGTCGAAAGCAACGCGCAGTCCGCCGAGGCCGACGCTGATGCCGGCCTTGCCGGGGTGGATTTTGCGGATGCAAAGGATGGCGGTGATACTGAGAAACAAAGCCGCAACGACCGCAACGGCAATTAACAGGTAAGTCATAGTCTGAGTTGGTTTAAGTTCACTCGACGGTACGCGAGCGGCACTTTTACCCAGAGCGCCAGCACACCTCAACATCACGCAACGTCCGGAACTGCACTGTGGTTATCAGAAGCCGGAAATGCCTGCCAATATAATTCCGAGTTGATTTTCCAATTCGCCAAGCGCACTCCGTCCGCCGGCGCTGTCCGCGCGCCGGTGCAAAACGTCTCGCCGAATTCGCTGGGCAGCGAAAGCCCGGCGCGCTTAACCTCGCAGACCCATAACAAATCATGAAAGCAATTCCGTCCCGGATACCTCGCTTGGGCAGTCCCGCGTGGCTACCCGTGCCAATCACCATCATCTTCGCCGCGATGGCCGCCGCATTCATCTGCCCATGCGCCGATGCGGCCGCACTGAAGACGGAGAACGTCTTTCTCATCACCACCGACGGCTTACGCTGGCAGGAAGTGTTCACCGGCGCGGAGGAGTTGTTGATGAACAAGACCAACGGAAACGTAAAGGACGTTGCCGCGCTGCAAAACAACTACTGGCGAGCGACGCCGGAAGCACGGCGCGCGGCATTGATGCCGTTTCTGTGGAGCGAAGTCGCGGCGAAGGGACAGCTTTATGGCAACCGTCCCAAGGGCAGCGACGCGCACATCACCAACGCACGGCGATTCTCCTATCCGGGCTACAACGAATTCCTGACCGGCGCGGCCGACGACGCGCGCATTGACAGCAACAACAAGATTCCCAATCCAAACACGAACGTGTTCGAGTGGTTGAACACGCAGCGCGGCTTCACGGGAAAGGTGGCTGCCGTCGTCAACTGGGACGTGATTCCCTGGATTCTCAACGCCGAACGCAGCCGGCTGCCGGTCTGGACCGGTTACCCATTGCCGCCCAACGCGATTTCCATAAAAGTTTCGCCCGAGCTGGAGCAACTCATAGCCGACACCACTCCGCACTGGGGCAATATCCTCTTTGACTCCTTCACCGCGCGCGCCGCGACGGACTACGTGAAGCAGTCCAAGCCGCGAGCTTTGTACGTAGCGTTCGGCGAGACCGACGAGTGGGCGCACGAAGGTCGCTACGACCAATATCTTCGAGCTGCGTTTCAGGTGGATCGTTACATTCAACGCCTCTGGGAAACCGTGCAGGCCCTGCCAGCCTACCGCGACAAGACCACCTTCATCATAACGACGGATCACGGCCGCGGCTCTGGCCCAAACGCATGGCGCGATCACAACAAGGACATTGCCGGCGCGGAACATATCTGGATCGCAGTCATCGGCCCTGACACGCCGCCACTGGGCGAACGGGCGAATTGCGCAGCGGTGACGCAAAGCCAGATCGCGGCCACGGTCGCAGCGTTTCTGGGACAGGATTATGTCGCCGCGTTTCCGCACGTCGCCGCGCCCATTGCGGAAGCGATCAAGCCGGGCGGCAAATGAAGCCACAGTCGATGTGGTTCGCGCGGACTCGGCGGGCCGCGCCCCGCAGCTTTACCGTGACGTACCGTCGATTTCGATGCGGATGCGCGGGATGGGCGGCGGCTTGCGCGCCTTCTGCATCTTTTCCTCCTGATCGAGATGCAGCAGCCGGCGTTGCGCGGCAAAGGCGGTGGGCGTTTTTGGGAATTCCCGGATGATCCGGCGCAAGGTTTCGCAACCGGTCACGCGATCCTTCAAGCCTTCGATCTGGCACGTCGCGATCATGGCGACCCAGCCAGCACGTTTCTCGGGCAGCTGATCCGGCAGCCCAAGTAACAACTCGATGTGCGCGATGGCCGCTTCCGGCTGGCCGAGCGCGCTGGCGCACAAACGCGCCAGTTCCTCGCGTGGCTCCGGATCGTGGGGAGAACTCTTCACGCGCGCTTCGAGTTGCGCCGCGCGCTGCCGGGCCGCAGCCAGGTCAACAACCAGCGCGGGTTCGCCCTTGCCATCATCAAGCGGATCGTGCAGCGCGGGTAGATGTACGGGCTTGTTCATTTGCTGTTCGCGAAACTCCTCGGCGGTGCGCGGAAGTTGTGCGGCGCGAAGCTGCGCCATGCGCGCGAGGTGCGTGCCCGGCTGGCGGTTCACAATGACTTCGAGCGCGCGGCGCGCGGCGTCGGGATCGCCTTTGAGTTTCAGATACCAGTCGGCGAGCTTGTGCAGGGCGATGGAAACCTGCCCGGGCGTCGTGCGCGGTTGATCGCAGATTTCCAGAATGGTTTGTTCGGCTTCGGTGATGTCGTTAAAGTGATTCGCGTAGAGATCGGCCAGCATGAGCCAGCCATCGAAGTCGTCGTCGCGCCGCTCGAGCTGTTTGATGACTTCTTCCTCGGCTTCGGAATATTTGCCGAATTTCATCCGGGCGATGGCGCGGGCGTACATCGGCGGCATCTTCTTGGGCCGCACAATTGCCGGCGCGTAACCCGCAATGGGTGCAAAGATTGCCATGATCGCCAGCCCCACGGCGAGCCAGCCGCCGACCCAGACAAAGAATGCCGCAGGCAACAACATGCCCACCAAGCTCGTCAAGCAGAGCCCGCGGAAGTGCGTCCAAGTTTCACCCTCTAGCGGCGCGCCCACGCGCCAGATGACCCAGCCGAGCGACATGGCTGCCCAATACGAACTGATGACCGCCAGGCCGCCACCGGTGTAGGCACAGAACAACGGAAACCAAAGAGCCGTCCCTTGCGCCTTCTGCAACTTGGGCATGAAAGACTGGATTTCCAAGGAAATGCCGAGGTTCATCAGCACCCAGATGAACCACGGGGCCAGCAACCCTTGAATGCTCCAACGGATCAGCCAGCGATTGCTTTCCGGGCGCTGTTCCTCAGTCACGAGGCGGTACTCCGTCGTCCAGGCAAACATCGCGAACATTGCCGCCAGGAACGTGAGGAATACACCGATGCCGAGCGGGATGATCATGGTTGGCCTCGCACTAATCGGTTGGGAATGCGCTGGCGACGGAAGAGATCCCCGCCGGACGGGCAACGGCCAGAACTTGCGCGGGCGATGCGCGAAACCGTCGTCATGGTTCCGATTACTACATTTTTCCCCGCACGGCGCAAGGGAGACGTTTTGCCGTGCCCGAAACAACGGTGATATTGCGCAACCTGCACAGGCGATCCGTTCTTCACTTTTATGCCCAAGCCGGCGATTGACCAGCTTTTGGCGATCCCGCACCGTTTTGCGCTTGAGAATTGGACCGGCACACCGTCAAATCCTCCCACTATGAAAACCATTCTGTTTCTCTCCATTGTCGGAATCGCCTTCGCCTGTTGCCTCATCGCCGCGGACGCGCCAGCCAAGGCAACAAACTTGCGCCACGTTGTTGCCTTCAAATTCAAGGACGCGACCGCCGCTGAAAAAATCAAGGAAGTGGAAGATGCGTTCCGCGCGTTGAAGGGAAAGATTCCTGAGATCGTGGCTTACGAATGGGGAACGAACATCAGCCCGGAGAAGCACGACAAGGGTTTCACCCACGGCTTCATTCTCACGTTCAAGAGTGAAAAAGACCGGGATGCGTATCTGGTTCATCCAGAGCACAAGAAATTCGGCGGACTCGTCGGTCCAGTCCTGGGCGATGTGTTCGTGATTGATTTCTGGGCGAAGGAATAATCAAATCGCGAGACACGCTGAAGCAACAGTTAGAATTCTCTAGTTGCGCGACTCTCCAACAATTTGAGATCGACACGATTGGTTGTTCCGTCGGCGGCGAGTTCGACCGTAGCTTCGATGTCGCCAAAGCCATACCCCTGCTGATCAGACCATACCCATCGCCCTTCCGAGAAGCGAGCGAGTTGGTTGCTGCTGAACGGCTGACAATGATAAAGTTCGGAGGCCTTTGAATTGGCCAGATGCACTGCCGTCAACCGCGCCTGTTCTGCCGTCAACTGTGAGGACCTGGGGTTGGTACAGCCCGCAACGAGTAACGTGATTCCGATGGTGCATAGAAGTCTCATATTACGATCCTGCCGAACAATTATTCAACGAACCATCCGCTCGTACGTTGAGCCCTAAAAATGCAACATGCGGTCCGTTTGTCGCGAAAGGTTTGACTGCTCCATCACCTCTCTGGCAACACTCCAGAGTTCCACTCCCCCGGCAACGAGACCCAGCTGAACGGCTACCTTTCATTCCGCGATCTCAAAAATCACGTCACCCACCCCGACATCTTCATTTATATTCGACACAATTTTCACTCTGGCGTCCGCCAACCCCGATTTTACATATAGCTCACGGATTCTCTGAGCGTCGTCAGCAAGCATTCGTTCATCCAGTGATTTATCAACTTTGGATAATAATAAACTGGCAAGATCAGCATCCGAGAACTGTGTATTACCCGCGAAGCGAATGTTGCCTATCTTTGGTTTCTCTTGGAGTAAGTAGTTTAGTATGACCCCTTCATTTGAGATGCTGTCCCTTACGCGAAGATTCCTGAACAAACCAGTGCTATGGAGATTACGCACGTCACTATCCACTGCCGCCCGCTCAAAAAGGTGCCCACCTTAATGGAGATATTGGTGCGAATCTGCTCCTCACTGACGTTTTGTGGCTGCTTTATATGCGTTACGAGTATTTTTGCAACTGATGGCCGCGGGGCTGAGCTTTCGTTGGTGGAGGTTACAACTTGAGGCGCTTCCTGAACTTGAGCGTTCTTGTCACCGAGGCGACCAAGCTCGTCCGCTTGCCTGCGGAGTATCCCCACTTCCCCCCGCAGCCGGAGCAACTCACTCGTGTTGCGGTTTAAACGTTCGTTGTCCTCGCTCAGCGAGGCGAGTTGACGGGCAGTTTCGTCGCGCTCGCGCTGCAATTGCTGGATTTCCTCAGTCAATGGCGCTTGTTGCTGCTGAAGTAACTGCACTTCGGCACGGGCGTTGGTCGCTTGGCGAGCTTCGTAGATTCCCGCCACTGCGAGAACAGCGACAGCGGCGGCGACAAAGGCTTTTTGGAGGGCAGTCATGGTGGCGGTCTTCGTGGCCGCAATGACTGCCGCGGTGATGATGGTCGTTCCAGAAAGCGCAGCGGCGGTTACGGCAGCGGCAAGTCCCACCGGCGCGGCTTGGACGGAATTTGTGGCAACGGCTCCGGCAATGGCTGTCGCTGAAAGCGCCACACCCCTCTTAGTGAAGAATTCCCGAAGTTTCTCTACGCCACGATTCACCCGCATCCGTGCCGCGTCCTCAGTTATTCCCATTGCCGCACCGACTTGGTTCAATTCCTTGCCCTCGAAAAACCGGAGCACGACGGCATCATGCTGCTTTGCCTCCAAACCGTTCAGTGCCTCATCCAGCAGTGGCGCTATTTGATTCCAGGTGGTGGCATCCGGTTCGTTCAAAAGGGATTGCATGTGGGACTCCTGTTCACGGAATTGGCGACGGCGTTGCATTTTCAGTGTGTCGGCGGAAACATTTCGTGCCGTGCGGCAGAGCCAGCCGGAGAGAATCGTCTTAGGATGAAGTAATTTTGCTTTCCGTGCCAAGACGACGAAAACTGCCTGCGCAATTTCCTCAGCTAGATGGGGGTCACGGACTTGGCGCAGGGCGACCGAATAAACCAGATTGATGTGCCGCGATACCAGCATGGCAAAGGCCTGCTCAGAATTGCTTTGGGCATATTCCCGAACCAGCATCATGTCATCGCTCATCATGTTATTGATATATGGACGCCAAATTGAAAACCGAACAGATTATTTGGACCGCCAAGGCACCTGGCATCCATCCCACCGAACTTGCCCGGCTCCGCACCGCGCGACGTGGCACCAAGGTCGGCAGCCAGTTTTGGGGTTGCTCCGCCTATCCCGGCTGCAGGGCACGCGCGCCTGTAGATGGCGCACCCCTCGTTAGACCTTTCGTCAGGTCCCATACAACCGCTCTGGGGTGAGTTTACTTTGCCATTAAGTTTGCCATTAAGTGGGTATTTAACGGCAATTTCCTTCATTGGGTTGCAATCACCTGCATTGCTGACAAATTCCAAGAAGCACTCAAAACCATTGAAAACAGGGGATGCTATTGCAATTGAAGTGGTGGGTTGGCGGGGACTCGAACCCCGGACCAACCCCGAAAGCTTTCGGGGCTGCTCAACTCACCGGGTTCGATTCCGAAGCAGCAACAGGGCAAGCTCCGGATTTTTCTTGCGCTTCATTTCTCGTTCCAACGCGCGGGCTTCGGACAACGTGGGCAACTCCAGCGTTGCCACAATTTCCAGATTGCCGCCCAACCGTTTCGTCGTGTGCGTCTGGCCGAGACGATGTTCGCGCAACCGCCGTTCAAGATCATTGGTCGAACCGATGTAGTGCCGACCGCTTGAACCGCGTAAAATGTAAACCCAGGCCACAAAAGAAAATGGTGGGTTGGCGGGGACTCGAACCCCGGACCAATGCCTTAAAAGGGCACTGCTCTACCAACTGAGCTACCAACCCACAAATCTCCCGCCGCCTGCGGTCCATTGGGGTGAAATCCGTGGCGGCGAACTTCGGTCAAAGCGCCGCGCAAACTAGTTTACCGGCGTCTGGCGCGCAAGGCTTTTCCCGGCTCAATCCGGCTGCGATCGATCCCTCAAGCCGGCGACCAACGGCTGCGCCGCCGTCACTTCTCCGCCATCCAGGCGCATGACTTGCAGCGGATCGAATGTGCCCTTCTTCATCTGTTTGAACGCCTCAGGCAAGGCACGCTTGGTCAATTTACGCTCGCTCACACCCGATTGATCACAGCTCAACACGAGCGCGTGCGGCTTGTAAGTGCGTGGATGCCCGATCACCCGGGTCGCGCCGGCCGGCAAGGAGGGAGTGGGGCGGTGATCGAGCACCAGAAAACTCAGCGGCAGGTCGCGCAAGTCAATTCCCATGAGGTTGGCGAACTTTGACCAGTCCCCGTCCGTGAAGACGCCCGGTGGCGGCGAGGCGAAGTGATGGCACCAATGTCGTTCATTTTCGGGTGCGAGGATGCCGCAGCGTTCCTGATGCGTACAGGGGGCAATCACATTCAGACGTCCGCGCAAACGTTCCCGCACGGCGATGAGAGTGAGGCTCGCATCGTAAGTTCCGGGTTCGACCCAGATCACGGCCTGCGCCGTCGCAGCAAAGTCCGCAAGCGACTGGATCTGTTCCGGCGTCAGTTCCGTCAGCACATGGCTGATAAGCAGCACGGATGGCGTATCGATCAGACCGGACTTCGTCACCAGCTCCGGATATTTCTCCCGCGCTCGTTTCGCCGCAAACGAAGTGGCGAGCGGGGAGCGATCCCACAGATTCAGGCCCGTCACCGTCTCAACACCGAACTGATCAAGGAACGCGCGGCTGGCGATGCCGCTGCCGCAGCCCCAATCCAGAAGTTCGCCTTGGGGTGGCGACCAGCCGCGGCGGCGAAGTTCCTCCAGCACATAATCCCATTTCCAGCCGATGCGTTGGGCAAAAGTGGCGTCGTAGCTGGCGAGGTCGGATTCATTCTGCCAGTAATCCCCCGCGCCCACCGGGTTTTCGAGGAAGGTTCGGCGGAGGCGATGTAGCGCGGCCCAGTCAATATCGCTCCAGTTCATGTGGAAATCTCGATCCTGCCGCGCCGTTCATCTCAAATAGACGAACACGATGGCCATGAGAAGCAGCACGGCCACCACCCACCAAAACCAGTTCACGCCGCGCGGCTTGGGAGATTTGCCGCCAAACTCGCTTTGAACGAAATCGTCGTAGTCGAAGTTTTCATCCGGCAGGTCCAGACCGTCGGTTCTCGCTTCTTCAGACCAACCGGTTTTTTCATCCGAACCGCATTGAGGACAGGCTTTGGCCCGCGGTGGGACTTCGGCGCCGCAGTTGGGACAGATTTCAGGAGACATGGCGAGAAGGCTGAATGAATAATTTAGAACGAGGAATTACCGAACCGCGGGCAGACTTCCTTCATTCAACACTCTTCCTTCTTCACTCCCCGTCACCCGCCCACGCCCGCGTATTCTTCGTCGCCGTGGAGATCCAGGCCCATGAACACGTAATCGTGCGAGATGGCTTGCATATCCTTCACGTAATCCTCCAGACGCAAAAGCTGGCTGAAGCCCAACATGGCGAACATGTGAATGGCCGCCTCCTGACCGCCGATGAATTCAGCTTCAACCTTTTCCAAGCCCACGTTGCGCGCGATGTCCACGATCTCGCCGACCAGTGCGCGGGCCAGACCCTTCCCGCGATATTGCGGATGCACGAGCACGCTGACGCGGCCGATGTGCCGTTTCCAGCCACCGAGTTGCTGATGCAGCGTGGCGTCGCCGAGAATCTTTCCGCCTTGCACCGCCACGAGTGGCAAATTGCGGC
>Ga0315910_10001854_pt1 | contig 19108 bp, 16 predicted proteins | sample EdamamesoilMG_FD_204470 | JGI IMG/M metagenome (GOLD analysis project Ga0315910, IMG submission 204470) | Garden soil microbial communities collected in Santa Monica, California, United States - Edamame soil | ecosystem: Environmental > Terrestrial > Soil > Garden | place: USA: California...
GTCGCGGACCGTGGTGCGAACCGAGGGGCTCATCGCCGGCTCGCGCGACAACTCCCGACCCTGCGCGCTGACTTCGCTGGCGGCGATCTGCGTGACGGCGAGCGCCGTCGCTCCGCCCAAGCTCGAGACGGTCGACCTCGCGTCAGGCGCGCGAACGGTCCTGTTCGATCCCAACGCGAGCCTGCGCCGACGGGCCACACCCCGCGTCGAGCAGCTTAGCTGGACGCTCGCGGACGGACGGGAGGCGAGCGGGACCGTGCTGGTGCCGCCGATCGCTGCGGCCGCGCCGGCGCCGCTGTTCGTCACGTACTATGCGTGCCCGGGATATCTGCGTGGAGGTGTCGGCGACGAGTTCCCGCTGGCCCCGCTGGTCGATGCCGGGTTCGTCGTCGCCTGCCTCAACATGGTGCGCGACGACGGGGTCGACATGGTGGCGGGCTATCGGGCCGGCCTCGAGAGCGTCGAGACGCTGGTCGATGAGCTGGCCGGACGTGGATGGGTCGATCCCTCTCGGATCGGCATGGGTGGGTTCAGCCACGGCAGCGAGGTCACGATGTGGGTAGCGATGAACTCGCATCTGCTGTCTGCCGCCGCGCTCGCCTCGCCGCAGTTCACGCCGTCGGACTACTGGCGCAACGCACTGCCGGGACACGATTTCACCGGCGTGCTCGACGCCTTCTTCGGGCTCGCCAGTCCGGACGAGGCTCCCGAGCGCTGGCGCCTCGTCTCGCCAGCGCTGAACACTGAGCGGATCGAGGCGCCGCTGCTGATGCAGATGCCCGAGAACGAGGCGCGCGCCCAGGCGGAGATCTACGCGCGGCTGGCCCTGACCTCGACGCCGGTCGAGCTCTACGCCTTTCCCGACGAGAACCACATCAAGTTCCAGCCCCGCCACCGGCTGGCGACCTACTGGCGCAACCTCGACTGGTTCCGCTTCTGGTTGCAGGGCGCGGTCGACGCCGATCCCGCCAAGGCCGAGCAATACCGCAGGTGGGAGGCGATGCGTGCGAAGCGCGGCGCGGATCAGAGGTCGAACGAGCGCAGCCAGGTCTCGGCGGATGCAAGGTCGATCAGCCGGATGTAGCGCGCATCGTCGGGCTGGCTCTCGCGGCGGAGGTAGTCGCGGATCGCCGCGTGATCGAGCAGCCCGGTCTGCGACAGCTTGCCCTCCAGCAGCAGGCCCTCGATCGCAGTGCGCTGCCCCATGTAACCGGTCATGAACATGCTCACCAGGCTGCCCTTCGTGCGGCGCGCGAGGATCGAGTCCGGCAACAGCCCGCGAAACGCCTCGCGCGCGACCGCGCGGTCACGGCCGCCACGGATCCACAGCCACGAGGGGATGCGCAGGCAGGCCTCGAGCACGGGCTGCGCGAGAAGCGGATGCAGCACGGCGATCTCGCCTGGTGCGGGATCGGCGAGGAAGTGAAAGATGCCTGCGATCGACTGGACGTGCTCGAGCGTGCCGCGATCGACCGCGGTCACGTCGCGCAGCCAGGGATGATCGGCGCGTGCGGGCAAGGCAGCGTCAGGCCCGAGGAACGCGTCGTCGCGCGGCCACGCGGCGCGTGCGCGACGCGAGCGCCGGCTGGCGGCACGGGCGGCCGCCCAAAGCGTGGTTCCATGGAGGCGAGCGAGGTCCTGCAGCGCGGCCAACCCTGCGCGGGGGCCTTTGCGGCGCAAGGCATCCAGCGATGGCGAGCTGGTGCTGAGCGCGCAGAACACGTTGTCGCCGCCGGCACCATCGATCGCCAGGTCGGAACCGGCGAGCGCGAGATGGTTCGACATGGTGCGATGGAGCCTCCGCAGCAGCGCATTGGGCGGCGGGCGCAGCGCAAGCGGGGGGATCTCGGCAAAGTCCGGCGCGACGCGCTCCTCGACCAGCTCGGCGAGCGCGATCCCGCAATGCTCGGCGACTTCGCGTGCGTATCCGCGCTCGTCGCCATCGGGCGTCACTGTTGCGAAGGTGACCGCTCGAAAGCTCCGGCCGGCGCGGGCCAGCGCGGCGGCGACGATCGAGGAGTCGAGACCGCCGGACAGTTGGACGACGGTCCCTGCGCTGTCGCCGAGGAGGCGCGGAACGGCGTGGAGCACCGCCTCGCGCAGCATGTCCGCCCCGTCCTCGAAGCGGCGGATCGCCTGGTCGGGCGCCGCGTGATCCCACGGATTCCATGGCAGGGTCACGCGTTCCTCGCGGCCGACCCAGGCATGGGCCGTGCCCGGCACGATCTCGCGCACGCCGCGCACGCCGGTCAGGCCCGTGCGCAGCGCTGGAAATGTCAGCCAGTGCCGCAGGAATGCCGGGTCGGGTTCGAGAGGACCGCTGGCGGCGAGCAGCTCGGCGTCGGACGCGTAGATGTCGAGCGGTTCGCAGCGGCGATGATAGGCCGTGACCCCGCCCGACGGATCGCGCAGCGCCCCATGGTCGTGACCGCGGGTGGTGAGCAAGACGTAGGCGCCCCAGAAGCGCTCGACGAATTGCCAGTCGGCCGGCACGGGGTCCGGGAGCCGCTCGAGCCGGCGGCCGCTCGCGCGGTCGAACACGAGGCCGACGGCGATCGCCGTGCCGTCCGGCGCGGCGATTGCGGGGGTTCCCGGAATGACCCAGACGGCCAGGTGCGGGCCGCACAAAACCTGCTCGAGCTTCGGTCGGTCGGCCGCGAGCTTTTGCGACAGCTGGTCCAGGGCGTCGCGGGGTCCGGCGGCGGCAAGGAAGCGCAACCGCATCAGACGGCGAGCACCGGGACGAACGTGCGCACCGTGTCGGCGGCGTCGGTCAGCAGCGTGCGGTCGGTCTGCAGCCAGCAATGCGCCCCGAACGGGTCGAGCCTGGCGCCGAACACGAGCGTTGCGGGTCCGGCCCGGTCGCCGAGCCAGTCGAGCAGGGCCAGCGAGTCGAGCAGGCAGCTGCGCGCGACCGGCACGAGCGCGCGCGCCGCGAGGAAGGCCCGCGCCGCGTCCTCAGCTTCCTCGGCGCTTGCCGCGCGATCGGCATCGAAACGGCTCTCGCGTATGTTCTCGACGATAACCTGCAGCGGCACGGTCGCGATGCGTTGGCGCGCACGCCGAACGCAGGCCCAGGCGCGCGGGACCGCGCGCCAGCGCGCCGGCGCCGGGCTCTCGTCGAGCAGGCTCGCCGCGCGGACCGGCACGTCGACGGGAGCAAGGCGCCCCTTCAGCGAATGCTGCTGGAACAGGCCCGTGGTGAGCAGGCGGTCGCGGGCTTCTCTCTCGGCGGGGATGGGCTCGTCTCCCGCTTGCAAGGCGAGCAAATCGGCCTGGAGGGTGGGGTCGAGCGCCAGATAGCGGTCGCCCTGCAGGTCGAGAAACACCGCTTGCCCGGCGATCAGGCCGTAGCTGACGTGGCGCTTCAGGTGGAGATAGGTCATGCGGGCCCGGGGATCGCGGCAGGCGCGGGAACCTGCAGGTTCCCGCGCGCGCGCCGGCGCTCAGTCGACGAGCGGCCCGACCCTCAGGTAGCCGTTCGACTCCGGCGTCGACAGGATCTGCTGCCCGCGGGTCTCGGTGCTGGCGGTACCGAGCTCGATCAGGCCGGTTTCGGTGGTCTTGCGTTCCATGTCGTGTCTCCTCTCGCTGCGACCTGCAGCACCGGGCAGACTAGAAACGGGGCGCGAGGGCACGAAACGTATACGGCGCGAATAATCCGATTGTTTGCGCCGCGCACAGGCCGGGGGTTCGGCCGGCCGGCTCGGGCGACGCGGCGCCAACGCCGTCAGTGCGGCTTGGTCAGGATTGCGGAGTCCGGCGGCGGCACACGCCGGGTGTCCGGCGCGACCATCGCGGGCGAATGTTCGGAGAGTGGCGCCGGGGTAGCGCGAGCGTGACGCTGGAAGGCATGTCGGGCGCGTGCCGCCGACAGCGGGAGACATGCGGATGACCGGGAAGACGCGCGGGACCCGCGGGCCCCGCGCGCTGGCAGGCTTCAGTCGACGAGCAGCGACTTGACCTTGAAGCCCATGGGTTCGGGCTCCGCCGCGATGGGCAGGCCGCGGGTCTCGATGCTGGCGGTGCCGAGCTCGATCACGCCGGGCTGGATGTGCTGCTTGTGCATGACAGGTCTCCTCTTGCTGCGGGAATGCAGCGGGCAGCAGGCTAGGATCCGGTGTCGAGGGCACGAAGCGTATACGGCGCGTACACACCGAATGTTCGTGGCAGGCCATTCCGGAGCGGCGCGCAAGGCGCCGGTGCGCTGCCGTGGTCAGCGCGGGGCGACCAGCGCTGCGACGATCTCGCCGACCATGCGTTCGCGCCGGCGGTGATAGGCGGCGAGCGCGCGGCGCAAGGCGAGCATCGTGTCGCCCGCCATCAGGGCCGCGATCGGCTCAATCTCGGCCAGCGGTTCGTCGAGCATGCGAAGCTCGGTCTGGCGAACCGGGCGCAGGCGGTCGTTGAGCCCGGCGATCGCCGCCACGTGCTCGGGATTGCCCGACCGCGTGGCGAGCGCGAGGAACAGGCGCTCGGTCGTCTCGATCGGTCCGACGGCGGCGGGCTCTCCGTCTTCCACCTGCCCCGGTGAACCGGCGCCGCCGCGGACGCGCGCGGCGAGGTCGAGCAGCGCCGCGTTCCACCGGTAGAGATGGCGCAAGCCCACCTCGGTGACGAGCGGCATCCTGAAGCCGTCGCCGCGCGGGGTTTCGACGAGGCCCTCCCCCGCCAGGCGATGCAGCGCGTCGCGCACCGGGGTAATGCTGGCGTTGAGATCCCGCGACAGCGTGGCCGGCTCGAGGTGCTCGCCGGCCGCGAAGCGTCCGCTGCCGAGCTGCTCCTTGAGCGCGTGGTACACGCGCTCGAAGGTGACGCCGGCGCTCATCGTCCGCCAGACCCGCCGCCGCCGCGCCGTTCAGGCGACACTTTGCTGCTGGCCGGCGACGAACTGGGCAACCGCCTCCGCCTGGTCGGGGCGCAGCGCGTCGATCGCGTTCAGGTGCGCCGGCAGCGCGTCGCCCAGCAGGATCGAAGGGCAGCGGCCCTCGTAGTTGCCGAGGTTGGGGCGATGCTGGCGGTAGCCGACCAGCGCGGCGAGCTCGGGCGGGAAATGGCGTGCCACCTCGGGCGGGTAGGCGAGCCACTGGTTCTCGTAGGGCTTGAGCCAGCCGAGGCAGTAGCTGACCACACACCCGCGGCGGACCAATGCGGTCCGGTTGCCGCCGGCGCCGTGGAGCGTCGAGCCGAGGAACAGCAGCGCCGAGCCCGGCTCCATCTCGACAGGTTGCCCCGCCATGGTCGGCGGCTCGCGGTCGAGCGCCTGGCGGCCGTGACTGCCGGGCCACATGAGCGTGGCGCCGTTGTCGGCGGTGTAGGGCGTGAACGGCCACATCACGTTGACCAGGTACTCGATCTCGCCGAGCGCACCGCGCCACATGTCCTGGTCGCGGTGGGGCAGCTGGGGCAGCGCGCCAGGATGGAGCGCGATTGCCTGCGTCAGGTTGAGCTGCACCGTGTCGCACCACGGCGACAGCACCTGCTCGACCACGCGGGTGATCAGCGGATGGCCGACCAGCGCGCGGGCGTGCTCCGAGCGCGCGAGCAGCCGACCGAACCGCTTGGTCCGGCTGCCGTAGAACCCGCCTTCGCAGAACGGGGTCAGCGCGAAGTCATCGGCAAGGTCGGCGTCGAGTGCCTGGATCGGGGTGGTCGCGAGATCCGGGATCACACAGTAGCCTTCGGCGAGCAGCTGCTCGGCGCGATCGCGCGCGGTGCGCTCGGTCTGATGCACGGTCATGGTGCGGTCTCCTCCCGGCTCAGGCCGCTTCGCGGATGCTGTCGGCCTCGCCGGCCGTGGTGTAGACGCCGGTCCGCGTCATGAGCGCGGGAGTCTCCGCCGAGATCTCGATCCGGAGCGCGCCGAGCGTCCGGCGATCGCGGACGGTCGGAAGCCCGAGTGGGCGGCAGCGCCAGCCGAACGCGAGGATCTGCTGTAGCCAGCCGAACTCGGCGACGCCGGTGTAGACCGTTATGCCTTGCGCCAGCGCGTGGTCGACGAGCGCGCTGACGAGCATGTTGCGCACCGCGAGCCGGCGGGCAGCCGACAGCCGCCGGTCGAGGCAGAAGCGGGTGATCTCGCGGACAGCGGGTCCGCGGGGCACGGCGACGGCGCAGAGATCCGGAAACAGCGTGTCGAGGATATGCGGCCGCTCGGTCTCGAGCAGCCGGGCCGAGGCGAGGTGCTCGCCCGAACTGCCGCGGACCACCAGGTAGACCGCGTGCTCGTCGTCGAACTGGTCGAGCTCGAAACGGCCCTCGAGGACCGGCACGTCCCACTTGAGCAAGTCGACGAACACCCGCTTGCGCGCTTCGAACATGCCGCGAAGCGTCTCGTCGGCGAGGGGCTGCGGCACGCGTTCGGTTATCTGGACCATGACGATCTCCTCCCGTTGATCCGACGCCTATCGTCGTTCGGGGGAGGGGCTCGCGAGTCCCGGAAAAGGGGGGTTGCCTCAGTGCTTGAGCACGTCGGAGAAGCTGATCGCGCCGTCAAACAGCGCGTGGATCGTGAGCATGGTGCGTTTGCTGACGCCGTAGCGCTCGCGGGCGCGCTTGAGGTACTCGGCCACGGTCTCGGGACTGAGATCGAGGATTCGCGCGATCTCCCAGTCCGATTTGCCGCGCGCGACCCACACGACGCAATCGCGCTGGCGGTCGGTCAGCTGCGGCCGGGGCGCGAGGCCCGGATTGCGCATGTGCCAGAGGCGGCGGGCCGCCTCGAAGGCAAAGGCGCCGACCAGTTGCGCCTGCGGCAAATGGTCCGGATTGAGTGCGGTTCGTCCCGCGGTGGCAAACGAGCACGAACCGTTGGCTTCCCCCGGCACGTGCGCGGGGACCGTGAAGCCGTCGCCGATCCCCCGCAGACCGGCGAGCGCGAGGACTTCGCGGTCTCGCGGCGTCAACGCGATCAATCGCGGGAGCCGCGACCAGGCGAATCCGACGCTCGTCAGCTGGCTCGCCCGGTGCACCGGATCCGATGGGCCGAGCCCGTTATCGTCGAAGAAGTCGATCCACTCGGCCGGGTAGTTGGCGAGCCGGATGTTCGGACCCAGCGCGCGCCGGAGGTCGACGTGGTGCGTCAGCGCGAAATAGGCGAAGCCCATCTCGCGGCAGATTTCGGTCAGAAGTTCCGCCAGCGCCGCTTCGGTTTCGGTTTCACCGATCTCGCGGACGAACGCGTCTATCCGGTCGAACATCGCCACTGCGGCGGGACGGGGCGCCTCCAAGCGCGCCTCGTCCGTCCCCCCGCCTTTCCTGAAGTCCGGTCAGCCGGGTCTCAATCGGCCGGTCCGGACGTCCATGATCGACGTGTCCACGACGAGGCGCCCTGTCTTGTTCTAACGGCGCCGTGAAACACTATGGTCATATTCAGACAGATATCGGATTATAATCAAATTATTTATTCGCGACTGGTAACCGCCTATGAAGCATGCGCAGTTGATCCTGCATTGCTCTGGTGTGACGCCGCAAGCGCGCGCATGAGCCTTGGCATCGCAGGTCTGGTCGACCAGTTCGACGCGCTTGCCGGGCACTGCGCATCGCAGTCCGACCTGGCCCGCCTGGTCGAGGACGCAGCGCGCGAGCTCGGTTTCGTTCACTTCGCGCTCTTGCACCACGCCAGCCTCGAGCTCGGGCGTGCGCGGCTCATCCGCATCGACAACTATCCGCACGACTGGGTCAGCGAGCTCGTGCGCGAGGCAGCCCGCGCCGAGGATCCGGTGCATCTCGCCAGCGGCCGGACCAATCTCGGCTTCCCATGGGAGCAGCTCGACCGCCTGGTGCCGCTGACCGCGCGCCATCGCGACATTCTCGAGCGGGGCCGCCGGCACGACATTGGGGCCGGGTTCACGGTGCCGGCCAATGTCCCCGGGGAGCCGGCGGGTTCCTGCTCGTTCGCGGTGCGCCGCGGTCGCGAGCTGCCGGCAAGGCATCTGCTCTGTGCCGAGCTGATCGGCGCCCATGCCTTCGGGGCTGCGCGGCGCCTGCATGATTTTCCGGCCGGCGGCGGACGCCCGCATCTGAGCCGGCGCGAGCGGGAGTGCCTGCGTCTCGCCGCGGCGGGCAAGAGCGATTGGGAGATCGGGCGCATCCTCGGCGTGGCCGAGGCGACGGCGCGGCAATACGTGAAGCGGGCGCGCGCCGCCTACGACGTCGCCACCCGCACGCAGCTCGTGGTCCACGGCCTGCGCGATGGGTGGATCGGGTTCGGCGAGGCAATTCCCCCGAACGGGGGAATGGGTTAGCCGCCGCACTCCTGCTTCCCTCGCGGCATGTCGTCCGGCGGCCGCGATCTCGACCAGGCAATCGCCCATAGGCCGCCGCGCGGCGCGAGTCTCTAGCCGCGCGGCGCGGTGGTGTCTGCCACGCCGCCCCTGTCGTGCGACTGGCGTGACCCCGCCGGCTACGCGACCTTGCACGCGGCCGGGCCCGATGCCTTCGCCTGGGAGTGGCTGCGCCGCGACCCGACTTATCGCGCGGCCGCAAGCGCCGCGGCTCGCGCGGCGTGCCGCAACGGCGTGCTCGCGCTCGCGGACGATCCCGCCGCGGCGCGCTGGGGCCTGCACGCATTCGAGGATCCCGCGCTGCCGGCAGGTACGGCGCGACCGGTGTGGCGTCGCGAGCATTACGCGCTCGTCCTGGTCGTGACCGCGGAAACGGACGGTTCCGCGGACGACCGCTTCGAGCTCGCGCGGTTTGCCCGTCTCGCCACGGTGGTCGCCGGCGCCGACGGGGCCGAGCACCTGCTGCTGGCGGAGGGGCTCGCGAGCCTGCGGATCGACTCGGTCGGCGGCTCGCTGGCCGGCGGGCCCGTGCGCCTGGCCTATCGTCTCGCGGGCTTTGCAGGGCTCGAGGGCCCGCTCGCGGCGTTGCGCGACCTGCTCGAGCTCCGCGAGAGCGGCCGCTTGCGGGCGCCACGCGCACGAAGCCGCAACCGGCGGCTGGTCCTCCTGCTGCGGGCGTATGACGCGCTCGAGGCAGGCGCCAGCCAGCGCGAGATCGCCGGCGTGCTGCTCAGCCCCGAGGCCGCGCGGGCGCGCTGGCGGACCGAAGCGCCGAGCTTGAGGCTGCGGGCGCAGCGCCTTGCCGGCGGTGCGCGGGCCATGGCCCGCGGCGGCTACGGCAGCTTGCTTCGCGCGTGAGCCGTCCGCGGGTCTGGCGGCCACCCACGACTCTGAACTTGCGCTGCAGCGCGGGGTCACCCCGCCATTCCACGAGGGGTTGGCCGCGTGCGTGGCCAGCCGCCCTGGCGGTTACAGGCGGCCGGGCTGACGAAATTGCACCCAGCAACTGGCCGCCGCCGGAGGACAGCGCGGCAAGAGCGGCTCAAGCCTCCTGGCGTCGGAGCTGGGGCAAGGAAGCGCGGAGAACCCGCACGGCGGACCTCAGCACGATCATGGCCATCGCGCCGCCGATCAGGATGTCCGGCCAGGGCGAGGACAGGATGGCGACCGCTCCCGCGGCGATCAGGACCCCGACATTGGATATCACATCGTTTCGTGAACATTCGAAGGTGCTTGCCATGTTCACGTCCTGCTTCCTGAAGCGCCAGAGCAGGGAAAGACAGTTGACGTTGGCCGCGAGCGCCGCCGTGCCGAAGACGAGCATGAGTGTCGACGACGGCGGCACCCCGCTACTGATTTTGGCGACGACGTTGATGACGATGCCCACGCCGAGCAGTAGAATGAAGGCCCCCTTGAATGCGGCGGCACCCGCTTTCCACCGGTCGCTGCGCGTTATGGCCAGGAGGCTCACGCCATAGACGAGCGCGTCGCCCAACATGTCGAGGGCGTCCGCCATGAGCGCTGTCGAGCCCGCGACGAGTCCCGCGCCGAACTCGGCCACGAACATCACGGCGTTGATGAGCAAGACGATGATCAGCACGCGCCGCTGATCAGCTTGCCCGGCAAGCTGCTCCAGTTCGCATCCCTTCGCCGAGCAACAATCGTCCGCCATCCCGGCTACATGGGCGGGAGCGGGGGTGTCTGCAACGGGTCGATGGCCAGGGAACTCCAGGGCTTGCGCTTCGCGGCTCGCATGCCGGCCGACTGACCGAGGTATTGCGGACATTCGTGCAATCGCCAAAGCCCCATGCCAGAAGCTCGACGTGCTTCCCCACGCCGACCACTCCCCAAAGCCCGCACCGGCATTTGCCGGAGGTGCCGTCATTGGAGCCTTGGGCGGCTTGATCGGCCTTGGCGGGGCGGAGTTCCGCCTGCCGTTGCTCATCGGCGCGTTTCGCTTTGCGGCTCTCGAAGCCGTCATCCTGAACAAGGCCATGAGCCTCGTCGTGGTCGCGTCGGCGATACCGGCACGCGCGCGAACGATCCCTCTCCATGAGATTGCCGACCAATGGCCCGTGGTGGCGAACCTTTTGGCCGGGAGCCTGTTGGGCGCCTGGCTCGGGGCAAGCTGGGCCACGCGGCTGCGCTCTGAGACGCTCTATAAAGTGATCGCGGTTCTCCTGGTCGTGATTGCGGCAGTCCTGTTGTTCGGACATGATCCACAAGCAGGCGAACCACTGCTCGCCGGAGCGGCGCAGATTGTAGCTGGCGTTCTGGCGGGGCTGGCGATCGGTGTTGTGGCCTCGCTGCTGGGCGTGGCCGGCGGGGAGCTCTTGATCCCGACTCTCATTCTGCTGTTTGGTGTCGATATCAAGCTTGCCGGCAGTCTGTCGCTGGCGGTGAGCCTGCCCACGGTCATCGTCGGCTTCGCCCGTTACAGCCAGGACGAAAGTTTTGCCGTCCTGTCCCGCAACCGCGGGTTCGTTGTCATCATGGCGATCGGTTCGATAGTGGGAACGGTCGTGGGCGGGCTGCTGCTGGGCGTGGTGCCGACCGCAGCGCTGCTCCCGGTACTGGCCGCGATCCTGCTGTGGTCGGCATGGAAGGTCTGGCGGCACTGACAGTCCGCTTTTGAGCCCAGGCAGTCACGCAAGCACGAGCCCCGGCGAACGCGGTGAAAGTAACGGGTGACGGATCGTAAACCGAACGATATTAGACCCGCCCGCATGCTTCTTCGGCTCCGTCTTGGGAATGTCCCGCACATTGCAGCTCTCCTGCTGCTGCTGGGCATCGTGCTCGGCGGTGCGGTCGACGCGGCTGCGTGCGAGCCGGACACGGAGTTCGCCACGGTCACCGCCATCGTAGCCGACACGTCGGCAGACTCCGGAACCCGCGACGAAGCCCCCGCCAAGGAACGGCACGGCGAGTGCATCCATGGGCATTGCCATCATGGCGCCCAACAGGTTCCTTCGCAGGTCGCTCAGTTCGATCCGCCGACCGTGTCGGTCGAGCATGCCGTGTCCGGCGAGAGCGTCCTGGTGTCGCTTCCGCCCGGCTCGCTCAAACGTCCCCCTCGCGCCTGATCGTCGCGCGCCGCTTTTGCGGCGCTTCGGTGATCAACAGGACGTGAGTGGGATGATTCATGAAATCCTTATTTTGGGGTGCCCTCCTGGCGGGCATCGGCTGCGCGGCGTTGCCGCACGCCGTTGCCGCGCAGGATGCTGAGGCACTGACTTTGGAACGGGCGCTGGCGCTTGCCGGCGCCGCGCCCGGGGCTTCGGCCGAAGCGGACAATCCGCGGGCGATGGGGCCGCGCGCCGACGTCGAGACGGCGGAAGCGCTGGTCACGCAGGCCGGGTTGCGGCCCAATCCGGAGGTCTCGTTCGAGGCCGAGAACTTTGCCGGGACGGGCCCGTATTCGGGGACGCAATCCTCGGAGTACACGCTGAGCGCCGGCCTTCCGCTCGAGCTCGGCGGCAAGCGCAGCGCGCGGCTTGGCGCGGCGCGGGCGGACCTGGCGGTCGCAAGGCTGCGCGAGCAACTCGCGCTGGCCGACATCGGGCTGATGGTGCGGCAACGCTACGTCTCGGCCGTCGCTGCGCAGGCGCGCGTCGGGCTGGCGCAGGACGTGTTCGATCGGAACGGCGAGCTGGCCCGGGTTGCGCAGGCCCTGGTCGACGCGGGGCGCGAGCCGCCGCTGAGGGCTTTGCGCGCGCGGTCCGAGCTGGCCGAGGCCGAGGCCGAGCTCAAGGCAGCGCAGGCCGAGGCGCTTGCGTCGCGGTTCGCGCTCGGCGCGCTGTGGTCGCAGGAACCGGCCCCGGTGCCGGGTACGGCGTTTCCAGCGATCGAGCCGCCCTCTGCGCTGCTGTCGGGCTACCAGGGGCTCGAACCCCGGCTGGCGACGGCCGAGCGGCAGGCGGCCGAAGCGGGCGTCGCACGCGAGCGCTCGCTGGGCAGGCTGGACCCGACGGTATCGGCCGGTGTTCGGCGGTTCGAGGAGAGCAACGACCAGGCGCTCGTGGTCGGGGTGTCGATCCCGTTCCCGATCCGCGACCGAAACCAGGGCAACATCGTGGCCGCGCAGGCCCGTGTCCGGTCGGCTGCTGCCCGCGAGGCAGTAGCCGAGCTCGACTACCGGCAATCGGTCGCCGAGGCGCGGGCGCAGTTCCTCGCGGCCGAGGCCAAGGCCGACACGCTCGAGGCCGAGTCCCTGCCGCAGGCCGAGGAGGCGCTGCGTCTCGCCGGGATCGGTTACCGCGAGGGCAAGTTCGAGCTCCTCGAGGTGCTCTCGGCCGGCGATGCCCGCGACGGCGTTCGCCGGGCGCTGATCGATGCGCGAGAGGCCCAGGGCAAGGCGGCCGCGCTGCTGATCCGGCTGGCCGCGACCGATGCGGCGGCCCGCTGACCCGACGGCCCCGCGCCAACCCATTCATGCGCCTGACGGCGCAACAAGGACTCCCGACATGGAACTTCCATCCAACAGAAACAGGTTGATCGCTCTCGGCACTGCCGGAGCATTGGTGCTGGTTGCCGGTGGCTACTGGCTCGGCCAGGCCGGCTCGTCTCCATCGGCTGAAACGGCCGCCGGCGAAGAGCACGAGGGCGAAGAAGAGCACGGGCCCGAGGGCTTCGTCGCGATGACCGCCGAGCGCGCCACGACGGCTGGCATCGCCACCGAGACGGTCCAGGGCGGCGGGCTTCCCGCCGAGATCCTCGCGCAAGGCATGGTCGCGCCGACCCCGGCGGGTGAGGCGGTGCTGACCGCGCGTGCCGATGGCACGGTCGTGCGCATCAACCGGCGGTTGGGCGACTACGTCCGCGCGGGCGAAGCGGTCGCGACGATGGACAGCCGTGAGGCAGCAGCGCTGTCGTCCGAGCGCAGCAGCGCCGAGGCGCGGCTGGCGCTGGCGCGGTCGACTTACGAGCGCGAGCAGCGGCTCTACGAAGCCAAGGTCACCGCGAGGCAGGACCTTGAAGGCGCGCGGGCCGCGTTGGCCGAAGCCGAAGCCGAAGCGCGCCGCGCGCGGTCCGCGGCCAGCGCGTCGCTGGTCAGCGGCGATGGGCGCAGCCTTGCGGTCGTCAGCGTGATTTCCGGCAGGATAACCCGGGCCGACGCCACGCTCGGCGCCTTCGTGTCGGCCGGTACCGAGCTGTTCCGCGTGGCCGATCCGAACCGGGTCCAGGTCGAGGTGTCGGTGCTTGCCGCCGATGTCCGGCGCATCGCGCCGGGCAATGCAGCGGTGATCGAGCTTGCCAACGGCGAGACCCGCGGTGCCGTGGTCCGGTCGGTCACGCCGAGTCTCGACCCCGAGAGCAGGACCGCAACGGTTGTCTTGCAGCCCGAGGGGATCGACGGCCTCACGCAAGGCCAGGGCCTGCGCGCGCGCATCCGTCCCGGTGGCGGCGACGACGGCCGTATCGCGCTGCCCGAGGAGGCGGTGCAGAGCGTCGAGGGCCGCGACGTGGTGTTCGTACGCACGGCCGAGGGCTTTCAGGCCACGAACGTGGTGGCGGGCCAGCGCAGCGGCGGCCGCATCGAGATCGTCGACGGGCTCAAGCCCGGTGTGACCGTCGCCACGCGTGGCGCCTTCCTGCTCAAGGCCGAACTCGGCAAGGGCGAGGCGGAGCACTGAGATGATCTCCCGCATTCTCGACGCATCGATCCGCTTCCGCTGGGCAGTCGTGATCGTCACCCTCATCGTCGCTGCCTACGGCGTGACGCAGCTCTTGAAGCTGCCGATCGACGCGGTCCCCGACATCACCAACAAGCAAGTGCAGATCAACACGGTCGCGCCCAACCTCGGGCCGCTGGACATGGAGCGGCTGGTCACGTTCCCGGTCGAGACCGCGATGGCCGGCATCCCCGGCCTCGAGAGCACGCGCTCGATCTCGCGAAACGGCTTCAGCCAGGTCACCGTGATCTTCGAGGACCACACCGACCTCTACTTCGCGCGCCAGCAGGTCGCCGAACGGCTCGGCCAGGCCCAGGGCACGTTGCCCGACGGCGTCGAGCCCGAGATGGGTCCGGTCTCGACCGGCCTCGGCGAAGTGCTGATGTACGTCGTCAACTTCGCGCCCGCCGGCACGAAGACGAATCCGAAGGTCGCCGGCCGTCCCGGCTTCCAGCCCGACGGCTCGTTCATGACGCCGACCGGCGAGATACTCACCGATGACGTCGCCAAGGAAGGCTTCCTGCGTTCGGTGCAGGATTGGGTCATCCGGCCGCAGTTGCGCTCGGTCACCGGCGTTGCGGGGATTGATTCGATCGGTGGCTACGAGAAGCAGTTTGTCGTGCAGCCCGATGCCGCGCGGATGTCGAGCTACGGCATCTCGTTCTCGGAACTGGCGGAGGCTCTCGAGGCTGCCAACATCTCGGTCGGGGCGAACTTCGTCGAGCGCGGTGGCGAGGCATTCCTCGTCCGCGCCGATGGGCGCATCCGCACCCTCGACGAGATCGAGCGCGCGACGGTGGCCTCGCGTGGCGGGGTCCCGGTGCAGGTGCGCGATGTCGCGACTGTCACCGTCGGCGGCGACCTGCGCACCGGCACGGCGACCGAGAACGGCCGCGAAGTGGTCGTCGGCACCGTGTTGATGCTCGCCGGCGGCAACAGCCGGATCGTCGCGGCTGCAGCGGCGGAGCGGCTCGAGGAAGTCGCCAGGTCGCTGCCGCCGGGCGTGCAGGTGACGACGGTGCTCGATCGCTCGCAGCTGGTCGACGCCACGATCGGCACCGTCGAGGAGAACCTGCTCTTCGGCGCCTTGCTGGTGATCGGCGTCCTGTTCTGGCTGCTCGGCAACTTCCGAGCGGCGATGATCGCGGCGCTCGTCATCCCGATCTCGTTCCTGGTCATGGGGACGGGCATGAATCTGACCGGGACATCGGGCAACCTGATGAGCCTCGGCGCGCTCGACTTCGGTCTGATCGTCGATGGCTCGATCATCATCATCGAGAACTGTTTGCTGCGGCTCGCGCATCGCCAGCAGAAGGAAGGCCGCGTGCTGGCGCTCGACGAGCGGCTGCACGAGGTGTTCGAGGCCTCGAAGGAAATGGTCCGGCCGACCTTGTTTGGCCAGGCGATCATCTTCCTGGTGTTCATCCCGCTGCTCACGTTCACCGGGGTCGAGGGCAAGACGTTCTCGCCGATGGCGATCACCGTCCTGCTGGCGCTGGCCGGTGCTTTCATCGCCTCGCTGACCTTCGTTCCGGCGATGGTCGCGATCCTCATCCGTGGCGAAGTGGCGGAGAAGGACGTGAAGGCCGTTGCCTGGGTCAAGCAACGCTACGAGCCGGTGCTCGAGCAGGTCATCGCCAGGCCTTGGCGCTGGATCGGCGCGGGTGCCGGGACCTTCGCCGCATCGGTGCTGGTGTTCTCGATGCTCGGCAGCGAGTTCCTTCCCGTGCTCGGCGAAGGCAACCTGGCGATGCAGGCGGTGCGCATTCCGTCGACCTCGCTCGCGCAGTCGACCCGGATGCAGGAGCAGGTCGAGAAGACCATCGCCAAGCTGCCCGAAGTTGCGTTCGTCTTTTCCAAGACTGGCACGGCCGAGGTGGCCAGCGATCCGATGCCGGCCAACGCTTCGGACACATTCATCATCCTCAAGCCGCGTGACGAATGGCCTGACGGTGTCTCCACCAAGGACGACGTGATCGAACGCGTGGAGACGGCGCTCGAGCCGCTCGTCGGCACCGCGTTCGAAATCAGCCAGCCGATCCAGCTACGCTTCAACGAACTGATCGCCGGCGTGCGCGGCGACATCGCGGTCAAGGTCTATGGCGACGACCTCGAAGCCATGGGCCGCACCGCCAACGAGATCGCGGCGGTGCTGAACACCGTGCCTGGCGCTGCCGACGTCAAGGTCGAGCAAACCGAAGGCTTTCCGGTGCTCGACGTGCAGTTCGATCGCGACGCGATCGCGCGCTACGGTTTGAGTCTCAGGGACGTCAGCGACACGGTCGCGGCCGCCATGGGTGGGCGCGAGGCCGGCATCGTGTTCGAGGGCGACCGGCGCTACGACGTGGTCGTCCGGCTCGACCAGGTCACGCGCAACGACCTCGACGCGGTCGGCGCGCTGCCGGTCATGCTGCCCGGCGAGGACGCCCATCGGGCCTCTGTCCCGTTGCGCGAGCTCGCCCGGTTCAGCTTCTCCGAAGGCTTGAACCAGGTCAGCCGCGAGAACGGCAAGCGGCGCGTCGTGGTCCAGGCCAACGTGCGAGGCAACGATTTGGGGTCGTTCGTCGCCGAGGCGCAGGACAAGGTCGCGCGACAGGTCACCCTGCCGCCGGGCACCTTCATCGAGTGGGGCGGCCAGTTCGAGAACCTCCAGGCCGCTTCGGCCCGGCTCTCCCTGGTCATACCGCTGATCTTTGCCGCGATCTTCGGGCTGCTGTTCATGGCCCTTGGAGGGGTCCGGCAATCGCTCGCGGTCTACTCGGCGATTCCGCTGGCGCTTGCCGGCGGGGTGTTCGCGCTCTTGCTGACCGGATTGCCGTTCTCGGTCTCGGCCGCAGTGGGCTTCATCGTCCTCTCGGGCGTGACCGTGCTCAACGGGCTCGTCGTGATGACCAGCGTGAACCAGCGCCTCGATGCCGGGATGCCGGTCGACGAAGCGGTGCAGGAGGGAACGATGGAACGCGTGCGGGCGGTGCTGATGACCGGCATCGTGCCGGCGATCGGCTTCGTGCCGATGGCCATCGCGACCGGCACCGGTGCGGAGGTGCAGAAGCCACTGGCGATCGTCGTCATCGGCGGCCTGATCACCTCGACGCTGCTGACCTTGTTCGTGCTGCCGGCGATCAGTCACCTGCTGCTGCGCGGGCGGCACAGGAAGCACGTCGCCGGCGACTACACCGACGTCGACGCGCTCGGCTCGGAACTTCCCGCGACCTAGGGCGGGGGAACGTGGGACTGGGCCACCATCCCAACGAGGCGGGCCGGACAGTGTCCGGCCCGCCGTCGACACACGAAGGAGACGGTGCATGACCGAAAAGCTCCAGCTCGACATCCCTCTGGTCCTTCCCGAGGTCGCGGACGAATCGGACGCCTGCATCGGCCGTCTGACCGCCGCGCTGTCCGACCGGCCGGGAGTCGAGCGCGCGCACGTGGTGCCCGCGAGCGAGAGTGGCCCTGCGCAGCTGTGCCTGCATTACGATCCCGAGCTCCTGCCGCTGCCGCGGATTCGCGAGATCGTGGCGGCGACCGGTGCGGCGATCACCGAGCGCTATGGCCATGCGCTGTGGACCGTCGAGGGCATCGGACACGCGCGGCGCGCGCGGACCGTCGAAGAGCGGCTCGCCGCGGTTCCCGGGGTGCTGGAAGCCGATGCGACCGCAGCCGGGCTGGTGCGCGTGGAATACGACCGCGAGCGCGTGTCTGAGGGCGATATCCTCGCCCAGCTGGCGCGGCTCGGCGTGCGGCCCGTGTCTTTGCCGGCGAAAGCGGTAGTACCCACCGGTCCGTTGAAGGAAGAGCCGGGGCACGGCCCGGAAGACGGCCACGACCACGGCACGAAGGATGGCCACGGCCACGCACACGGCGCCTTTCTCGGGCCGAACACCGAATTGATCTTCGCGCTCGCCTCGGGCGCGCTGCTGGCGGTCGGTTTCGCGATCGACATGCTGGTGGACGGCGCGCCGGCCTGGCTTCCGACCGTGCTCTATCTCGGCGCCTATGCCTGCGGCGGGTTCTTCACCTTGCGCGAGGCGATCGACAACCTCCGCCTGAAGAAGTTCGAGATCGACACGCTGATGTTGGTCGCGGCCGCCGGCGCGGCCGCGCTCGGGGCGTTCGCCGAAGGCGCGCTGCTCTTGTTCCTGTTCAGCCTCGGGCACGCGCTCGAGCATTATGCCATGGGCCGCGCCCGGCGGGCGATCGAGGCGCTGGCCGAGCTCGCCCCGCAGACCGCGCTGGTGCGCCGCGGCGAGGAGCTGGTCGAGGTCCCGGTCGAGGAGCTGGTCGTCGGCGACACGGTCGTGGTCCGGCCCGACACGCGCATCCCCGCCGACGGATTCGTGGTCAAGGGCACCAGCAGCGTTAACCAGGCGCCGGTGACCGGCGAGAGCATGCCGGTCGACAAGCGCCCGGTGCACGACGCAGCCGCCGCGCGCGCCCGGCCCGACGCGGTGGAAGCCGCCTATCGGGTCTACGCTGGCACGATCAACGGCAGCGGCCTGATCGAGGTCGAGGTGACCCGCAAGTCGACCGACACCGCGCTCGCCAAGGTCGTCCAACTGGTCAGCGAGGCTGAGACCCAGAAGTCGCCGACCCAGCGGTTCACCGATCGGTTCGAGCGCGTGTTCGTGCCTTCCGTGCTCGCCTTGACGGTCTTGCTGCTGTTTGCCTGGGTGGTGGTCGACGAGCCGTTCCGCGACAGCTTCTACCGTGCGATGGCGGTGCTGGTTGCGGCGAGCCCCTGCGCACTCGCCATCGCCACGCCGAGTGCCGTCCTCTCGGGCGTCGCGCGCGCCGCGCGCGGCGGCGTGCTGGTCAAAGGCGGCGGACCGCTCGAGAACCTCGGATCGCTCAAGGCGATCGCATTCGACAAGACCGGCACGCTTACCGAAGGGCGCCCGCGCATCACGGACGTGGTGCCGGCCGAGGGCCTCGGCGAAGGCGAGCTTGTCGCGGTGGCGGTCGCGGTCGAGCGGTTGAGCGACCACCCCCTCGCCCGGGCCATCGCCAGCGACGGGCTAGAGCGCCTCGGTGGTAGTCCGTTGCCGGAGGCGACCGATCTCGACAGCCTGACCGGGCGCGGGGTGTCGGCCATGGTCGATGGCGAGCGCGTCCTCATCGGCAAAGCGGAGATGTTCGGCACCGAGGGGATCG
>Ga0315910_10001855_pt1 | contig 19102 bp, 21 predicted proteins | sample EdamamesoilMG_FD_204470 | JGI IMG/M metagenome (GOLD analysis project Ga0315910, IMG submission 204470) | Garden soil microbial communities collected in Santa Monica, California, United States - Edamame soil | ecosystem: Environmental > Terrestrial > Soil > Garden | place: USA: California...
ACCAAATACACCTGGCCTGGACTCGACGGAGAGGGTCCGAAAGGCAAGTTCGCACCGCGCGACGAATGCGGCACGCTGGACGGCGCCTACGCATTCCGCCTCGCGCTCGCCGATGCCGTGCTCAAGCGCGATGCCGATGCCCTGGTCGCGCTCGCCGATCCGCGCGTCGAACTCGATTTCGGCGGCGGGGAAGGGCGGGACGAACTGCGCCAGCGGCTGGCCAATCCCGAATGGCAGCTATGGAAGGCGCTGGAAGATGTGCTGGTGCTCGGCTGTGCCGTCACCCCGCAGGGCGGGCTCGCGATCCCCTGGTATTTCACGCAGGATCTTGGCGGCGACGTGTTCACGACCATGATCGTGACGGGTGAGGATGTCCCGCTGCTGGCCGATCCCGCCAAGGGCAGGGAGGAAGTGACGCGCCTCTCATGGGACGTGGTCGATCTCGACCCCGAACTGACCCCCGGCGACCTTGGAGCGTACGCCCGGGTCCTGACCCGCGATGGCAAATCCGGCTGGATCGCGGAAGAACACCTCAGGAGTGTGATCGATTACCGCATTGTCGGCGAGAAGACCGCCGGCGGATGGCAAATGACGGCATTTATCGCCGGCGACTAACCGGCCTTGGTGGCGGTGATGCTCACCTTCACCTGAATCTCGCTCGACACCGATTTGTCCTGCCAGGTGCCCTTGCCGATGCTGAATTTCGAGCGGTCGACGGCCACGCTGCCCTGCATCATCGCGGTGTCGCCCTCGATCGCGAGGGTGAAGGGCAGGCTGACCTTCTCGGCATGGCCGCGGATGGTCAGCGTGCCCTCGGCGAGATAGGCGCCGGAGCCGGTCGAAGTGATCGCATCGGCTTCGAAAGTGGCGGTGGGGAACATCGCCACTGCGAACCACTCCTTGTCGAGCAGCGGCGTATCGCGGTTGGGATCGCCGCTATCGGCGGTGCTCATGTCGATCGTCACGGTGACATCGCTCGCGCCGAGATTGGCGGGATCGAAGGCGATCTGCGCTTCCCATTTGCCGAATGTGCCCTCGAACGCCGCCCCTTCGGCGACGCCCGCGAAGCCCAGGCTCGACCCGGTGTGCTCGACCGTCCAGGCCTGCGCGCCGGGCGCGGGCGCGGCGGCGCCGGCCGGGATGACGGCGGCGGCCAAAGCGAGGCCGATCAGGGCGGGGTTACGACGGATCATGGAATCTCCCTTTCGGGGTTGAAGCTAGCCGAATTGCTTGCGCGCGGGCAATCCCCGGGATCGCAAACCGTTTCTACCTACCACCGCGGCCCCTTGCGTTCGAGCCTGGCGTGGTGGCCGCCCGAACGCAGTTCGAGCCGGTTGCCGTCACGCGTCACTTCGGGCGCGGCGACCAGCAGCGCGGCGATTGCATTTTCCTGTTCGCCGAGCTTGCCTTCGCAGAACATGCGGGTCTGCGCCAATGGACCGGCGATCAGGCGGTCATTGTCGATCCCCCAGTTGCCGCTTATCGAATTGCAGCCGACACTGGCGTCGATGCCGTTACTTTCGAAATGGAGCCGGGATTTCTTCGAAGCGGGCTTCTCGCCGTCGATCTCGACGAAGCGCCATTCGCTGCCGACGAGCCGGCCCGCCATGCCCGCCGTCTGCGCCGCGCAGCCGGCCAGCGGAGGAGCCAGGAGCAGCACGATCAGGGGAAGGGCGCGGCGCATGAGTCGTGTCCTAACCACGATGGTCTGAGCAGGTGCTGAACGGGCGTGGTTGGCCGTAGTTAATCTTTTGGCGGGAGTGCGGCCAGCGCTTCATAGGCCAGCACCGCTCCGGCCATAGCAGCGTTGAGGCTGTCGGCCCGGCCGAGCATCGGGATGGTCACTTTAAGGTCACAGGCGGCCTCGTATTGCTCGGGCAGGCCGCGCGATTCATTTCCGACCAGCAGGAAGCAGGGCGCTTGATAAGGCGCGCCCCGATAGGGCTGGGAATCGCGCAGCGAGGCGGCGACCAGTTGCGCCGCTCCGGAACGCAACCACGGCAGGAATTCCTCCCACCGGGCCTGCGCGATCCGCTGGGTGAAAATCGCCCCCATGCTGGCGCGCACGGCCTCGACCGAGAACGGATCGGCGCACTCGTCGAGCAGGATCAGCCCGCCCGCGCCAACCGCATCGCCTGTGCGCAGCATCGTCCCAAGGTTGCCGGGATCGCGCAAAGCCTGGGCGACCAGCCAGATCGGCGCGGAGTGGCGATCGATCGCCGCCAGCGACGTGTCGAATTCGGCGAACACGCCCGCGACCGCCTGGGGATTGTCCTTGCCGGTGATCTTGCCGAGGATTTCGGGCGGACATTCGACGATTTCGCCGCCTGCCGCCTCGACCGCCCCTTCAAGCGCGGCCAGCAGCGGATGCTCGCCCCGCGCGATAGACATCACCAGCATCTCGGGCAGGAAACCGGCCTCGCGCGCTTCGGTCAACAGGCGCAGCCCTTCGGCGAGGAACCGCGCCTCGCGCTTGCGGTGCTTCTTCTCGCGCAGCGAGCGCAGGGTTTTGACCGTCTGGTTGGAAAAGCCGGTGATGGTGCGGCGCGCCACCGGGCTCAATCCTCGCCGAACCCGTCCATCACCAGGCCCACGAGCTTGCCCAGCCAGGTCTCGGCATCATCGCCGGTGACGATGATCTCGATCGTATCGCCCCGCGCCGCGCCCAGCATCATCAGCCCAAGGATCGATCCGCCCGCGGCGTCGATCCCGTCCTTGGCGACTCTGACCTCGATTTCCGGCGGAAGCTTGCTCACCGCGGCGACGAATTTGGCGCTGGCGCGCGCGTGCAGCCCGCGCTGGTTGGTGATTTCGATGCTTTGCCTTGCGCTCTCCACCCCCCGGAACCGCTCAGGCGTCCTGGCCAAGATATTCGGAGGCGATGGTGATATAGGTCCGCCCGGCATCGCGCGCGGCCTTGACCGCCTCGACGATACCCATCTTCCTGCGGGCGTTGGCGAGACGGATCAGCATCGGCAGGTTGATCCCGGCGACCACTTCGACCTCGCCTTCCTTCATCAGCGAGATCGCCAGGTTGGAAGGCGTCCCGCCGAACAGGTCGGTCAGGATCGCAACGCCTTCGCCGTCGTTGACCGCCTCGATCGCCTCGGCGATCTCGGTGCGCTTGATTTCAACATCGTCCTTGGGACCGATGCAGACCGTTGCCACCGCTTCCTGGCGACCGACGACGTGCTCCATCGCCTTGACGAACTCCTCGGCCAGCTGACCGTGGGTTACGAGAATCATTCCGATCATGCGGGAATACTGCTTCCAAATCTGTGCGACGCCTGTGGAGGCAAGAATAAAGCGCGCCCCTTAATGCTTAATGGACGCGAAAGGCAAGTTTGTGCTGTGGGCGTCATCCTTGGCCCCGGCCTTCGACAAGTTCCGCCGCGCGCGAGGCGAGGTTGCGGTGGCGCACGGTCGGCTCGTAGCCATGTTCGTGCAGGACCTTGGCGATTTCCTCGGCGACGAACACCGAGCGGTGGCGCCCGCCGGTGCAGCCGAAGGCGATGTTGACATAGGCCTTACCCTGGGCGGCGTAGCGTGGCAGCAGGTCGAGGATCAGGTCGCGAAGCTTCGCGAAAGTGCCGGCGAATGCCGGATCGGCGGCGATATGCGAGGCAACCGCCGCGTCGGTCCCGGCAAGCTCGCGCAGGTCGGGCACCCAATGCGGGTTGTCGAGATAGCGCATGTCGAACACGAGGTCGGCCACCGGCGGCATGCCCCGCGCGAAACCGAAGCTGGTCACGGTGACGGTCATGGTCTCGCCCGCATGGCCGCCAAACTGCTCGCGGATCGCCTGCTGGAGCTGGTTGGCGGAGAAGGCGGTGGTGGTCATCACGACATCGGCCCAGCGCCGCAGCGGGGCCAGCAGCTCGCGCTCGGCGGCGATGCCGTCGGCGGCCGGTATCCCGCTCGCCAATGGGTGGCGGCGGCGGGTCTCGTTATAGCGCCGTTCGAGTTCGTGATCGGCGCAATCGAGGAACAAGGTGGTGAGCAATATGTCCTCGCGATCGGACAGTTGCTTCACCAGATCGATGATGTCGGCCGGGACGAAGCCGCGGGTGCGCGAATCGAACCCGATCGCCATCGGCGCGCCGATCGCAGGGCGCTCGCTTGCTTCGTTGGCGATCAGTCGTTCGAGCAGGCGGATCGGGAAATTGTCGATCGCTTCCCAGCCAAGGTCTTCGAGTTCGCGCAGGGCGGTGGTCTTGCCCGCGCCGAGCATGCCGGTGACGAGCAAGATGCGTTGCCGCAGGTCCGCCCCCTGATCGTCCGATTCGCCCGCCATGGGGCAGGGGTTTGCGCTCACCACGCCGGAATGTGAAGGGGTGGCGGGTCAGGCAAGTCCGTAGAGCCTCAGCGCCCATTCGGCGCGCAGGGCGAGGATCGGGCTGGCGGGCCACAGGCGAACCAGCGGCATCGCGCAACCAAGTAGCTCGACCTCTTCCGCCTGTTCGACATGGCGCGGCGCGGCCTCGTCGAGGCGGATCACCAGCGCCACCGGGGCTTCGCTCACCGGCAGTTCGACAATCCCGACATTGCGGATCTCGAGCTTGCCCGCGATGTTGGGCGGGGGGGCTGCCCAGAGCTGCCCGCCGCGCACGTCCAGCGTCGTCCCGTCATCCCCCACCAGCTGCGCCCCGCGGTCGATCAGGGCGAGGGCGAGGCTCGATTTGCCGCTGCCGGGCGGGCCTTCGATTACTACCGCGCGGCTCGCAACCGCCACGCAGCTTGCCTGGTGGAGCAGCGAACTCACAACTCCTCCGCCTGCGGCAGGGTGATGACCAGGCAGGCGCCTGCCCGGCCGGTGGGCGGATCGGCCACCGCCAGCGAACCGTCATGCGCTTCGACGATGGTCCGGGCAATCGCCAGACCAAGCCCGCTGTGGCCGCCAAACCCTTCGGTTTCGGGCCGCACCGAATGGAATCGGCGGAACACTGCCTCGCGTTCGTCCTCGGGAATGCCCGGGCCTTCATCGAGGATGCGCGCCTCGACATTGCCGTCGCTGGCACTGACGACGATTTCGATCGCACCACCCGGCGGCGAGAACGAGGCTGCGTTGTCGAGCAGGTTCTCGATCACCCGTTCGAGCCGCGCGGGCACTCCCATCACCACGAACGGGCCGGGCTCGTTGCGCTCGACGGTGATCGGATGGGTTTCGCCCCGCGTAAGCTGTTCGCGTGCGCCTGCGACATTGGCGATCAGCGAGGCGAGGTCGATCGGTTCGAAGGTCGCGCGGCTCAGCTCGGCATCGATGCGGCTGGCATCGGCGATATCGCTTACCAGCCGGTCGATCCGCTGGACGTCGTGAACCGCAATGTCGGTCAACTTGTCGCGCAGTTCCGGGTCCTTGACCTTGCCGAGCGATTCGAGCGCGCTGCGCAAGCTCGCCAGCGGGTTCTTGAGTTCGTGCGCGACATCGGCCGCGAAGCTTTCGACCGCGTCGATGCGGTGGCGCAGCGCCGCGGCCATGTCCGAGACCGCGCGAGCCAGTAGACCGATCTCGTCGCGCCGGTCGGTCATCCTCGGCACGATCACCTCGCGATCGCGCCCGAGCCGCACTCGTACCGTCGCCCGCACCAGGGTGCGCAGCGGCTGGACGATGGTACGGGCAAGGAACAGCGACAGCTGCACCGAGATGATCACTGCCGCGGCGACCACGATCGCCAGCGTCTGGCGGGCCTCGCGCACATCGAGGGTGATGCCGCGGTCGTTGCGCGTGGTCAGCAGCAGCCTTCCGTTCGAACCGACTGGTGCCGCCGCGGTAATCACAGGGGTCCGGTCGGGGGCGTAGCGCAGGAAGACCTGGGTCTGCTCTTCGGCACCGGCCAGCCGCAGTTCGGGCCAGGCATTCGCGCCCGTCGCCTCCGGCTCGCGGTAGTCGGGCACCGGTTCGGCGCCGAGGATCGCATCCATCCCCCGGTCGATCGAGCGGGCGGCCTTTTGCAGCCACGGTTCGGTTGCGGGATCGATGAAGGTGAAGACCGGCTCAGCCAGCTCGAAACTGTCCTTCAGCAAAGTCCCGTCCGGATCGTAGAGCCTGAGGCGCAACTGCTGTTCCTTGCCGATTTGGACCAGCAGCGGATCGAGCAGGCGGGGATTGGCGGCGACCACCGCATCGGCGATGACCTGCGCTTCGCTGTGGGCCAGCCGGAAGCGTTCCTCGAGCAATTGCCTGCGGTAATTGTCGATAAAGAAGAAGCTCCCCGCGAGGATCGCCAGCGCGATGATGTTGAACGCGAGGATGCGGATGGTGAGCGAGGTGCGCGCCGGAAAGATCAGCCGCTCGAACCGCCGTGTTGGTGGGGCCGGCGCCGGAGTTTCAGCCATCGGAGAAGCTGTAGCCCGCGCCGTAGAGCGTCTCGATCGCGCCGAAGCCGGAATCGGCGGCGCGGAACTTGCGGCGCATGCGCTTGATGTGGCTGTCGACCGTGCGGTCGTCGACATAGACCTCGTCGGGATAGGCCGCGTCCATCAGCTGGTTGCGGCTCTTGATCACGCCGGGGCGCTGGGCCAGCGCCTCGAGGATCAGGAACTCGGTAACGGTCAGCGAAACCGGCTTGCCGTCCCAGGCGACGGCGTGGCGCGCCGAATCCATCGCCAGCCTGCCGCGCAGCATTTCCCGTGACTCTTCGCCGTTCGCTTCCCCGTCGCTCGGGGTTGCACCCGACATCGCGCTGCGCCGCAGGATCGCCCTGATCCGCGCGATCAGCAGCTTCTGGCTGAACGGCTTGGCGATATAATCGTCGGCGCCCATCGCCAGCCCCGCCGCCTCATCGAGCTCGTCATCCTTGCTGGTGAGGAAGATCACCGGCAGGGTCGAGGTTTCGCGCAGGCGGCGCAGCAGTTCCATCCCGTCCATCCGCGGCATCTTGATGTCGCACACGGCAAGGTCGGGGGGGTTGTCGGTCAACGCCTTGAGCGCTGCCGCGCCGTCGGAATAGACCCGGGTGGCGAAGCCTTCGGCCTGGAGCGCGATCGAGACGCTGGTGAGGATGTTGCGGTCGTCATCGACCAGCGCGATCACCTGCTGCTCGCCGGCCTGCTCCTCGGCGGATTGGATCGAACCGGTGTCCGTGGCCATTTGGTGATGAAATCCTGACGGAAACAAAGCGCGGGATTAGCCGTTCGCCTTTCGAGAGACAACGCACTAGAGCATCCATGCTGCGCCGCATTTGCGGCAAATTCATGGTTTATAAGAGAAAATTCATGCTGCGCCGGCAAAATTGACGCGACGGAATTCGGCGACTATGCGCAGTCGCGCTTCCGTGCCGCCGGACAGCGCGGTTCGCGGCCCCTCACGATATTCCGGAGACGACCTTGATTGCCCCTCTTTCCTTTCCGCTTGAACGCCAGGGGATTACCACCGCGGCGACGATCCACGCCAATCTCGGCACCGCCGCGCTGGTCGAGCACGCGCTGGCCAATGGCGAGGGTCGGCTCGCCGCGCATGGCCCGCTGGTGGTCGAGACCGGCAAGCACACCGGGCGCAGCGCGAAAGACAAGTTCATCGTCCGCGACGGTGTGACCGAAAATGCCGTGTGGTGGGGCAAGACCAATGTCGCGATGACGCCCGAGCACTTCGCCGCGCTCAAGGCCGATTTTCTGGCGCAGCTGGCGGGTGAAGACAGCATCTATGTCGCCGACCTGTTCGGCGGCTCGCAGCCCGAGCACCGGGTCAACGTCCGGGTGATCAACGAGCTGGCGTGGCACAATCTGTTCATCCGCACCCTGCTGGTGCGCCCGACCGAGCAGGAGCTCGAGGGCTTCTCGCCCGAATACACGATCATCGACCTGCCTGGCTTCAAGGCCGATCCCGAGCGCCATGGCTGCCGCAGCGAGACCGTGATCGCGGTCAATTTCAGCGAGAAGCTGATCCTCATCGGCGGCACCAAATATGCCGGCGAAATGAAGAAGAGCGTGTTCGGCATCCTCAACTTCCTTCTTCCGGTGAAGGGCGTGATGCCGATGCATTGCAGCGCCAATATCGGGTCGGACGGTTCGACGGCTGTATTCTTTGGCCTGTCGGGCACCGGCAAGACCACGCTTTCGGCCGACGCCTCGCGGACGTTGATCGGCGACGACGAGCACGGCTGGTCGGACACTGCCGTGTTCAATTTCGAGGGCGGCTGCTACGCCAAGATGATCCGCCTTTCGGCCGAGGCCGAGCCGGAGATCTTCGCCACCACCAAGCGGTTTGGCACGGTGCTGGAAAACGTGGTGATGGACGACGAGACCCGCGAGCTCGATTTCGACGACGCCAGCCTCGCCGAGAACAGCCGCGGTTCCTATCCGATCGAGTTCATCCCCAATGCCTCCGAAAAGAACATGGGGCCGGTGCCGAAGAATGTGATCATGCTGACGGCCGACGCCTACGGTGTGCTTCCCCCGATCGCGAAGCTGACGCCCGACCAGGCGATGTATCACTTCCTCTCGGGCTACACCGCGCGCGTCGCGGGCACCGAAATCGGCGTGACCGAGCCCGAGGCGACCTTCAGCACCTGCTTCGGCGCGCCGTTCATGCCGCGCCATCCTTCAGTCTACGGCAACCTGCTCAAGGAGCGGATCGCCAAGGGCGCGGTGTCGTGCTGGCTGGTCAACACCGGCTGGACCGGCGGCAAATACGGCGTCGGCAAGCGCATGCCGATCAAGGCCACCCGCGCACTGTTGAACGCCGCGCTCGACGGCAGCCTCAACGATGCCGAATTCCGCAAGGACGCCAATTTCGGCTTCGACGTGCCGGTTGCGGTTCCGGGCGTGGATACGGCGATCCTCGATCCGCGCGGGACCTGGGCCGACAAGGACGAATACGACGCCACCGCGCAAAAGCTCGTCCAATTGTTCGTCGATAATTTCGAGCAATTTGCCGACCATGTCGACGAAGGTGTGCGGCAAGCGGCGCCGATAACCGCCGCAGCCTGATCCGGTCCGGGAAATCTCGGGCCACCAAAGTGACCCGAGAGAGTTTCCCGAAATGACCGACACCAACGCTTCTTGGCCGATCCGTTTCTTCGCGAGCGATGAAGCCGTGCGCCATGTCGCCGCCGGCCTCGTCGCGCGCACCCTGCCACGCCCCGAATGGACGCATGAAGGGCACCTGGCCGCCTGTTGTTGCCTCGTCCTCGAATATCCCGCGCTCGATCTGGAGCGCGACCTGCCCGGCATCATCTCCCGCTACAACGAGGCGGTCGGCGGGGTGAACGACGACACGCAGGGCTATCACGAGACGATCACCCAGGCCTACCTGCACGCAGTGCGGGCGCACCTTGCCGGGCATCCCGAAGGCACGCTGGCCGAACGGGTCAACGCGCTGCTGGCAAGCGAGCGCGGGCGGCGCGACTGGCCGCTGCGGTTCTGGTCGCCCGAATTGCTGTTCTCGGTCGCGGCGCGGCGGGGCTGGGTGGCGCCCGATCTCGCTCCGCTGCCTGAGAATTGACTTGCGCCAATGCCAGATGTGCGCACCATGCGCCAACAGACGAAGGAGCCAGGGCGATGAGTGTTTTCGACGATGTCCTCAAGGCCGTGGGCGGTGCGCCCGACGATGTCACCAACCTTGCCGCGAAAATCGGCATCTCGCCGGAAGTGGCCGAAAAGGCGATTGCCGCGCTCGGCCATGCGCACCAGCTCGAGGGTGATACGGTCGAGGCCGCCGCCGCCAAGACCGGCCTGCCGGCCGACACGCTTCACAAGATCGTCGAGCAAATCGGCGGCGAAGGATCGCTGATGAAATTCGCCGACATGGTGGTCAACAACCCCCAAGCCGCGGGCGTGCTGCAAATGCTCGACCGCGACCACGACGGCAGCATGATGGACGACATTACCGAGATGGCCAGCGGATTGTTCAAGAAGAAGTGAGGCTTAGCTTGCCCGCGTAACGGGGCTTGGGCTTCGCCGTCCGGCCCGTTACACTCCCCCAAACGCGAAGATTCGCGCCAATGGGGGAGAATTCCGATGAAGCCGACCAGACTGTTCGCCGCTGCGCTGCTTGCCGGTGTCGCCTTTGCCGCCGCACCCACCGCCGCGCAGATGAAGCCGCTGGCCGATCCGGTGGTCGGCCATCCCAATCCGGAATCGCTGTTCACCAGCAGCGATCCCAAGCTGCACCGCAACAAGCAGGCCGCGCTCCACATCCAGCGCGAATTGCTCAAGTGCAACGAATGGGGCCGCGCGAGCGAGTGGCTGACCGACAAATATATCCAGCACAATCCGGTCGCGGCCTCGGGGCTGGCCGGGGTGGTTTATTACTTTGTCGAGATCGCCAAGCGCCAGCCGCTCAGCCCGTGCCCGGCGTTGAGCGCGAACGATCCCAACGCGGTCGTCACTGTTTCGGCCGAGGGCGATTACGTCACCATCCTGACCAAGCGCAGCCTGCCGTGGCCGGGTGATCCGACCAAGACCTACACCACCACCTGGTTCGACACCTGGCGCTTCGTCGACGGCAAGGCCGATGAGCACTGGGACCCGGCGACGCTGCCTGAATGGGCACCCCCGACCGCCGGCGTCGATGCCGAACTGCTCCGCGCCCGCGATACCGAGGCGTTGCACGAGCTGATGTGGCGCTACGACCGCGCGCTCGACCGGTTCGAAGCGGACAAATACGCGGCCCTGTTCACCGAGGACGGATCTTTCGGCGAGACGAAGGGGCGTGACGCGTTGTTTGCGATGGTCGACGCCTTCAACAAGCGCGAGGGCGGGCCGCCGAAGCTGTACCATGCCTCGAGCAATCACTGGATCGAGTTCACCAGCCGCGACACCGCGACGATCCACTATTACTGGCAGACCTATCGCGCAGGCGAAGGCCAGACGACGCCCGCCTCGCTGGTGGCGGTCGGCAACGGGATCGACAAGGTCGTGCGGGTCGACGGCAAATGGCTGTTCCACAGCCGGCAGGTGGTCGCGCCGGAGGATTGATCCGCTCTAAAATACCTCGTCGAACGCAGCCTCCAGCCGCTTGAGGCTGGCGGGCACGTCGCGGAGCTTGTCGAGCCCGAACAGGCCGAGGCGGAAGCTCTTGTAGTCCGGTCCTTCGTCGACCATCAGCGGCACGCCGGCGGCGATCTGGAGGCCGTGGGCGCGGAACTTGCTGCCGTTCTGGATATCGGGATCGTCGGTGAAGCTCACCACCACGCCGGGTGCGCCGAAGCCGGGTGCGGCGACGGACTTCACTCCGCGCGCCGCCAGCATCTCGCGCACCGCTGTGCCCTGTTGCCACTGGGCGTCGCACAGCTTGGCGAAGCCGATCTGCTTGGTTTCGAGCATAGCATCGCGGAACACCCGCAGCGCGTCGGTCGGCATGGTCGCGTGATAGGCATGGCCGCCGTTGAGATAGGCTTCCATGATCGTGTTCCACTTGCCGAGATCGGCGGCGAAGCTGGTCGATTGGGTGGCCTTGCAGCGCTCCAAAGCCGCCTCGTTCAGCATCACCAGCCCGGATGAGGGCGGGGCGGACCAGCCCTTCTGCGGCGCGCTGATTAGCACATCGACCCCGCAGGCCTGCATATCCACCCAGGCGCAGCCCGAGGCGATACAATCGAGTACGAACAGCCCGCCCGTCGCATGGGTCGCGCTCGCCAGTTCGAGCAAATAATCCTCGGGCAGGATGATGCCCGATGCGGTCTCGACATGCGGGGCGAACACGAAATCGGGCTTCTCGGCTGCGATCGCCGCGACCACTTCCTCGATCGGCGGCGGCGCGAAGGGAGCGAGCGGTTCGTTCGAAACGATCCGCCGCGCCTTGAGCACCGTCTCCTGCGCCGGGATTGATCCCGCCTCGAAGATCTGGCTCCAGCGATAGGAGAAGAACCCGTTGCGGATCACCATCACTCGCTTGCCGGTGGCGAACTGGCGGGCGACCGCCTCCATCGCGTAAGTCCCGCCTCCGGGGACAACCACCGCGCGCTCGGCATGGTAGACCTCGCACAAGGTCTCATGGATATCGCGCATCACCTGCTGGAACGCGCCGCTCATATGGTTGAGCGAGCGGTCGGTGAACACGACCGAGAATTCGAGCAGGCCGTCGGGGTCGATATCGGGGCGCAGGCCGGGCATTGGGGTCTCCTAAGTGCGAGCCCCCGCTATATAGCGATCGATATTCTTCGCCAGCACATCGAGCGGGACATTGCCGCCATCGACCACCGCCTGGTTGAAATCGCGCAAATCGTAGGCGCTGCCCAGGGCCGCGATCGCCCGGTCGCGCTGGCGGACCATCTCGCTGTGGCCGATCTTGTAGCCGCAGGCCTGGCCCGGCCAGCTGCAATAGCGATCGACTTCGTTTTCCACTTGCGGGCGCTTGTTGCCGTTGCGCTCCATGAAGAAATTTATGCCTTGCTCGCGGCCCCAGCGCTTCACGTGGAGCCCGGTATCGACCACCAGCCGGCAGGCTCGGAAGGCCTGGTCCTGGAGGTAGCCGAGCCGCCATTCGGGATGCTCGTCATAGGCACCGAGTTCGTCGGCGAGCTGCTCGCCATACAGCGCCCAGCCTTCGCTGAACGCGCTGAACGCCAGCCGCGAGCGGATCGGCGGGAGCTTGTTCGAATATTCGCCTTCCCAGACATGGCCGGGGATGGTTTCGTGATGGACCAGGGTCGGCAGGTCGTAAGTGCGGTGGAGGTCGGTGGTCCTGAGGTTGATCCACATCTTGCCGGGGATCGTCCCGTCGATCGAACCCGAACCGCCATAGGCGGTGGGCGCGCCGGGCTCTTCCGAGAGCGGCAGGCGGCGGACCTCGAGATTGCCGGAGGCGAGCTTGCGGAAGGCGCGCGGCATCTGCGCCTTGATCCACTGGATGCGCTCTTCGATGAAGACCATGATGTCGGCCCGGCCGGGATCGCCTTCGGCGAACTTGTAGCGCGGATCGTCGCCAAGCGCTGTCATCCGCGCGCCGACCGAGCCCTCGGTATAACCGATGCTGCGCAGGATCGGGTCCATCCGTGCGTGAATCCGTTCGAGCTCGGCAAGGCCCAGCTCGTGGATCTCGTCGGGCGTCATGCTGGTGGTGGTCGAGCTCCGCAGCGACCAGGCGTACCATTCATCGCCATGCGGCTGAGCCCACATCCCGGGATCGTCCTTGGCCCGGGCGCGCTGCTTCCTCAGTTCCGCCAATTGCCGTTCAAGCGCGGGGACGATTGTGCCGCTGACGATCTCGCGTGTCGCCTTGTCCCAGTCGCCGGGGATTTCGGCGGTGCGCGAGGTCAGGCCCGTCACCAGCATCCCGCCTTCGCGCGCATCGGCGAGGCTGCTTTCCATTTGCGGGATCGCCTTGTCGAGCAGGAAGGCGGGCGGAGTGAGGCCGAGCGCGCTGGCCGCCTCGACCCGTTCGAGCTCGCCGTCGAGGATCGCGGCATAATCGTTGAGCCGCGAGACATAGGCCTGGGCATCGTTGGAATCTCGCACCGGGTGGTCGGTCGCAAGGAAGCGCGGCACGTCGAGATAGGCCCCGGCGTTCTGGATCACGATATAGGGCGCGGTGCGCCAGCTCCCCACCGGGATATCGCCATAGGGCAATTTCATCCCGGCAAGCCCGGTGGAATAGGCGCTGTCGATCACCTCGAGGCTGGTGCGGGTCGCGGGATCAAGCGCGGAGGTATCGAAGGCGCGGACCCGGGCGAGGTCCTTTTCGAGAGTCGCCTTGTAGCGCTCCAGCCCCTCGAACGAGGCGTCGCCCAGGCGATAGCGCAGTTGCGCATGATCGCCCGTATCGAGGCCGAGGCCCGTGGCGGTGCCGGGCTCGTGTTCGATCAGGTTCCAGAACACCTCGTCGAGCAGGGTGGCGGCGTCGGGCGGGTTGCCGGTGCTGGCGACGCCGCGTGGCGCGCAGCCGGTGAGGGCAAGGGCGGAAACGGCGCCAAGTCCGCCGAGGACCTCGCGCCGCGTTGGTTGCAAATGATTCCGGTTTGGCATCGCCGATGTGTGTCGCGCGGGGGCGATGCTGTCAAACCTTTGACCGGTCGGCCGCCGCCGGTTAGGCCATCACCATGCTCGATTTCGCTCTATCGTTCGTGATGCTGGGGGCGTTCGTCCTCATTATCGTTGCGGTGGTGATGTGGCGGCGGGGCGCGCCGCGCGTCAACGTGATCCTGGCGCTGGTCCTCGCGGTGATCGCGATTGCCAATGTGCTGGTGATGACGATCCCCTACGAGAGCGGAGAAACCCCTGTCGAGAAGGCACAGGAACTGGAATAGCAAGCTCGCCGGCTTGGGGGGCATCGCCCGCCCCGTTCGGGGCAGGGCGGGCGACTCCAGATCCGGTCGGTCGTAGCCGTCCCTCATTCCGGCAAAACCCAATTGACCGAATTGGAATAGGTGCCGGCGACTGCGGCGCCGTACTTGTCGGTGGCGGGTTCGAACCGTGCCCGGCTGGTGACCTTGGCGCAGGTCGCCTGGTCGAGCGCTTCGGAGCCGCTCGAGCGTGTGATCCTGCAGCCGGTCACCTTGCCGCTGGCGCTCACTTCGAGGCTGAACCGGGCGGCCCCCTGCTCCTCGCGCTTGATCGAGATGCGCGGATAGTCGGCAGGGGTAACCCAGCGCAGCACATTGTTGATCGGCCTGGGGAGGGTGGGGGTGAACAGTCCGGCGTCCAGCCGATCATTGGTGCCGAGAGGCGGCCGGGGGTCGGGCACAGGGGGCAAAGGGGTGAAGATCGGAGGCTCGTACTTCACCTCGACCTTGTTCGGCAGGTCGATAAGGGGGTCGGGATTGTGGACCGGCGTTGCGACGGGCGACTTTTCCTTCTGCTCCTCCTTCTTTTCAGGCGGCGGCTTCGGTTTCTCATCCACGTTCACTGCGATGATGTCCCCGATTTCCTCCTTGATGATGTCCGGCGCGGCCAGTCCGAACACCAGCAGATAGGCAAGGGTGACATGGACCAAGACCACCCCGCCGCTGCCGACGAAGCGGCGAGAACCCGTTTCGACAACATAGGCCATGACATTTCTCCTTCGGTTCGGATGCAAGTACTTAGCTTGCAACCTAATTGGTATGTTACAACATTACATTATAGAAGAATGATTCGCAAGATGCTGAATCGCAAGGCTAGCCTACCGGCTCACTTGATCGGGCAGGCGGGATCGAGCCGGAAATCGAGGTAATTGTCGACCGAGCCCATCAGTTCCTCGAGCTCGTGCTCGAAGAAGTGGTTGGCGCGCGGGATTTCCTCGTGGTGGATGGTGATGTGCTTCTGGGTGCGGAGCTTGTCGACCAGCTTCTGCACCGCGATCGGCTGGACCACCGTGTCCTGGGCGCCCTGGATGATGATGCCCGAGGCCGGGCAGGGGGCAAGGAAGCTGAAATCGTACATGTTGGCCGGCGGGGCGATCGAGATGAAGCCGCGGATTTCCGGGCGGCGCATCAGCAGTTGCATGCCGATCAACGCGCCGAAGCTGACTCCGCCGATCCAGGTAACCTGGGCCTCGGGATGGATCGTCTGGACCCAATCGAGCGCGGCGGCGGCATCGGACAATTCGCCCACGCCGTTGTCGAAGCTGCCCTGGCTGCGGCCGACGCCGCGGAAATTGAACCGCAAGGTGGCAAAGCCGCGATCGGTGAAGGTCTTGTACAGCCGCTGCACGATCCGGTCGTTCATCGTCCCGCCGCTCTGCGCATGCGGGTGGAGGATCATCGCCACCGGCGCGCGCGGACGCGGGGCAGGCGAGTAACGGCCTTCGAGGCGGCCTTCGGGACCGGGAAAAATGACTGACGGCATGTGCGAACCTTGAAACCGGAGGTCAGAAGCGCGGCTGGCGCGCGGGAAGTTGCTGGCTATATAGGGGCGGCCCCCGATTTCGCAATTGTTGTGAGCAGCCAGCCTCTTGCCCGAACGCATCTATCTCGATCACGCGGCGACCAGCCCGCTCCGCCCCGAGGCGAAAGCGGCGATGGAGGAAGGCTTTCGCCTGTGGGCCAACCCGTCGTCCCCGCACGCCGAAGGGCGCAAGGCGAGGGCAGCGCTGGAGGATGCGCGCGAGCGGATCAAGGCGGCGCTGGGTTGGGACGGGGAGCTGATTTTCACCAGCGGGGCGAGCGAGGCGCTGGCGATCGGGCTGGGGCGGGCGAAGGTGCAACGCCGGATCGTGAGCGCTGTCGAGCACGATGCGGTGTTCAGGGCAGCGCCGGATGCCGAGGTAGTGCCGGTTATCGAGGGAGCAGTCAGTCTAGAATTGGCTCCGGAAGCGTTGGAGAAGGCCTTGTCTAAACCCGGCCGTTCGATTGTGGCGCTCCAGGCAATCAACCCGGAGACCGGCACAAACTTTTATCCGACAGTCCTGCATCCCCAGGTCAAACCAATCAAGGATGCTGGAGCACTACTGCTCGTCGATTGCTCGCAGGTGAAAGGGAAAATCCCTGTTGCCCAAGCGGACATGGCTGTCGTTTCAGCTCACAAGATTGGTGGCCCTGTCGGGATAGGAGCCTTACTGGTGAAGGACCTTGCGATGCTCGAGCCGAGCGGCGGACAGGAGCGGGGTTACCGTTCGGGAACCGAAAACCTCCCGGCCGTTCTTGGGTTTGCCGCCGCCGTTGAACAGGGCGGTTACGACAGCTGGAAGACTGACAATTTTGATGGCGGAGACTTCTACGACAGGCTCTGGGAAGGCGGGACACCATTATTGAATATCGGGACCGGGTGCCGGCACATATTTCCCGTCACGTCAGATCACCTGAGCGCCCAGGCGCTGCTCATCCGCCTCGACGCGATGGGGATTGCCGTTTCCGCAGGAAGCGCCTGCTCTTCCGGCTCGCTCAAGCCCAGCCGCGTGCTCAAGGCGTTCGGGATCGACGACGAGACCGCATCGCGCACTATCCGCGTCAGCATCGGCTGGAGCACCACGTGGGAGGAACTTGAAGCCTTCGCCGAAGCGTGGAAGTCGCTGGCATGATCTATCTCGACTACCAGGCCACGACCCCGCTCGCGCCCGAGGCGCGCGAGGCGATACTGCCGTGGCTCGGCGGGCCGGGGAGCGAGGGGTTAGGCAATCCGCATTCCGTGCATCGCATGGGGCGGCAGGCTGCTGCTGCCGTCGAGACTGCGCGCGAGGAAATCGCTGCGCTTCTTCCTCCCGGCGGACGGGTGATCTTCACTTCCGGGGCAACCGAGGCGCTCAACATGGCGTTGCGCGGGACGAGCGGGGATGTGGTCACTTTCGCCACCGAACACGCCGCGGTGCTCGATTGCGCAGTACCGGTCGAGGCGCAGGGGCGAGGGTTCACCGTGTTGCCGGTGCTTGGCGACGGGCGGGCCGATATCGCTGCACTCGGCGCCGCTGGGCTTGTCGCCGCAATGCTAGTCAACAACGAGATCGGCACGATAAACCCCATCGCCGAAATTGCCGCCGCAGCGCATAGCGCGGGCGCGCTAGTGGTGTGCGACGCAGTACAGGGCTTCGGCCGCATTCCGATTCCCGATGGCTGCGACATGATCGCCATGTCCGCGCACAAGATCCACGGGCCCAAGGGGATTGGCGCGCTGTGGCTGCGTGATGGAGTGGACATCGAACCGCTGCTCTATGGCGGTGGGCAGGAGCAGGGGTTGCGTTCCGGCACGCTCAGCCCGGCCTTGTGTGCCGGTTTCGGCGCCGCGGCGCAGCTGGCGAAGGAACGGATGGCGCAGGATGCCGTGCATGTCGAAACCCTGTGGAACCACGCGCGCGAATTGTTCGCCGGCTGGACGCTCAATGGCAGCGAGACAGCGCGCTGGAAGGGCAACCTCAACATCCGCCGCGACGGCCTCGATGTCGCCCGGCTAACGTCCGATGTCCGCGACGTCTGCTTCTCCGCCGGCTCGGCCTGCGCCAGCGGATCGGGCCGTCCGAGCCATGTGTTGCGTGCCATCGGCCTCAGCGATGCCGAGGCGAAGAGCTCGATCCGGCTCGGCTTCGGGCGTTACACCACGCTCGCCGAGATCGAGGAAGTGGCGGCCACGATCATCGCCGCGGCGGATGCGCAATGACCAGGGTCCACGTCACTTTCATCACCCGCGATGGTGCCAAGGTCGAGGCCGAGGCCGAGGAGGGCTTCTCGCTGCTCGAAGCCGGCCAGGCCGCCGGGATGCCGCTCGAAGGCACTTGCGAAGGCCAAATGGCCTGTTCGACCTGCCACGTTGTTGTCGATCCCGAATGGTTCGCCCGCCTGCCTGCCGCGAGCGCGGACGAAGAGGATATGCTCGACCTCGCCGCCGCGGTCGAGCGAACCAGCAGGCTCTCCTGCCAGATCCGGCTGACCGCGGCGGTCGAGGGGCTCATCGTGCGGATTCCGCGCGAGAGCCGCGATGCGCAGGGCTTTTAGCCAGCCGCCTCGCCATTCGCATGACCGGGGGCGGCGAGCCCGGCCCGCCTCCAGCCCATGCGCACCGCAAACCCGATCAGCACCAGCGGGATGCCAACCGTCAGCAAGGTGATCAGCATGCCGATGAACCAGCCGAGGATCGCGCCGACATTGCCGAACGCGTCGCGGATCGGGTCCATGAAGCTGCCGGTGCTGGGCGTGCCGGATTCGTAGCTGAGGTTCATCCGGCTGAACGCGACCTTGCCGCGCATTTCGTTGAGCCAGCTGTTCGCCTGGTCGATCTCCTCGTTGACCTCGGCGACGCCCCGTTCGGCCTCGACCAGTTCCTTGACCGTGCCCTTGCGGGTGCGCAGCACTTCCATCAGCCTGTCGCGCAGCACCGTGCGGGCACGCAGGCTCGCCTCGGTATCGACTATCTGCTTGGCAAGGTCCTCGCCGGCGATCGAGGTCGAGATCTGCTCGCCGTCTGACTGCTCGACAATGTCGGCCAGCTCCATGCCGAAGCCGCGCGCGACCTTGGTCGCGACTGCCAGTTGCAGGGTCCCGTGGACGTAATCCCCCTCGGGACCGGAATGCTCGAGCGAGATGATCCGGCACAGGTCTGGGCCCTTGGCCTCGCACAAATCCGCATGGCGCTGCTGGAGCGGTGCGATCGCATCGGCGTTCAGGCGGAAGCCGTAATCGTAAACATAGGCGATTTTCGGCGGTTGCCCCATATCGCCATCGCCGGGAGGCTCGGCGCTTTCGCCGGCCCTCAGGCGCTCACGGGGAATTGCACTTTCGGATGGCGAGGCGGAATCGGTGACCGCGGCTTCTTCCGC
>Ga0315910_10001856_pt1 | contig 19096 bp, 11 predicted proteins | sample EdamamesoilMG_FD_204470 | JGI IMG/M metagenome (GOLD analysis project Ga0315910, IMG submission 204470) | Garden soil microbial communities collected in Santa Monica, California, United States - Edamame soil | ecosystem: Environmental > Terrestrial > Soil > Garden | place: USA: California...
CTGAGGCGGCCGTCATGGCGAGCTTTCTCGAACGCATGGCCGAATCGAGCCGCGCACGCGCGCAAGCCGCGAGGGCCGGCGACGGCTACGCGACGCTCGAGCGCCGGGCGTCTGGCGCGCCGTTGCCGTTGACGCTGCGGCTCGATCGCTTCGATCTCATCGCCGAGCTCAAGCTCCGCTCGCCGGCCATGGGCACGCTGGCCGACGGCGAGTTCGACGCCGGCCGGCAAGTTCGTGCCTACGCCGCCGGCGGCGCCGCCGCCGTCTCCGTGCTCACCGAGCCCGAAGAATTCAAGGGCGACCTCGCGCAGCTCGCGACGGTTGCAGCGGCGTTGCGGCCGCTCGGCTGCCCCGTCATGCGCAAGGATTTCATCGTCGATAGCGTGCAGATTCTCGAAGCACGCGCCGCGGGCGCGAGCGGCGTGTTGCTGATCGCGGCGATGCTGAGCGACCGCGAGCTCGACGAGCTGCTCGCGGCCGCCGCACAGCAGAAGTTGTTCGTGCTGCTCGAAGCCTTCGACACTGCCGATCTCGACCGCATCGCAAGGCTCGATCTGCCGACGGGACAGATTCCCGTGCTCGTCGGCGTCAACTCGCGCGACCTGCGCACACTGGCCGTCGACTTCGCGCGCTTTGCCGCGCTCGCTGCCTCGATCCGGCGCGACGTGCCCGCCGTTGCGGAGAGCGGCATCGCCAGCGAGGACGATATCGAAGCCGTCGCGTCCCGTGGCTATCGCCTCGCCCTCGTCGGCTCCGCGCTCATGCAGGACGGCAATCCAGAGCGCACCGCGGCCGGCTTCATCGCGGCCGGACGGGCGGCCGCGAGTGCGGCGGACGCTGCGACCGCGCCGGGCGCCCCATGTTCGTGAAGATCTGCGGCCTCACCGATCGCGCCGCGATCGACGTGGCGGTCGAGGCCGGCGCCGATGCGCTCGGCTTCGTCTTCGCGGAATCCGTGCGTGAGGTTGCACCCGAGCGCGCGCGCGAGCTCTGCAGGGACTTGCCCGAGGGCAGGATCCGTGTCGCCGTCATGCGTCATCCGGATGCGGAGCGCGTGCGGCGCGTGCTCGAGGTTTTCGCGCCCGACTGGATCCAGACGGATGCGGAGGACTTCGCCGGGCTCGAGCTGCCGCGCGGCGTCCGCGCCATCCCGGTGCTGCGGGAAGGGGGCGCGGCCGCCGCGCTGCCCCCGCGCCTCCTGTTCGAAGGCCGCGTCAGCGGCAGCGGCACGACGGCCGACTGGGACGAGGCCAGGCAGCTCGCGGCGCGCACCGAGGTGATCCTGGCCGGCGGGCTGACCCCGGACAACGTCGCCGCCGCGATAGAGTATGTGCAACCCTTCGGGGTCGACGTCTCGAGCGGCGTCGAGGCGGAGCGCGGCCGCAAGGATCCGCGGAAGATCAGGGATTTTGTCGCCCGCGCGCGGGCGATGGAGAAGCATCGATGAATGCGAGGATCGACGATCGCGAGAGCCTGCTCAAGGCGCTGATCGCGGGCGATCTGCCCGACAGTCACGGCCGTTTCGGGCCCTTCGGCGGGCAGTATGTGCCTGAGACGCTGATGCCCGCGGTGACGCGGCTCGCCGGACTCGTCAAGGAGCTCCTGCCGGGCGCCGACTACCGACGCGCGCTCGAGCACGAGCTCGCGACCTGGGTCGGCCGGCCGACGCCGCTCACGCACGCGCCCTCCCTGAGCAAGCGCTGGGGCGCCGACATCTGGCTCAAGCGCGAGGACCTCGCGCACACGGGCGCGCACAAGATCAACAACGCGATCGGCCAGGCGCTGCTCGCGCGCGCGGCCGGCGCGCAGCGAGTCGTCGCGGAAACCGGCGCGGGCCAGCATGGCGTGGCCTCGGCCGCGGCCTGCGCGCGCGTCGGGCTGCCCTGTGTCGTCTACATGGGCGCCGTGGACGTCGAGCGCCAGGCGCCGAACGTCGACCGCATGCGGCGGCTCGGCGCGAAAGTCGTGCCCGTGACCTCGGGCGACAGGACCTTGCGCGCCGCGATCGACGAGGCGATCCGCGACTGGGTCAGCGATCCGGCCGGCACCTATTACCTCATCGGCTCGGCGATCGGCCCGCATCCCTATCCTTATCTCGTCCGCGAGCTCCAGAGTGTCATCGGCCGCGAGGCGCGCGCGCAGATGATCGCGGCGGGCGGCCTGCCCGAGGTGGCGATTGCCTGCGTCGGCGGCGGCTCGAATGCCATCGGGCTCTTCCATCCCTTCATCGCCGACCGCGAGGTCGCACTGCTCGGCATCGAGGCCGGCGGCAGGGGCACAGGCTTGGGCGACAACGCGGCGACGCTCGGCGGCGGCCGGCCGGGCGTCCTGCACGGCAACTTTTCCATGCTGCTCTACGACGACAACGGCCTGATCCAGGAGACGCACTCGGTATCGGCCGGCCTCGACTATCCCGGCGTCGGGCCCGAGCATGCGCTGCTCCAGGCGATCGGCCGCGTGCGTTACGAGTCGGCGACCGACAGCGAGGCGCTCGCGGCCCTCGACGTGCTCTGCGAGACCGAGGGCATCCTGCCCGCGATCGAGAGCTCGCACGCGCTTGCCGGCGCCCGGCGTTACGCCGCCGCGCGTCCCGGCGCGCGGATCCTCGTCGGGCTATCGGGCCGCGGCGACAAGGACATGCCGATACTCGCGAAGCATCCGCGAGCGCAGGATTCCGCCAATGCTCCCGCGTGACCGCGTCAGCGAGGCGCTCCGGCGCAAGCACGGCACGGCGATCGTCGCCTTCATCACGGCGGGCTATCCCGACGCCAGGCGTTTTCTCGAGGACCTCGACCGCGTGGCCTCGGCCGCCGACGCCGTCGAGATTGGCGTGCCCTTCTCCGACCCCATGGCCGACGGCGTCACGATCCAGCGCTCGAGCGAGCGGGCAATCGCCCAGGGCGTCACGCTGCGCTGGATCCTCGACCGTCTCGCGGAGCGTAAATCGCCGCGCGCGACGCCCGTCCTGCTCATGTCCTATCTCAATCCGCTGCTGGCCTTCGGCTACGGCGAGCTGGCCAGCCGCGCCCGCGCCGCCGGCGTCGCCGGGTTTCTCGTGCCCGATCTGCCCTTCGAGGAGAGCGCGCCGCTCAAGGCCGCGCTCGACGCCGAGGGCCTCGCGCTCGTCCAGTTCGTGACGCCGGCGACTTCCGACGAGCGCATCGCGACGATCGCCGCCGCGAGCCAGGGATTCGTGTACGCCGTGACGCGCACCGGGATCACGGGCGGCGCGCAGGGCCTGCCGGCCGAGCTCACGGCCTATCTCGACCGCGTGCGCAAGCTCTCGCCGCTGCCCGTCTGCGCGGGCTTTGGCGTGCGCGAGGCCAGGCACGTGCGCGAGATCGGCGCGCATGCCGACGGCGTCATCGTCGGCTCGGCGCTCGTCGAGGCGCTCGAGCGCGGCGAGGATCCCGCGGCCTTTCTGGGCGGGCTGCGGAAGTCGTCATGAAGCGCGTCGCGATTGCCGATTCGCTCGCCGAGATCGGCCACTATCGCGACGTGCTCGAGCAGGACGGCATCGTCTGCATCGTGCGGAACCAGCACCTCTCGGGCGCGCTCGGCGAGGTGCCCTTTCTCGAGACCTGGCCAGAGCTCTGCGTCATGCGCGACGAGGACGAGGCCCGCGCCAAGCGGCTGATCGCGGAGCTCAAGGCGCCGGCCGCGGCGGGGGCGCCCTGGCGCTGCCGTCACTGCGATGCGGACAACGACGGCGAGTTCGCGGCCTGCTGGCGCTGCAGCCGGCCCGACGTCGATGCGGACCCGGATTCCGCCCCCCAGGATGGGTGAGTGCTCAAGGGACTGCTGATCGCCTGGACCGCGGGTGGCCTGCTGCCTCTCGGCGCCCGCTTCTGGTGGGGCTTCGAGATCTTCAGCCACTTCCGCCTCCAGTACCTCGCATTCGCCTTGCTGCTGCTCGTGCTCGCGTTCGCGCGAGGTCACCTGGGTCTCGGCGTCCTCCTCATGGCGACGATGGCGGTGAACGCCTGGCCGCTGCTGCCCGCCTTCGTGCGCCCCGCCAAGGTCCCCGAAGCCGCGGGACCGGACTTCGTGCTGCTCAACATCAACGTCGAGGCCCGCAACACCGAGCACGATCGGGTGCTCAAGCGCATCCGGGAATCGGGCGCCGACGCGGTCGCGCTGATCGAGCTGTCGCCCGCCCTTGACGCCAGGCTCGGCGAGCTCGCCGATCTCTATCCGCATCGCGTGTCGGTGCCGGGCGCCGGGAACTTTGGGCTGGCCGTGCTCTCGCGCCATCCACTGCGCGACGCCGTGACCTTCGAGCTGGGCCAGGTTCCCGCGATCGAGGCGGTCGTCGAGACACCGGGCCGCGCGCTGCGACTCGTCGCCATACACACGCGGCCACCGGTCGGCGCCGCCCTCGCGCGGACGCGGAACGAGCAGCTACGCGCGCTGGCCGAACGCGTCCGGGCCATCGACGGCCCATTGCTCGTCTGCGGCGATTTCAACCTGTCGCCCTATTCACCCTGGTTCGGCCGCTTCGAGACCGAGTCCGGCACGCTCTCGGCGCGCCGCGGCTTTGGACTCGGCATCAGCTGGCCGGCGACCTTGCCCCTGCTCGGCACGCCGATCGACCATTGCTTCCTGCGCGGGCCGCTCGCCGCGGTCGAGGTCGCGCGGATGGCGGCAACGGGCTCCGATCACTATCCTGTGCGCGTGACGCTTCGCTGGCAGTAGAGCCCATGAAATCCGACGCGACCGCCGCCGTGCTGATCATCGGCAACGAGATCCTCTCGGGCAAGACGCAGGAGGCGAATCTCAAGTTCATGGCGGAGGGCTTCGCGCGGCTCGGCATCAAGCTCGCCGAGGCGCGCGTGATCCGCGACGAGCCTCCGATCATTGCGGCCGTCGTCAACGAGCTGCGCGCGCGCTACACCTACGTCTTCACGACGGGCGGCATCGGGCCGACGCACGATGACGTCACGGCCGAGTCGGTCGCGCGGGCGTTTGGCGTCGAGCTCGTCGTCAACGAGGAAGCGCGGCGCCGGATCGCGAGCAGCGGCCGCGAGCTCAACCAGGCCCGGCTCAAGATGGCGACGGTGCCCGAGGGCGCGAGCCTGATCGACAACGCCGTGAGCCTCGCGCCGGGTTTCCGGATCGGCAACGTGTTCGTGCTCGCGGGCGTCCCGAGCATCGCGCGCGCGATGTTCGCGGCCTGCGAGGGCGAGCTCGAAGGCGGCAGGCCGATCCTCTCGGAGAGCATCGACGTCTACCAGCGCGAGGGCGACTTCGCCGCCGCGCTCGAGGCGATCGCGAAGCGCTATCCCGAGGTCGACATCGGCAGCTACCCGTTCTCGCGCGACGGGCGCCTCGGTGCGAGCCTCGTCGTGCGCGGAACGGATGGCGCGCGCGTCGCCGCGGCGATGACGGAAATCCGCGAGACACTGGCGCCCGCGGACTGAGGCCGGGATGAACGCAACCGGATCGGGCACGCTCTCGCACACGAGCTGCTGTGTCGTCGGCGCCGGGCCTTGCGGCATCATGCTGTCGCTGCTGCTCGCGCGTCAGGGCGTGCCGGTCACGTTGCTCGAGGCGCAGCGTGACTTCGATCGCGACTTCCGCGGCGACACGATTCATCCCTCGACTCTCGAGGTGCTCGAGCAGATCGGACTCGCCGCCCGCGTGCACGAGCTCCCGCACGTCAAGGCGCCGTCGTTCCGCTTCATCTCGGCGCGTCACGTCGACACGGCCGCCGTATTCAGCCGGCTGCCGACGCCGTTCCCCTACATGATGGTCATGCCGCAGGCGCGGTTTCTCGAGTTTCTCGCGGCGGAAGCGGCGCAATACCCGCATTTCCTGCTGGTGACGGGCGCGCACGTCGATCAGCTGCTCACGGAGGACGGCACGGTGCGGGGCGTGGGCTACCGCAGCGGCGAGAGTCGCGGCGAGGTGCGCGCGCTGCTGACGGTTGCGGCCGACGGACGCTTCTCGCGCGTGCGCAAGCTCACGGGAATGGAGCCGGTGCCGCAGGCGGAGCCGATGGAGCTGCTCTGGTTCCGGCTGCCGCGCCGACCCGAGGACCGTTACGATGCGGCCGCGATCGCGGTCGGCGAACGCCAGCAAATGGCGATGCTGGCGCGCCCAACCGAGTGGCAGGTCGGCTACATCGGCGCGAAGGGCCGCTTCCGCGACCTGAAGACCCAGGGCATCGAGGCCTTTCGTCAGTCGATCGTCGAGGTCCTGCCCTGGCTCGGCGACCGCGTCGGCGCGCTCCGGGACTGGAGCGACGTCAACCTGCTCTCGGTCGAGTGCAGCCGGCTCGAGCGCTGGCACCAGCCCGGGCTGCTGCTGCTCGGCGATGCGGCGCACGTCATGTCGCCCGTCGGCGGGGTCGGCATCAATTGCGCGATCGCCGACGCGGTGGAGGCCGTCAACGTGCTCGCCCTGCCTCTGCGGGCCGGCAAGGTCGAGGAGTCGCTGCTCGCGGAAGTCCAGCGGCGGCGCGAGGGCGTGACGAAAACCATCCAGCGCTTCCAGACGCGAGTGCAGCGCGGCGTCATGCGCGCGCTCGCGGCCGGCCGTGGTTTCCGCCTGCCGCTGCCGCTCCGGATCCTGCTGCGGATCCCGTATCTCCGCGACCTGCCACCCCGGATCACGGCGTTCGGCGTGCGCCGCGTTCGCCTCGAGAATCCCGCGGAAGTCGCGGCACCCCGCTCAGGAACCTGAGCTCGTCGTCGGGCGCGCCGATGAGCTCGGCGTCTTTCTCCAGGAACCGGGCGATGCGATCTTCCGCAGCGTCTCCGCCGACGCTGCGCGCGAGCGCGAGATAGCCTTCGAAGTGCCGCGCTTCCGCGGCGAGCAGCGACGCGTAGAACGCCTCGAGCTCCTCGTCGAGCGTTCCCTGCCGCTCGATCAGGCTGTAGAAGCGCTCGCAGGAGCGCGCCTCGATGACTGCGCCGACGATCAGGGCATCGATCAGCGCCGACTCGCCGCGTGAGGTGGTCCCGTGCAGGCCGGCGGCATAACGCGACGCCGGGATCGCGGTGTAGCTGCCGCCGCGTCGCTCGATCAGCGCGACGACCTGCTCGAAATGCCGCAGCTCCTCGCGCGCCAGCCGCGACAGGCGATTGACGAGCCGGCTCCGGAAGCCGTCGGGAAGCCGCGCGCGTCCGCGCCACTCCCGCGCGCCGTAACGGTAGATCAGCGCCTGCGCCTGCTGCGCCGCCTTGAGCTCGAGCGACGCGTGATCGAGCAGCAGCGTGTCGAGATCCGCGACGGCGGCCTCGATCCAGCGCGCCGGCGTCCGGCAACGGAGGAAGGCGAGCACGGGCGCGACGTCGGAAGCCGGCCGGCTCTTGGTCGGTTTCGCGCTCACGGGACGAGCAGCGCTAGGCGGGTAACGGGCATCGGCGCATACTCGACCAAAGCCGCAAACATACGCAATTGCCACCGCCGAGGGAGCGCGATCGGTCATGAGCGACGAGCTGATTTTCTATACCAATCCCCAGTCGCGCGGCCGGATCGTCCGCTGGATGCTCGAGGAGATCGGCGCACCGTATCGCACCGAGGTGCTCGATTACGGCACGACGATGAAGAGCGCCGCATACCTCGCGATCAACCCGATGGGCAAGGTGCCAACCATCGTGCACAAGGGCCAGGTCGTGACCGAGGCCGCGGCGATCTGCGCCTATCTCGCCGATGCCTTTCCCGCTGCGGGCCTCGCGCCGCCGCCCGACCGCCGGGCGCGCTATTACCGCTGGCTCTTCTACTTTGCCGGCGCCGTCGAGGCGGCCGTCGTCAACCGCACGCTCGGCGTCCAGGTGCCGGCAGACCGGGAGCGCATGGTCGGCTATGGAAGCTTCGAAGCCGTGATGAACGCGGTCGAGCGCGCGGTGTCGGCGGGGCCGTACATCGCCGGCGATGCGTTCACTGCCGCCGACGTCTACTGCGGCTCGCACATCGGCTGGGGGCTGCAATTCGGCAGCATGGAAAAGCGGCCGGCCTTCGAGGCCTACTGGTCGCGGCTCGCCGCGCGCCCGGCCTGGCGCAAGGCCACGGCGATCGATGACGCGCTGGTCGCGCAAGCCGGACGCGGATGAGCGGGCGGCTTCTTCATATCTATACGGCCGCCGCGGCCGGGGCTGCTCCCCAGTCGGCCGCCGAGGCGACGCTCGAGCCGGGCCGCGGCATCGTCGGCGACCGCTACCACGCGAGCACCGGCACGTTCTCCGTCAAGTCCTCCGGCAAGTCCGACCACGAAGTCACCCTGATCGAGGCCGAGGCGATCGACCGCTTCAATCGCGAGACGGGGCTCGCGCTCGCCTATGGGGACCTGCGGCGCAATCTCGTCACGCGAGGCATCCGGCTCAACGAGCTCGTCGGGCACGAGTTTTCGGTAGGCGACTGCCGGCTCGAGGGCCTGCGGCTCTGCGAGCCCTGCGCCCACCTCGCGAAAACGGTCGCGAAGCAGGTCCTGCCTGGCCTCGTGCATCAGGCGGGCCTCCGCGCGCGGATCGTGCGCGGCGGTCTTGTCAAAACGGGGGATGCGGTCGGGGAGCGAGTCGAAGCTGCCCTGTAGGGCTTGCGCGATCCGGACCCCGCCGCCCAGGTGCCAGGCCGCGCCGGCTGTGCTTTTTGCGAAGAATTCGCTAAAGTGTTTCCAAGCCATTGTTTAGCCGGCTCATAACATAAACCAACGAGCGGCTCCTCCGCCTTGTCGCTTCCGACAGGCCTGCTATACAGTCGCTGCGAGAGGACAAGAATGAAAAGAAGAAGCCTCGAGGCCGCGGCCTGCCTTTCCATATTTCTCGCGGTGCCGGTCGCGCAAGCGGACGACCTCCTCGACATCGTCGCCGCGGCGCTCGCCCAGGATCCCGAGTTCGGCGCCGCCGAGCACGCCTACGCCTCCGAGATCGAGAGCCTGCCGCAGGCGCGCTCGGCCCTGCTGCCGGAGCTGGCTCTCGAGTTCCAGCGCAATTACACGACCCAGGAAGTCGTCGAGTCGGAGAACACCGTCTTCGCGCTCGGGTCCGACCGCTTCTACTCGGACAACACCGGCGTTCGTCTCACGCAGAACATTTTCGACTGGGAACGCCGGTCCCGCCTGAACCAGTCGCGCGCGACCGTCAGCCGTGCCGAAGCCGAGCTGCTCGAGGCGAGGCAAGGGCTCTTCCTGCGGGCCGCGGAAGGCTACTTCGGCGTGCTCGAGAAGATCGATCAGCTGGCAACAGTGACCGACGAGATGACGGCTCTCGAAGGGCACTACCAGCTTGCGGAGCGACGCGCGCAATCGGGGCTCGGCAGGGACGTCGACGTCGACGATGCCGAAGCGCGTTACCTGACGGCCGTGGCGAAGGAGATCGAGATCCAGAGCGCGCTCGCGGACTCCCTCTATGCCTTGTCGGTGCTCACGGGCGAGTTGCCCGGAACGCTCGACCCCTTGCGCGCCGATCTCGATTTCGAGCCGCCCATGCCGACCGATCCGGCGCAGTGGGTGGCCATCGCGGCGGAAAGCAACCCCGTGATCATCGCGCGCCAGCACGCGCTCGAGGAAGCAAGCCAGGAGCTGCGCGCGCGCAAGGGCGAGCGCATGCCGACGCTCGATCTCGTGCTGTCGGACGCCACGCAGGATACCGACGGCTCGGTGTTCGGCGGCGGCAGCGTCGTGGACCGCGGCGATATTTCCCTCGAACTGAGGATGCCGTTCTATCGGGGCGGATTGACGAATTCGCGCATCCGCGAGGCCTTTGCCGATGAGCAGCGCGCCACCCAGGAATTGACGCGGGCCACCCGCGAGTCGGAGCGCGAAGTGCGCGATGCCTATCAGCGGGTCGTTGCATCGATTGCCCAGATCGAGGCCCTGACCCAATCGGTGGCCGCGCAAGAGCGCACCCTCGATCTCAAGACGAGCGGCTTCAACGGCGGGCGATACAACATCCTCGAGGTGCTCGACGCGCAACAGGATCTTTCGCGCGTCCAGCAGGCCGAGACGAAGGCGCGCTACGACTACGCGCTCAACACCCTGCGGCTGAAGCGCGCGGCGGGGCTCCTGACCGAGCAGGACCTGCTGACCGTCAACCTCTGGCTCGCGCCGCCAGCGAGCAACTAGCTCATGACGACGCATAACTCCCGAGGCACGGCTGGCTGACATGAGAGCGTCGGCGTTTCAGCGGCTCCGCCAATCGCGCTTCGCGCGACTCATGAACGTGCGCCGCTTCATGCAGAAGAGCGCCGCGCGCGTGGAGCGCCGCAAGCTCTATCAGCTCGAGACGCTCGAATCGCGCTACCTCCTGAGCGCCGACCTGCTGCCGGTCGCTTACGACCGTTTCGTCATCGACTCGACGACCGAGCCCGTGATCGAGGAGCGGCAGATCATCAAGCTCGAGGCCCATGCGCTGCCCACGGAGCTGCAGCTGCAATCCGTCGGCGACGCGCCGGAGCTGCTCGCCGCGAGCGACGACACCGAGTCGCCGGAAGCCGTCGACCCGTCGGCCGCAGCGGCGACCGACCCGGCTCCGGAAGGCGCTACCGCCATCGAGAGCGCGTCGACGGACACGGATGAGACGGCGACCGGCACCGACACGGACGAGGAGTCGACGGACGACGTCGCCGGTGCGGAGCGTCTCGGCAATCCGTATCTGCTGCAGCAGCTCGACGGCCATCAGGTCGTCATTCTCGATCCCGCGGTCGAGGATGCCGACGTGTTGCTCGAAGCGTTCCTGGGCGACGCCCGCGGCGAGCTCGAGTGGCACGAGGAGACGATCGACGGCGCAAGCTTGCGGATCGGTGAGTGGATTCCGCGCGAACCCGTGGCGAGCGATGGCGCAAAGGAGTCCATCGGCGACGCTGCCGGCGGCGAAGTCGACGCGGCGCTTGCCCTCGCCGACGCTGAGGCACGGCCCTCCCGCGCACGCGTCACGGTCGTCGTGCTCGATGCGGGGCAGGACGGCGTGGAGCAGGTCGCGCGCGTCCTCGGCCGCTTCGACGACGTGGCCGGCCTGCACGTTCTCTCCCACGGCAACGCCGGCGCGATCGCGCTCGGCACCGCCACTCTGACGAACACGAATCTCGAACGCTATCGACGCGAGCTCGAGAGCTGGGGCCGCGCGATGCGCGCGGGCGGCGACATCCTGCTTTACGGCTGCACGGTTTCCGATCGCGTCGCCGGCATCGACTTCGTCGAGCGGCTGGCCGGCGTGACGGGCGCCGATATCGCCGCGAGCGATGACTTGACGGGCAACGTCGTGCTCGGCGGCGATTGGGATCTCGAGTTCGCCACGGGACCGCTCTCGAGCGTATTCGGCTCCGGCTGGCGGATCGACGCCTTCGACGGGCTGCTGCTTCTGCCGGACGGCCGCGCGGAGGTCTCGGACTTCAGCGCCACTGAGCCCATCGAGGTCAGCGGAACGCGGCTCGACCTCACGACGCTGAACCGCGGGCTCGACGTGCAGGTGAAGAAGTCGGCCGAGGGCAAGTACCAGGTGCTGGTGCGCGCGATGGACGCCGGCGGCGCTGTCTCGGGCCCCGAGATCACTTATGAGTTCGTCGGCGAGCTTCGCCAGCTCGCGGTCGGCGCCGACGCCGCGCGCACGCGCGTCTCGATCGAGACGGATCTCGACACGCTCGACCTGACCGGGCTCGAGGGCGCCGAGGTCGCGCTCGGCCGCAAGCCCGGTCTCTTCAGCGGAGTCGACCCGTTCAGCCGGATCGCCACCGCGAACGGCGTCGCCGTGATCAACGCGGGCGGCGGCACGCTGGCAGCGCTCGCCATCGGCCAGGCTGGCGATCTCGAGAACTGGAGCGTGCTCGTCGGCAGGGGTCTGAATCCCGCATTGTCCGTCACGGCGGGCTACGCGGGACAAGTCCAGTACGCCATCTTCGAGGACGTCTCGAGTGAGCGAATCACCGCGGCGGACCTGAGCGGGGCCACGCCGACGCTGTTCGGATTCAGCCGCGTCACGAATCTGCCCTCGAGCCGCATCGTGTCGGTCACGTCGGCCGGCGGCGAGCAGGTCGTGCGGACGGGCGACAACGACGGCGTCGCGGTGAGCACTGGAAGCGGCGCCGACCTTCTGATCGGCGGCACCGGCGCACAGGACCTGGCCGGTGGAGCCGGCGATGACACCTACCGGTTCGCCGACGACTTCGGGCTCGACACGGTAACGGAGAACGTCGGCGAAGGTGCCGATGTCCTCGATTTTTCTGCCGTTACCCGTCCGCTGACCGTCGAGGTCCACCCGCAGAACGGCCCCGCCGGCACGCGCGGCCTGCAGGTCGCCGATGGCGCGGCGAACCGCGTCGCCGACGTTATCAGCGTCGAGAAGATCGTCGGCGGATCCGGGGGCGCCGGCGCCAACGAGGAGAACCGTTACATCATTCACGGCGACTGGGGACGGTCGCTGACACCCACCGAGGAAGCCTCGACCCGGACCGTCAAGGTCGCCTTCGGCATCGACGACACGCAGTCCGCCGGCAAGGGCCTCCTCGACTTTTCCAACGTCGCCCACGCTCTCGACTTCACGCTCGAGGAAGGCGGCAAGGTCACGGTGCGCGCGGAGCGCACGCACGGCAACACCACCTACGAGTACACGCTCGCGGCGACCGGCATCCACCACATCGTCGCGGGCACGGGCGCGAATACTTTCCGGATCGCGCACGACAATGCATTGCCGGGCACCATCGAAGTGCCGGCCGGCGGCTCGAGCATCGTCGACTACAGTCTCTACAACGGCAGCCGAGCCGCGATTGTCGACTTCGAGAATTTCTCGGTCACCGGCCTCAACAGCGCCAGCCTGCAGGCGCCCGTGCTCGAGCGCCAGGCGCTCGATCTGACCGGCGCCGTCAGCGGGACGTTCCGGCTCTCGCTCGGCACGGCAACGACGGATCTGATCTTCTTCGACGCGGCGCCCGGTGACGCGGGACTCGAGGCCACGCGGGCAAACATCGCCGCGGCGTTGAACGCATTCCAGGGCGTCGAGAGTTTCCGGGTCACGCGCGCGGGCCCGGTGTTCACGATCGAGTTCGCCATTGCCGCCGATCACTCGTTGATGCAGGCGGATCTCGCGGGCCTCGTCGGTGCCGGCGCCGGCGGGCCGCTGGCCATCGTCCAGGAAGGCAGCGCCGGCATCGCCGCCAATGGCATCAACCGCATCGATCTCGTCCGTGGCGACAGCGACGACGCGCACGCCGGCATCCTGCGCGGACCGGCCGGTGGCGGCGAGATCCAGAACGCCGGCGCGTCCCACGACATCATCTATGCCAGCGTCGGCGGCTCCTGGGTCCAGGGCGGCGCGGGCAACGATCTCTTCGTCGGCGCGCTCGGCCAGGACCGGTTCTTCGGCGGCGCCGGCAACGACTGGCTGCAGGGCGGCAGCGGCGAGGACCGGCTCGCGGGCGACGGCGGCAACGATCGCCTCGTCGGCGATGCGGGCATCGACACGCTCGCGGGCGGCGCGGGCGACGATCGCATCGAAGGCGGCACCGCCGCCGATACCCTCACGGGCGACGCGGGCGACGACTGGCTGATCGGCGGCGCCGACGACGACGTGCTCATCGGCGGCGCCGGCGACGACACTTATCTCTTCGAGACCGACTGGGGCCGCGACCTGCTCTTCGAATACTGGAAGGGCGGCAAGGACACGCTCGATTTCTCGCAGATCCAGGAGCTGATGACCTTCGCGTTCTCGCGCGGCGAGCTGCAGGCGGGAACCGGCACGGCGACGATCACGGACTCGAGCTTCCTCGACAAGCTGACCGGGGTCCTCGATTTCCGCGCGCAATTCGACGCCAACGCCGATCTCCTCCAGATCTCGCCGAGCGCGAACAGCAACGAGGTGCAGCGCGTCTATCTCGCCGGCGCCCGCGAGGGCAGCACCTTCCGGCTCGCGATGAGCGGGTCGACGATCCTGCCGGACTTCGAGACCGCGGTCATCACGGTGGCCGCCAGCGGCAAGGGCACCGCCGACGCCATCAAGGCGGCACTCAATGCCGTGCTCGGCCCTCTGGGCGCAGAGGTCGAAGTGGCGCCGGTCATCGGCTCTTTCTCGGCCTTCGACGTGGAGTTCGTCAGCCCGGCCCGCGAGCCGTTGCCGCTGATGTCGTTGACGGGGACGAGCCTCGTCCATGCCCCGGCAGCGCTCGATTCGGTCCGGGACGGCGCCGCGGGGCAGAACGCCGTTTACCGGCTCGACCTCGGCGACGCGACGGGCGGCGGCTTCCGCCTGCGCGTCGGCGCGCACGAGCCGTTCATTGCCGTCGGCGCCGATCCCGAGATCACCCGCCAGAACATCGAGGCCGGCCTCAATGCCGGCGCCGGCATCACGGCGAGGGTGACGCAGGTCCGGCAGGGCAGCGTCTTCGAAATCGAATTCACGGAGCCGGCCGCGACCGCCGTCGTCCTCGAGGTCGCCTCGAGCGCACTCACGTTCTCGCCGGCGGTCATCGAGATCATGAACGGGCGCAGCATCCAGGAGGTCAAGCGCCTGACCATCGACGGCGCAACCGGCGGCGAGTTCACGCTGTCGATCGGCGATCGCGAGACCGGGCCGATTGCCTATTCCACGGACGGCGAGATCACGCGCCAGCGGATCGACGAGGCAATCGACGCGCTGCGCAAGTCCTGGCTCTCGCCGCCGTTCTTCGAGCGCTTCCGGTTCGCGGTCGACGTGACGCTCGTGACGAACCAGGCGGCGTCGCAGGAGTTCGTGATCAGCTTCACGAACCCGGGCCAGTCGGACGTGGCCGACATGAGCATCGACGCGACGGCGCTGACCGGTCCGTCCGCGCCCGTCGCGTCGGTCGTGACCGATCAGGACGGCCGCGAGCCGGGATCGTTCCGCAACATCGAGACGATCATCGCGCCCAATGCCGATGCCACTTTCGTATTCGACAACAACCTGAGCGGGCTCGAGCTCATCAAGGCGCTCGCGCTGCCTGAATGGATGCGGGACCGGTTTCTCGACCGGCACCCGATCGTCATCGACACCGAATTGCTGACGCAGAACGGCCATGCGCTCGATCTGGATTTCAGCAAGGTGCCGAGCGAGCTGCGCTTCGAGTTCGAGACCGAAGGTGCGGTCAACGCGAAATTCGAGCTCAACGTATCGCAGGCCACCGCGGGCACGTTCCGGTTCGACTACGGGATCCAGGAAGTCCAGCGGCTGCTGCTCAGGGGCACGCCGACGGGCCCGTTCCGGCTCTCGATCGCCGATCCGGCAGACGCGGGGCAGCCGCCGGCGATCCTGACGACGGCCGACATCGCCACCGTCCATCGGCCGGACGGGACGCTCGATGCGGCGGCCACGGCCGAACGCATCCGGACGGCGCTCGACGCGATTCTTGGCGCGGGCAGCGTCGCGGTGGCCGCCGACGGGCCGCAGGCCTGGCTCGTCAGCTTTGCCGCCAGCGGCGACCGGGCGCTGATGACGGTGACGACCCCGCCGCCCGGCGCCACGCTCGAGGTGGCCGTTCGCCGCGAGGGCGTGACGCCCGCGGCCGACAAGGTCGTCGATGTCACGGTGGTTGCGGACAACCTCGCGCAGACGAAGGCGAACATCCTTGCCGCCCTCGAAAAGCTCGTCGGCCAGCAGATGGCGACGGTCGACGCCGTGCGCGAGGGCGGCGCGATCCGCTACACGATCACGTTCAATGTCCCTACGGACTTGAGGCTCGCGCTCGGCAACGGGCAATTCGGCGGGACGCCGGCCGCGACGCTCGTCAACACGGTCCAGGGCGCCGCCGGCCACACTTCGCTGACCGTCTCGAAGGTCCTGAAGCGGCCCGAGGTTTTCGAAGACAGCTTCATCGGCGATTTCCTGGCCGGCACGGCGGAAACGACGACCTACGACGTCTACAAGTTCACGCACGTCGACGCGAACACGACGGTCCGCGGCGGACGCAATATCAACGACTTCGCCATCAAGGGCTCGACCGAGTTCGCGGGCACGGTCATCGGCGGGACCGGCATGCGCGCGCCGCTCGCGGCCGTTCTCGACACCGTCACGCAGGTGGCCGGGCTCGGCATGCCCGAAGTCACGACGAGGAACACGATCGACCTGTCGGGGAGCTCACTGACGCAGCCCAGCATCGTCAGCCTCCGCGAAACCGCGCGAACGACCGTCGCGACGCAGACGCTCGTCGACGGCTTCGACGGCCGTGAGACCCAGCGCATCGTCATCCCCGAGGGCGACGCCGGCTGGTTCACGCTGACGCTCGACGGGCAGACGACGCGCCAGGTCGCCGTCGGCGCGTCGCTCGTGCAGGACCTCGTGCTGACCGGCAACGCGAGCGGCACGATCGACATCGGCTTCGACGATCCGGCGAATCCGGGCACGCCCGCCTCGGCCGCGGGGATCTCGCTCGCCGGCTCCGGCGCGGACGTCGCCACCCGCATCGCGAACGGGCTCAATACCGCGCTCGGCGCCGGGACGGTTGCGGTCCGGCATGTGGCCGGCGGCCACTACGAGATCGAGTTCCTCGTCGAAGGTCGGCTCGTGCGGCTGACACCGACGGCACCGACGGGCGGCGGCGCCGCGGCGGTCTACGTCCGCGCGGCGGACTATTCGAAGGATGCCGTCGCGCGCCGGATCGAGGCCGCGCTCAACGACCGGCTCGGCGCGGATACCGTCCACGTCACCGCGGCCAGCGAGCGCTCCTGGGATGTCAGCTTCGGGGCGGCGGGCAATCGCTCGCAGCTCACGATCGATTTCGTGGCTGGACTGCTCGAATCGGCCGGCCCGACGCTCACGGCTGCCGGACTGACAACGGCGACCGTCCAGACGATCGACCTGCCGCCGGACGGCATGTTCCAGATCGAGTTCATGGGCCATCGAACCCAAGTGCTGGATCGGCTCTCGGTCGATCTGCTCGCCGACATGACCGAGGCGCTGCAGGGAATCCTCGATTCGGATCCTGCGCTGACCGGCGACGTCATCGTCACCGCCGTGCCCGGCCAATCCGACAGCTTCAGCCTGAGGTTCAACGAGCGTCCCTACGCGGCCGCGCGCACCCTCGTCGGCGGCGCGAGCTTCGCAACGGCAACGATCGACCGCGTCGGCCAGACCGGCCAACAGACGCAGACGCTCGACCTCGCCGGCGCGACGGGCGGCGCGTTCTCGCTGACGTTCGAATTGCTCCGGACCGACGGCACCCGGTCGGCAACGACGGTGCAGGTCGACCTCGCGAACCTCGGCGGCCAGACCGTGGCCGCGACGATCGCAGAGCTGCTGAACGCTGCGCTCGGCGCCGGCTCGACGAACGTCACCGAGCTGCCCGACGGGCGGATCGAGATCGCATTCACCGCCGAGATCACGAATACACGGCAGGTCGCATCGGCCGAAGTCCGGAGCATCGGGCTCGCGTCGCAGGTCGCCGAGAGCACGGCCTTTGCCGTCGGCGAGCGCAGCCTCAGCTACGCGACCGATCTTGCGCAGCCCGGCGTCATCCGGCAGGCGCTGTCGCTCGACCTCGGCCAGGCCCAGGGCACGTTCACGCTCGCCTACGACGCCGAGTCGCGCTGGAGCGTCCTCGGCATCAACGTGCCGGGCTACGGCGGGCCGACGACCGGGCCGATCGCGTTCGCGCAAGGCGCGGCCGGCGCCGCCAGCATCCGGGCGGCGCTCGAGGCGCTGCGCTCGACGGTCCTGCACCAGCGGATCTTCAGCGCCGTCGACGTCCAGGGCAGCGGCACGGCGGCGGATCCCTGGATCATCTCGCTGACGCCCGCCGACGGCACGACGGCCGCGCGACTCAGCATCGACACCTCGGGCCTCGAGGCCACGGGCGGGCCGGCGCAGGGCACCGTTTTCACGGTCACGCAGGGCGGCGCCCCGGTGGCCGAGAGCCTGCTGATCCGCCGCGACAACCTGTCCGCCGGCGAGTTCACGCTGACCGAGCAGGGCGGGAGTGTCAGCGCCCTGATCGCGTTCGGGGCCCTGCCTGCCGACACGGCAAGCAATATCCAGACCGAGCTGAACGCGATGCTCGGTCCCGGCAGCGTCACCGTCGCTCCGGTGGCCGGCCAGCCGCAGCAATGGGTCCTGACCTACACGGGCCTGCCCGGCAATCGCGACCAGGCGACGGCGGCCTCGCCGAACGACCTGTCGCAGACGGCGCTCGTCGGCTTCGGTCGCAGCGCCGGCTTCACGGGCACATTGCGCAACATCAATAACGTCACCTTCGGGGCCGGCATCAATCTGCTGCTCGGCTCCAATGTGTCGTTCGATCGCAGCGACACGAGCTTCGATCTCGGCCGCAATGTGTTCAGCATCAACGGCAATCTCGCCGTGAATGCCCTGCAGGGCGACTCGGCCGCACAGCAGGTCGGCAGCTACCTCGCGGGCGTCCTGACCTCCTCGCTGATCCAGGGAGAGTTGAGCCTCGACCCGGGCGTGTTCGCGCCCGGCATTCACCTGATGGCGGGCGGCTTCGGCGCGGACACCTACGAGCTCAGCGGCTTCTGGGGCGTCGCCGCGATCCTCGAGCTGCCGGACGTCGAGATCTACGGCGTGTCGCCGGATTTCCTCGACACGCTCGATTTCGCCGGGCAGGAGCGCGTCGGCAGCGACCGCGACCAGGCCAAGGTCATGAACGACCTCGAGATCCACGTCTACGAGGTGACGACCGACAACATCGACGGCTGGGAGCTCGCGCTGCAGCAGGCGGGCTGGGCGCATGCGCCGCTCAGCCTCGGCATGAGCGTCATCGTTGCCTGGGACGACATCTTCGACCAGTACGTCGATCCGACGGACTCCTCGGTGCTGACGTCGCGGCCGCTCGAGCCCTCCGGCAACTACGTCATCGCAACCGGCATCGAGAACATCATCGGCGGCGCGGGCGACAACCGCATCGTCTTCCACGGCAACGCACGGCTGCGCGGCACGGTCGCCGCGGCCGGAACCCTGTCGATCGACTACAGCGCCTACGACCCGTTCAGCGACGACGATGTCTCGCGCGACGGCGTGCTCGTCGACGCGCTGGCGGGCATCAACATCGGCGAATTGACCGGGGTCGGCTCGGGTTTCCCGATCCTCGGCGACATGCCGCTGTTCACGACCGACTTCGGGTCCGCCACCGGCATCCAGGGCAATCGCTTCACCGGCCTCACCGAGGTTTTCAACCTCACGCTCGACGGCTCCGTCGA
>Ga0315910_10001857_pt1 | contig 19070 bp, 11 predicted proteins | sample EdamamesoilMG_FD_204470 | JGI IMG/M metagenome (GOLD analysis project Ga0315910, IMG submission 204470) | Garden soil microbial communities collected in Santa Monica, California, United States - Edamame soil | ecosystem: Environmental > Terrestrial > Soil > Garden | place: USA: California...
TATTCCACGACCCCCCCCCCCCCCCCCGCGCGCCCGCGCCCGCGCTCGACCCCGCCTCCATCCCGTGATCCGAGCCTCTCTCCGCGTCTTTTCCCTCTTCACCGCCTTCGGCGTGGTCACCGCCTTCGCCCTGGCCGGGGCCGCCGCCGCGCAGCAGGACGTGAACCAGCGCATGGAAGCCCTCGAGCGCAAGAACGCCGAGCTCGAGCAGAAGCTCGACGCGCTGGCCGAGGAGAACGAGGGCCTCACCCTGAGCGAGTTCGTGCCCGCCGTGGGCGCGGGCCAGAACGGCCTGGGGCCGGCGGCCTCCAAGATCTACGGCCTCGACCAGGGGCTCGCCCTGGGCGGCTACGGCGAGTTCCTGTACGAGCGCCACAACGGCACCGGCGCCGACGAGCTCGACGCCCTGCGCGCGGTGATCTACTTCGGCTACCGCTTCGACCAGAACTGGGTGTTCAACTCGGAGATCGAGTTCGAGCACGGGGGCGAGGAGGTGGGCGTCGAGTTCGCCTACCTCGACTACCTCTGGCGCCAGTCGATGAACTTCCGCGGCGGCATGGTGCTCATCCCCATGGGCTTCCTGAACGAGCAGCACGAGCCGCCCACGTACCTCGCGGCCACGCGCCCCGAGACCGAGCAGCGCATCCTGCCCACGACCTGGAGCGAGAACGGCGCGGGCGTGTTCGGCGACTCGGGCCCGTTCACCTACCGCGCCTACGTCGTCAACGGCTTCGACGCCCTGGGCTTCACGGCCGAGGGCCTGCGCGACGGGCGCCAGGAGGGCAGCGAGGCCCTGGCCGAGGACCTGGCCTTCGTCGGCCGCGCCGACCTGACCTCGGTGCCAGGCCTGCTCGCGGGCGGCTCGATCTACTGGGGTGACGCGGGCCAGGAGCAGGCGGGCCTGGGCGGCACGAACACGACCATCGGCGAGCTGCACGGCGAGTGGCGCTCGGGCGGCCTGTGGCTGCGCGTCCTGGGCGCCATGGCCAGCGTCGACGACGTGGCCGAGCTCAACGCCGCCAACGGCTTCGTGGGCGCGCAGTCGGTGGGCGAGCAAATGGTCGGCTACTACGGCGAGGCCGGCTACGACGTGCTGGCGCTGTTCGCGCCCGAGAGCCAGCAGTCGCTCTCGCCCTACGCGCGCTACGAAGCGGTCGACACGCAGGACGAGGTCCCGACCGGCTTCGCCTCCGACCCGGCCAACGACTTCGACGTCCTGACCGTGGGCCTGAACTGGCGCCCGCTCCCGAACATCGCCTTCAAGGGCGAGTACGAGGACTTCGATCAGGCCGACGACGGCTGGAACGTCAACGTGGGCTTCTCCTTCTGAGCCCATGCTGGCGGCCCTGCTCCTCTGCTGTCTCGCCGCGACGCCGCAGGGCGAGGGCAAGACCTTCCTGACGGTGGAGGAGGCGCTCGCGCTGGCCTTCCCCGAGTGCAGCATCGAGCGCCGCACCTGCTACCTCACGCCCGAGGAGCAGAAGGAGGTCGAGGAGCTGGCGCGCGCGCCCCTGGCGGCGCGCGTCGTGCGGCCCTACGTGGCCACCCGGGACGGCCACCTGGTGGGCACCGCCTACTTCGACGCCCACGAGGTGCGCACGAAGAAGGAGGTGCTCATGCTGGTGGTCGGCCCCGACCAGCGCCTGGCGCGCGTCGAGGTGCTGGCCTTCGCCGAGCCGATCGAGTACCTGCCGCGTCCAGCCTTCTACGCCCAGTTCGCCCGGCGCGGCCTGGACGACGAGCTGGCGGTGGAGCGCGGCATCCGCGGCGTGGCCGGGGCCACGCTCAGCGCGCGCGCCGCGACCACGGCGGCGCGGCGCGTCCTGGCCTTCGAGCGCGTGCTGGGCCAGCGCGCGGCCCAGCCGCCGCCCGCGCGATGACGCGCACGGCCGCCTGGAGCGTGCATCTCGCCTCGCTCCTCGTGGGCCTGAGCGGGCTCGTGTACGGCGTGATGCGCTACCTGCTTGAGCCGGCGGACGAGTTCAGCCTCGTCAACCACCCGGCCCAGCCCGCCTGGCAGGGGCTGCACGTCCTCTCCGCGCCGCTGCTCGTCTTCGCCTGCGGCTGGATCTGGGAGGGGCACGTGTGGCGGCGGGTGAAGAGCGGCTTCCCGCGCCTGCGCACGACCGGCCTGGCGCTGTTCCTCTTGTTCTTCCCGATGACGCTCTCGGGCGTGCTCGTGCAGGTGGCCGCCGACGAGCCCCTGCACCGCATCGCCGTCGTCGTGCACGCCGCGACCGGGGCGCTGTGGTGCCTGGTCTACCCGGTGCACTTCGTCGCCGGCCTGGTTCAGCTGCGGCGCGGGAAGACCGGGCCGGCGGGCGAGGACACGGCCGCGAGCAGCCGCGCCGCGTAGGCCTTCTGCGCCGCGCGCAGCTCGAGCGCGGCGATGCGGCGGTAGCTCTTCTTCACGCGCCGGTCGAGCTCGGCCAGGACGCGCTCGGCCTCGCCCGTACGCCCGAGCTCCCCTAATAGAAGCGCGCGCGTGCCGACCACGACGATGCGGTCGGCGAGCTCGGCGCCGTGGCGCTCGCACAGCTCGAGCGCCTGGGCCGAGTCGCGCTCGGCGGCGGCGAGGTCGCCCTCCCGACGCACCAGGCGCGCGCGCAGGGCGAGGCCCAGGGACTCGGCGCGGTAGAAGGCGATCTCGCGCGCGAGCTCCAGGGCGCGCTCGAGCGAGGCGCGCGCACCGGGGCTCTCCTGCTCGGCCTCGAGCAGGCCGAGCAGCAGCGTGCTCAGCACCTGCCCGCGCCGGTCCTCGATCTCGTCCGCCAGGAGCTGCGCGTCGCGCAGCTCGGCGCGCGCGAGATCGGGCCGGTCGAGGTCGAGCAGCAGCCCGCCGCGCCGCGCCAGGGCCTCGGCCTCCAGGCGCCGCTCGCCTGCCCGGCGCGCCATGCGCACGGCGCGCTGCACCGCCCCCAGGGCGCGCTCGGCCAGGCCGGCCGAGCGCAGGACGCGCCCGTGCAGGAGCTCGGCGTAGGCCACGACGCCCGCGCGCGGCTCGTCCGTGCGCCGCAGGGCCGAGAGCGCCGCGCCGATGCCGCGCAGCGCGTCCTCGCTGCGGTCCTCGAGCACGTCCACCTGCGCCAGGGCGAGGTGCGCCAGCGCCTCCTGGTTCTCGCCCACGGCCTGCTTCTGGGCCCGGCGCGCGAGCTTGCGCGCGTCGCCGAACTCGCCGATCTGCGCCTGCACCTGGGCCAGGCGCCGCAGGGCCTGGCTCGAGAGCCAGCGGTCGCGCGCGCGTTGCGCCAGGGCGACGGCCGTCTTCAGCCAGCCGCGCGCCAGGCCGAACTGGCCCGTGCCGGCCGCGTAGCGCGCGTGCAGGAGGTACAAGCGCGCGCCCTCGCCCGGGCGCACCTCGGGGTCGAGCTCGAACTTGGCCAGGTGGTCGAGCAGCACGCGCTGGTCCTCGCGCCGGCCCAGGCGGTCGGCCGCGTCGGCCGCCTCCTCGAGCAGCTCCAGGCGCACGGCCTCGCGCTCGGGCAGGTCGGGCAGGTGCTCGAGCGCCTCCAGGCCCCAGCGCGCCAGGGTCGAGAGGCGCTGGGCCGAGGCGCGCCGCTGCAGCGGGCCCAGGATGCGGCGCACGATCGCGAGCAGTTCGCCGTGCTCGTCGGCCGCGTGCAGGTGGAAGGCGGTGTGGAACGCCTGCTCGAGGTCGGTGGCCACGTCCGCTCCGTCACCCTGGACACCCTCGGCTCCCTCGGCGCCGCGCGCGGCCGAGAGGTGCAGGCGCCGGCGTCGGTCCGGGGCGATCGCGCGGTAGAGCGCCTCACGCAGGGCCGGGCGCTCGAAGCGGTAGCGGTCGGCGGCCGGCACGAGCCAGCCCTTCTGGACCAGGCGGGCCAGCACGCCGTCGATCTCGCCGGGCGAGGAGGGGAAAGCGCGCTCGAGGTAGGGGAGCTGGATGCGTCCGCCCACGACGCTCAGGCGCTCGAGCCAGCGCCGCTCGTCGGGCTCGAGGGCGCGCAGGCGCTCGCGGATCAGGCGGTCGAGGGAGCGCGCCTGGGGCAGCTCCTCGGGCGCGATGGCGAGCGTGTAGCGCCCGTCGTCGCCCGCGGCCGGCAGGATGTGCCCGCGCGCCTCGAGGTCGCGCAGGATCTCGGTCAGGAATCCCGGATTGCCGCGGCTGCGCTCCCACAGCACCTGCGCCAGGCGCACGAGGGGCGCCGACTCGTGGAACAGCGTGCGCACGAGCTCGCTCACGGCGGCCTCGTCGAGCGAGGCGAGCTCGATGCGCCGGTAGAGCGCGCCGCCGGCGGCGCCGCCGCGTTCCAGGCGCCCGACCAGGCGCGCCATGCGCTCGGGCTCGGCCGCGGGCGCGTCCTCGCGCAGGGCGAGCACGAAGGTGACGCGCGCGCCGCGCAGGGCCTCGAGCACGGTCGAGAGCGCGCCCAGCGTGGCCGCGCCGGCGGCGTGCAGGTCGTCGAGCAGGACGAGCAGGGGCCGCTCGCTCGCCAGCGCCAGGAGCCAGCTCGCCAGCTCGGCCGCGATCGAGCGGTCGGTGGCCTCGGGCCGGTTCGGGTCGAGGGCCTGCAGCAGGGCGCGCGCGCGCGCCGAGCCGATCAGGGCCGCGAGGCGCTCGCCCTCGCGCTCGCCCGGCGCCGCGCCGCGCGGCAGGCCCAGCCAGCGCTCGAGGCAGACGAGCAGCGTGCCGGCCGGGCGCGCCTCGTCGGCCTCGCTCCAGCGCGTCTCGAGGTAGAGCGGCGGGTCGTCGAGGACGCGCAGGCGCTCGGCGAAGGCGTCGGCCAGGCGCCACTTGCCGCTGCCCTCGGGCCCGACCAGCCAGGCCACGGCCGCGCGCCCCTCGGCGCGCGCGGCGTGGTGCAGCGCCGTGAGCTCGCCGAGCTCGCGCTCGCGCCCGACCAGGGGCAGCGTGCCCGCCACCGGGCGCTCGTGCTCGGGCTCGGCGCGGGCCGCGTCCTGGCGCGTGCGCCACCATTCGCCGCGCTCGCCCTGGAGGAAGCGCCGGTGGAGCTCGTCCGCGCCGGGGCGCTCGCCCTCGGCGCGCGCGAGGGCCGCCGCCAGGCAGCGGTCGAAGAAGGGCGAGAGCGTGGGCGCGAGGCGCGAGGGCGGCGCCACGCGCGCGGCGTCGATGGCGGCCAGGAGCTCGTCCGCGCCGCGCACCTCGAGCGTGCGCCGTGCCAGGTGCGCGTGCGAGGAGGCGCGCGTCAGGCGCAGGGCGGCGCGGCGCTCGCGGCCGTCGGGCGCGAAGGGGTGCACGCCCGTGGCGAGCTCGTACAGGACCACGCCGAGGGCGAAGACGTCGGCCGCCGGCGAGGCCCCGGCCCCGCGCGCGCGCTCGGGCGAGAGGTAGGCGAGCGACCCGGCCTGGGGCGCGCCGGCGTCCAGCCTGGCCGTGCGCGCGAAGCCGAGGTCGAGCAGGACGGCGCGACCGTCGCCGTCCAGGCGCACGTTCTCGGGCTTGACGTCGCCGTGGGCGAGGTCGGCCGCGTGCAGGAGCGCCAGGGCGCGCGCGAGCTCGGCGCCGAGGGCGCGCAGGCGCGGCTCGGGCAGCGGGCCGTGCTCGTCCAGGAGCTCGCGCAGGCTCGGCCCGGGGACGTACTGCAGGAGCAGGTAGGGGAGCCCCTCGCGCTCGCCCCGGTGCACGACGCGCACGAGGCCCGGGTCGCTCACGCGCGCCGCGGCGGCGGCCTCGGCCGCGAAGGCGGCGCGCGCGGCCGGCTCGTGCGCCAGGGCCGGGTCGAGCGTCTTCAGGGCGAGCTCCGAGCCCGCCGGCCAGGGGCCGAAGGGCTCGCTCAGGCGCACGAGCTCGACGCGCGCGGTGGCGCCGGCGCCCAGGGGGCGCACGACCTCGAAGCGGGGGGATTGGTCGGGCTCGGGATCCACTATGATCCCGCCCATCATCCGGGAAGGACCCCGCCCAAGTCACCCCCGCGCCCGATGACGTTCCAGGTCTTCGACACGCTCACCCGGGAGAAGCGTCCCTTCGTGCCGCGCGAGCCCGGTCGGGTGCGCATGTACAACTGCGGCCCGACCGTGTACGGGCGCGTGCACGTGGGCAATCTGCGCACGTTCCTGTTCGCCGACACCTTGCGGCGCTGGCTCGAGCTCTCGGGCTATCGCGTCGAGCAGGTGATGAACATCACCGACGTCGGGCACCTGCAGGACGACGCCGACGAGGGCGAGGACAAGATCGAGGCCCTGGCGCGGCGCGAGAAGCGCGATCCCTGGGAGATCAGCCGCGCCTTCACCGAGCTCTTCCTGCGCGACATCCGCGAGCTCGGCTGCCTGGAGCCCGCCGCGCGCCCGCGGGCGAGCGAGCACGTGCCCGAGATGCTCGAGATCATCGAGGGCCTGATCGCCAAGGGCTACGCCTACCAGGTGGGCGGCGACGTGTACTTCGAGGTGGCGCGCTTCCCGCGCTACGGGAAGCTCTCGGGCAACCGCGTGGAGGATCTCGACGCCGGCGCGCGCATCGACGTGCGCGAGGAGAAGCGCCATCCGGCCGACTTCGCGCTGTGGAAGAGCGACGCGAAGCACCTGATGAAGTGGCAGAGCCGCTTCGGGCCGGACGGCTTCCCGGGCTGGCACATCGAGTGCTCGGCCATGGCGCGGAAGCTCCTGGGCGACGAGCTCGACATCCACACGGGCGGCGAGGACAACGTCTTCCCGCACCACGAGTGCGAGATCGCGCAGAGCGAGGCCTTCACGGGGAAACCCTTCGCGCGCTACTGGCTGCACGCCAAGTTCCTGCAGGTCGACGGCGGCAAGATGTCGAAGCGCCTGGGGAACGTCTACAACCTCGACGACGTGAAGCAGCGCGGCTTCGGCGCGCGCGTGCTGCGCTTCGCGCTGATCCGCGGCCATTACGGCGGCCCGCTCAACTTCACCTGGGGCATCCTGGAGGAGGCGCGCAGCGCGCTGGAGAAGCTCGACGACCTCGTGGCGCGCGTGCGCGACGCGGCCGAGGGCCGGCGTGCGGCGGGCGACGCGAAGGCCGGCGCGGCGGCGCTGGCGACGGCGCGCGCGCGCTTCGACCAGGGCATGGACGACGACCTCAACGTGCCCCAGGCGCTGGCGGCGCTGTTCGAGCTGCGCTCGGCCCTGCTCGAGGGCGTGGGCGTGGAGACCGCGCGCGCGGCGCTGGCCTTCCTGGAGCGCGCCCACGCCGCCCTGGGCGTGCTCGAGCTCGAGCCGGCCACGCTCGACGTGCGCGTCCAGGCCCTGCTCGACGCGCGCGCCGCCGCCCGCGCCGCCAAGGACTGGGCCGCCGCCGACCGCATCCGCGCCGAGATCGCCGCCCTGGGCGTGGTGCTCGAGGACACGCCCGCGGGCGTGGTCTGGCGCAAGCGCGAGGGCGCGTAGCGCGCCCGGGCGAGAGTGCCGCGTCTCAGAAGCGGTGGCAGTCGGCCACCAGCGCCACGTCCGCGCCCACGATGCCACCGTTCCGGGCGCCACGCGGGTCGAGGTAGAAGGCGCGCGCCTCCAAGGCGAGGCCGGCCAGGCCGGGTTCGGGCGGAAGTGGGATTTCCGCGGGTACGCCGTGATACGGCGCACCCCACAGGACAGACGCGGGCGCGAAGGCGCGACCGAGTGCCGGTCGCCATCGGGGCTGGCAGAGCTCGACGACCGGCATGGAGCCCATGGCCGGATCCTGCCGGGGATCGAGCCGCAGGATCCAGCGCTCGCCCGGATTCGATTTCATGGGCAGTCGGATGCGCGGGGACGGCCCGGGGCTGCCGCGTACTGAGCCATCGAGGAAGCCGAAGCTCCAGACCGCCCCCTGGTCCAGGCCGCTCTCGTCGTGGGGAGCTCCCACGAACACCTCGACCTCCCCGTCGCGGTCGACGTCGATGCAGGTCAACGCGATACCGAAGTAGTCGTCCGGGGCCAGCGGCACGGGATTGTCCGGGGAGGTCAGCTTGCGCTCCTTTTTCACGGTCCCGTCCGGATTCAGGTAGAGCAGCCATACGGCTCCGCGGAGCCCAGCCGTTCCGACCGCTCCGACCAGGAGGTCCTCCACCCCGTCCTGGTCGAGGTCCCCCGGACGCCCGATCGCGCTCCCAAATACGTCGGCAATGGCGAGCGTCCCCCCGAAGCCCCCGATCCCGTTGCCGATCTTCTGATGCCGCGCGACCGTGCCGTCCGGGTGGAGCGACAGGATGGTGACCGATCCCTCGTACGTGTCGCTCTCGGTCGCTCCGACAGCGAGCTCGACGGTGCCGTCCTGATCCAGATCGCCGAGGGCGCACAAGCTGAATCCGAACTGGTCGAAGTCGTTCAGCACGCCCGTGAAGCCACCTTGGGTTGCGCTGATCTTCTGATGAGCCTTGACCGTGCCGTCGGCCTTCAGGAACAGGATCCAGACGGCACCGGTATCGGTCGCGTACAGCCCGTCATCGTCGTGGATCGCCCCCACTGCGAGATCGACGACGCCGTTCCCGTCCAGGTCGCCCAGGGGCGCCAGCGCGCCGCCGAACGCGTCCATGTCGTCGAGATGACCGGTGAACCCTCCCTGGGTCGAGCTGATCTTGGCGGTGCCCTTGATCCCGCCATCCGGTGTCAAGAACAGGATCCAGACCGCTCCGCATCCGGAAAGGCCGGGACCACTGCCGCAGTCTTGATCGCCGAAGGCGCCCACAGCGATGTCCGTCACGCCATCCCCGTCGAGATCTTCGAGGGAAGCCACGGCCCGCCCAAAAAAATCCGACCCTTGAAGAGATAGGCCGCTGGCGGAGTTGAGCTCCCTTGCGCTTGCAACCACACCATCGTGGTCAAGGAACAGGATCCAGACGGCACCCTCGTCGTGTTCGCCGAGATCGCGGCCAGGAGCCCCTACGACCAGATCAGGAACGCAGTTTCCATCCAGGTCGCCCACGGAGCATGACGCACATCCAAAGAGGTCTTCAGGAGACAGCGTTCCGCTGAATCCCCCCGCCCCTTCGCTGATCTTGCCCTCGGCGAAGAGGCTGACGGCCCGTCCCTGAAAAGAGAGTGAGACCACCGCGCCCGCGAGAACCATCAGCATCCCTTCCTCCTCCTCCTCGGCAACAACTGCCGACGACCTATCCCACCCCGGATTCCAAGGCGCAGCAAGTCGAGGTCACCCTGGGCTTGCAGGGTTGTGGGTTGTAGAGGCAGTCGGAGGCCACGAGGACATCCGACGAGAACGCCCGGACGTCTGCGGACGTCGTGCCTGCGGAGAGGCCGTGAGGTCCTAGCTCGCCAGCGCGGCGCTGGCGCGGCGCTGGGCCTCGCCCACGACGGTGTCGTCCGGGCCCATGGCCGGCGTCTCGAGCACGCCGAAGTCGATCAGGCGCGTCAGGCGCTCGCGCACGGCCGGATCGGGCAGGGCCAGGACGTCGGCGCCGTGGCCGCCGCGGCGCACGAGCTCGACCACGGCCATGTCCTCGGCCGCGAGCTCGTGGATCGTGCTCGAGCGCGCCACGAAGCCGTAGGAGCGGCTCTCGCCGGTCTTGCGGTTCTTCTCGGTGTGGAAGCCGTTGCTGGCCGGGATCGTCAGGCGCTCGCGCTCCAGGGCCGGGCGGATGAAGACGGGCGGGCCCATGTGCATGCGCGGGCTGAGCTGCATGACGAGGTCGGGCTTGCGGCGCACGTAGAGCAGCGCCGTGCACGACTCGATCAGGTACAGGTCGTTGCGCACGCGGTAGGTCTGGTTCAGGTACTCGTGCTCCCAGTCGAGCCCGTCCTTGCGGCGGTAGGTCGGGTCGCCGGCGGGTGTGTACACGACCTCGATCCCGAAGCGATCGGGGTTCTTGAACACGGGCACGTCGTGCCCCATCCCGAACGTCCCGATGTAGCCCGCGAAGGTGATGCGGTCGCGGTTGCGCACCAGGTAGCGCCAGGTCTCGCGCGCCTCGTCCTCGAGCTCGGTCGGGAAGCCGACGAAGAAGAACACGCCCGTGTGGATGTTCACCTCGGCCAGGCGGTCGAGGATCGTGTCGATCTCCTGCAGGTCGTTGCCCTTGTCCATGGCGTCGAGCACGTGCTGCACGCCCGACTCGAAGCCGAACTGGAGGTAGCGGCAGCCGCCCTCGGACAGGGTGCGCACGTACTCGGGGTCCGAGTAGATGTGCTCGAACTTCACCTCGGCCGTCCAGTTGATCTCGACGCCCTCTTCCTTGGAGCGCTCGGAGATCTCGGTCAGCATGCCGGGCGGCGTGAGCGGGTCCCAGAACATGAAGTTCGAGATGCCCTGCTCGACGGCGATGTTCTTGACGTCGGCCCACACCGAGGGCGAGCTGCGCCGGCGGTAGCGCAGGCGGAAGCTCTCGGGGCAGAAGGTGCACTTGCCGTAGTAGCAGCCGCGCGAGGTGGCGAGGATCGCGATCTTCTCGGGCGCCAGGTACAGGTCGAACGGCAGGCCGCTGAAGTCGGGCGTGGGGCTGGCGTCCATGCTGGCCACGCGCCGGTTGCCCGGAGGCACGACCGCGCCCTCGATGCGCCGGAAGAGGCCGGGCACGTTGGCGATGTCGCCCTTGCCCTCGAGCGCGGCCGCGAGCTCGGGCAGCGCCTCCTCGCCGTCGCCCACGCACACGTAGTCGATGTAGTCGTAGAAGCGCGCGTCCTTGAGCAGCACGTTCTCGGCATCGGAGAGGCCCGTGCCGCCGGCCACGACCTTGCAGCCCGGGAAGCGCCGGTGCATCCAGCGCGCGAGCTTCATGGCCGGCGCGATCTGCGTGGAGAAGGGCACCGTGATGGCCACGAGCTCGGGCCCGAACTGCTTCATCTGCTCGAGCAGCAAGAGCTCGTAGGACTCGACCCACTTGTCGGGCACGTCCTCCTCGAGGTGCGCGAACAGCTCGCGCGTGAACGTCTTGTTGCGCGGGTCGAAGCGCGGCCGGATCAGGCTCAGCAGCTCGACCACGGCGTGGATGCGCTGCCAGGCGGCGCGCATGTGCAGCGGGTCGAAGTAGGTCTTGGGGTCGCGCAGGTCGCGCGCGGCCTGCTCGGCGCCGAACACCATCTCCTCGGGGATGGCCAGGAGGCGCGCGAAGCCGGCGCGTACGTCGGGGTCGGTCTGGGCCGCGGCGTAGGCGTAGAACTGGGCCAGGATCTCGTGCCGGATCACCCAGTGGAAGGTGATGGCGGCGAGGTCGAGGGGCACGACCTGGTTCCCCGCGCGCTTCAGGCAGGCCTGGAGCAGCGGGATGGAACCGAAGGGCGCCGTCGGGACGGTGGCGTCCGGCGGGTAGCAGAGTGCGATTCTCATCGGCGCGGATCCTGTCGACGACGGTGCGGGACGGCGCCGCACGGCGATTCCCAAGTGTAATGGGCTCCAGGGGAGTCGGCTACCCGAGCCGGCGCACTCCCGACGCCCCGCGGGGGCCGGATAGGGAGGTTCTTTCCCGTTCCGGCCCTCAGGGGGCGCCTTCCTCGTCCTCCTGGGCCTCCAGGAAGTCGAGGTATTCCTGATCGATCGGCTCGGCCTCGGGCTCGGGCGGGGCGCTGATCTCGGGGTGCGCGCCCGGGTGGATGGCCCGGTCGCGGTCCAGCGCCTCCTGGATGGTCTTGTGCATGCGCGCCGCGTGCTCGATCGAGTCGTCGTAGATCCAGGTCAGGGCGGGCACGCGCCGCGTCTTCAGCACGCGCGCCACCTGCTTGCGCACGAAGCCGGAGGCGTCGACCAGCATGCGCGCCGTGCGCGTCTTGTCGCCGGCCGTGCCGTAGACCGAGTAGAAGATCTTGGCCGAGCCGAGGTCGTCCGAGACCTCCACGCGCGTGACGGTCAGGAAGGTGGCGCGCGGGTCGCGCAGCTCGAACTCGAGGCAATAGGCCACGCGTTCCTGGATGCGCGCCTCGATGCGCGCCTTGACGCGGGGTTTCACCATGGCCTGGACCCGCGCGATGCGGGAGCTAGCAGTCCGTTGAAAAAGTCCCGTCGCGAGGCAAGGCGCGCTTCGACGAGGCTAGGAACGCGACGGAGAGACGGCGGAAGCGGCCTTCCTGGCCGCTGAGCACGGCTCGACGAGCGTGACGACGCCTCGTCGAGGCGCGCGAAGCCGGAGTAGGGACCTTTTTCAACGGACTGCTAGAGCGTGCGCTTGACCTCGACCACCTTGAAGGCCTCGACGATGTCGCCCTCGCGCAGATCGTCGAAGTCCTTCAGCACGATGCCGCACTCGAAGCCCTCGCGGGCCTCGCGCACGTCGTCCTTCTCGCGCCGCAGCGAGCCCACCGCGCCGATGTAGACCACCTTGGAGTCGCGCAGCAGGCGCGCCTGGCTGGAGCGGAACAGGCTGCCGTCGATGACCATGCAGCCGGCGATGTTGCCGAGCTTCGAGGAGCGGAAGATGCGCCGCACCTCGGCGTGGCCGGTGACCTCCTCGCGCACCTCGGGGGCGAGCTCGCCCTCCATCAGGCGCTTGATGTCCTCGAGCAGGTCGTAGAGCACGTCGTAGACCTTGATCTCCACCCCGCCGCGCTCGGCCAGCGAGCGCACGCGCGCGTTGGCGCTGGTGTGGAAGGCCAGGATGCGGCCCTTGGAGGTGGTGGCGAGGTCCACGTCGCTCTCGGACACCTGGCCCACGCCGGCGTGGATCAGGTTGATCTGCATCTCGTCGTGCACAAACAGGCCGACCTGGTGCTTCAGCACCTCGATCGAGCCCTGCTTGTCGGCCTTGACGATCAGGTTGATGGTGGGCTTCTCCGAGTCGGCCACCATCTGCAGCAGGTTCTCGTTGCTGACCGTGCGCCGCTCGACCTGCGACATCTGGCGGCTGTGGCGCGCGCGCTCGCCGGCCACCTCGGCCGCGCGATCGAGCGATTCGACCACGTAGAAGCGGTCGCCCACGGTGGGCAGCTCGTTCAGGCCCGTGACCTCGACCGGCATGGAGGGCCCGGCCTGGTCGAGCAGGTTGCCGCGGTCGTCGTGGATCGAGCGCACGCGCCCGTAGCCCTCGCCGGCCAGGATGACGTCGCCCTTCTGCAGGCTGCCGTCCTGGATCAGGAGGTGCGCGATCTTGCCCTTGCCCTGCTGGATCTCGGCCTCGAGCACGATGCCCGAGGCGGGGCCGTCGGTGTGGCTCTTGAGCTCGAGCACCTCGCTCTCGAGGAACACGCGCTCGAGCAGCTCCTCCAGGCCCGTGCCCTTGAGGCCCGAGACGCCCAGCATGGCCGTCTGGCCGCCCCACTCCTCGGGGGTCAGCCCCATGGCCGCGAGCTGGCTCTTCACCCGATCCAGGTTGGCCTCGGGCTTGTCGATCTTGTTGAGGGCCACGACCACCGGGACCTTGGCGGCGCGCGCGTGGTTGAGCGCCTCCTCGGTCTGGGGCATGACGCCGTCGTCGGCGGCGACGACCAGCACGACGATGTCGACCGCGTTCGCGCCGCGCGCGCGCATGGCGGTGAAGGCCGCGTGGCCGGGCGTGTCGACGATCGAGAGCGTGTGCCCGAGCTTGGTCGTGACCTGGTAGGCCCCGATGTGCTGGGTGATGCCGCCCGCCTCGCCATCGGCGATCTGCGACTGGCGGATGGTGTCGATCAGCGTGGTCTTGCCGTGGTCGACGTGGCCCAGGAAGGCCACGCACGGCGCGCGCTTGGCGAGCTTCTCCTCGCCCACGGCCTTGCGCGTCTCGGTCAGCTCGGAGATCAGCTGCGCCTCGGCCGCGATCTCGCTCTGCACGTCGAGCTCGACGCCGAACTCGTTGGCGAGGAGCACGGCCGTCTCCTCGTCGATGACCGAGTTGATGTTGATGCCGAAGCCGACCTGCTTCATGGCCTCCTGCAACACCTGGTTCTCCTTGACCGCCAGGGTGTTGGCCAGCTTCTTGATCGTGATGGGCGTGTCGATCACGAGCGGGCCGCCCGAGTGGGGCGAGCTCGAGCCCGGATCGCGGCGCGAGTCGGGGCCGCGCCGGCCCGCGGTCGCGGGCCCGGCCTGGCCGCGGCGTCGGCGCAGGAAGCGGCCCGACTCGCGGTCGCGCAGCTCCTGGGCGGTCAGCGTGCCGCGCGTGGTGTCGCCGCGCACGACCCCGGCCTTGCGGTCGCGGCCCAGGGTGGGCTTGACCTCGGGCACGACGTCGTCGCTCGAGCGCAGGCGGCGCGACTCGGGCTTGGAGGGCGCCTTGCGCGCGAACTGGGAGGGATCGATGAAGCCCACCACCTTGCCGCTGCGGCGCAGCGAGGAGGGGCGCACGATGTCGCTCTCGCCCTCGCCCGCGGCGGGCGCGGCGGGTGCGGGGCTCGCAGCACCCGCGTGACCCGCGGGACTCGCGTGATGTCCCGGAGCGGACGGGGCGACGGCCGGAGCCGCCGAGGCCGCGGCGGCCGCGCTGGGGGCTTCCTCCTCGACCGGCTCGACCTCGAGCGCGGGCGGCGGCGGGGGAGCGGGGGCCTCGGCCTCGAGCTCGACCGGCTCGGGCGCTTCCCGGCCCGGAACGAAGGTCGGCTCGGGCTCGAGCTCGGCCTCGGGCGGCAGCTCGGGGACGAGCTCCTCTTCTTCGGGCTCCTCCTCGGCCGTCGGCAGCGACGGAGCGGGGGCGGGGTGCGCGACCGGCGCGGCCGGAGCCGCGGCGGCGGGCGCGACGTGCGCGCTCGGCGGCGGCGGGGCCTCCTCCTCGACCTCCTTGGTCTCGACGACCTCGGTCGCGGTCGGCGCCTTGTGCTTCCGCTTGATCTTGAGCCCGCCCACCGTGGTGACCTGGGCCGCCGACTCGCCCACGATGCCGTAGGCCTCGAGGCGCGCCTGGATCTCCAGCACCTCGAAGTCCGAGAGGGCGGTCATGTGGCTCTTGATCTGGGTGAAGCCCAGATCGCGGAGCTTGGCCGCCAGGTCTTGCCCGGTCATGCCGTACTCCTTGGCGATGTCGTAGACCCGTTTTTTCACGCTGGGGTGGGCCGTTCTCTCGAGATTGGGAAGGGGTGGGACGAAGCGGGGACTAGGCCTGGGGACCTTCGGCGGGCGCCGGGGTGGCCGCGCGAGCCGCCGTTGGCGCCTCGCTTTCGGCGGCGGGGCCGGCCTCCTCGGCTTCCCCGCCGTCGTCGGCACCGGCCTCCGGACGGGAGAAGCCCTCGGCCTCGAACTCCTCGCGCGTCTTGATGTCGATGTCCCAGCCGCACAGGCGGCTGGCGAGGCGCACGTTCTGGCCCTTCTTGCCGATGGCGAGCGATTGCTGGTCCTCGTCGACCACCACGACCACCGAGTGGTTGTCCTCGTTGGCGTAGATGTTGTCGAGGTGGATCGTGGCCGGCTTGAGCCCGTTCATCACCAGCTGCTCGAGCGAGTCCGACCAGCGGATGATGTCGATGCGCTCGCCGCGCAGCTCGTCGATCACGGCCTTGATGCGCGAGCCGCGCACGCCCACGCAGGCGCCGATGCAGTCGATCTTGGGATCCTGCGAGATCACGGCCATCTTGGTGCGGTAGCCGGGCTCGCGCACGACGCGCTTGATCTCGATGATGTTGTCGGCGATCTCGGGCACCTCGAGCTCGAACAGACGCCGCACCAGGTCGGGGTGCGTGCGGCTGACGATGATGCGCACGCGCGGGCCGTCCTTGCGCACCTCGAGCACGATGGCGCGGATGCGGTCGCCCGGGGCGAAGGTCTCGCCGCGCACGCGCTCCTCGCGCGGCAGGTAGGCCTCGGTGCGCCCCAGGTTGATCACCAGCGCGTCGTTGTCGAAGCGCTGCACCGTGCCGTTGACCAGCGAGCCCACGCGCGTCTCGTACTCGTCGTAGAGCACGTCGCGCTCGGCCTCGCGCACCTTCTGGATGAAGGCTTGCTTGCAGGCCTGGGCGGCGATGCGCCCCAGGTCCTGCAGGTCCATGTCGTACTCGCCCTCGGCGTCCTCGACCGCGATCTCACCCGACTGGCGGTTGATCTTGACGATCAAGTCCTCGCCCACGCCCAGGCGCTTGCGGATGGATGTGGCGATGGCGTCCTCCAGCCCCAGGAACAGCACTTCCTTGGGGATGTCCTTCTCGCGGTGGAGGATGTCGATCATCCTCAGAAGGTCGTCTGCGTTCATGGAGGGGATGGGGGGCTCGCCAGGGGTCGACGGACGCGCAGAATAAACGAGAGCGGGCAGGTCGTGACCTGCGCCCTCGTCGCTCCTGCAGCCTCGCCGACCGGCGTGGTTCGGGCATTAAAGGGGGAGGAGTCTGCTATATGTAGGGGGTGGCAGTCAACCGAGCGCGTCTCGACGACGAGGGCGGACGGCGCGCTCCGCGGGCGCAGGATCCCTTTCTCGGGCGCAGCGCGGCCCTCGGAGATTTTCTCGCCCGCCTCCGGCGCGCCGCGGAAAGCGACGCGACCGTGCTCCTGTGCGGGGAGAGCGGGACCGGCAAGAGCCGCGCCGCCGAGCGCCTGCACGGCTGGAGCGCACGCTCCGCGGGCCCCTGCGTCAGCGCCAGCCTGGTGGCCGCCTCGCCCACGCTGATCGAATCCACGCTCTTCGGGCACGAGCGCGGGGCCTTCACCGACGCCCACCGTGGCCGCAGCGGCCTCTTCCGGCGCGCCGAGGGCGGGACGCTCGTCCTGGACGAGGTCGACCACCTGCCGCTCGACGTGCAGGTGAAGCTCCTGCGCGTCCTCCAGGAGCGCGTGGTCGAGCCCCTGGGCGGCGAGGGGCCCATCCCCATCGACGTGCGCGTCGTGGCCACCAGCGCGAGCCCCCTGGAGCGCGCCGTGCGCGCTGGGCGCTTCCGCGAGGACCTGTACTACCGGCTGGCGGTGGTCGAGCTCGAGGTGCCGGCCCTGCGCCAGCGCGCCGAGGACCTGCCCGATCTCGCCCAGGGCCTGCTCCCGGCCGTGGCCGAGCGCGTGGGCGTCGCGCCGCGCCCGCTCACGCCCGCCGCCCTGGAGCGCCTGCGCGCCCACACCTGGCCCGGCAACGTGCGCGAGCTCGAGAACGCCCTCGAGCGCGTGCTCGTGCTCGGGCCGGAGGGAAGCGGCACGGCCGAGGGCGGCGCGCCGGCGCCGATCGAGGCCGCGGAGCTCGACTTCCTGACCCAGGGCCGCGCGGGCGAGGTGGACGAGCTCGCGCGCCTGGCCCTCGCCCTGGGCGCGACCGTCGACGAGGTGGCGCGCGCCATGATGGAGCGCGCCCTGCGCGAGCACCGCGGCAACGTCAGCGCGGCCGCGCGCGTGGTCGGCCTGACGCGGCGCGCCTTCGACTATCGCATGGAGCACGGCCGGGGCGAGGGGGAGCGCGAGGGATGAGGGTCTGTGAAGAAATCCCCCGCCAGCCGAGAGCCGGCAGGATGCGTCGGGGCGAGGCGCGCCGACGACGCGTATTCCCTCGGCAATACTCGGAGGAGGCGCAACGAAGCCACGGCGCATCCTGCCGAGCTCGGAGGCGGCGAGGGATTTTTTCACAGACCCTGAGCGCCCGCCCCGTGGCGCGGCTCCTCGCTGCGGCCCTGCTCGCCTGCTCGCTGACGACCTCGGCCGGCGCGGCGGGCGACGGCCTCGAGGACTGGGTGCGCGATCTCGACCGCGCGCGCGAGCCGGCCTGGAGCGCCGCCTTCGAGCGCCTGGTCGAGCTCGGCCCGCCGGCCGCCGCGCGCGTGCTGTCCGACTTCGAGCGCGCGGACTTCGCCGCGCGGCGCGGACGCGCGAAGCTCGTGCGCGAGCTCGTCGACCCCGCGCAGTGCGCGCGCCTGCTCGAGCTGGTCGATGACCCCGACCCGCAGGTGCGCCGCCTCCTGTGCGCGAGCCTGGGCAACCTCGCCCTGGCCGAGGAGCGCGCCGCCGAGCGCGTGGCCGCCCTCGAGCGACTGGCGCGCGACGACGCCAACGACTGGGTGCGGGGCGAGGCGCGCTCGGCCCTGGGCGAGTGCGCCCTGGCCGAGGCCGTGCCGGCCCTGGACCGCCTGCTGTTCGCGCTCCCGGCCGACGAGGCCGAGAAGGCCGCGCAGACGATGGCGCTCGTGCCGGGCGCGCGCGAGCGCCTGATCGCGCGCGTGCAGGCGGCGTTCGAAGGAGGCGCTCCGGCCGCGCTGCCCGACGGCGTGCTCGCGGCGCTGCTGCGCGGCTACGGACGGGCCCTGGCCGAGGTGCCGCTGGGCGGGCGCGAGGTGCGCGAGCGTCTGCCCCTGCTGCGCGCGCGCACGCATCCGGCGCCGGCCGTGCGCGCGGCCGCGCTGGTGGCCTGGAGCACGTTCGTGGCGCGCACGGTCGAGCTGGCCGAGCCCGAGCGGGCCGACTTCGTGCTCGAGCGCCTGGGCGTCGAGGGCTGGCCCGAGGAGCAGTGCCTGCGCCGGCGCATCGACGTGGCCTGGCTCGAGCGCGGCGACCCCGACGCGGCCCTGGCCCTGGCCCTGACGCTGGAGACGCGCGCGCGCGCGCTGCCGCGCGCCGAGGCCGACTTCTGGGAGGGCCAGGCGCTGCTTCTACAAGGGGCGGCGCGCCTCGTGCGCCGCGAGCTCGAGCCCGCGCGCACCCTGTTCGGCGCCCTGATCGAGCGCCTCGAGGCCGCGCGCACGCAGCGCGCCGACCTGTTCCCGAGCCCGCGCGCGCGCGAGGGGCGCGAGGGCTACCGCGAGAGCGCCGGCGGCGCCTGGTACGCCGAGGGACTGCTGCAGCTCGCCCTGGCGCACGAGTGGAACGCGCTCTCGTTCCTCGTCGCCGACCCGGACGACGCGCGCTGCCTGGAGGACCTGCGCGGCGCGCACCAGCTCTTCCTCGAGGCGCGCGCGGTGCTCGTGCGCACGGGCAATCCCGATCCCGCCAACCTGGACGTCCTGTTCGAGCGCGACCTCTCGCCGCAGATGCTGGTGCTGCTGAACGAGGACCTGCGCGGCGAGCGGCGCAGCGAGGCGCTCGACTGGGCGCTCGCGCTGGCGCGCGCCTGGGCCAGCGTGGCCGGCGACGAGATGCTGGGCTTCGAGCCGCGCCCGGGGCTCGAGCGGCGCCTCTCCGAGCCGCTCTTCGACGACCGGCGCCGCGCCGCGCTGCTCGCCCTGCGCCAGGCCGAGGGCGAGGACTTCGAGCGCCAGCGCAGCGAGCTCGCCTCGCGCCCGATGGACCCCGACCAGGCCCAGTTCCTGCGGCGCCTGCTCAGCTTCCAGCTCCAGGAGCTGCGCACCGCCGGCGAGCGCGAGCTGCAGGCCCTGCGCGGGCGCGAGCCGCGCACGCTGGACGCGCC
>Ga0315910_10001858_pt1 | contig 19068 bp, 15 predicted proteins | sample EdamamesoilMG_FD_204470 | JGI IMG/M metagenome (GOLD analysis project Ga0315910, IMG submission 204470) | Garden soil microbial communities collected in Santa Monica, California, United States - Edamame soil | ecosystem: Environmental > Terrestrial > Soil > Garden | place: USA: California...
ATATATCAACGAGCGATCTGCCCCGACCGCCGCAGTATCGCGATCGGACTGTAATTCCGGAGACGTCAAGTAGATCCTGCAGAAAGTCTCGAGTCCGTTCGAGGACGAGAAGTAACTTGCTCGCGTTGCTCGCATGACGTCTACTAAGCGCATCATCGTGCCGAGCATAGTTGATGTGGGGCCGGTCAGTAGTGTTGGTTGTGCTCGCCCGCGAGTTTCGATGCTCGCAGCTCGGCGTGTCGATGGCAGGCTCGAGGAGCGGAGCCACAACTTCAGATGTCGCGGATCTCATGAAATCGGCTGATGTTACCCTCTATATTGCGGGACGAAGCCTGCAATGTGCCAAGAGCGGGGCGAGCGTCCCAACGTCGGGACACAGCGTGCTCAAACGAGCGCGGAGAGCCAACATTGCGAAAACGCAGTGTGTTCGCGACTTAACGTGCACGCACAGCACACGCTGATCAGTCGGCTCGGGTAGCCGGGTGCTCAGCGCGAAACATCAGCGGCAGTCGGCTTGCTTCATGCGAACCGCTTCCGAAAACGCGGGAGGCCGGCGCTCCGCGCTGTGCATAGTCCAAGGAGGCGAGAGCTCGCCAGCGTTGTGGGCCCTCGGGACATTTGGGTCTCTCGCTGTAGCTTCGAGAGAGCGTGCTCGTGCCGGCCCTCAAGAAAACACGAGGTGGCCGCGCGGCCACCTTGACGCGTGCTGACCGCCGAGGGCGGAGGCCGGGGGCCGACCAGCTAGTCCCGCGGGCGGCCCAAGCGCGGTGCGGCGGCGCGGGGCGCCGGGGCGGGTTTCGGGCGAACGTCCGTGGAACGGCTGGTCTTGGCGGCTTGCGGTGCTTCGGCGCCGTCGGTTGCCTCGATCTCCGCGGCGCGAGCGGCGTTGGGATCCGCTTCTGAGGCCGCCTCGGGCGCGGGCTCGGCGGGCTCGGCGGGCTGGGCAGCCCCCTCAGCGCGGTTGGGTGCGGCAGGGCTCGGGGGCGTAGCAGCGCTGCGGGGTTGGGGGTTCGGGACGGCAACGCTTCGAGTGTCGGGGGGAACCACGGCTTGGACGCCGTCCGGGGTCTGGTCGGTGTGCTGAGCGGCGAGCGGCGGGGCGGGGGAGTCGGCGCGGGGGGGCGGCAGGGTCGCCGCAGTATCGCGCGGTTCTTGCCGCAGCACGAACACGAGCGCGCCCGCTGCGAGGAGGCACAAGGCGAGGACGCCGCCGATCACGAGCGGTAGCTTGCTTGCGCGGTGCGAGCTCGGCGTCGGAGTGACGGGAGCGAAGGTGGGGGGCGCTTGAGCGGAGAGGGGTGCGGTGGTGGCATGCTGCGAATAGGGCGACAGGGTGATGCCGCCAGCTGCGAACGCTGGTGCGGCCTGACCAGGCACGGCGGCCGCCGCATGCGCCGGGTGCCCCGGTGCGACGGACGCGATCTGCGCGGGTGCGGGCGCGGCAGGCGCGAGGGACGCTGGGGTAATGGGCGGCGCCATCGGTAACGTGGAAGGCTGGCTCGGGCTCGGGATAGGGCTGGGGCTTGGTCCCGCCAAGGGTTCGGTGCGCGGTCGCGCGTCGAGGGGTTCGGTGCGAGCGATGCGGCGACCGGAGGACACTGGCGCAGCGGCAGCAACGCGGGTCTGGTGCGATCGCAAGTCTTGTTGCTGGCACGCGTAGCGCGGCGACCGGCCCGCGACGACGTCCCGGACGTCTTGCTGCATCGTGAGCGCGTCGGGGTAGCGAGCCTCCCTGCTGAACGCCAGCGCCATATCGATCACCTGATGCACGCCTGCTGGCAGGTTCGGAGCAAAGCGCGCGAGCGGAGGCGCCGGACTCGACGCCATCTTCATGAGTAACTCGGCCTCGCTGTCAGCCTCGTGGATTTTACGCCGCGCGAGCACCCGAAAGGCCATGGCGCCGAGCGCGAATAGATCGACCCGTCCATCGACTTCGGTGCGGCGCCCGAGCGCTTGCTCCGGAGCCATGTACGGTAGCGTTCCGAGCGCCAAGCCAGTTTTGGTCTTGAACGAACCGGTGATGTCCGAAAGGCGCCGCGCGAGCCCGAAGTCGAGCACCTTCAGCTGGCCAGAGACGGTCAAGAACAGATTGTCTGGTTTCAGATCGCGATGGATGATGCCTTGTGCGTGCGCCGCTATCAGCACGTCGAGCACTTGGTCGAGGTAACCGAACAGCTCTTTCGTACCGATCGGACCGTCTTTGCGCAAGAGCTGGGTGAGTGTCTCGCCATCTAACAGCTCCATCACCAAAAAACCGGCGCCGTCGGGCGTCGTGCCCTGGTCCAGCACGCGCAGCGCGCCTTCGTGGCACACTTTGTTGGCCAGCGCGCCTTCGCGGAGAAAGCGTTCCTTTACGTCGCTTTTGTGGGCGAGTTCGCTGTGCAACACCTTGATGGCTGCCTCCTCGCCGTTGAGGCTCTTGGCCTTGTACACGGCGCCGACACCGCCCGCGCCCAACACCTTCTCGAGTGTCCACCTTCCCCCCACGACCGAGCCAAGCCGACGCTTGGCGAGCTCCTCATCCTCGTCCACGGTATTCCACTTGTTTTAGCCCAGTTGTCGCGCCGGTGAAATGCGCCTGATGTTCGCGGAGGAATTTCGCTATGATGACGAATATGAACCCGTCTGAACGCAACATCGTCAAATCGCTGATCGCCGTCGCTTGGGCCGACGGAAAGCTCCAACAGCCGGAATCCAGCGTAATAGAAGGCCTGCTCTGTGGGTTCGACGCCAGCGAAGACGAGGAGGCGGAGTTGCTCGAATATGCGCGCACCCCACGCACGCTGGAGGCAGACATCCCCCTTGACCAGATGTCAGAGGAAGACCGCGAGCTCTTGTTGGCCAATGCCGCGCTGCTGGCGCACGCGGACGGCGAAGCAAGCTCGAACGAAACGGCCCTGCTGTCCAAGTTGAGCCATATTTTGGGCTTCGACGCCGAGCGCGCGCGCGGGATCATCGAGTCCGCGGGGGACGGCGCGCTGAACCTCAGCAGTCGCTCGCTCGAAGCCGACGAGTGACCGAACGCTGAGCTTGGGGCGCGCGCTTCATCCAGCGTCGCGCCCTGGCTGCGTGCTCGTCGGGGGAGGCGGTGGCAGCGAATGGCCGACACCGAGGCCAGAGATGCCGCCCGAGACCAGAAAGGTGACAATCTCGGACGTTGGGGCATCCACCGCTTCGACGCGATCGCTCGGAACGAGCAGCAGGTTCCCTGCCACGTTGTACGACTGCGGCAGATACACGGCGACGTGCCCCGGTAGACCCAAGCGACCGAGACTTTGGCGCGTGATGAAGCCGAGCGCCTTGATGTCACTCTCGGGTGAAATCGAGAAGGTCACCGGGTGATTGAAGGTCGCGCGCTGCCCCATGAATGCGCCGATCAGATCCTTGATGGATGAGTACAAGAGCTTCACGATCGGCAAGCGGCGCATGAACTTTTCGGTCATGTCGACGATGCCGGAACCGACGACGTTGGACGTCAAGAAACCCACCAGCGTGATCAGCGCAAAGGTGATTACGAAGCCGAGCCCGGGGATGCGCAAACCGAGCCATTGATCGATGATCTTGAAGCCTTGGTAGATGATGAAGAGCGTGGCGGCGAGGGGTGCGATCGCCAGGCACCCGCGCACGAAGTACCGGAACAGCTTTTTCATGGGAGCCGCAGGCTACTTTCGCCGCCGCGCGCCTGCAATCATGCTGCCCGCTCGCAGCGGGAGGGCCTTTACAGGCTCGAGACGGCGCGATAAACCCGCACCCATGAATTTTCGCGGATCGTGCCTGAGCGGTTGGTGCCTGAGTCTTTCGATCGCCGTGCTTGGCTGCCGTGACAAGGTGCCCGAGCCCGAACCCCCGCCCAAACCCGCGAAGGTCGTGGAAGAGCCGGCGCCGAGCGCGGAGCCCGAGCCAGAAGTTCCGGCGGTGAAGGAGCTCGTGAAAGAAGAGCTGGCCCCAGGCAAAGGCGCTGCCGCAAAGACAGGCGACACCGTGAAGGTTCACTACACGGGCACGCTGCTGAGCGGGAAGAAGTTCGACAGCTCGCTCGACCGCAACGAGCCCTTCGAATTCAAGCTCGGCGCGGGCATGGTGATCAAGGGCTGGGACGAAGGTGTGGTGGGCATGAAAGTCGGCGGCAAGCGCAAGCTCACGATCCCGGCCGACCTGGCTTACGGCAAGCGCGGGAGTCCACCCAAGATCCCGCCGAATTCGCCGTTGCTCTTCGAGATCGAGCTGATCGCAATCCTATGAGTCAGCAGCGAGCGACCGAGCGAACGTCACAGTAGCACGATGTGTTCGAGCCCTTCGATGCGCTTCAAGGCAAAGCGCTCGGCGGGCGATAGGCCTTGCTCCTTGGCTCTGAGCACCCCGAGGTACGAACGCACGACATCGATAGGAACGCCGCGCACCTTGCGCAACAGCGAGTACAGCTCGTCGACCAGCGCGACGGGCATGACTTCGCCCTGGTAGTGGTACATCGAAATCGCGTACACGACCCAGTCCGGATTGTTGGTGGCGCCAGCCAGCTTGATACCGTACTGGGCCGCTTGCTGCGAAAGCGCAGAGCTGACGCGGCCCACCTTGGCGGCCTCGAGCGTCAGTCGCAGTTGCTTGCTGAGCAAGCGCTCAGCCTCGGCGCCGTGACCCAGCGCGAGCTGCTTGTCCACGACACCACCGAGAACCTCTAGCAGGTTGCCTTGGCGCGTCGCCTCCTCGGCATCCGGGTTGGCATCGCCGACGAGCGTGTCCGCCGTCCTCACCTCGCGCATGGTGTTCTGCCGCTCCGGCATCAGCAGCACGAGCTTGAGCTGCTCTTCGCCGAGCAGAATCGTGTCGCCGTGTGCTAGCTTCGTCGGTCGTTCGATGGGAGTCCCGTTCACGACGACGCCGTTGCGGCTGCCCATGTCTTCGATCTGAACCCCGTCTGCGCTGACCGAAACCCGCGCGTGCTGGCGGGAGACCAGCGCACTCGACAACACGATGTCGCACGTCTCGGACCTTCCGATGGTGAGACGCTGCTTGTCCAGTTTGACGATCTCGCGACCCACGCGGAGCCCGTAGCCGGTCTTGCTATTGAGGGGAGATGTCACAAGAAGGTCTGGATGGGGATGCTGCGCGCGACGCCGTATCCTAGACGGGCAGTCGTCCGCGAGTCCAGGTCGAAGCGAACGAAGAAGGAATCACAGGTAGCCGCAAGCATGGCAGATTTCGCGGGCGTCGCCGAATTCGCAGGTTCGGTCGACTCGGGCGAGTTCTGGTGCGGAGCAGGGTACCCTGGCGTGCGCCGGCGCAAAACGCGGCAGGGCTAGCCTGGGACTCGGCGCTGAAATTCGATGGAGCGCCGAGCACGTAGCAGCGGTTAGGCGGAACGAGGGTAGCTGCCAAGCACCTTCACATGGCCGCAAACGTTGCGCAGGCGTTCTAACGCCCTGGTCACGGGAGCATCGGTGCGGTGCCCCTCGAAATCAGTAAAGAAAGCGTATTCCCACATGCGCGAACCGAACGGCCGCGATTCGATTCGGGTAAGGTTGAGGGCCTCGTCATCGAAGATTTCCAGCACGGCGCGGAGGGCCCCCTTCTTGTGCGGGGTAGAGAAGACCAAGCTGGTCTTGTCGACCCCCGTGGGCGGAGCGTCCGTGTGCGCGAGCACGATGAAGCGTGTGGCGTTCTGGATGCGATCCTGCACGTTCTGCCGCAACAGTTCGAGTCCGTAGAGTTCGGAAGCTAGCTGACTCGCGATGGCGGCAGCGCGGTCGTCTTCGGCTGCCTGCTTGGCAGCGGCGCCCGTCGAAGGCGACACGACGAGTTGCGCGCTGGGGAGATGCTTTGCGAGCCAGGTGCGGCACTGGGCGAGCGCCTGCGGGTGAGAGTAAACGCGTTCGATGCGGGTCAGATCGTGATGCAGTCCGAGCAGGCACTGGGACACCTGAAGCACCAGCTCGTCGCGCACGAAGAGGTCGTGCTCGAGCAGGCAGTCCAGCGTGAAGCTGACGCCTCCTTCCGTGGAATTCTCGATCGGTACCACACCGTAGCGTGCCGTTTGGCGCATCACCGCGTCGAACACGGTCGCGATGGTGCTGCCTTCGCGATAGTCGGCACTCATGCCGAAGTGCGAACGCGCCGCCATGTGCGTGAAAGTTCCCGGTGGTCCCAGGTAGGCCACGGTGATCGACTCGCGCAGTGAGACGCAGGCGCTGTTGATCTCACGGAAGACGGCCTCGAGTGCATGACTCGGAAAGGCTCCGCCCTGGTCTGCGTGAGCGCGTTCGAGCTGCTTCACGACTGCCGCGTGTTGCTCCATGTCTCCGAGCGGATCGCCTGCAGCGGCGTTACCGTTGGCGTCGCGCACCAGGTTGGCGCGTTCGTTCAACAGCTCGAGGATCCGCAGATCGAGTGAGTCGATCTTGCGACGCGTGTCGTTACTCGACATGCCGCGCCCGATAGTCGTGTTCGATCGCTGCGCGGATTACCGTGGCGGCATGGATCTTTGCGTAATGCGTCCAACCGAGCAGCTCTGCCGAGCCCTCGACCACTGCAGCCCACAGATCTGGGGTGCTGTGCACCTGTTGAACCACCAGCAGCGTGCGCTCGAACGGCATGCGCTCGCGTAGCGCGCTGGGCAGCCCTGCCTGCAGCACGCGCGCCGCCGCGACGTGTGCCGAGTGAAGCGCCTCGGGGTCTTGCTCCCTCAGAGCCGCCAGCGCGCCATGGGCGCGCATCACGAGATGAGCCACCCGGAGCAGCTGCGCCTCGCTCACGCCCCCCATCGACCACGCTGCCCAGGCTCGAGCGATGGCTGCCTCGTGCTCCGGTGCAATCGCCTCCGGCTGGGCCAGCGCGGCGCTGAGCTGGTTCACCAGTGTCTGCGCCGCGCGCATCCAGTCGGGTGCAGGCGGGGGGACGGACTCTTGCAGGCGCCGGGCATCTTCGGCTTCGGTCCCGCTGCTCTCGGGGACTTGAGGTAGTTCCGAGAGTTCCGAGAGGACGGCGCTTTCGGGCGTGTAGAACTGGAGCGTTGCGGAGGGATCTTCCGGCAGGCGCCGTTCGGGGTCGGCTTGGTACAAGGGCCAAGTGATCTCGAAGTTGCCGCGCCGCGGTGTACTCATCGAAGGCTCCTGCTCGTGCCAGCTACTTCAGGAAATCTGCGATGCTGCCGAGCTTGGTCGCCAACATCATGTCACCATCGACCGTCAGCTTGCCCGTGAAGAACAGCTGTTCGGGGGTGGCGCGGCCTTCTACCATCGCTACGTAGTCGCTGGCTGCCATGCGGATGGTGCACTCGGCCTCGCCGTCGCGGGCTTCGATCGATGGCGCATCCCGGAAGTCGGCGATCCACGTGCCGCCGCCTTCGCCTTCGAGCACGAACTTGTAGACTGCTCCAATGCCTTTGAGGCGGTCGGCGTGCTCGGAGACACGCGCGCTGGCTTGTTCCATCTTTTCCTGTGCGGTCGTCATTCATCACCTCTTGGGCACGGGCTGTCGACGAGGGTTGACTTCGTGGTGCAGCTACTCTGTGCTCCCAGCCGTTTCTAGCGCACGCTCGGCGCTGGGATCAACGGCTCTCGACGGCGGCGTCAACATTCCGAGCTGCCACAGCACGAAGGCGTACAAGTCGGCTTGCTCGTCGACGATCTTGAGCATGGGCTTGCCGGCGCCATGGCCGGCTTTTTCCTCGCTTCTGAGCAGAATGGGGTAGGGCGAGGTGCTTGCCGCCTGAAGCATCGCGGTCATCTTGCGCGCATGCGCCGGATCGACCCGCGTGTCGCTGGCGGCGGTCATGAACAGAGTGGCCGGGTAGGCCGTGCCAGCTACCACACGGTGGTACGGCGAGTATGCGTATAACCACTTGAACGCTGCGGGCTCTGCCGGTGACCCGTACTCCGGAGTCCACAGCTGCGCGAGCAGGAAGCGCGGATAGCGCAGCATGTCGGTGAGGGGCACGACGCTGACGGCGGCGCGGTACATCTCGGGGTGCTGAGTGATGGCGGCGGCGGTGAGCAGTCCGCCGTTCGAGCGGCCATAGATCGCCAGGCGCTCGGGCGTGGTGACGTGGGTGTCGACCAGCGCTCGGGCGACGGCATAGAAGTCGTCGAAGACATTCTGCTTCTGGCTCAGTTGGCCAGCACGGTGCCAAGCTTCACCGAACTCGCCACCACCGCGCAGATTCGCTTGCACGTAGACGCCGCCGCGCTCCAAAAACGGGTACACGGTGCGCAGGAACGTCGGGGTCAAGCTCAAGTTGAAGCCCCCGTAGCCATACAGCAACGTGGGGTTCTTGCCGGACGCGAGCTGCGCGTCGTGCCGGTACACCAGTGTGTAGGGGATGGCGGTGCCGTCCTTCGACCTGGCGCGCTTCTGCGTCACGCGATACTCGAGCGGATCGATCGGCAGCGGCACGCTGAGCCGGCGAGTGTCGTGGGCGGTGCCGAGGTCGAGCTGATGGATACTGGCAGGCGTCAGGAAGGATTCGAACTCGTAGAACGCCTGGGGGACGTCGTGAACGCCACTGATGCCACCGATGCTCCCGAGCGACTCGAGCGCGAGGTTGCCGAGCGAGCGGCCTGCGAGGTCGAAGCGCTCGAGTCGTGCGATCGTGCTCTCGGAATAGGTCGCGAGCAGCCGGTCTCCCAGCACGTCGAACTGATCGAGCACGTCGCTCGGGTGTTCGGGCAAGACCAGCTTCCATTGACGTCGCGCCGGGGCGCTGGGGGAAGTGCGGTACAAGGCGTAGCGGGGCGCGCCTTCGTTGGTGTGAATGTAGAGTGCGTCGTTCCGCACCACTACGCCGTAGGTCTGCGGCTTTCTCTCGGTGATCTCCCGAAATTTCAACGGGCGCACGCGCGTGTCCGCCAAGAACACGTCGGTTTGGTTCCAGCCGACGTGCACGCTCACCACCAGCCAGCGCCCGTTCGGGGACAGCCCGCAGCTCGGGTAGTCGGTGAGGGCGCGATCGGCTCCGAACACGAGTGGGTCGCGCTTGGGATCATTTCCCAGACGGTGCTCGAAGATGTGGCGGTGGTACTGCTCCTCGCCCTCTGGCACGCTGCCCCGCGTCGGGTAGCGCGAATAGTAGAATCCTCGACCGTCGGGGTGCCAGCACACGGACGCGTAGCGGGTGCGCTCGATGGTGTCGCCGAGATCTTTGCCGCTCGCGACGTCGCGTACGTAGAGCGTGCTGTCCTCGCTGCCGTCGCGGCTGATGCCATAGGCCACCAGGTCTCCCTTCGGCGAGGGTTCGAAGTAGTCGAGCGCCGTCGTTCCGTTGGGGTCCAGCGTGTTCAGGTCGAGCAGGGTCTGGTCGGGCTGTTCCGGGCTTTCGCGCCAGAGCAGCACAGGTTGGTTTTGTGCCCCTTCCCGACGCAGGTAGAAGAGCCGGAGCTTGCCCGCTACGTCTTTGCGCACTGCCGGCAATGAAATGCTGCCGACCTCGAGCAGCGCCCGCAACCGCTGGCGCAGCGCGGGTACTACGCCCAGCTGGTCGAGCGCTTGGCGCGTGCGGTGGTTCTGCGCGCGAACCCAGGCGCCTACGTCTGGCGCGCGCCCGTCTTCGAGCCAGCGATACGGATCTTGGACCTGCTCTCCGAAGATCGCTTCGACGATGGCGTCGCGGCGCGTGGGGACGACTTCGAGTCCAGACGATCCTGAAGGCTCAGGGGCGGGCTCGGAGCTCGCCCGTGCCTGGACACCGGGCGCCGGCGCTGGGCCGCTTCGCGGCGGTGGGTTCGGCGCGGGCGCGCAGGCCAGCCAAGCAGCGAATGGGAGCAGGCTGCTCGCGGTCCAAGCCCAGAGGCGCGTGGGCGGTCGCCGGATCGCCATCTTTGGGATACTACTAGACGGGCGTGGCTCACGACATCGCGTTGTTCGTCTACGGGTCGCTCAAGCTCGGCTTCCGGCACGCCGGCATGTTGGGGGCCGCCGTCCGCGTAGGACCTGCCCTGGCACAGCCCTACAGGCTGGTACGCTACCGCGAGTACCCGGCCATGCTCGCCGCCGCCCAGGGTGTGGTGTACGGCGAGCTCGCCTTCGTCGACCGAGCGCTGCTCTCGGTGTTGGACGAGTTCGAGGGTTGCCCCACACTGTATCAACGCCACACGATTCGGCTCGTGGATGGCACCGAGGCCCAGGCCTACCTGATCTCGGATGAGCTCGCGCGGGGCTACGCCGCCATTCCCGACGGTATTTGGCGCGAGCACGGCTGGCGCGAGGATTGAGCCCGCGCCAGCTTGCGTCCCTCGTTCAGGTACGTCGCGTCTAACGCTTGTTCATCGGCACGAACGGGCGTTCGTCGTAGCCGGTGTAGATCTGGCGCGGGCGGGCGATTTTCTGTTCCTTGTCCGTGAGCATTTCTTCCCACTGGGCGAGCCAGCCGGAAGTGCGCGGGATCGCGAACATCACCGGGAACATGTCCACCGGAATGCCGAGCGCTTCGTAGATCAGGCCCGAGTAAAAGTCGACGTTCGGGTACAGCTTGCGTTTGACGAAGTAGTCGTCCGAGAGCGCGATCTTTTCGAGCTCCAGCGCTATCTGAAGCAGCGGGTTCTGCTTGCCCGTCACCTCGAACACTTGATCCGCGAGCTTCTTGATGACTTTGGCGCGAGGGTCGTAGTTTTTGTAGACGCGGTGACCGAACCCCATCAGGCGGCCGCCGGTGCCCTCTTTGACTTCTTTGATGAAGGCGGGCACATTCGCCAGGCTGCCGATTTCGCGGAGCATGCGCAGCACCGCCTCGTTGGCACCGCCGTGCAGCGGGCCGTACAGCGCCGCAGCGGCGCCTGCCAGCGCACAGTACGGATCTGCCTGCGAGCTCCCGATGCTACGCATCACGTTCGTCGAGCAGTTCTGCTCGTGGTCGGCGTGCAGAATGAACAGCACGTCGAGCGCGCGCACGGCCTCGGGCGGCGGTGTGTAGTTCGGGCTCGAGCCGCGCTTGAGCATCGTCAGGAAATTGGCCGAATAGCTGAGCGCAAAGTCGGGATAGACGAAGGGCATGCCGACGCTGTGCCGGTAGCTCCAGGCTGCGATGGTCGGCATCTTCGCGATCAGTCGGATCATGTGCGAGCGGCGCACCTCGGGATTCAGCACGTCCTTGGCTTCGGGGTAGAACGTGCTGAGCGCTCCGACGGAGCCGACGAACATACCCATCGGATGGGCGTCGTAGCGGAAGCCGCTCATGAAGGACTTGACGTTCTCGTGCACGAAGGTGTGCTGAAGAACCTCCGAGTTCCAGCTTTCGAGCTGCGACGCCGTCGGCAGCTCACCGTGAATCAGCAGGTAAGCCACCTCCAAGTACGTGGCTTGCTCGGCTAGCTGCTCGATCGGGTAGCCGCGATACTGCAAGATGCCCTTGTCGCCGTCGATGAAGGTCACCGACGAGCGGCAAGACGCCGTGTTCATGAAAGCGGGGTCGTAGCTCATCAGACCGAAGTCGTCGTCGTTCACTCGGATCTGACGCAGGTCGATGCCGCGGATGGTTCCGTCGGTGATGGGGACTTCGTAGACTTTGTTGGTTCGGTTGTCGGTGATCGTCAGGCTGTCTTTGGGCATAACATCCGTTGGGTCGAGCCGGTTCGGCGTGTCGTTTCCCGTCGACGAGCGTGCCGTCGCGGGGCCAGGAGTTTAGGCCGAAGTTTGGCCCGATCCTCCCGCTTTTGGCATGCATGATTCATGATTGTCCGAATCACCCCTCGCTTGATTTGCGCCCTCGCCAGCATTGCGCTCCTGACGGGTTGCGAAGACGCTGCAAAAAGCTTGGCATTGGAAAATCCGGCGCTCGGCGCGGTGGTCAAAGCGAAGGCTGCAGACGAAGAACTGCAGACTGCGGTCGATGAATGGGCACAAATCCCCATGCCGCCGGCCGACGGGCCAAAGCTCGCAGCGCTCGCGCTGGTGACGCCAGTGCACCCGAAGCCCGACAAGTCGGCCGAACCGATCGGCTACTTGAGGCTCGGCGCGCGCGTACCCAGGTCCGAGCAAGCGGTGAGTAAGCGGGACTGCGTCGGGGGCTGGTACGCGGTGCGCCCCGTGGGGTTCGTGTGTGTGGGCGAGTACGCAACTCTGAAGCTCGACCACCCGCTGGTGCGGGCCTTGAACGTGGAGCCCAACCGCACGAAGCCCATGCCGTACAAGTACGCCTTCGTGCGTTCGATCGCTCCAAACTACCTGCGGGTTCCTACGAAGGACCAGCAGTTCCAGTACGAGATGCGGCTCGAACGCCACCTGAGGAACCACCAGAAGCTGGCGCACAAATGGGATGCGCTGGACGTGGGTGCCAACGATGTGCCGCTCGACCAGAACGGTATCGCCATTGGCAAGATCCCCGACCACGCGCTGCCGATGGATCTCAGCGAGCGCTTCGGAGGCAGCGGCAACGACGAGGTTCCGTGGTGGCTCAAAGGTGGCGAGCGCCAGATCCCCAACGTTTCTTCGTTCAAGGCACCCCCCTACGCCGTGATCGCGAACCGGCTTCCGCGCCACGCGGGCGTGGCCCTGGTGGGAACCTTCGTTGCGGGCGACGAGGCGCAGAATCGCCGTTTCGCCATCACCACGGACGCACGGCTCATCCCAGCGGACAAACTCAAGGCGGACTCCGGCTCACCCTTCCACGGTTACGACATCCGCGAGGTCGGTTTGCCCGTGGCGTTCGCGCGCCAGGCGGGTGCGAGCTGGTGGGACTACAAGGACGGAAAACTGGAGCGCGGCGAGAGCCTCGCTTGGCGCGAGTTCGTGGCGCTCACCGGCGAGACCCGCATGCTGCACGGGGTGCGTATGGTCGAGGCCCGCAATGGCAGGTGGCTCAAGCGGAGCGACCTCAAGGTCGCCCCCAAGAACAGCAAGCTGCCGCACTTCGCACGCAAGGGTACGAAGTGGATCGAAGTCTCGATCGTCAACCAGACGATGGTCCTGTGGGAAGGAGACACGCCCATCTACGCGACACTCGTGTCGACCGGGCGCGACGGTTTGGGCGAACCCGGCAAGACGCTGAGCACCCCCCGCGGCACCTTCCGCATCTATCAAAAGCACGTGACTACCACCATGGACTCGGACGTTGCCGATCACGAGTTCGAGCTCAGGGACGTGCCTTGGGTCATGTACTTCAAGGGCGGTTACGCGCTGCACGCCGCCTACTGGCATGACGACTTCGGGCGCACGCGATCGCACGGCTGCATCAACGTGGCGCCGATCGATGCTCGCTACACCTTCGAGTGGGCGACGCCGGAAGTGCCCGAACACTGGCACGCGGCCTACGCGAGCGACATCACCAACAAGGGCACACTGGTCTACATCCAGCCCTGAACGGTTTGGCTCACAGCCTGAGCTTCACTCTACGGTGAAGCTTTTGGCGACCTTCACCGGCGGCCCTGAAAATGCCGGTACGCGCGCCTGACGAAACAGCTCTGCGACGCAACCGCCCACCGTCGTCCCCGCGAAGGTTCCGGTCACGTTGGCGTTGGTGGCGCGGCCGCTGTTGGCGAAGGTGACGGTCGCCCTGCCGCGCCCAGTGGGGCCGTCGGCGGCCTTGCACGTGGCAGCCGACGCGGCGGCTTGGCCTAACGCCTCGGCGGCAGCGCCGCGGTCGAACTCGGGCAGATCTTCCGTCTTGCTCGCCTCGTCTTCGGCGGGCGATTCCGCGCTCGCTGCTGCGGCAGGCTCTGCACTCGGCTCGGCTTTCGCCTCCACCGGCGCGGCGTCGCTCGCTTCGCGAGGCCGTTCACGATCTCGGTCCTTGTCTTTGACGGCTGCAGCGGGGGCGGTGTCGGGCTCGGCAGGGGCCGTCGAAGTGTCCGCTGTCGTCGAGGGCGCTGCGGCGGGCGGGGGAACCGGGCGCGCCTCGGCCGTGGTCGCTGCCGGGGCTTTCGGCGGCTCCGGCGCGCTCGCGGGTCGAAGTTCGGGCCAAGCGGGGAACTGCTGGCCACTGAGCTCGTGGACCTTCGCCCACAGGGGCAGGGGCTGTCGCAACTGGTAGCTCGCTCCTGCCGCGCCCGCCACGACGAGCAGGGCGGCGACGAAGGGCCACTTGGCTCGCTTGCGGTGCGGATACGCGAACACATCCGAGTCCTCGTCGAGGACGGGTGCTGGGGGACGGCTCGCGGCTACCGAGAGCCGCGCCGGGGGAGAGCTCGGGAAGCCACGCTCGACCGCTTGGGCTACGCGCGCTGAGTCCGAGTTTGGGGGAGAGCTCGGGTAGTGGACGCGCTCGGCGGCTTGTTGGGCCAGCGCGGGTGGGCGGCTCGACAGGTGGCTGCTCGGCTGCGCTGCGCTCGGTTGCGCTGCGCTCGGTTGCGCTGCGCTCCGCTGTGCTGCGGGCGGAAAGGAGGAGAGCTGAGCCATCGGACTCGAGGGCAGCGACTGAGGGGGTTTCCGGACGGGCGGGCGCGGGGGCTGGCGGAATATCGGCGGGCTCGACGGCGAGTTCGACGGGAACATCTCGGTGCGCGCGGCCGGTGGCCTGGAGGAGCCGCCCTGCTGCGTCAGCGCCTGGAGCGAGAACACGGTGGAGCTTTCTTGGCTGGCACCGGCGTGCGCCGCGACGGCCGGCGGGGGCCGCGTCGAGCCACGCAGCAGCGCTGCATCTTGCGAGGTTTGCGCGCCGTGCTTGCGTTGCGACAGCTCGAACGCCCGTTGCGATGCGTTGTCGTGACGATCGAAGGGCGCGCGCGCTTCGCTCGTCGAGATCGCTTGCGTCACTTCTTCGTCATCGAACTCGAACGCCTCCGGGCGCACTCCCCGCAGGGGGCTCGGAGCGCGCGCTGCAGCTTCCACGAAAGGCGAACGCAGCCCCGTCGCACCACGTGCCACGGTGGGCTCGTCCTCGAATTCGGCGCGCCGCGCCTTGCGCAACAAGCCTTCCGTCTCTTTCTCGTTCATCGAGACCGTGACGTCTTCGAAACCGGCATCGTAGCCGCCTCCGAGTCGGCCGGGTTCGTGCCACATGCCTGGATGGCGCCGGTCGTCGGCTTCGTCCGCGAGCGGTGAACTCGGGACGATGGGGTCGTCACTTTGATCGAAGGCTTCTGCTTCGTCGTCGTCGCCTTCGTCCGAATCGAGCGGCTCGCGTGGTGAGATTCGCGCCGCCTGCAGCGCGCGCCGCAGATCGGGTGCTTCGAATGGTGAACACCAGTCGTCCATCCCGTCGCGCCAGACGTAGGTGCCCTCGTCGATGGTGCCCACCGCGTACAGCGCGACCACCTGATCCGTCGTGAGTTCGCGCTGGTCTTCCTCCGTTACCGCGACGGTCCACGGTGGCGGCGGGTAGTTGGGCGGTGGCGGTGCGGGCGCTCGAGCGGGGGTGCCCGACTGTCCTCCTGCCCCGAGACCGCCCAGCAAGGTGCGCTGAAAGGCTTTGGGTGCGCTCGGTTGTGCTGGACGAGGCGCTGGCGCGCTCGCCCCGCCGTTCTGGCGCGTCGCCAAGGCGTTGGGCATGCCGATCATCGTCTGGCGTTTGGCGGCGGGCGGCGGTGCCGTCGGCACCGGGGCTGGGATCGATTCGGCGACGATGGGGCGATTCGACTGCACGAGCGCTCTGCCAAGATGCGTTCCATCAATGAGGATCGGCTCGCTACACCGCTTGCACTTGATGCGAACCTTCCGGCCCTGGACCTTCGCATCTGGTACGGAGTACCGCGACGAACAGCTCAGGCATTGGACATTCATGGCAACGGTCGCGAAACCCACACGTTTACGCTGGATCTCACATGCCCTCGTTTAACATGGTCTCGAGTCAACGCCAACTCGGGATATGGTAGTTATCCGTTTGAAATATGGGTGGTTTTTGGTGGCCGGCGGGTAACGTGCGCCAGCTGCGATTTCGCCTGTTGGCTCGCTGGTCAGGGTTGAGATCCTAGAAGCTGGAAGGCCGCCGACACATGCCAACACCCGGAAACGGGCGGGAGCAGTCCATAGCGTTGCAGAGCACTCCGAAGGAGGCAACCCCAGGCATTGACCGACGAGCGGGACCTCGTGGCGCTCCCACGTGTGCGGCGAAGTCGCAGACTCGACGCTGGTGCGTGGGGGCCTGCCTAGCGGCCCGGCGGACGCAATCATTTCGCTGCGCTAAGTAGGCTGCGCATCCCTCGCGGGGTGCGCGATTGTCCGTGACTGCTGCGGCGACTTCAAGCTAATCAGCCAATCGCGACGCTGTGGAAGCAGTGACGAACGCTCGTCGGGAGCGAGTGTGCGCCACGTTGGGTGCAGAAACCCACGGCCCGGCTCGGAGGTGCGAATGAAGGACGAGAGCGAGGCAGGAGCAACTCGCCCCCCACGGGGCGCAAAGAGAGTCCGCCGGCGCCGCGGGAAGGCTGGGCCGACCAAGGCCGGCGTTCGCGGCCTCGGGGCCTGGTGGCTCGATGCCTACGCCACTGTGGACCCACGTTCGCTCGGTGTGTTTCGCATCCTCCTCGGTCTCGTCCTGGTGCACGACGTGGCGCGCCGCTGGCCGGACCTCGTGGACCACTACTCGAATGCGGGCTGGCTCACGAACCATTTCGCGCTGTTTCGGCCGATGAGCGACCACCTGTTCTCGCTCTACCTGGCGTTCAGCACGCCGACCGAGGTGCACGTGTTCGCGGCGCTTCACCTGCTGGTGAATGGGCTGCTGTTGATTGGCTGGCAGACACGGCTGATGCAGTTCTTGGCGTTCATCCTGATCGTCAGCCTCAACAGTCGCAACATCATGCTCGAGAACGGCGGCTTCGTCGTGGTGCACTTGGTCGCGCTGTGGACGCTGTTCTTGCCGCTCGGGCGGCGCTTCAGTGTCGACGCCCTGCTCAGGTCTCTCAAAGAACGGCGCGAAGGCACGCTCGCCGGCTTGAACGACCCGAGCGAGGCCGACTCGAGAACGAGTCCGATCGTGTCGCTTGCCGTGACAGTCATCATCTTGCAGTTCGCGTGCATCTACTACTTCAACGTCGTGCACAAAACGGGCACCGCGTGGCGGGACGGCTCCGCCGTCTACTACTTCTTCCAGCAAGATCGGATGGTGACGGCGTTCGGTGCCTGGGCGCGCCAGCACGTCGGCCTCGACTTCGTCAGGTTGATCACTTGGTCCACGCTCGTCATCGAATCGCTCATCGCGCTGTGTCTCGTGAGCCCGATCCAGACGAAACGTGCAAGGATGCTGGGTTGGGCCTTGGTGTTCTGCTTGCATGCGGGCATCGACGTCGTGGTGCAGCTAGGCCCGTTTTCCTATGCCATGTTCGTGATCCACGCGATCTTCATTCCCCCGGCGTTCTGGGAGTTTTGGCAGCGCCGGACGCGTCAGAAGCACGGCGTGCGGGTGCTCTGGCTCGACCCAGAGAGCGCGCTCGAGTTTCAGGGGGCTCGGCTGGTGAAGCGGCTGTTGCCCTTGGGCAGCGTGTGTTTCGCCGATGGCTCCCAGCAGGCGCCGACAGGAGCGACCGCGCCAGGACCGCGCGTGACCCTGGGCTCGAGCACAGACGTCGCCGCAAATCCCGTGCGCGCTGGTCAGGCAGTGCTCGCCCTCGTTGCGCCGTCGTGGCCGCTCCGGCTCGCCTTGTCTTGGCTGAAGCTGCCCGCAGGCCAGCGCCTCGCCGAGCGAGCGCTCACGGTCTTGTATGCGAGAAGCGAGCGCTGGGCGCTGCAATGGGGCCTTGACCGCGGACTGGGTACGGATGAGCGCGAGGCCCCCCCGAGTCCACGTGTGCTCGCGACCAGAATGTTGGGTCGCGCGCTGGGCAACGCGGTGCTCTTGTGTTTCGTCGTGGCATGCGCCAGTCAGATGTTGATCGAGAATCGAGCTGTGCCCGAGGCGCTGAAGCCCAAGAATCGCCCGGAGTGGATGACCGCGCTCGTGGTGTACCCTCGGCTGTTTCAAGGGTGGAGCATGTTTGCTCCCGATCCGCCGCGTGATGACGGCAAGATCGTCGTCGAGGGCCGCACCAAGGATGGCCGTCGTTTCGATCCCCTGTCCCAAAGCGTTCCTGACTACGATTTGAACCCGGTGGATGGGTTCGAAATGAATCAGCTCTGGGGCGATTTTCACCGTCGGATCTGGCAGCAGCGGTTTCGCGGATACTGGAATGGGTTCCGCGACTACCTCAAAAGCCACCATGAACTCACGGGTCGCCCGGAAGACGAACTCGCGGCGTTCGAAGTGTACTACATCTCCGAGATGGTGCCTGCGCCAGGTGTTGCACGCTCGCCAGTCAGGAAGGACCTTTTGTTCTCGTGGGGGAACATGCGAGAGCGCAAAGGAGCGTCAGCACCAAACGCCGCACATTGAACGGTCCCCATGACGTTGGGCTTCCTCGCAAAAGCCGTGACCACGACGGCGAAGATCAGCATCCCGACGCTCGTCGAGGCGGCGCTGGGCAAGCTCGACCCACGAGCGTGTGACGAACGACTCGACCAGTGGTCGCGGCGCTTGCTGAGTGACGCGAAGATCGAACTCAGCGTGCGCGGACTCGAGCATGCGAAGACCGAGGAAAGCTTCGTGGTGATGTCGAATCACCAGTCGCTTTACGACATTCCCGTACTGTTTCAGGCGCTGCAGCGCAGGATCCGGATGGTGGCCAAACGCGAGCTGTTTCGCGTGCCGGTGTGGGGGCGAGCGATGCGGGTCGCCGGCTTCATCGAGGTCGACCGCGACAACCACGAGCGCGCGGTCGAGAGCTTGCGCCGTGCAGTCGGTGCCATCGAAAGCGGTACCGATATCTGGATTTCACCGGAAGGAACGCGCAGCCGGGACGGCTCGCTGCAAGTGTTTCGCAAGGGCGGCTTCCACCTGGCACTCGACGCGGGGGTTCGCATCCTACCGGTCTCGATCGATGGTACTCGGCGAGTACTCGAAGCTGGTGGGGCCAGCGTGCGTCCCGGTGCCAGCGTCGTCGTTACGGTGCACCCGCCCGTGGACACTCGGCAGTACTCCGCCGACGACCTCGACGCGTTGATGGCGCATGTCCGCGAGGCCATTCAGGGCGCTCTACCGCCCCCCTCGGTGCGCCGCTAGCCGCCTAGCCGCAGCCTAACAGCCTAACCCAGTAGGTCTTGGCGGTCGGAAACGTCTCTTTTCACCGCCAAGCCGCCAAGGACGCCAAGGGTCGCCAAGGAATTTTTGATTTA